>ENA-UENT01000440-UENT01000440.1-marine-metagenome-genome-assembly--contig:-NODE-440-length-25640-cov-8.459249_pt1 | contig 25640 bp, 20 predicted proteins | sample MGYA00237879_ERZ529330 | MGnify/ENA primary metagenome ERZ529330 (study PRJEB26372, sample SAMN05368345) | marine metagenome | biome: cultured habitat; feature: ocean water; material: water; isolation... | reverse complement strand
TTGGCAAGAGCAGCCCGAAGTGTAAAATCCCAATAAGCTCTTTATTATTCTTCCCGTTTGATCGCCTCCCAGGTTGCGTACAACGCTTCCTGCCGGGGGCGGTCAGCCGGGATTTCCCGAAGGGGCTCAACCGGCTTCAGCGTGGCGTGGCAGTCGCCCGGCAGGGTCTGATACAGCTGTGTGCCTTTGGTCTTCCAGGCGATCATTTCGTCGCTTACGGTCTTGATGACTTTGCCCGGATTACCCACCACCAGGCTGCGGGGCGGGATTGCTGCTTTAGCTTTCACGAAAGTGAGGGCCCCGATTATAGACTCCGCCCCGATGACGGCATTGTCCATGATAACGCTGTTCATGCCTACCATGCAGTTACGGCCAATATGCGCTCCGTGGATAATGGCACCGTGCCCGATATGTGCCGATGCTTCCAGGCGCACCGTCACCCCAGGGAACATGTGGATGGTGCAGTTTTCCTGCACATTGCAGCCGTCTTCGATCACGATGCCGCCCCAGTCGCCCCGGATCGCTGCGCCGGGCCCGATATACACATCCCTGCCTATGATAACATTACCGGTCACAGCCGCCTGAGGGTGGACGAAAGCCGATTCGTGGACAACGGGAATGAAGCCTTTGAAAGCGTAGATCATGTAGTGGTTGAATTGGTTGTGGGTAAAAATAAAAAAAGGCTACCCTTCCGTAAAGAAGCGGTAGCCTTATTGTTGTGGAGACGGCGAGCAACTGTTTTTTAGCACTGCAAAAAGCAGTCCCTGATTGCTCAGGGTGTCGGACTATATCATCATCTCGGTGAGATGTCGGGCGCTGTGGGCTTACCGTAGTATCCCTAGTCTCTGCACCTTCCAGAATCTTCCTTCTGGCTTGGCTCAGGATGGCCTGCTTATGGAACAGGTTCCCCTGAATTCACCCGATTTTGCACCACGCATCGCTGCGTGGGCGACCCTCTGAGTCGAACTCGCGTCCAGCGAAAGCACTCATAAGCCTTCTACATGCTTAGTACCACATTGAGGTTTTCGAGCTTGGGGGAGGTCGCGGTACCCACCCATGACCAAGCCTTAGCTCCTTAATTTCGCGGCCTGTTCGGAGCAGGGCAGACCACTAGCCTAAAGGGTTGGTTGATATGCGGCACGCTGTGTATTAGGCGTCAAGCGTACGGCACAAAGGCTTTCTAAGACCTAGTCTTAGGCAGCCATGGCATACTGTGTATTGCCATGTAAAAGTGTTAATAGCCATTTGTTAACGGAGTGAACTATCGTGCTCCGGCATGCTTACTTACCAGTTTACTTCCCTGTCGATTCCAGTACGTCCCCATTCTGTAGCCAGGCTTGTTAAGCCTTGGCTGATTGTACTGAAGCGCCATCGGCACCATCAGCAGTTTTGACATTTTGTTATGGGAAAACTGAATCTTTCAGCTTTCAAAGAACTATACCCATAACATCTCAAAGCCTGCCATTAGTTCAATCGGTAGCAAAAAAAGTAAAAACTGACTATTCACCGCCAGACATTTTAAGCTTGTTAAATAGCGAATAAAATCTATTTTTGCACCGCAAAAAGACTTTAATAATCAGAGCCTCAGCCGATAACACCCTGATACATGCAAGCGAAAATTACGGCCATCGGTGCCTATGCACCAGAACAAATTATTGATAACCACTACTTTGAAGGCTTCATTGAGACCTCCGATGAATGGATTCAGTCCCGTACCGGCATAAAAACCCGCCACTTTGCCCGCCAAAATGAGTACACCGGAGACCTCAGCGAAAAAGCCGCCCTCAACCTGGCTAAAACCTACGGTAAAGACCTGAGCGATGTGGATTTTATCCTGCTCGCTACAGTATCCCATGACCACGTCATGCCCAGCGTGGCAGCAGTCTTACAGCACCGGCTGGGTATCCGGCAGGCAGGAGCGCTTGATATTGCAGCGGCTTGTGCAGGGTTCGGTTACGGCATTGCTTTAGCGAAAAGCATGGTAGAGTCCGGCATGCAGCGAAAAGTCCTCGTTATTGGAGCGGAAGTGCTTTCCAAGGTTATTGATTATTCTGACCGTACTTCCTGCATCCTGTTTGGTGACGGCGCCGGGGCGGTATTGGTGGAGGCATCGGAACAAGGCAACATAGGGGGCTGCATTGTGGGCGCTGAAGGCAGTGGCGGACAGGACCTCTACCTGTCCAATCAATCTACGATGATCAATGGCGAACCCATCAAAGCCAGCGGCAAAATTTACCAAAACGGCCGCAAGGTCTTCAAGTGGGCGGTCAACCGCATGACTGAACAGGCCAAAGTATTGCTGGAAAAGAACAACCTGACGATTGATGACATCGACTGGTTCGTACCCCACAGTGCCAATATGCGCATCATTGAGGCGATCTGCAAAGGCATCGGCCTGCCGGTGGAAAAAGCCCTCGAAAGCCTATCCATTTATGGCAACACCTCCTCTGCTTCCATCCCACTGGCTCTGAACGAAGGCGTCAAATCCGGCAAGGTCAAGAAAGGCGATAAAGTGATGCTGCTCGGCTTTGGTGGCGGGCTTTCCTATGCGGGGACTGTTGTGGAGTGGGGCATGTAGAATCGGTACTTTGTCTATTTGCCTTTAGGTTGTAATTAATTAGCTTTTGATGCACGGAGGCTGTTGTGTGCTCACCGGGTGCATCAAGTCGGGCCATGCCCCGGGCATTCACCCGATGCGTATTTCGTGTGCTCATGGCAGTACGCCGGGCGAGGCAGCCTCACCGGGTGCACTACGTCCAGCCATTGCCGGGGGATTCACCCGGTGCGCTTTTAGTTGGCTCGTATTCAAACTACCCAAGACGGAGAGAGCACCGGGCGAGAAGAGGACGCCCGGCGATGACTTCCGCAGGTGTACCCACTCCAACCAGATACCCTGCCTGTCATTGCCAAAAGCCTGATTAACAGCCGACAGCCTGTTCCCCTTCCACAGATTCTATTCTTACCGCCCCAAAGTTCGGATTTACCACACACGTTCAGGATTTCATTTCCGGACGATTGCCCGCGCAGTGCCCTGCATCTTTGTGCTGTTGTTAGTTTCAAATGATTTAGAAATCACCCGTTTTTAAGAAATCACCCACTTTTTACACCCGACAAAATTGAAGTCACCTATGAAAAACCTGTTTTTCTTTTTTCCAATCCTCCTGTCTATTGTCATTCTGTTTACTTCCTGCGAAGACGATGACATGATGGTGCCGACCCCGACCCCTTCTTACACCAATGCCCTGGACTATGCCCAAGCCTCCGGGTTTCAGGGCAGCATGCTGCTGCGCAAGGGCGATGAGGACCTCATCCGTCAGGGCTTTGGAGAGGCAAGGGCAGGGGAGGGCATCATGAATGCCACAGACACCAAATTCCGTATTGGCTCCATGTCTAAGGCATTCACCGTGCTGGGCATTTTACAACTGCAAAGAACAGGGCTGATCGAAAGCCTCGACCAAACCATCAGTGCATTTGCGCCCGATTTTCCCTACGGCAGTCAGATCACCCTGCGGCACCTTATGTCGCATACTTCCGGATTGCCGGACCACGTTGCGACCTTTGAAGAATTGTACGAGCAACAAAATGCCTTCCTCACACCAGAGGATATCGTGGATGCCTATACAGAGGCCTTACAGGAAGAAGAATTGCTCTTTGAGCCCGGTAGCAATTTCCACTATTGCAACGCCAATTACCTGCTTTTGGCCACACTTGTGGAAGCACTTTCAGGCCAGCCCTACCACGAGTACCTGCAATCTACCGCGCTGGAGTACCTGAATATGTCAGACACTTATCCCAGCGCCAACGACTTCGGCACCATAGGCGAAGCGGTGGGCTACCTTAACGGTGCACCGGTGGAGCCCTACCCCATGTCGGTTGCCTTCGGTGCGGGCGACTGGGCGAGTACGATAGGAGATATGGAAAAATGGGGCGATGCCTGGATGGGCGATTTGCTCACCGGCCTGGAGCAGGCAGCCGTCTTCCCTGCTCCCGCACAGGATGATGCCACCTCTATTGGGCTGGGCTGGTTTGCCATCCGTATACAAGGAGAGCTGGTTTATTTCCACGGCGGAGATGTGGACGGCTTCACTTCGCTCATTGCCTTGTTCCCTGAATCTAATGGGCTGTTCATTGCCCTGAGCAATCAGGAAGGGCAGCGCAGTACCCTTGACCATATGATGGAAACCTTCGCGATACAGGAGTTTTAAGCATTTTGGGATATGCCTGGCCCGCGCCTCAATGAGGTGCGGGCTTTTGCTTATGTCCCGGTCAATGAGGTCAACGATAGGAAGCCAAAGATGTTTATCTTGAAAGGATGGGAAAAAAGAACTAACTTGATCATAAATGATGGGAAATGAAAATATTAGATAAGCCATTAAGTAACCTCCAGATTGAGCTGCTTCAGTTGTACAGTCAGGATGTCAGTAACGAAGACCTCATTGCTATAAAGCGAATGCTTGCTATGTATTTTGCTGATAAAGCATCAGATGAGATGGATAAATTATGGACTGAAAAGGGCTGGACAAACGAAACAATGGATAATTGGCTAGAAGACAAAGAAGGATTATAATAAGGATAATGACAAGTAATCAATGAGAGTCGTTCTTGACACGAATAGCCTGCTTGTAAGTATAGGGAGGCACTCCAAATACAGACCAATATTTGATTCGTTATTGAAGGGACGTATCCGGCTTTTGGTTTCTACAGAAATCCTAAATGAATACAGAGAAAAATTAGAAGAAAAACTGGTCTTGCTGTAGCTGAAAACTTGTTGAATTTTATGGTTCGTTCTCCAGACGTAGAAAAAATTGAGGTCTACTTTAAATGGGCAATAATTACGCAAGATGAAGATGATAATAAGTTTGTGGACTGTGCACTAAATGGCCGAGCCCATTATCTTGTGACGGACGATAGGCATTTCAGGGTTCTCAAACAAATTGGCTTTCCTCCAATACAGGTTATTAGAACAAAGGATTTCCTGTTGGAACTTACGAAGTCAGATGAGTAGAAAGAAAACGGATAACTTATACTTGTTTTAGGGAGCTGCACAGGAAAGTTAACAACAAAAGCCCCTCCCGCCCACATCCATTCCGGCGTTTTTTCGTTACCTTACCAGTTGTAACCAAAACTCCTTCCAATGGCTAGCTTTACACTCCAAATTAACGGTAAACCTCAAACGGTAGAGGTAGCACCAGAGACACCACTGCTTTGGGTATTGCGCGACCATCTCCAAATGACCGGCACGAAGTACGGTTGTGGCATCGGTCAGTGTGGCGCTTGCACGGTTCATCTCAATGGCACTGCTATGCGATCCTGCTCCCTGCCTGTATCAGCGGTGGGAGACAAGTCCATCACCACCATCGAAGGCCTTTCCGAAAAAGGCGACCATCCGGTACAGCAGGCATGGCTCGAGCACGATGTGCCGCAGTGTGGTTATTGCCAGGCGGGCCAGATTATGACGGCCTCTGCCTTCCTCGCCAATACACCCAAGCCCACCGATGCGCAAATCGAAGCGGCTATGAACGGCAATCTCTGCCGGTGCGGTACCTACACCCGCGTAAAAGCAGCGGTCAAAACAGCTTCCGCTAAAATGGGCTAAGTGACGGAGAATCAAAATTGTATCATTTATTCCCGTCAAACTACTAAGCATTTGCGCCTTCAACCTTATTCCTAAATCGAACTTCTCAATTATGTCTACTATAAAAACTGCAGTTAACCGCAGATCCTTCCTGAAAGTCTCCGCTGCTGCCGGCGGCGGCATGCTCCTGGGCTTTGGCTGGCTGTCATCCTGCGCCCGCGAGCCCGAAACCGGACTGGAAATCCCGGAATCCTGGACCGATATCAATGCTTTTCTGAAAATCGGAGATAATGGCGTGGTGACCATCATGTCGCCCAATCCGGAAATCGGCCAGAATGTAAAGACCTCTATGCCCATGATCGTGGCTGAGGAACTCGATGTCGACTGGCAAAAAGTCGTGGTGGAACAGGCCGGGCTGGATACCGAAAAATTCACCCGTCAGGTGGCGGGCGGCAGCCAATCCATCCGTCAAAGCTGGAAAAGCCTCCGTACTGCCGGTGCTACCGCCCGGCGTATGCTTATGGAAGCAGCTGCCAAAGAATGGGACGTGCCTGTATCCGAACTGACCACTGAGCAGGGCACCATTCACCACAAAAGCAGCGGCAAATCCATTGGTTACGGTGCCGTGGCGACTGCAGCGGCTACCCTGGAAGTGCCCGAAGAGGTGGAACTAAAAGACCCTAAAGATTTCAAAATTATTGGCACCAGCCGCAAAAATGTGGATGCCCGCGAAATCGTGACCGGTAAGCCGCTCTTCGGACTGGATGTACAGAAAGAAGGCATGCGCATCGCCATGATTGCCCATCCGCCGGTCTTTGGGCAAAAGCTCAAATCGTTTAATGCAGAGGAGGTCCTCAATATGCCTGGCGTGGAGCAGGTCTTTGCCATTAATGCCGCACCGGAGGGGATCGAACTGCAGTGGTCGGATACCAACGCTTTCCCGGAACTGGTGGCTATTGTCGGCCGCTCTACCTGGGAGGTCATGCAGGCGAAGAAAGCCCTCAGCGTAGAGTGGGAAACCATAGAGTCTCCGGAGTCTTCCGCTGACCACGAAGCCGCCCTGTCTGAGCTCATGGACAAAGCCGCCGATGAGCCGGCACGCCGCGATGGTGATCCGGGCAAAGCTTTTCAGGGCGCTGCCAAAGTGATTGAGCGGACCTACGCCGCACCATTCCTGGCGCACAATACGCTGGAGCCAATGAATTTCTACGCCAATGTGACGGCTGACAAGGCCGAACTCGAGGGCCCTATCCAAACCCCGGCTTCCCTGCGCAAGACCGTAGCGGCGCTGTTGGGCATGGAAGAAGCACAGGTCTCCATAATGCTGACCCGGATGGGTGGTGGTTTTGGCCGGCGCCTGTACGGCAACTTTGGTTCTGAAGCCGCGCTGATTTCCCAAAAAGCCGGCGTACCGGTCAAGCTCGTGTACACCCGTGAGGATGATATGACGCAGGGCACCTACCGCCCGGCCTACAAAGTGAAGTACCGTGCGGCGCTCGATGCGGACAATAACCTGCTGGCCTTCCACGTGCGGGGGGCAGGGGTGCATGGCAGCCCGGTCTTTGAAAACCGTTTTCCTGCCGGTGCCGTAGCCCACTATCTGGCAGAGCACCACGACCTGGGCTCCAATATCTCCACCGGTGCCTGGCGGGCGCCCCGTTCCAACTTTATGGCCTACGCTGAGCAGGCGTTTATCGATGAGATAGCGGAAGTCACCGGGCAGGACCCCATTGATTTCCGTTTGCAGCTGTTTGAAAAAGCACAGCAGTCGCCGGTTGGGGAGAACAACGATTACGATGCCGCCCGCTATGCTGGCGTACTAAAGCTGGTGAAGGAGAAAGCAGGCTGGGGCAAGCCCACACCGGGCCTGCACCGGGGCGTTTCGGCCTACTACTGCCACAACAGCTACGTGGCGCAGGTGGTGGATGTGGAAATGCAAGGCAGCACCCCCCGGATCAAAAAAGTATGGTGCGCGGTAGACTGCGGTATTGTGGTCAACCCTGATGCCGCCCGCAACCAAATTGAAGGGGGCATCGTCGATGGCATCGGGCATGCGATGTACAGCGCCATCACTTTCAAAAACGGCAGCCCCGAGCAGCAAAACTTTGACCGTTACCGGCTGATCCGCAACTCGGAGGCCCCACTGGAGATTGAGACCTTCTTTGTGGATAACGGCATTGATCCAACCGGGCTGGGCGAACCCTCTCTGCCGCCCATTCAGTCGGCTCTGGCTAATGCTCTGTACCGGGCTACCGGGCAGCGCATCTACCGGCAGCCTTTTGTTTCAGAGAATGAAGTACTGGGGTAACAAAACGGGCACCGGCGGGACCGGTGCCCTTCTACGAATTAAAACAAAAAATAAAACTCAGGCGTGTGGGGTACCATGCGCCTTTTTCTTTGAGCGGGGAGCGCAGGCGCATAGCCTGCACCGCGCCCCCTTTAACTCAAAATAGTATGCTTTACCGCCGGGTGAGCAATATCTGCGCCTGCTCGAAATCAAGGATAGCATGGTTGCGGTGAAAAAAATCTGCGCCCAGTATGCCCGATATCTTATATCGTTTGGGAAGCTTGAAATCCTGAAGCAGGCTCAGGTCTGTGGTATAGAACCGGCAACCCCGCAGCCGTTCGCCCTGATAAGATACCCGGATATTCGAGGTGACCATGAACCGTGCCATTCCGCCCAGGCCGTAGATTTTGCCCTGCCCGTTTTCCGGGTGAAAGGCAAAGTCAAGCCTCTCTGCCTCCTGTTGGTCGATCAGAGAAATACCGGAACCGGTATCGACAAGGAAGTAGGCATTCTGCCCATTTACCTGCAGCTGGGTAAGCAGTACCCGCCTGACCTGGTCTAATGCCAGCCTGAGGGTGTCCTGCTGCCCCTTGAGTACGGCAGTGCTGCTAAACAGGAATAAGAGGAGAACGAGGAAAAGGTCTTTCATAGTCAATGAGTCAGATGGTGATGGGCACGAAATTACAGTCCTTCAGAAGCCCGGGAAATAGTCAGTTCGGCGCTTTTTGAGCATATCAGTTTCAAAAGCCCGGAAATACAGCGGTCACGGTAATACTGGAGGAGCAAAGCTTTAGGATCTGGACTGCACGATTTTTAGGCCTTCATTGTTAAATGGCAAAGATGATTTAACCTATTAGCTATGATCAGTGACAAACGATACCTCTACGAAGACATCTACCTGCAGATCAAAACCCATATTCAACACGGTAATTACCGCCCCGGTGATAAGCTCAAATCAGTCCGGGTGTTTAGCCGGGAATTGGGTGTGAGCCCGACTACGATTTTCAATGCCTATTACAAGCTGGAGGCAGAAGGGCTGATTACGGCCCGGCCCAAACAAGGCTATTTTGTACAGGAACAACTGCCAAAGGCGGCCCCCGGTAATGGGGACGGAAGCCGAGCGGTAGCCAAGAAATCCCTGATTCAGGAGGTGGTGGAAGCATCCCGGCAACCGGGGTTGATTGACTTTTCCACGGGTGTGCCTGGCCCTGATTTGCTACCCGGAGACCGGATCCATAAAAGCATACGGAAGGCTTGTCAGGCGCACCCGGAAGTCTGTACCCGCTATCCAGACAGCCGTGGGTTGCCGGAGCTGCGCCGCAATATTTGCAAACTGGCGCTAAGCTGGGGGCGGGCTTTTCACGAGTCGGAGGTACTAATCACTGCTGGTTGTATGGAAGCGATGGCACTCAGCCTGCGCGCACTGACCCGGCCTGGAGATACCGTGGCCATAAGCGATCCGGCATACTTTGGTACCCTGCGCCTCATGGAAGTACTCGGGTTGAAGGTACTGCCACTGCCCTCCGGAGGCCCATTGGGAACCATAACGCATGTACTCCGGGAGGCGATGGCATCAGGGCGCGTCAAAGCAGTAGTGCTTATCCCCAATTTCAATAATCCCAACGGAGCGTTGCTTTCCACATCGGATAAGGAAACCATTGCCGGTATGGCCGCGAGGTATCAGGTGCCGGTGATTGAGGATGACATCTACGGCGAACTGTTCTACGAGGGGCAGCGCCCGGTCAACATCAAGACCTTTGATAAGGAAGGCTGGGTGATTTACTGCAACTCGTTATCCAAAACTCTGACGCCGGGGCTGCGCATCGGCTGGGTAATTCCGGGGCGCTTTTACGAGGCCATATACGAACAGAAAATCGTTCATAACCTGTCGACGTCGGGCTTATCCCAGGCGGCACTTTCGCACTTTCTGGCAAAAGGCCGCTACGATAGCCACATGCGCCGCTTACGCCGGGAGATGCGGATACGGGTGGCACAACATTTTAAGCTGGTTGAAGAGTATATGGGGGACGTGGTTGATACCCATTTGCCGCCGGGTGGCTTGGTCGGTTGGCTGTCACTACGGAACGGCAAAAACGGGATGGAGATTTACCGGAAGGCCCGGGCAGCAGGCATAGGCATCGTTCCCGGTACGGTTTTTTCTCCAGGTGACCGGTACGATACCTTCCTGCGGATCAGCCTGGGGCTGCCCCTGACCGATGAACGTATATCGGCACTGGCGCAGCTTGGAAGGATCATCGGGGAGTATTGATCATATTGCCGGGTTTGTTTCTAAAATACAAACGAAATTTGAAACCACAACGATATTTCCGGTCTGGCCTGCCCGGTTTTTGCCGTACTGGTTGGGGCGATATAAGGGCTATGTTCTTAATTTTGGAGTATGAAAAAGCACCATTACCAACTCCACCTAAAGTGGACCGGCAACACCGGCAGCGGTACCCGGAACTACACCGCCTATAGCCGGGATTACGAAATCAACGCGCCTGGCAAGCCCACCCTGTATGGCAGTGCTGACCCGGCATTCCGTGGCAACCCGGAACGCTACAACCCGGAGGAGATGCTCGTCGCTTCCCTTTCAGCCTGCCATAAGCTCTGGTACCTACACCTTTGCGCCGAAGCGGGCATTACCGTTGTGGCATATGAAGACGAGCCGTCCGGGCAAATGCTTCAAACGCCCGATGGAGGCGGGCATTTCGAATGGGTGGAGCTGCGCCCATTTGTGACCATTGTGGAAATCGCAAAACAGGAACAAGCGGAGGCACTGCACGAGCGGGCACATCAGCTCTGCTTTATTGCAAATTCCTGTAATTTCGAAGTGAGCTGTAAGGCAAAAATCCAGGTGCAATGAGAGGAGTGATCATCGTAGGCAGTGCGCGCCGGGATGGGGATACCGCCCGATTGGTCCAAATGCTGGCTCAATTGTCCGGCTGGCCAGTCATCGACCTTAATGATTACAACATCAGCCACTACGATTACGAGCATGCCAACCGGGAGGACGACTACCTGGAGTTGATGCGGGCGCTTATCGGGCAGTACGACCTGTTTTTGCTGGCTACTCCGGTCTATTGGTACGCCATGAGCGGTGTGATGAAAGTTTTCTTTGACCGGCTCACCGACCTGCTCACCATTGAGCAGGACCTGGGGCGGCAGCTCAGAGGTAAAGCTATGGCTGCCATTGCCGTTTCCATTGGCAATAATCTGGGTGAGGATTTTTGGCTGCCCTTTTCGAAGACCGCAGCATACCTGGGGATGGAATACCGGGGGCATCTGCATACCCTTGCTGATGAGCTCCGGGAGGAGGAGTTGAACCGGTTCTTAAACAGCTTAGGAAGCTGACGTATTGCGCTTTAGTTAGCTATTTAAAAAGTGTTTTTGTGTTCTTTCTGATTTTAGCAACCTGACATATGCCCACAATCCGGTTCGCGCCCGGCGGGGAATGCGGCTATCTTGGCACCAATTCCGGACGCAGTAAAGTTACTGCCCGGTGAAAACGATTAGCTATGAAAACGAAACTACTGGCCCTGCTGGCCCTTTGGGTGCTGGCCCTGCCCCTTTACGCTCAAACTTCTCTTTCCGGAAAGGTGACCGATGATACTGGTGAGCCGATTATTTTCGGTTCAGTAGCGCTTTATAAAAACGGTGTGCTCATCACCGGTACGGAAACCGACTTCGATGGCTATTACCACTTTGCCAGTCTTGATCCCGGCACCTACGCCGTCGAAACTTCCTACGTAGGGTACAATAAGCAGCGTATCGAAAGGGTGCTCGTCTACGCAGGCAAAGCCAATAAGCTGGATATCGAAATGACTGCAGATGCGGTCAACCTGGATGAAGTAGTGGTGACCAGCTATAAAATTCCCTTGGTGGAGCAGGACAATACGACTCAGGGCGCAACCATAGCGCCAGGTTACACCCGCCCGCTTCCCCGGTCTTCCAATTCCGGGCATTCCCGCCGCAAGCGGAAAAAGGACATTTCGAACCTTCCCACCCGCAACATCAACAGCCTTGCTGCAACAACTGCTGGCGTCTCGGGTGCCAAGGCTTCTAATGAATTGAAAATCCGCGGCTCCCGCAGCAATGCCACCGATTATTATGTGGATGGCATCCGGGTGCAGGGCAATGCCATCCCCGAACAAGCTCCAACAGCCGCTGGCGAAGGTTACGCCGAGATCGTGGAAAACGAGTTTATCGCCGCCGGAACAGAAGCCTTTTCCACCTTCTCCATCGACGTTGACAAAGCAGCCTACAGCAATGTCCGCCGGTTTATTGCAGCCGGGCAATTGCCTCCCGCTGATGCCGTGCGCACGGAAGAGCTCATCAATTACTTTGACTATGCCTACCCACTGCCGGAGAGAGGCAATGCCTTCGCCGTAGAGACCGAGCTGGGCGGCTGCCCCTGGCAGGAAGGGCATCAGCTGCTGCACATTGGTATCAAAGGGTTTGAAGCGAGCCCGGTGGATGCACCCCCTGCCAACCTGGTTTTCCTGATCGATGTCTCTGGTTCTATGGGCAGCACTAACAAACTCCCACTTGTCAAGCAGGCCCTGGGATTGCTCACAGAAGAACTTAGGGCACAGGACCGGGTTTCCATCGTCACCTACGCAGGAGGCTTTCAGGTGGCACTGCTGCCTACCCCCGGCGACCAAAAGGAGCAGATCATGAACGTAGTCAACAAGCTTGGCGCCGGCGGAGGTACAGCCGGAGGCGCTGCTTTGCACCGCGCGTACGAACTGGCCAGCCAGTACTTTCAGCCCGATGGCAGCAACCGGGTCATCCTGGCGACTGATGGCGATTTCAATGTCGGTATTTCCAGCCCGGAGGAACTGGAAGCCTTCATTGCTGAAAAGCGGGCCACAGGTATCTACCTCAGCGTGCTGGGCTTTGGTACCGGCAACTACAAAGACGACCGCCTGGAGATATTAGCCAATAAAGGCAATGGCAACTACGCCTACATCGACGGCATCAAGGAAGCTGAAAAAGTCCTGGTCACTGAGATGGCAGGCACTTTATTTGCGATTGCGAAGGATGTGAAGCTGCAGGTGGAGTTTGATTCTACTACCGTGCAGACGTACCGCCTCATCGGTTACGAAAATCGCCTGCTGGCAAAAGAAGACTTTGAAGACGATACCAAGGATGCCGGGGAACTCGGGGCCGGGCATACCGTAACCGCCCTGTACGAAATTGTGCCCCAACCGGGTGCGGAAGGCGAACCATTAGGCACGCTCCATCTCCGCTACAAAGAGCCGGCCGAGTCCCAGAGCCGCTACCTGAAACACGAATTGCCAGGCGATGCCCAACTGCTTGAACAAACCTCTGAAAACTTCCGCTTCGCTGCCGCAGTAGCTACTTATGCACATTGTCTGCGGGATTCCAAACATAAAGGGCTGGCTACTCTCAGCCTTGCCCGGGAACTGGCCGATCAGGCCCGTCAGGATGACCTGGAAAACTACCGGGCAGACTTCGTAGAACTGATCAAACAAACCGAAAACCTGACGGCACAGCTGGCAAAGGCCGGGCAGAAATAAAACCCGATCACTCCAAAATTAATGGCTATGAAAAAGATGACTTTGAACCTTGCCTTACTGCTTTTTGCCCTGGCTCAATTCACCACTGCCGGCCACGCAGAGCAAGCAACTCAGCCCCTGGACACCCTGCCCCTTTCCAGCTGGGCGGCTCCGCCATCCATGGAGGCCTGGCAGGCTACCCTTAAAAATGATTTTCAGGCTTACGAACAATACTGGCAGTTGAATAACGCCCTGCCATTTCCGGTGAAGGTCCTGAACAAGCAAGGGCAGCCTGTAGCCAATGCTCAGGTGCGCCTCAATGATAAGGATGGGGCAACCCTGTGGAGTAGTTGGTCCAACCTAAATGGAACCGCTATGCTATGGAGTAAAGGCACCGGAGCGGCTAAGCAACTGGTGGTCAGCCTGGGCAACCGGGAAATGGCTGTAGCGATTGATGGCAATCTCTCTTCCGGAGAAACGGCAACACTGGTTTTGGACGTGCCCTGCCAGGAACTCAAGGGAGCGGACATCCGTTTTTTGCTGGATGCCACCCATTCCATGCGGGATGAGTTCGAGGGGCTGTTGAATTCACTCACCGCTCAGGAGCATCCCATCTATCTTGCCAGAGATGCAGGCGAGCGTTTCCTCATTCAGGATATCAGTAGCGGCTCAGCCCCGGCATTCACCATTCAGGCAGCTGGCGGCGGCCCCGATGAGGAAGCTATGGATACGCTCTTGCTCTCCGCTTTGGCGCATGCGGATTGGGATACCGCTGCCCCAGCCCGGGTACTCGTCTACCTCACGGACGCAAAACCTGCCCGGACGCCTGAGGCTGCAGAAAGAATGCGCCGTGCCATTCAGTGGGCTGCGCAGAAAGGAGTCGCTTTGTGGCCCATTGCCTGTAGCGGATTGGATGCAGAGGGAGAGTACCTCCTGCAAAGTATGGCTCTGCAAACCGGTGGGCAGTACGCCTGGCTGGAAGATACTCCGGGCAGTACCGAGCTGCACCGCCGACCTATCTTGTCAGGTAATGCCGTGCGCTCGGATTTGAGCGCCTGGCTACAAACACAAACTAAAAAGATCGACGATTTCTACAGTTGTACCTCAGATCAGCCGGAGGCACCGGCCGCTGCTCAGGCAGTACCGGTTGCTTTCGGTTGTTTTCCGAATCCGGCCCGTACGGAGGTTACGCTTAAGGTGCCTGCCTTTGCTGAGCATATCACCCTGTATAACGCCGCCGGTCAGCCAGTCAGGGACTGGAAAGCGGTTGAGATGGGGGAGACCACCTTTAGCGTCGCCCAATTGCCCGCAGGCTCCTACCGTCTGGAGGCTGCCGCCGGACCGGAGCGCTGGGGGGCTAGCCTGATGGTGGTGCGGTAATTCACAAAGGGACTTTTTCAGCTTGCTATCCTGGGAAGATTCGCAAGAGCGCAACTAGTGTTTGGTTTTATTTGTACATAAGGGCATTGGTGTCAGATAATTTTATTAAATTCACCAGTGACAATTGGAAATTTGACAAAAGCTCCGTTTTGCCATTGACCTGATGTTGTAACTGGTATGCTGAGCTTTTGGCAATAAGCCATACCTAGTTTTTAACAAGTCCCCCAGTTATGTCCTCAAAACCAAAAATCCTGCTCGTTGCCCCTACCGCACTGGATTATCAGGGCAACCCCATCAAGCAAAAAAAACTACATCTTCCAGCGCTGACTTTACCCATGCTTGCGGCCATTACGCCTGAGGATGAAGCCGATGTTACGCTGGTATCTGAAACCTCCGAAGATATTCCGTTTGGGGAACACTGGGACCTGGTCGGCCTGACAGGTATGGGCTCCGGTCTGGCGCGGGCTTACGAGATTGCGGATCAATTTCGGGAAAAAAAGGTGCCTGTGGTGATTGGAGGAATTGCGGCAAGCCTGTGCGAACAGGAATGGACGCTGAAGCACGCCGATGCACTGGTGATAGGCGAAGCAGAGGAAGTCTGGCCAGAGGTTATTGCCGATTTTAAAGCCAACCGGTTGAAGCCCGTCTACCGGATGGAGCGTACACCAGATATCAACACCCTGCCATTGCCCCGTTACGACATGATGAATGCCCGTAAACTGGGGATGTGGAGGCCGGTTCAAGCTACCCGGGGATGCCCTTTTCCTTGCAGTTTTTGCTCCATCCAAACCTTTTTTGGCCGGCGGTACCGCAAACGCCCTGTAGATCAGGTCGTCCGGGATGTCCGGGAAGCCAAGCGGTCGGGCAGCCGGTATATCGTTTTTATTGATGACAACATCGGCGTGGACTGGGACTATGCGGCGGAGTTGTGGGCAGCGCTCATTCCTGAGAAAATCATTTGGATGAGCCAATGCAGCATTCAAATCACAGACCGGCCGGAAATGCTGAAACTGGCCTACCGCAGTGGTTGCCGGCTGTTGTCTATAGGCGTGGAGACCACCAATCAGGATAGCCTGATGACCGTAGGTAAAGACTTCAACCATCCCAGCAAGTACAAGGAACAGATCCGACGGATGCGGAAGTTTGGTATTGATATTTCCACCGAGATGATTATTGGAATGGACGCGGATAAGCACGCCACTTTTAATGCGACCTACGACTTTATCGTCGACAACAAAATCGCCGTGCCACGGGTCCACATTCTCACTCCGGTGCCCGGTACTCAGCTTTACAAGGAAATGGAGGCTGAGAACCGGCTGATTAGCAAAGATATTGGAAAGTTTAGCGGAGGAAAGGTGGTCTTCCACCCGAAGCACATCACTGCTGAAGCCCTGCAGGACAATTACTGGAAGCTATACGAAAAGCTGTACACCCCCAGGAATATATTCCGCCGCCTAAGCGGCAGCCCGATGAATATGAGCCCTTACATGCGCTTGTTCCTTACCGGGGTAAATCTGCATTACCGGGGGCACATCAAGAATCGCATTACACCAGGAATCGTTTGACCCTGATTTATTTGAATAACACCCAAAACCTATACTCCTATGAAAATTCTCCTCGTTCGCCCGCCTGTCCCCAAACATACCATCGGATTGAAGAATGTAATGATTTGTGAGCCATTGGAACTTGAATACGTTGCTGCCGGCCTGGAAGGCCATGACGTGCAAATCATGGATATGATCCTTGAAAAGGGTTTCACAAAACGGCTCAGGTCATTTTCGCCGGATGTCATTTGCACGAGTTGCTACATTTCCGGGGTGAATGAGGTGATCAAGCTTTGCCGGAAGGCGAAAATCTGGAATCGCAAAGTCAAAACCATTGTCGGGGGCGTACACGCTTCCCGCTGTGCGGAAGATTTCGCTGATCCGGCTATAGACTGCATCGTTCTGGGAGACGGCACTTCTCAGATATCCACTATCGTAGAAGCCCTGGGGGAGGATAAAGCCCTGTTATCTGTGCCAGGGCTGGCTTTGCCTGTTGGTCCCAATAAGGTGCTGAAGACTAAGGGCAAAGCCTACATGCCCAACGCAGATACCCTGCCACTCCCAAGGCGTGACCTTGTCGCTCATTTACAGCATAGATATTACTATATTTTTCACCGGCCTGTTGCCACCATGAAGACGGCCTGGGGCTGTTGGTACAAGTGCAACTTTTGCTTCACCTGGCGTATCACAGACGGGCACCCTTACGCCCGAAGCCCGGAATCCATTGTGGAAGAGCTCGAGCAGATTGAGGCAGAGGATGTCTATATTGTGGATGATATCTTTCTGATCAAGTCCTCCCGCCTGAACAAGCTGGCAGCGCTGATCAGGGAGCGCGGCATAAAAAAGAAGTATCTGGTGTATGCCCGCGCTGATTATATTGCGGAAAACGAAGATATTATCGCAGATTGGGCAGAACTCGGGCTGTCTGCTGTCTTCATTGGCCTGGAGGCCACGACGAATCCGGAATTGGATTCGATGGACAAAGAATGCTCCGTTGACCTGAATGAAAAGTCAATCGCAGTATGCCGAAAGTACGGCGTTGATGTCTACGGGTCGCTTATACCTGGCCCGGACTATACCGAGCAGGAATGGAAAAATCTGTTTGCATTTATTGAGCGCAATAAGTTGTATTACGTCAACATTTCCCCACTTACCCCAATGCCCGGCACGTTGATTTGGGATTTGTATAAGGACCGGATTACGGTACCCAGAGAGGCGCATGGGCTCTGGGACTTGTCGCATATGCTGATTGAAACCAAGATGCCGCTAAAGCAGTATTACCGGTGGCTGCTGAAAACGTATATGCGGACGATGCTTGATATCAGCCGGGCAGACCGGTATGCGCTTCGCACCCGCCCCCCGGTATGGTCCTTCCGTTACTTCCGGATTTGGAAAGGTATGATCAAGATTATGTTCCAGTTCCTGACTGCGCACCGGCACCATACCCCCCGTGAGCTGGCGAAAGCCATGTACAAGGGCGAACCTGTGCCAGGGTTGGATTACCGGGATTGGGCATCAATAGCTTCAACCCTTGAAACAGAGGAATGGACCGTGCAGGAAAAAGTACAGAATGCGGCCTTTAGTTGATGCAGCCAAGGTGCTGTAAACTGTGAACAAGCAACACAGTCTAAATGAGCCTGGCCAAAACTTTATACGTCTTCGCTGGCTTCCCACCTATGTTCCGGATAATGCGGTTCATCATCAGGTTGTTGCCCATGACATAGCCGGCTTCGGTCCATTTGATTCCGGCTTCAGTGAAGAACCGGGACGTTCTTGCGTAAAAACACCAGTCAATACCCATGCGCCGGAAAGCAGGCAAAACACCCAGGATAAGCAAGCGGGCACCGTTGATTTGGGGCTTGGCCAGGAGTTTGGCCCATCCGAAGGGAAAAAGCCTGCCCTCCGGGATTTTCCGAAGGATCTGATTGACATCAGGTACGGTGACCATATAACCGATGAGTTGTCCGTCTTTTTCTGCCAGAAGTACATTTTCCTTTTGTACGATTTTCCGAAGGTCATTCGCTAGAAATCTAAATTCTGCTACCGTAAGCGGCACAAATCCCCAGTGCCCTTCATTGGCTGCATTATACACCTGGCGCAGCTGCTCCATTTCTTCACCAAAGTGGCTGAAGTTGACAGGGCGGATCCGGATATTGTGGCGCTTGAGCCGGGCCTCTATAGTCTGAGCCCGCTTCATGAAATCCGCGGGCAGGTCTACTTGCTCAAAACGGTAGGCATGCAGTTCCATCTGCTCTGTCATTCCGTTGTTGTTGAGTAGGGACTCATAGTAAGGCCTATTGTAAGGCATTTGCACAACAGGTGGTTGTTCAAAACCTGCGGTGAGTATGCCTACAGCATGGTTGGTGGTAAAATTTTCCGGGCCCATGATCCTTGTCATGCCCAGGCTGGCCAGCCATTTGCCAGCTGCATGGAGCAAGGCATCGCAAACCGCCTGATCGTCGACCGCATCAAAGAACCCGAAAAAGCCAGTTCTATCCTGATACCTTTCCAGGTGCATGGTGTTGTAAATAGCTGCAACCCTGCCAGCCATCTGCTTACCGTTATAAGCCAGGAAATAAGCCGCCCGGGAGTGCCTGAAGAAGGGGTTCTTAGGGCCCAGAAAGTTGCGTTCGGACCAGTTGAGCTCAGGGATATAGTTGGGGTCGCCCTGGTACAGTTTGTGGCGAAAGCGAATGAACGCTCTAATCTGCCGGGGACTAATGGCCTGTTCAATGCGAATACTCATAAGCCTTTTTTGAATACATGAACTTCCGGGAATACAGCCTGGTAGCCAATTAGCGGCTTTAGTTGGCGTAGCATCCATCTGATAGCCGGGCGGCGGTGGTACAAAAACATCTGTTTGGGGATTAGGGCTCCCCCAAGGCGCATTTTGGGTATTTCTGCCGTCTGCCCCAAATCCAGTTGGGTGCATTTTTGCTGCAAAGCGATTCTCAAAATGCCAAAAAGGTTATTGAAGTAGCTGTCGTAAAGCTCCAATTGGTCATAGTTCATACCACCAAAAAAGAAATAACAGCAGTGCGCTTCCCGGCAGGTGATGGACCAGCAAAGCATTGTAGAGCGTTCCCGCCGCTCAGGATCAGCGTCAGGCGAGCTGCTTGTTGTGGGAATAGGCAAATAATAGGTAGTCAGCTGAAAGGCCGGAGGCAGGCTTTTAAAGAATGCTTCCGTCAGGGTCTCCAGCCGGGAGGGCGTCCGTTTCAGTATAGCCAGGTATAGTTGGTAATGCCTGGCAGAAAACGCATCGCAATTTGTCGTGACCTGCTCCACCTGGTCAAACCTGGCCGTAATCCGTTTAAGCCGGCGCCGGTAAGATGACCGCAGGCTTCGCTGGTAGTCTGCCCAGCTTGACTGCCTGAGGTCAAGGATTAAGTTTGGTAAAATCGGCATCGAAATACCTGGGGCTACCCTCAGTTCCGGCGCAAGGTTGACGCCCAGCAGGAGCCCGCGCTCCACAGCTAAAAGCCGTTGTATAATATCGGCAGCAAACTCGGGAGTTCCCATTACTCCGGGTGCAGATACGGATGCGGGTAAGCCAATAACCTGCATATTGACCGGGCTTTTGAGGCTCGAGAAAGTGAACAGGTCGATCTGTAAAGTATATACTACAGCGGCGGCTCTAAGAGTAGCCCCCTCATAGAGCAGGTAGTATCGCTGCCGGCAGGCATTGAACTTTTCGCAGTGGCTGAGGAACCTTTTTTTCTGAAAATAAGAAGTGGCAAGCCGGTCCCAGTCGTCAGGCAAATCCGCTACCTTAGTCGTTTTGACAAGCTCCGAAGTTGGCATGTGTCCTTGAATTCTGTACCCGGAAGATAGGAAGATATTTTCAGGAATCGTTATCTTGTTGTTCATCCTGAACCCCAATAGTTATGATTTACGATAACCCCTCCAGCCATGGCCAATCTAATAAATACCGAAGTGCGCTAAAAGAAAAACTCCAAGCTTTAGGGCTTGATGCCCACTATATCCGGGCAGAGGGGGACATCCTCTATCAAAAACAAGGGGCTTCAGAGCGAGCGGTCCTGGATTTGGTTGGCGGATATGGAGCGAACTTCCTGGGGCACTTCCACGAACAGCTGGTAGCTGTAGCGATGCAGTATTTTCAGGCAAAGCCTCCTGTTCTTGCTCAGGGTACGATTGGCCCAGGGCTGGAAGCCCTGAACAATAAGCTGCGGGAGCAATTTGGAGCGTATTGTGCCATACTGACCAATACCGGAGCAGAAACCGTTGAAGCTGCTATTAAACATGCCAGTCTGGAGAATGGGAAAACGAGGTGCTGGGCGCTCCACAATGCCTATCATGGCAAGTCACTGGGCACCCTGCCATTTGCTCAGGCCCATAATGAGCCCTTTCAACGAAAAAGCCTGCCAATTGACTTTCTTGACCCGAACCAGCCGGATACCTGGGAGCAGGCGTATGCTCATATTGATGAAGTTTCCTTTTGCATCGTAGAGCCCATTCAGGGCGAAGCTGGCGTGGTGCCTTTACCGGAGCAGTTTGTGGATTGGCTCAACAGCGTCACAGGACAGCATGGTATTCCCATTATTGTGGATGAGGTTCAGACCGGACTGGGTCGTACCGGGTCCTTGCTTGCAGCAGATCAGATTGGTTTGCGGAAGGACTATATCTGTTTGTCTAAAGCGCTTGGTGGCGGCATAGCAAAGATTGGAGCGCTTCTGGTCAAAGAAGAAAGGTTTGTCCCTGAGTTTGCCATGCTGAACACCTCTACATTTTCTGACGATGGGTGGAGTGTGGCTATTGCCAATGCTGTACTTGATATCATCTCAGAGCAAGACCTGGCAGCACAATGCGCTAAAAAGGGAGCTTACTGGAAAAAGGAGCTGATGGCGGTACAGGCGGCGTTTCCCGAAGTGCTCAAATCCATCCGGGGCAGTGGCCTTATGTTGGGTATTGAATTTCATGCCCCCGGCCGCTCGGCTTCCAACCTGTTGCGCAATCTTGCCGGAACGGCCTATCTGGGTTATGTCATAGCCAGCTATCTGTTGGAGCGGCATCAGATCCGTGTCATGCCAACGCTAAGCAATCCAAATACCATCCGGGTGCAGCCTTCTGCTTATGTTTCCAAGGCGCACCTGTCCCGCTTCCTCAGGGGGCTGCGGTCGGTTTGCGAGCGGATAGAACGGGCGGATGCAGGAGGTTTGATTGGCCACCTCGCGCACCGCAAAGCCGCCGCTGCAAAAGAATATAGCCATCAAAATACCTTCAAGCATCAGCCGCCTGCCGGTAAAAAGAAGGTCGCCTTTTTGGGGCACTTTATTACGGCCAGGGATCTGTCATTGTGGGATGCTTCCTTTGCGGACTGGTCCGCTAACGAATTGGAACACCTGTTAGACCGGACCGCCAAACTCCTGGACCCGGTGGTTTTTGATGAGGTCAATGTATATTCTGTCAACGGGGACACCACCCACCTGAGCTTTATCGGCTTGTTCTTAGATTCCCGCCTTATAGAGTCGGCCTACCGCACCCGGGATTATGAATGGATCGTTGATAAGATCAGGCATGCCGCCAGCCTGGCTGAAGCAGCAGGCTGCCAGGTACTGGGATTAGGGGGTTACACCTCTATTTTGACCAAAAATGGAAAACGGCTGGAACGCCCGGGGCTGACGGTAACCACCGGAAATTCACTAACCGTAGGTTTTGGGTGGGAGGCTATCGCCCGGGCAGCCCGGATACAGGAGGTGCAATTGCGGGAAGCCGCTGTAGCGATAGTTGGTGCCGGCGGCAATATCGCCAATACCTATGCCACCCTTCTGGCAGGTGAGGTGAAGCGCCTGGTGCTGGTGCCACGGCTGCTGCAAAATCCTAAAGTCGCCCGGCTACGGCAAACCTTATCTCTGCAGTATCCCGAACTACAGATTGACATTACAGACCGGTTAGATACCGTGAAAGACTGTGAAATAATCGTGGCTTCTTCCAATTCCAGCATGCCCGTTCTCTTTCCGGAACATTTGTCGCCAACAACCAAAATCATCTGCGACCTCGCTGTGCCTTCGGATGTGGCTGAATCAGTGGGAACGATATGGCCAGAAATCATTGTACTCAAGGGAGGCGTCATTCAGCTGCCACGAAATGAAGACTTTAAAATAGGTGGTATCCCTTTGCCGGACGGGCATGTATTTGCCTGTATGGGCGAGACCTTAATCATGGGGCTGGACCAATGCAAGCACTTCCCCGGCTCTGTTGGCGCAGTCTCCCCGGCAGGTGTCCTGCGGATTTTAGCGTTAGCGAAGCAGGCCGGTTTTGCGCTGGGCGGGTTTAAAGAAGCAGCCTCCTATTGACAGGAATGGTAGCTGGCAAAGTCGTCTTTTTACTATCAGGCCTATTGCCCAAAGACTAGCTTTGAAGAAAAAATCAGATGAAGTACGTTTTTACCTTGACCCTCCTCTCGTGGCTCACAGCTTGCCAAACGGCCTGGTTGCCTTCGAAGACTGCCGAACGCCAGATTATTCAAACGCTGAAAGACGAAACCCGTTATTTTTGCGAACGCAACCTTTCAAAATGGGTCGCCCAATGGTCGCACGCCAGTTACGCCTCCAAAATGTATGGAGGGGATACCGATTTTGTAGTATTTTCAGGTTGGGAGGCAATCCGGCAGAATACCGTTGACCACATTCGGGAGCATCCTGAGCCTATCGCAGTACCGGAAGTGGAAGTGGATTACCACATTGAGTATTTTGGCAAGACAGCTTGGGTTTTTTACACTAAAAAAATCCCACAGGGGATGGCCCGTGAAGCCCGCTTTATGGTCCGTGAAAAGGGCGCTTGGAAGATTGCCCGCATGCAGACGATTTACGTACTAACCGAACAGTACCAAGGATCGCACTTATAACTCCATCACATAAAATGCCGAACAGGCACTATGCCCGGTTGCCCCAACTGGAATGGTAATTTTTAGGAAAACCTGCCGGCTCCCAGCAAAGACCGGGAGAAAGCTCCCCGACAGGACGTCTGCTAGCTGGTGTAGAGCTTAAGCCTGGGCATTTCCAGGAGCTCTGCCCCAGCTTTACATGGGGAAACCTGCCGAAGAGTCTGTAAGGGGCCAGGAAAAAGCTCTTGCAAGGCTCTAACCCAGGCAGCCTGCCTCCAAAATAATAACCGGCCGCTTTGCCTGAACTCTGCCCAGCAGCCCCGCAAATGCTGCGCGGTTACAGTAAATCCATTGCAGCTTACATCCCTTGCCACCTGATTTATACCAGCTACAATGTTTTTTTTGAAAAAGAAGCACAAGAATTTGTAAATGTCGCTGGGGGAGGGTAATTTTAATCATCACTCAAACAGAAAAGTAAAAATACAGAACAAGAGGGTAGTTTACTGTCAAACTAGTAATCGCTGTAGTTATTCTGGCGCTCAGTTCAGCTTTCAAATAGTCGCATAAGAACTTCACTATCATTTTTTACGAATGCTTGTCACAGGCTTGGCATTCGAGGTGCAACCTACGTCAAATACTGGCTTGCTTGGGTATCCCTTGTGTTCCCATATCCAATGGTGCTGCCCTAATCTGAACAGTATTTGGGCATGCTGTGAGCAGGGTGGCTGAAGGTGGAGTATAAGGTAGCGCTCTTAACAAAGGTTTAAAAATGCGAATTAATCACTTTCAGCCTGATTAGACATATTTTTTAACGTTCTTAATCTCTTTGCCATGTCATTTTACTACAATTTCTTTAATTCCAATGTTAAATTTAGGGTGCTCATCTTTGCTCTAATAATCTCTGTACTAAGTTTCACTCTTGCTAAGACGTATACTTAAGAGATGTACTATTATAGACAAGATTGAAACCAATTTTTTATTCAAAAACGGTTATATTATGAAAATTTCAAATCAACTTTCTAAGCATTTTATACTAGTAGGATTGATTATATTGAAAAGCACTCCAGAATCTTTTAGTCAAGTGATCACCAGAGTGTTATCTCCAGAGGACAAAATCGAGAACTATATTCCTTGGTATAATCCGGATGAAGAGACTCCTGTAGTCAACGCGCCATTCGTAGATGTCGAAGCAGTGCTTTTGGAAGATCAACAGGAAGGTCGTCTAATACCAAGAGTTAGCATTAATCAAGAAACCAATATTTCAAGTGACGAGTGGCACGTAATCCAAAGAGGTAACTTTTCTATCTGGAATATAGCATTAGCAAGTGAGAATGCTAAATCAATGAGTGTTCGGTTTGAAAATACTTATCTTCCGGAAGATGCTATGATGTTCATTTACAATCGAGAGTCTCGATTTATTGTAGGTCCAATCTCATCGGATAACTTTATTAATGGGGCCTTTAGGTCAGATTATGTTAGTGGCAGTATAATAGAAGTTTCTATTTTCGTTCCGGGTTATATCGAGCCAAACATTACTATCAGCTCATACGACTATGGGATTGTAGGTTCTACTAGTTTCACTGGTACTTTTGGTGTTTCAGATGATTGCAATATTAATGTGGCATGTGGCGAAGGCAGTGGATGGGAATGTCAAATCAACTCTGTGTGTAGGATACTTACAGATGAGGGAGGTCCTTGTTCAGCAAGTCTAGTAAATAATGATTGCTGCGATTTGACTCCGTTTTTACTTACAGCAGACCACTGTGTGGATGGAGATTTGGGTAGCTATCTATTTATATTTAACTGGCAAACGCCTGAGTGCGAAAATGGAGACTCTGCTCCCACCCAATGGATTACTTATCTTGGGGCCCAAGTGAGTTCAAACTGGGAGGACACAGATTTCAGTTTACTCGAGTTGATTCAGGATATTAGACCTGAAGATGGAATTTCGTTTTCAGGGTGGGATCGCCGTGATATAATCCCAGATGAAGTTACTTTGATTCATCATCCCAGGGGAGATGTCAAGAAGATTTCATTTGATGAGAACCCTGCTATTGCACCTAATGATGTTCAGTATGGAGGAATTAATCCATTTTTTATTCCAGCAGATCATTCATATTTTTCGATATTTAACGAAGTGGGCACAGCTGATTTTGGTATTTTTGAAAGCGGGTCATCTGGCTGTGGGTGGTTTAACCAAGAGCAAAGAATAGTTGGTACTATGATTGGCGGGAATCTTCCATTAATGAGGAATTATGGGGAACTGGCGGAAGACTCAATCTATCACGGGAATGGAAACGGTACACCAGACTCAAGACTAAGAGACTGGCTAGGAGCTTCCACAAACCCGAATACTATGGATTGTATGGAGCATCCATTTATCCAAGGTCCAGAAGTTTTATGCACTGATCCTCAAACTTTTACCTTGATGAACAACATGCCTTGTGCCAAAACAGTCACTTGGCGAGTCGAACCAGCGAATTTA
>ENA-UENT01000439-UENT01000439.1-marine-metagenome-genome-assembly--contig:-NODE-439-length-25668-cov-3.175268_pt1 | contig 25668 bp, 17 predicted proteins | sample MGYA00237879_ERZ529330 | MGnify/ENA primary metagenome ERZ529330 (study PRJEB26372, sample SAMN05368345) | marine metagenome | biome: cultured habitat; feature: ocean water; material: water; isolation... | reverse complement strand
GCGGGCAAGTTGGTGTAATTGCTCTTTTTGGTTCGGCCAACCAAGGCGGTGGTTGGGGTGGTGTAACCGCCACAGAATATTACCATACTATATTCGAGCCACAGGACAGTGTACGAAGATTTTGGAACTGTTGGAAAAGTGAGATTATTAATCAGGGGGGACAAAGAGTGTATCGATCCATCGAGACAGATGACTGGGGCGCTGTAACGCCTTGGAATGGATACAAGTACTGGCGGACTTGGAAAATTGCGAAGTTTAGGAGGTTCCCTGAGTCGCTAAATTTCCTTTCCTCCGGCGGCTTCTTCCATACGGAATGGGACATCGATGATCCACTCTTACGTTATGCTGAAATCCTCTTGACCTATGCGGAGGCTTTAAATGAGATCAACAACGGGCCAACTGCAGAGGCATACGATGCGGTGAACCAAGTCCGTAGGAGGTCTAGAAACGTCAACGTAGCAGGTACAGGTATCATTCATGATGATATCTTCCCTAGAGAATTGGAATACAGGGAAGGCATGTCGCCAGATTTTGAAAACATGTCTCAGGAAGAATTTTTTAACGCCATTTTGGATGAAAGAGCAAGAGAATTGGGTGGAGAACAAGGAGCTTTCCGTTGGTTTGACTTAGTAAGAACAGGACTATTAGTGGAGAAGATAAAGGCATTGGCAACTACTGTCATTCCAGTAACAGGAGAACCTGAGCCGAATTGGGGGGCTGCTAACTTTATTGAAGACAAGCACATCCGTTTGCCTATCCCTAATACGGAACTGGATGCGAATCCTTTGCTAAAACAGAATCCTGGTTATTAAGATTTAGTCCATTCATTTGAATCGCTAAAAAGTAAAACAATGAAAATTATCAATATAAAACTCTTCGCTTTTTGCCTTGCTGCACTCGCTACTACCAGTTGTAGCAAGGAAGCTATTGTGATTGATATTTCCTTTAGCGCAAGTCCCGCTACTGCTAAAGTAGGAGATCCCATTACCTTTTTGGTAGGTTATGGAGCAGAAAGCTATGCCCTGTACACCGGCGATGCGGGGCATGACTTTGCCAACAGCACCTTACAATTGGTAGGCGCTGACGTAGCCAACACCGAGTACAAACCTGAGGATGGATTTGCCACTGGCTTTTCCTTCAAATCAACGAAGGCTGATGAAGATATTGAATATACCTACGTCTACAGTGAGGCGGGAACTTACACGGCTACCTTGGTAGCCGCATTTGTGGGACGTAAGCAGTATGAGGGAGATGGGTACCAATCTGATAGGGTGAATACCATCACTGAAAACGAGTATGACATTGAGCGACAGATTAAGACGGTGACCATTACCATTACAGAATAGAACTTCATGTCCGACAAGGATATTAGGCATAGAGCGACAATAAACTCGCTCTATGCTCCAAACTTGCATTGACGTAAATTGGGTTTCGCTTCGCAATCATAGCTGTGACAAAATGCAACGAATAATTGATGTAATCTACTTCTTACTTTTGGCCTTGTTCTTACTGGCATGCAAATCCGGAGAAACTGAAAGGGTAGGGGAATCTCGAGCTCCCAATGTCCTGTTTCTCACCGTTGATGATATGAATGGTTGGAACACGAGGAATGAGTACCCTGCCGTACAGATGCCTCATTTTGATCGCTTGAAGGTCGAGGCCTATAATTTTACCAATGCCATTTGCCCCGCTCCAGTATGCGTACCTTCTAGAGCAGCATTTTTTAGTGGTATTGCGCCGCACAAAACGGGAGCTTACTACAATGGATGCGATCCCTGGCGCCGATCTGAACTGCTACGCAAAGCCGAAACCATTCCTGAATGCTTCAAACGCAATGGTTATGAGACCTTTGGAAGAGGAAAGATCTTTCATGCCAAATTGGAAGCGTGGAGGGAAGAGGCGATGTTTGATAATCGACCGATCTATAAGGGAGGCTTTGGTCCTTTCGGAGAGGAAACAGACTGGGTAGGTGGCAAGGGGAAATTCCAGTCCGTTACGGCTTGGGACGGTCCAGATAGTGATTTTCCGGATGTCAAGAATGCCGATGCAACGATCCAGTTTCTACAACAATCACACGAAAAGCCCTTCTTTTGCTATCTCGGCTTATGGCGTCCCCATACGCCCTACACTGCACCAAAACGCTTTTTTGATCTATACGAAGAGCAAGAAGTTACTTATCCCAAAGGTTGGAAAGAAGGCGATGCCGACGATATTCCTCCGATGGGCCAAGACCTCATCGATTCACTTCACTTCTTTGGGGTAGATATGGCCGAACGTCGGGAGACCTTTAAACGGATGATCTATGGGTATTTAGCCACTATGTCGTTCGCGGACTGGTCCATCGGACGTGTGCTGGAAGCTTTGGATAAATCTCCCTACGCGGACAATACCATTGTAATTGTGGCCTCAGATAATGGCTATCACATGGGCGAAAAGGAAAAATGGCAAAAAGGTACCCTCTGGGAATTGTCAGCCTATTCTCCCCTATTGATCCGTCTACCTAGTGGACAGGCCATGGAACTCTCTCATACCGTAAGCCTAATGGATATTTATCCCACCCTTATAGAGTACTGTCAATTGGATGGCCCTGAGCATGAGTTGGATGGCAAAAGCCTATTGTCGCTCCTCGATGACCCGACTGAAAAGCGTCAGCCTAGTTTTATGACCTTTGGAGAGGAGTACTCTTCTGTTTACGATGGGCAATATCGGTATATCAGATATCCAGATGGAACGGAGGAATTGTATGATCATCAGCTGGATCCGCACGAATGGAACAACATTGAAAAAGAGGCAAATCGAGCCATTATGGATCGCTTGGCGACCTCTATTCCAGAAAAATTTCAAGAAATACTAGGGGGAAGAACTGAGGCGGCGCAGAAGGTTCGGGGTTTACCTAACAAGGTAGGCGGGACCTAGCCGGAACTTCATACAATTTCAAACCACGATGAACAAGAAAATAAAAAACTATACCCTTCTTTATTGCTTTAGTCTGTTGTGTCTTGGATTAACCGCACAATCGATCAACTCCTTAAAAGCTCACTACTCCGGAAAGATCTCCTGGAATAAAGCCGAGCGTACATTAATATTCCAACAGTCAGGTCAAATTGATTTCCCAAAGCGGAAAGATTACCATAACTATCGTTGGGATGTTCCGAAAGAGGTATATCGTATACTGATTGAACGGAATGTGCAAGTCACCGGTTTTTTTCATCTATTCCACGATATCCTAATAGAAGGAGAGGAGCGCAGTAGTTCCGTGATTTATGGAACGGCTGAGCCGGGATTATTACGAAAAGCAGGTCTCGATCGGGTAGGTTCTCGATCTGTCCCGTATTCTACGCTGTATGCAAAGGGAGATATCGTAGTGCAGGTACGAAACCTAACGGTACTCAATCCATTTTCCTTTATGTTTACTGGTAAGGCTGATGCAGTAGGACATGCTGCCGTTTTTCACTTATACCAAGTTTCTGGGATTGATAATCGAGGTGGTCATTCTAATCATAGTGATGGCGTGTCAGCAGGTCGGGGTACCACTGTCAGGGATTGCTATTTCGAATGTGGAGATGATGTGTTTAAGGTCTACCAGGATATTTATGTGGAGAATACAACCATCAAGATGATCACTAATACTGTTCCCATACAACTCGGCTGGCACAATAGTACCTCAAATGCTGTTGGCGTGTTTAGAAACCTAACTATCCTTGGGAACAAAGGACGGCGGCCTACGGGTAATGCGATTATTAATGCTCGAAATGGCCATTACAATAAGACCTTACTATTTGATGGATTGAAGGTAGAAAATCCCAATGCTACTCTATTGGATCTTTGGAATAATGACCATCAAGGAGTAAAAGGTGGAGGGCATTTAACGATCAGAATGGATAATGTGGACTTGGAATATGCTAACTTCAAAAAACGGTGGAACATGGAGGTTGACTTGGAGATCTGTGGTCATGAGATCATGGCGGAAGAAAACCGGACTAAGCTGAACTGCGATTCGATAGAATAAGCTCCTTCTGCTAAAACAAGGAAATAAATGAAATACCTGTATTCAAAAAGTGCCTTATACCTTGCCTTGACCATCCAGTTTGGGGCCCCATTAATCGCCAACGCACAACACAGTGCTGGAACCGAAGCTCTCCTCAAAACTACAGAAATACGCATTCGTGATCCATATATCCTTGTTGATAACAAGAGTCAGACGTACTATATGTACGCACAAATACAGAATCGGCTCAATGATCCAGATGGCCCTCAAGGGGTAGAAGTGTATACCAGCAAGGATCTTGAAAATTGGACACCTCCGCGAGCTGTTTTGACCTTAGCAGATGACTTTTGGGCCAGGAAAAGTGTTTGGGCACCTGAAGTCCATCATTATAAGGGAGCTTATTACCTCTTTGTCACCCTAACTTCTACAGGGAAATTAAGGGCAAGCCCCAATCCGCAAAACGGAGCAATACAGTGGAAGAGAGGTACCCATGTATATAAAGCGGACTCCCCACTTGGACCTTTTATACCTTTTCAAAATGAAGCCCATACTCCAGCAGCTTGGATGAGCTTAGATGGCACCTTATGGGAAGAGGATGGCAAACCTTATATGGCTTTTTGTCATGAATGGGCGCAGACTTTTGACGGTACGATCGAGGTTGTCGAGCTAGCTCCTGATTTATCTAAGCCAATCGGGGAACCAACTTTGTTATTTAAAGCCTCCGCCGCAAAATGGGTGAGGAATATGCAAGAGGTAGGGCTTAAGCAAAATGGATTAGTAACGGATGGTACCTTTTTTTACCAGAATAAAGGAGGAGAACTCATCATGACCTGGTCTAGTTTTGGCGATCATCAGTATGCCATTGGACAGGCGGTTTCTGCTTCAGGCTCCCTATTTGGGCCTTGGGAGCAGATTGATGAGCCTTTAGTCAAAGCCAATGGTGGCCATGGAATGATCTTTCATACGCTTGCCGGACAGATGATGTTGGCCTTTCATCAACCCAATAGCCGGGGAAAAGAGCGCTTACATCTGCGGGAGATACAAGAAAATGAGCAGGGGCTGTTAGAAATTGAGGACCCTGCGAAGGAGAAGGGCGACCAGTTAGCTAAAGTGATTCTACCCGGCAATTATCCTGATCCATCGATTCTTCGGGCTGGTAATACCTATTACCTCACCCAGAATACCGATGATTTTGCCCCAGGCTTGAGCATCTGGTCTTCTACCGATATGCAAAACTGGACAAGATTGACCAATGTACTGACGAAACACATTGGAGCGGTTTGGGCATCGGACCTGGTGGAGCACCAGGGTAAGTTTTACATCTACTTCACAGTAAAGACGCCAACTGAAGGCTTGAAGAATTTCGTGGTAAGGGCAGATCATATTGAGGGCCCATGGAGTGAACCATTGGCCTTGGAGTTGTCAGAGAAGGGCATCGATCCCGGCCATATTGCTACGCCAGATGGGAGGCGCTTTATTATGCTTAGTCGAGGCTATTTATATGAGCTGGATGCAAGCGGTACCAAAGTTATTAGTGAAGGGAAAAAAGTGTATGATGGCTGGCCAATTCCGGAAGACTGGGCGATTGAGTGTTTTTGCGCGGAGTCCCCCAAACTACTGTACAGAAACGGCTACTACTACCTACTGACTGCTCAAGGTGGGACCGCAGGACCAGCTACGAGCCACATGGTCGTGGCGGCTCGCTCCAAGAGCTTGGAGGGCCCTTGGGAAAACTCACCCTACAACCCAGTCATTCACACCTGGGACAAATCGGAAAAGTGGTGGTCAAAAGGGCATGGAACCTTGATAGAAGACAGCGTTGGGAAGTGGTGGATGGTATACCACGCCTACGAAAAAGGCTTTTTAAGCCGAGGACGTCAAGTCCTAGCTAGCCCAATGGAGTGGACTGAGGATGGCTGGTTTAAGTTGGGAGAATCAACTAGCTTACGGGATAGACAGGGACAATCTTGGCGGGACGAGTTTGATGCAGAAAACCTAGAACTTAGGTGGGCTTTCATGAGTCGAGATGCAGGAGGAGAGGCATATGCCATAAAGGATGGTCAACTTAGACTGAAAGGAGTTAGGGATAAACTGTCGGATAAAAATGTGCTTGCCACTATTCCAGAAAATAGATCCTACCAGATCCAAACAAAGCTCTCAATCACACCAAGTACCACTGGTGGACTTGTCTTATATTATGATGATAAGCATCATGCAGCCGTGGCGCTTAATGAGGATGGGGTATTTCAAATTACGAAAGGGGTGAAGAGAGGGAAGACTGCTACCAATAATCAGTCCGTTTGGCTCAAGTTGGTCCATGATGAACAAGAAATTAGCTTTTACTTCAGTGAAGATGGTCAAGCCTGGGAGAAGTTTGATTTTGGTATGGAAATCTCAGGATTCAATCACAATACACTAGGTAGATTTCGCAGTGTCAAAATCGGCTTATTCGCTTATGGAGAGGGGGAAGCCGTTTTTGATTATTTTGAGTACCAAGCTGAAGAAACGATGGATATGGAGGGAAGTGCAGTTCCTCCAGTGGGTTGGACAGCACTTTTCAATGGCCAGAACCTAGATGGGTGGACGATGTCGACAAGAAATACCCATTTCTCAGGGACTAAAGCTGAGATATTTAAAGTTGAAAACGGAATTATTCACACCTATCCAACCCAGGAGCACCTGTCTGAACAGCCCTTCGCAGGGCTGATCACCGAAAATACTTACAGTGATTTCAAATTAAGTTTGGAGTACAAATGGGGGACTAAAAAATTCAAGCCTCGACACGAATTTGTTCGTGATGCTGGCATCATTTTTCATGTACATGGAAAAGACGAAATATGGCCCAATGGAGTGGAATGCCAAATACAGGAAGGAGATACTGGGGACCTGTGGGCGATTGGAGCCAAGGTAACTTCCAAGGTGCAGAAGGTGATCCGAAATTATAGTCCTACGGGGGAGTTGATGACTTTGGGTAAGCCTGAACAACGATTCCACCGCTTTCATCGGGGCTACTCCTGGGAGGTGCCCGGCTGGAATAGGTTGGACATTGAGGTGAAGGGGGATCATGCCATTTTCAAGGTTAATGGGAATATTGTGAACGAGGCTATTGATATGAAATATTGGGATGAAGAAGCACAGGCCTATAAGCCGTTAACAGCTGGAAAGATTTTGATTCAGGCGGAAGGGGCCGAGCTCTTCTATCGGAATATCTTCATCCAAGAAAATTGAATGTCACATAGTTTCATCTGTGCCATATCCGGGGAGATCAAGGCATCCAGGAGAGATGGTGGTGGAAAATCTATCTGGCTAGCTAGACAGGCACCATCCATCGGCTGGGGAGATCAAGGAGGTGAGTAAATCGGTAAGCCCATGCCCTTGCGGGTGCCTATCCTAGTGCTAGATAGAGAAAACACCGACCAATGCGGATGGCACAACCCCAAGCAGTACAGATAACTCCACCTACAATTCGAGTATCTTTTTCACCTTTTACCTACAATTCGCACACTATGCGTCTACCAGCTCATTCAAAAATAGCCTTCCTATTGCTTTCTTTATGGATCTTACAAATAAGTTGTGTTGGAGATTCAATTGAAAAAGATGAGCAACGGCAGCTACCAAACATCGTCTTCATCTTTTCCGATGATCTTAGTTTTCGGGATTTGAGTGCCTATGGCCAGCAGAATTACGAAACGCCTCACCTAGATGCCCTAATCCGACAATCCACCCGATTCACGCAAGCTTATGCCGGGGCTCCTGAATGCGCCCCCTCCAGAGGCACCCTACTCACCGGAATGCACGTCGGTCACTCCCCAATCCGCTTGAACAGCAGCGCCAGAGGCTTCGAATACTTGCCTGATTCCGCCTACACCTTTGCCGAAATGCTCCAGGAGGCAGGTTATGCTACCGCAGTGGTTGGGAAGTGGGGACTAGGTTATAAGGATACTCCCGGACAGCCGCTTAACCAAGGCTTTGACTATCATTTTGGTTATTTGACACATTATGAGGCTCATTCTTATTTCCCCTGGGTGCTGTATGAGAATAACGAGGAAGTGCCCTATTCGGCCAATAAGGGCATGGATATCCAGCCGCTCTACGACAAGGAACGATCTAGTGATCGGACTACTTATGAAAGTTTCTATGATGAAGCGGGGAAGTTAGTTTATATGAATATGAATCAGGCTATTTACGCTCCCGATGTCTTGGATGAAAAGGCTAGTGAATTCATAGCTGCTCATCAGGACGAGCCTTTCTTTCTCTACTATACTGCAAACTTACCTCATGGCCCACCAATCGTGGATGACTTCAGACAACTAGCCGATCGCAAGGACATGGATATCGTATCCAGAGAATGGGGTGGCATGGTACAACGTCTGGATCAGTCGGTAGGGACCATCATAAACCAATTGAAAGCTACTGGACAATATGAGAATACTTTAATCCTCTTTGCCTCCGATAATGGCTATGCTATGCACAACCCAGCCAAGGATGCAAATGGCAGAAGAGTTTGGCCAGATGATGAAGATCTGCAGAATAAGGGCCCTTTTAAAGGTGGGAAGTTCTCTGTTTGGGAAGGAGGGATGAGGATTCCTTTCACTATTCACTTGCCAGGACAAAAAGAGACTCAGGTGATCAGCCAGCCAGTTTGGTTGTTAGATATCTTTCCGACATTGGCAGCGGTGACGCATGAAGAAGTACCAGAAAGCTTGGATGGTTATAACCTATTGTCACTTATTGCAGGTGAGTCAGCGGCGATTCCTCAGGATCGTATCTTCTATTTTTATAAACAAAATGAACAAGCTATACGACAGGGACCTTGGTACGCCATTAGGGAGCATCCGGAAGCCCCCATACACCTTTTCTTGCTCGAAGAAGATCAGACCTCTACCGTTGATCTAACTGAGATCTATCCTGATGTATCCGCCAATTTGACGGCCATCTTGGATACGATTCATGAACCTCATCAATGGTACTGGAACCCCGGAGATAACCAGGAACGATTTAAGGCTAAGCAGGCTGAGGCCATTCAATTGGGACAATACATCAAAAGATACCGGCCCAATGGTTTAGAGAAGATGCCCTGGGAAAGAAAGTAATGATGCCCCCACAGGCTATTGACTGGCAGCCTGAGATCGTCTTAGTAACTCATCGTGGATGGCCTTTGACCATTGCACGAATTTCTCTTCATTTTCCTTTTCCAGCGCAGGTAAGTTGGTTCCGTTACTGGTGATGTCCTGAAGAGATACTCCCCAATTACCCAACAATGCCCAATAGGTTGCTGCATCAGAATGGTCCACACCATCGTGAACATATTTGCCTTCCGCAAAGACCTTCCCCAAGGCGCTATCCTTGAACTGGCTGAAGTATTCCTCCCCCTTTGGCCCGCCACTGACGATGCCATGTTGCCCGATGGCGCCACATTCGTAATAAGCAATATGCCCGTTGAGGGCCATGTTTTTAAGGTAGGCACATGCTTCGGCATCCTCTCGACAATTGGCAACATCCTCGGGATGCTCCATGGAGCCCTGATGCCAGGATGAGTTTGTCCAATGAGCGATGAATTTCATGCGGTTCAAAAGATCTGAACGCCCTATTGCTAGGCAATGATTGACTAGGATCGCTGGTTCAGTGAGCGAGCCCCAGCAAAGGACATGGATGATATCATCTGAATCGGTGGTAGTCTTAAAAAGGGCTTGTACGCTTGGATAGTTATCGAGATCGGTATATACTTGATCTGGCTGATAGCGTTCCCCACTGAGCTTTATGGAGGATTGGGTAAATTCAATATGCTCTGGATAGCCCCCAATATTCCTATTGAGCTGCTTTACGTCTTTTTGGTAAGCTGTACCAAAAAAAGCATCAGCCCAAGCTTTTTGATTGGGCGTGTCTTTATGCGCTGCACGATGGGTGCTACTGATTACAATGCCTTTGGTTTCAAACATGTTGGCCATCAGTAAATAGCCAGCCATAGCAGAAATGTCATCTGGATCATTGATGGTACCCATGTGGTTATTTCCGGGAATATCTTTATCAGACATATCTGTGTAGATCCAGACTTTGGGCTTTTGCCCAAACAGCAGGCTTGTAGCGAAAAACAATAGGGCGAAGAGGTTTAGCTTAGTCATACTTTCTTTTTATTCTGATAATGGATACCTGAATTTATTTTCTTTTAAGTGGCGCCTTGGCTAACGGATGTTTAGATAATATCCCTTTCATTTGTTCCAGTACATTAGGCTTAGAAAGGGCGTGATTGCGGGTCTCCAACGGATCTTCTTCATAATCGTATAGTTCATAAATTATCTCTGCACTTGGATCTTTAGGATTGAACCACTGAACCATCCGATATCGCTCTGTGCGGATAGCTGCGCCTAGGCGCGTACCTCTTTGCTTGGGATAAGCGTGGTAGGCGTGATCTCGAATACGTGAGGCTGGATCTTTTAAAACAGGCACTAAACTTTGGCCATCAATCGGTTGTGGCCCAATAGGTTTTGGTAAGCCGGCCAGGTCTGCGAGTGTGGGGTAGATATCTACCGTTTCTGCTAATTGCTTAGTTGCGGCATTGGGTTGGGTTATGCCAGGTGCGTAGATGAGCAAGGGGATGCGGTTGGCTTGTTCAAAATTGGAGTGCTTGGTCCAAGAACCATGATCGCCCAAATGCCAGCCATGATCCCCCCAGAGTACGATGATGGTGTTGTCGAAAAGCTTCAGGCGTTCCATTTCATCTAAAACGCGACCAATCTGCGCATCGGTGTAACTAACGCTGGCATAATAGCCATGAATCAATTTCCTTTTTAGCTCCTCCGAAAATGGCTCTCCTTGATTGGGTATTGGCTTGAATTGTTCGATCTCACCTCTTCTCTTTACGGCCCAAGCTGTGGTACCCACTGGATCTTGTTCATATTCAGGCATGGGTAACTGGGAAGCATCGTAGAGATCCCAGTATTTTTTAGGAACGCAGAAGGGCAGGTGGGGCCGGGCAAAGCCGATAGCCATGAAGAAGGGTGGACTGGCCTCTTGGGATACCTGCCTCAGCCGGTCAATAGCATGAGTAGCGATCCGGCCGTCAGCATAGGCCTCATCTAACACATCAAGATCTTCCCAAGCGGCTCCTCTTGGCAACTGTCGATTAGGTGGAAGGTCAAGAATGTGCTTCCTGGCATTGGTGAAAAAGGCTTCCTCTCGAGTTAACTGCCTTTCCGTACTCTTGGGATCTAAGTATTCAATGACTTTTTCCTTACGATGAGGGATGCTCCAAGACGCTGCATCATTGGTATTGCCATGGCCAATGTGAAAAACCTTACCCATTGATTCGGCATGATAGCCTGCTGCCATGAAGTGTTGGGGTAAGGTCACAGCATCTGGGTATACCGATCTGAAATCAATACCAAAGTTATAGATGCCTGTGGAGGTGGATCGAGCTCCAAGCAATAAGTTGTAGCGAGAAGGGAGGCACACGGCCTGATTGCAATAGGCTAAGTCAAAGCGTGTGCCCATATTAGCTAAACGGTCAATGTTGGGGCTCACCGCAGTACTATCTCCGTAGACGCCAAGAGTAGGCTTTAAGTCATCTACTAGTATCAGTACGACATTAGGCGATTGTCCGATTCCAAACCCCCATAGCATTAGGCAGTAAAGACTGAAGCGTATTCTTTTCATAACTGGTTTCTCGTTAATGTTCGAAGTTATACAATTAGACTTGCCGAGGACTGTCTTTCAACTTAGTCCTGCGACAACTTTAACAAGATAGCACCATGCTTTGGAACAGGCTGCGAAATTCTATCTGTAAAAGTGCCAAGAACTTCTTTTTCCCATAGATCCTTTACCTTGACTTTACCATGAATTCCCATCAAGGAAAGATCAAGTTCGATGTCTACAGAATCTTCCTCAGAAAGATTGAACAGAGCCGCGTACTGGGCTGAAGATCCCTGTGCACTCGCCGCCCATATGCAAACCCGGTCATCCCTAAACAGCTCCCGATTTTGCTCACTAGCTTGGTTGACGGCTAGTACCTCCTCATTGGTGATCAATTGAATAGCTAAGTCATCACTTTCAGGCAAGTGGCCTCCAAACATGAGTGGGGACCGAAAGATGCACCAGAGGGTCATCAAAGTATATTGTTCATTGATGGTAAAATGGGTTTGCCTTGCCTCCCCGATTTCACCTCGTATACCGATTTTTCCCAGGGGTAGCATATCCGCATCCGGCCAGTGCCCTGGAGTGATTCGATTTGCCCACCTTGCACATCTTGAGAACTGCCGTTTCAGTGCCTCCCAATCATCCCAGAAGTCACATGAAATCCGCCACAAATGCGCATGCCGGCGCAGATGAAAGGCATCACCGATATAGGCTGCTCCTGGAGATAAGCTAAGGACAATATCCCTACCGCAATTTGCCACAGCGGAGCTGAGTGCTTCAACTTCATCCACCCGATAGGGCGAGATTAAGCCGTCGCCGTCCCAGAAGCCTAGATCATCCGCTTTGATAAAATCTACCCCCCAAGAAACATATAGAGCTAGCAGGGAGTCGTAGTAAGCCTGCCCAGTACTTTGGGTGGTATCAACACCATACATGCTGTTGTACCAAAGGCACATGTCCTCCGGATTGGCTATTTGGGCAGCACTTTTGGCCGTACCTAGCACTGGGGTATCTTGTTCAGCCGCAATCCAAGGTATCCCCCTCATGATATGAATGCCGAACTTTAGGCCTAGGCTATGGATGTAATCTGCTAAAGGCTTGAAGCCTCGACCACCCTGTGCGGATGGGAATCTTTCTTCAACGGGCAATAGGCGACCATATTCATCGATAATCATCGGGATTTTAGGTTCTTTATAATTGTGGCGGGTAGCTGTGGGAGCGTACCAACCCAGATCTACGACCACATATTCCCATCCGTAATCCTTTAAGTGTTTGGCGATGAATTCAGCATTTTGCCGCACCTCCGCTTCGGTTACATTGACACCAAAGCAGTCCCAACTGTTCCACCCCATGGGAGGGCGCTGAGCTAAATCTGATTTTACTACTTGTTTCATGAATTCTAGTGTTTATAAGCCTTCAAGTTATATCTGCCTTTTTTTATGGTAAATGGCTAGCCGTCTAGACATAGAACATGGAAAAGATTAGCACAAATATGACTAACAGCAGTATACTGAGGCTCCACCAAAAGAAGATACTGTTGTACCAACGATCTCCTAGCCCTTTTCTTAAAGCTGCACCATTGATATTGAAGGTTAAATCGGCCGTAACTTGCTGTGCCAAGGGTTTTGGTGTAAGTAAAGTCGAAGTGGTGCAAACTATCATCGCGAAGAGCCAGGTGATCAGCCCTTGATTGGCAAAGGGCTTGATCATGTTGGCGAAGGGCGTATTGACGTCGGCCAAAGGGCCAAACTCGAGGAACTTTAGCAGACCAGCCATAGCAAAGGAAGCTACTACGGTAACGAAAGCATCAAAACCGTTAACCCTTTTCCACAGCATACCCAATAGAAAGATGGCTGAAAACGGAGGAGCGATAAAAGTGTATAAGGCTTGAATCAGAATGAATAGATTGACGTGAGTAACAGTTGCCAAAATGATAGCAAATCCAATCGATATAGCTAAGATGATCAGCCCTGCTAGCTTCCCTACCTTGATATAGTGCGCCTCTGTTCCATTTCTTTTGAGATAGTCTTGATAGAGATCGATGGTAAATAGGGTAGAGGTAGAGTTGAGCACCGCACTTACTGTTGATTGGATCGCACCAAATAAGGCTGCCAGTAAGATGCCCTTTAGAAAAGTGGGGACCAGGATGTTAATCATGACAATGTAGGTCTTATTGGCTTCATCGCTCATGAAATCCCATACGCCGCCATCCAGGAAGCTAGGATGCATAGCAAAATAGATCAAGCCTGGCACAACCACAATAATCGGTAGCAGCAGCTTAAGAAAACTACCCAATACCATTCCCGCTCGCGCATGATACATGTCCTTAGCTGCAAATACCTTCTGAATCATCGTTTGGTTGATGACGGTATACCAAAGTCCAATGTAGAAAAAGCTGAAGACCCAATGTGTCCAAGGGTTAGAATAATGATTCAGGGGTTGAATCACGGAGAGTCTGTTGTATTTATCACCCAGATTAGCACCCTTCAAAATATTGGGCACCTCTTTGTCGATCCAATCCCGAGCCCATCCTACTTGGCCTTGATTGACTTCAATCATTCGATGAAACCCAGCCAATAAACCCTGACCCTCTCCCAAATATTGCAAGCCGAGAATGGTCACGCTCAAGCCTCCAAAGACCATCACCATGATGGTTAGCATGTCCATAAAGGCCACGGACCTTAGTCCTCCCCAAATAGTCCAACCTCCGGTAGTAATTCCGATTATGATGCAGGCGAGAACGGCATTGGTATCAAAGAACTCGATCAAAATCAGGCTGCCTCCGTAGATCACTGGCCCCATAAAGGCAAAAATGTTCGCCAAGATGGAAACCAGGGCAAAGATTAGCCGCAGTTGTCGATTGAAGCGCCTTTCCAAGAATTCAGGTGTGGTCAGTACCTTGGAACTCAAGAGATAGGGAATAAAGAGCCAGATTAGAAAGGTGAAAGCAATCACCGTGCTCCATTCACCGGTAGCAACGCAAATGCCATAGATTACCGCAGCACCAATTAGACCAATAAAGTGTTCCGTACTGATGTTGGCTGCGATGTAAGAACTCCCTACCACATACCAGGGCAAGCTCTTACCTGCTAGGAAATAGTCAGAAGATTCGGTTTTCTTACTCTTTCCATACCAATAGCCAATAAGGCTCAAGATTGTAAAGTAGGTGAAAAAGGCACCGTAGTCGATGGTGGTTAATTCAAATCCTTGATCCATAAGTCGCGGTTAAAGAGGTACAGAAGGGAGTAAATTCTTTAGCTAGCTACTACAGCCATTCAGGTCTGGTTATCCTAGTGAACCAAAGTGAAAATATGCCCATCCCGATCAGCAAGCACGAAGTCCTTGCCGCTGCGACCATCTGACGACCGCTTTCTTTCTTGGTCAAAGTGGATATTTATTTCTCCATTCCCCATGTGATTATAAATCACGATCCCTCCTTCAAAATTTCGCTGATAGGCACCGTCCCCTCGCTCGATCAAATCAGTTAAAGGCTTGCCCAAGGGGACATCCCAGAAGTCGTACCAATCATGTAGGTGGTCTGGCGTTTTTAGGGGATTTGGATCACCATAAAGGACATATCCGTTTGAGTGTGTTAGGGCAAGGGTGGTCGTGGCACGCATTCTCGTTAAGTCTTTTCGATCCCCCCATACTTCAAGGCAATTGACGCGAGGTTCTTGCAGCTTATTTTCAAACCAGATTAGCGCTTCTCTAGCTTGATCCCAAGTTCGTTTGTTACTAGTAGAAATACTGGATGCATCCTGAGGGTTTAATTCCATAAAGGAACCATTGATATAGGTCTGGTATTTTTTACCATCTTCTATATCATCATGGATGTTAACGATGATCAGACCCTCGTCCCCAATGGCTTCGCGCACCTTCTTTACGATGGGTAAATGGCCACTCCAGTCCAACATCACTCCATCATACACCCCGCTTTCCAGGGCAATTTTAGCCTGCCGAGCCACATTGTCTTGAAAGGCTACATGATCATAATTCAATAGATAGAAAGGTACCCAGCCACCTAACCAGCCTGTAACAACTTCTCCTTGTTCATCCCGTTTCCAGAACTCGCTATCGTTCGGCAAAAAACTACTTGGGGCATCCCTCCATCTGATTTCAAATAAAAAAATCATATTGGGATTCATCTCCAGGAGCTTTCGCTTGTTGTCCATGGCGAGTTCCAAGCTCTCCGGAGTGAAGCCCTCTGCTAGTCCATGATACTGATGGTTCCAGACTAAACCTAAAACCAAGTCAACACCTTCTCCCAATTGACTCAAAGGTTCCTCCCATAATAGATTATGCTTGGCCGCCGCAGAGAGTCGCTGATCTAAGCTCTCCTGAGGGTAAGCTGGCATATCAATGCCATACCAAGCCTGGAAGGCAGAGGGGAAATCCCGGTTCGCTATCTTGTTTTGAATAGATGGACTGAATGTTTGTTCGGAGTATTCGACAGCGAATTTGGGGTCTCCCACTGTAGTATCCGGATGTTGGCAAGCATACACTAAGAGACTAATGGTTATAAATAGAATTATGCTTTTCATCTTTTGTTGGTTTCTTTATCTAGGTGAGCGCTCCACGGTGAGAAAGTCACAATACACGACAGCTCAAATCACTGCCAGTGTACCCACCTTTGCCTAGATGAATTTCGAGGGGAAGGTAAGGCAATCGGTTTCCACGCCCTGGGCCAGATTTTCCAAAATTTAGCTCATTCGTCCCACCGTTAAATTGAGCCTAGTCCGCTTGGATTATTCATTCCGGAAACATTGCACAAAGCTTCTGTACAGATGAGCAAAGACACGGGCTGCACTATGACTAGTTTTCGTGGATGGATAGACTGACGACAATTAGATTCCAGGAAACTCTAGTTTACCGACTAAGAAGAAATGATATGATAAAAGCAAAGCTTGTATTCTTTATCACAGTAAGCCTGTTTGTTAAGAGGACAATGGCTCAAGAATGGAAAATGGCAAACGTGCCTTTGGCTACGCACTGGGCAGAGCAAGTAGATCCAGAACACGTTTTACCAGAATATCCTCGACCTATGATGGTTCGTCAAGATTGGATGAACTTAAACGGGGTCTGGGAGTTTAAGGCTGCTGAAGAAGGGGAAAGGGTTCCGTTTGGTACTACCCTTGATGATGAGATTCTTGTGCCTTTTGCCTGGGAGTCTGCCTTGTCCGGTGTTCGCAGGCAATTTCCTTCTTATCGAGCTTTCTACCGACGTACCTTTCAAGGGCCCCTTGATTGGAACAGCCAGCGCATTTTACTGCACTTTGGCGCTGTGGATTGGGAGGCGACGGTCTATGTAAATGGCCGTTGTGTGGGATCGCACCAGGGGGGATTCGATGCTTTTTCTTTTGACATCACCCATTGCATAGAGAAAGGCCAATCACAAGAAATCATTGTTGCGGTTTATGATCCCGGTAATGAAGAGGGGATTACCGTTGGAAAACAAAACAATAGCCGTTTTTCAGATCCGCAGCGCTATACTTATGCGCCGGTTTCTGGCATTTGGCAGACTGTTTGGCTAGAGACCGTTCCTGATAAATATATCACGTCACTGCATATAGTCCCCGATATCGATAATGAAGAGGCTGTAATTACGGTTAACGCTTCCACCCACCATATGGAAAAAATGGAGGTGGTAATTAAAGCTTTGAACAATAATGAAGTAATCAGCAGTGCTACCGGCAACTTCAATACCCCTATTCATTTACCCATCCCTGATCCTCATCTATGGTCGACTATCAACCCCTTTTTGTATGACTTAGAAGTAAGCATTAAAGACGGCATAAGTACGATCGATCAGATCAGCAGTTACTTTGGCATGCGGAAGATTAGCTTGGCACCATACAAGGGCATACAAAGACTCATGCTAAACGATCAATTCCTATTTCAGATGGGCCCCTTGGATCAAGGCTATTGGCCAGATGGCCTTTACACTGCTCCCACAGACGAGGCATTGAAATGGGATGTGGAACAGATTAAAAACTTTGGTTACAACATGATTCGCAAGCACATTAAGGTAGAACCGCAGCGTTGGTACTACCATTGTGATCGACTGGGGATCTTGGTGTGGCAAGATATGCCGAGCACTTTCAAAAAGCGGACGGAGGAAGAGAAGAACGTTTTTGAAGACGAATTACAACGGATGATTAAGACCCATTGGAATCATCCGTCGATTATCAATTGGGTTATCTTTAATGAGCATTGGGGGGCTTATGATGTCGAGCGCATTACGGAATCCATCATGAAGCTTGATCCATCCCGGTTAGTCACGGGAAACAGCGGAATAGACGCGGGTAAACCCGATGTGGACTACGAGGTAGGTCACATCAAGGATAACCACAGCTACCGTCCACCTTCTACGCCCTTTGGAAATAATAAGAGAGCCATCGCCAATGGGGAATACGGGGCCATTGGTTATCTTTTGGAGGGTCATGTCTGGGATACGGATGGACCTTGGGTACATTATAACTACAAAGGAAAATCGGCTGCTACCAAAGAATATATGCGATTTGTGGAAATGATTCATCAATTCCAGGAAGAAGGCCTAAGCGCGGCAGTCTATACGCAATGGACGGATGTTGAAAATGAGATGAATGGAATTTACACCTATGATCGAAAGAAAATTAAGTTAGATCGGGAGCAAGTTGAGCAAGCCAATCGATCCACTTACGGATTGGACAGGTTGAAAGCGAAGTACAAATCTGCTCACCGATAAATATTCTACGCATGGATCACTTCAGATTTCTTGTCTTTCTATTATTACTTCTGCCTGCTTGTCAGAATAGGACCAATCCTACTCAAAATAACTCTAATACTGAAAGTAGCCGTCCAAATATCATCTTAATCATGACGGATGATATGGGATGGAGTGACATCGGTTGTTATGGTGGAGAGATTCCGACACCCCATATTGATGCCCTGGCTGCTGGAGGGCTGCGTTTTACCCAGTTCTACAATAATGCCCGCTGCTGTCCCACTCGTGCCTCTCTTATGACTGGACTTTATTCCCATATGGCGGGGATCGGGCAGATGTCTGAAGACCCTTACAAGGAAAGAATTGGAAGGCATGACTTCGGGACCTTTGGCTACCGCGGTTTTCTCAATCGAAATTCTGTGACCTTAGCGGAGGTCCTGAAGACGAGTGGTTATCATACCTATATGACCGGCAAATGGCACTTAGGGATGCATGGAGATGAAAAGCGACCTTTACAGAGGGGCTTTGATCGATATTATGGTACTTACGCCGGAGCAAGTAGTTATTTCAAGCCGCAAGGGGGACGTTGTCTCTATGAGGGGAATGATAAACTCGACCCTCCAAGTGATCCGGATTATTACACTACAGATGCATATACTGATCGAGCGATCGAATACATCGATGAGCAAGGAGACGATAAGCCATTTTTTCTCTACCTGGCCTACAATGCCCCACATTGGCCATTGCATGCCAAAGAACAAGACATTGCACTATTCAAAGACAAGTATTCGAAGGGCTGGGATCAGGTTCGAGCAGAAAGAAACCAACGTCAAGTCCGGATGGGGCTGGTAGAGCAGGAGTGGGGTCTTGCTGCCAGGGATAAACGGGTACGGCCTTGGGAGCAACTTACGGCTAGTGAACAAGACACTGTAGCCTATCGCATGGCAGTTTATGCCGCTCAAGTATATGCCGTAGACTATAACATTGGAAAGCTAGTAGGTTATTTGAAATCAATCGGTGAGTATGAGAATACACTGATTATCTTTTTGGCGGATAACGGAGCCTGTGCAGAAACTTATGATGAATTAGGAAGTAAGTCTTTTGCTTTGATCAATGATCCCAACTACGGCGGTGCGGTTTCTTACGGTATCGGTTGGGCGAATGCCTCCAATACTCCATTTTATGAGTACAAAGTGAAGCCTTATGAAGGAGGACTAGCTACACCGCTGATTGTACACTATCCAGCTTATCCTATGGCTAGCAAAGGAGGGCTAACGAAAAGCTTCGGCCACATTACGGACATTATGCCCACCCTGGTAGAATTAAGTGGCAGCACTTACCCCAGTCGTTTTCATGACAATGAAGAAATCCAACCTATGGTGGGCCGGAGTCTAGCTGAAGTGATGAGAGTAGGGGAGAGAGCTGATCCCGAATATTGGTTTTGGGAACACCAAAGTTATGGCGCTGTTCGAAAAGGCAATTGGAAGGCCGTGCTTGATTTACGAGACGAAAGCTGGGAACTGTTCAATTTGAAAACAGATCGAACAGAGCAACACAATCTTGCGACAGACCAGCCGCAACTCTTAGAAGAACTCCAATTAAAATGGCAAGAATGGGCAGACTCACACCACGTATTTCCTAAACGGAAAAGTTGAGCCTTTATTCATACTCCCATTTATAGACCCAGGGATCTTTGGTCTGCTGTTGAAAGGCATGAACTTTTCTTTGTAACCCACCCAGGATTTCTTTGTAGTTTGGATCCAGCGCCAAATTTACGGTCTCATTGGGGTCGGCTTCAATATCATACAGTTCGAACCTATTTCGGTGTAAAAATTCATCGATGGGTTTAGCGCCTAGTACGCCAAGCTTATTACTCAGTACACTTTGCCAGGTTTTAGAAGCGTAGAGATCGGAGGCAAAAGGATATTCTAGTCCGTTGGCTAAGTTCATGATTAGCTTGTACTTTTCTTCTCGAACGACTCGCATAGGGTAATACATGGTCACTTCATGGAAAGTATGCGAAGCATATATCTCATCACGACCTAGTTCTCCTCCCTCAATAGCAGGAACGAAAGATTGTCCATGAAATATAGAATCAGTTTGAAGTGCCCCTGCCACATCTAAGATCGTTGGTGTGAGGTCAACCCAGCTCACCATCTCCTTACTTACTCGTTCACTTTGTTGATTGGGCATTTTTGCAATCAGGGGTAATTGCATGCCTGCTTCGTACAGGGTGGTTTTTGCACCTGGGAAGGCCATACCATTATCCGATATATAGATGATCATCGTATTGTCCATCTTGTTGCTGTCTTCCAAATAGTCCAGCAACTTTCCCACTCCTTTATCTAGGCGAGAGATGGATTGGTAGTATTGTGCAATTTCGGCCCTAGTTTCGGGGGTATCCGAAAGAAAAGGAGGAACAATGACGGTGTTGGGATCATACTTTTCTTCAACTACCTTGGGGTATCCTTTCAGAATATTACCAAATCGATCAGGTTGGTGCGGTAACTCCTCCGCGAAACCATTGCCACGATGTGGGTCAGAAAAGCAAAAAAACAGGAAAAAGGGATCTGCATGATTTTTTTTGATAAAATCTTCGGTGGCTTCTGCCATTTCTACTGTACTCCGAGAATTCGCCTTAAAGCGATTTTGAAATCGAAACACTGGCTCCGGTGCTACATGAAATTTGCCAACATGTCCCGTCCGATACCCGGCTTCTTCCAATAAAATGGGCAAGCTCTTGATGTTATCGTAGGCACTAAAGTGGTGGTAGGAATGCATGTGACCATAATGCCCATTGGCATGATTATGAAGTCCCGTTAAGATAACAGAACGACTGGCGCTGCAGCTGGCGGTGGTACAGAATGCCCGATCAAAGCGAGTGCTCTTTTGCGCTAGTCGATCTAAGTTTGGCGTTTTGATCATCGGGTTTCCATAACAGCCGATGGCATCTTTCCCGTGATCGTCCGCCACCATCAGGATGATGTTGGGGCGATTTGGGAAGGCTATATCCTCCTTAGTGGTTGTGGTATTTTGGGGTTGGCAAGCTTGGAATAAGCTCAGCAGGATTAGAAATGGGAGATGATAGGTTTTTCGCATGGTAATATCTTTCGGTTGGCTTGTATTGGATATCCTTAAGCAAAATAGGATTAAGTTCTATTTTACCCTAGCTGTTCTGTCCAGGAATCTTCCTTAGAAGTGCATTTATTGGGATATTTAAAGTGATTACCCAAGTGTGAGGAATCATTTGAAAAGATGGATATGGATTTCAATATTGACCAGGAGGATGCTGAAAATGTCTATTTCAAGCAGACCAAGAAATGGAAGACCGCTTATCATAATGTCAAATCTGTTTTATCCACCAGAGAACATCTCGAGGCTTAAATGATTGCTCCGAATCCTTATAACGAGCTTGGTTTCACCTTGACATGCTCTTTGCTAATACGATATTGAAACTTAACGTCTTAGAATAATTTATGCAGAACCCAAAGATTTTCGTTCCTAATGTCTTGAAATGACAAATAGTTGCCAAAACAAACATTATTTGCTTCTTGTGCGGGATTTATGAGGTGGTATTCGCTCCATTATTGGTGTGTGCCATAGAAAATCGTGTTGATTGGAGTACTGCAAGTGTAAAGTTTTGAGAAGTAGCTAGTTATCTAGGCCATTTCTGTCCTTTTTTGACAAAACAAAGTTCTGCAATTGAGGTTGAAATGGTAAAAGTTCAACCAAAATAAAAGAGAGATGACTACCCAAAAAAAGCAATGGAATAATATAGTCTTTTCGTACTTCTTTTTTAGCCTCATCAGTATAAATTTGGCGGCTACAAACGAAGAGCAAAGCACCATTTTCGATGTATTGAGCTATGCTGAAGTCGTGAAAGTAGACCTTAGTTACGATATGACGGCAGTCAATGAGAATCGACGTGATAACAAGGATTATCCTGGAACACTTAGTTTTCGGGATGAGCATGGATATCAACAAGATTGGACGGTAAATATTAGCCTTAGAGGAGCCTTCCGTAGAATACATTGTGATGAAATGCCTCCCTTAAGAATTGATTTCCGGAAGAAGGATTTGGCGAAGAAGGGACTACTTCCGTTTGACGATTTCAAGTTGGTGACCTATTGCATGTCGGATGATATAAAGGCAAGAGAGACCTTAGTACGAGAATACCTTGCCTACAAGTTATACAACGAATTGAGTGACATCAGCTTTAGGGTCCAATTGTTGAAAATTAACTTCAAGGATATCAATACCGGAGAAACAAAGTCGCAGCTCGGCTTTATCATTGAGGATACAGCTGAATTGCGGGCAAGAACGGGCTCTTCCGGTTCTGATCAGAAACGCATTCTAGAAAAGGAGCAGTTTGACCCTTATTATCTACAGACCACGGCATTATTCCAATATATGATTGGCAATACGGATTGGGGGCTAACATTTTCTAAAAATGTGAAGTATTTCAATAGAGGTAATAAGGTCATTCCGGTGCCCTATGATTTTGACTTCGCAGTGATTGTTGATGCTCCTTATGCTGCTCCAAAAGAAGACAATTCCGGAGATTACCATTATGGCAGGCTGTATCGGGGATTTAAGGAGGAAACGAATGTCTTGCAACCGGTTATTGACAATTTCGTAGCCAAGAAACAGGATTTGGTGAATGTGATTCGCAACTGCAAACAGCTAAGACCTGGTTCCAGACGTAAGATGATTGACTATTTGACTTCCTTCTTCGAAAACCCTCAGCAGATTGAATTTGCTGAAGGGACGATTTAGAAAACCAATAGGTACTCGTACCTAGAAATGGTAGATCTGTTCAAATAAATTGGGAGAATGATCGTAGCGGGTGTTTGGCGAAAGCTGGGCACCCGCTAACTAGTTGAATACGATCTGTTTAATTTTATCTGACCTTTTTATTACCTTTCTTCTATGGAAAAAAGTAGAAGAAAATTTTTAGGAACTAGTCTGGCCCTAGGGCTAGCATCGCTTGCCAAAGCTAACCCAGCAGCAAATCTCATCAATGTTGAAAAGAGTGATAAGAAACTTAAGATTCTTATTCTAGGTGGTACGAGTTTTTTAGGTCCACATCAAATCGCCTATGCCTTGAAACGTGGACACGAGATTTCCACTTTCACTAGAGGAAAGACCATTCCCAAAATTCATCCGGAAGTATTTTCAAAAGTAGAACAACTCATTGGGGATAGACAAGATAATTTAGAAGCCCTCAAGAATAGAAAGTGGGATGTAGTGATTGACAACTCTGGTCGCCGCACCAAGTGGACAGAAGATACGGCCAAGTTATTGGTTGATCATGTCGACTATTATATGTATACCTCTTCCATAAGCGTCTTTTATCCTTTCACCGGGGATGATTTCTCTGAAGATCGACCGCTAGTGACGGAAATCCCAGCGGATGCGAACGAGCAGGAGAAGCAGACCTATGCCTACGGGGTGATGAAGGCCACCTCTGAGGTAGCTACCATTGATACTTTTGGAAAGGAGAGATCGATTATCGTTAGGCCTACCTTAATTGTCGGTCCTGGAGACCCGACAGATAGATTCCCCTATTGGTTGGCCAGGATAGAGAAGGGAGGCGACATGATTATCCCCGGGACTAGAGATGAGGTAGTGCAATATATCGATGTACGAGACCTTGCTCAGTGGATGATCAGGTTGTTAGAAAACAAGGCCGCAGGAACCTATAACGGCTCTGGCCCTGGCTTCAAAATGACAACCAACGCCTTTGTTCATGGCATTCACGCCAGCTATAACACCCCCATCAATTATGTGCAGATTGATGATCTCGAGTTTATGAAAGAAAATGGGATCATTGGAATTCAGCCTTGGGTCATTCAACTGCCAGAGTATGCAGGCATGTCCATGAGTGAAAACGGCAAGGCCATCGCTGCTGACCTTACTTTCAGGCCGCTGTCTGAGACAGTAAGAGCTACTAGGGATTGGTGGTATTCAGATGCCGTTTCTCAAGAAAGACGAGACAATATACTGGCTGGTGAGCGTTCCTTCATGCAAAGAGAAAAAGAGATTTTAAAGAAATGGGCGACGAGGAAGGGATAGTCAGTTATCGTAGTTGCAAACTACGATCAACTGAGAACTGGATAACTGGGATATCTTGTTCTTGTTGGATACACGGTTGAAGGTAGCCTTGATCACCGTCCTCTACATTGCTAACCTTTAAATAGTATGAATGACTCGTTCCATTCACAGTTGGGTAACGCAGTTCTGCAATCCCTTGTAGTTATTGAAAGATGCCTAACTTGACAACAATAAAAGAGAAAAACAATGGCACACACTAGAATTACCTCAGGCTACGCATTAGAAGAGATGTATGGGTATTGCCGTGCAGTAAAGGCAGGAAATACCGTTTATATATCAGGAACAACGGCACGCGACGAAGACCTAGATCTTGATACCGCGGGACAGGCCCGCGCCATTTTTCGAATCATAACAGAAGCGCTAAGAAAAGCTGGATCAGATCTTTCACATGTTGTCAGGTCGACTATCTATCTTTTGGATATGCAGGACCAAGATGCAGTCGGCCGAGTGAATGGTGAGTTCTTTAAAGATATTAAACCCGTATTGACTATTGTACAAGTAGCTGGGCTCCACCCTAAGGCCCGGGTAGAGATTGAAATGATCTCAGTCATACCGGAGTAATAAAAATACAATACAGCCATCCTAAAAATCACCTTAGATCATCTGACCAGAGCTGTTTGATTTAACCGAATCAGTCAACACGTATGGACATGCGACAAAGAACGGACAAAGCAATATCCAAGCTGCCTTGATCTATTTACCAGGTTCGTAAAACGTCCACCCCTTACATTAGGTAGTATTCTTCGGACACCGCTTGTTTTTCAGGAATCTCCTGTTCGGCTAGCATTTGCCGGATATTGATCTCTATCGTTTTGGCAATAGCCGTTACCGGTGTATCGGTAGGGCGGTTTTCAAAAGGATCCTGGAGCAATTCTGAAGTGTTTTCAATGAGGAAAAAGAGTAGTGTAATGGCCAGGATGATCGGTAATACAAAGTGCATAGAGATACTCAACATGCCTAATGGGAGCAAGAAGATGAACAGACCCAGTAAGATTTCAATGATCAAACTGTATTGTGCTGGAAATACAGTATTCTTAATCCGCTCACATTTGCCCATGGAGTTGCAGAGCTTTGAATGGGTCTGATCAATTTGTACCAATTGATAATCCGTTAAATGCTTCGTGCGATAGAGCAGGGCCAGAGAACTAGCCTGGGTTAGCAAGAGGGCATTAGGCACGTTTTTCTGATTTTGTAAGGCGGTACGCTCTTCTGCGGAGAGATAGGTTTCTAG
>ENA-UENT01000437-UENT01000437.1-marine-metagenome-genome-assembly--contig:-NODE-437-length-25755-cov-3.247104_pt1 | contig 25755 bp, 32 predicted proteins | sample MGYA00237879_ERZ529330 | MGnify/ENA primary metagenome ERZ529330 (study PRJEB26372, sample SAMN05368345) | marine metagenome | biome: cultured habitat; feature: ocean water; material: water; isolation... | reverse complement strand
TTGCGCTCATTCATCGCAACTTGGGTTAATTAGATTGTAGTGCTTCGATCTTGCTTGACACATTTCCCCTTTCACCGATTCGAATAATTCGTAAAGCAAACTGCACGAACCATCCTGGATGGGTTATTCTGCGGGCGAACCTAGCCACCTTAGCATCTCGCTCAGCAATAAAGACAGGTAAATCTTCAGGAGAGACTTTTACGGCATTCAGCGCCACCTCCCAAGCTCCTTCTCTGGCTATCTCCATACTAAAATCGATCAAGTGGTCATCTATCTTACCCGTTCTTCTTAGTACCCAGTGCCAGGTAGGCCAGATTTCTGCTAAATCTTCTTGGACCTCCTCTACTAGGTTTGCTAGGACCTGATTTATCCGTCGAAAATCCGTTGCTAAGGCGTGTATATTTTCAGGAGTGGATACTTGAGCAGCAGCCAGTCCTAGATCGAGGTTGATATGCGCATTCATGCCCATCAAGAGATGTTGTAGAACGATTGGCCAATGTTGCTCCGTCAATCGAAAAGCCCGGACCCAAGATTCCGTAGTGCGTTGCCCCAACTGATCTGCATGATAAGCAGCTAAATAACGTTTAGCAAAGACCACATCTAGTTTCTCCATTCTGGGGCCATTCTCAAAGAAATTGTTTTCAATACCTTCTTTGACTTTGATCGTTACTTTCTGGTATAAAGCCGGGAAGTACCCCAAAGGGCTTTCGTTCCTTTTAGCTTCATCAATAATTTGCTGCAAGGCCTCAATGACTGCATCGATGGTTTGAATGGAATCCAAGTCCATAAGAGAAATCTACTGGTCTTGGACAAGATAATCTTATTCGGAGAAATTCATCACAAAGTAGGCGAAGGACTTAATCAGAAGATGCATACGCTGGTATGCATCTTCTGGAGAAATAGGTTTTACTCAATAATCAGTTCCAGTTCTTTTCCTTTTACTTTGATAATTTGAAGATCACTTAGATTGATGTACTCTTTCTTGATGACGAGAAACTGGCCATCCAATTGTACATCTGTCGTTTGATACGTTCTTGGCTTGGAATCCGGACCTAAATACAAGCTGATTTTTTCGATCTTTTCGGATTCGATGAGCTGCGTTACTTTTTGGCCAGTTTGGCCACCTTCCGTACAACTTGACATCAGGATTAGGGCTACTACTGATAAAACTTTCCAATACTTAGTCATAAGCGTATGTTTAGTTATTCATTACTTCCCATACTAATGATAACTAATTGTTTTTCAATATAGTTGAATCTAATTCAATAGTATCTACCAGATAGGCTCTCGCACTGTTCAAACATCATTTTACCATATACAGACAGACAAAATTATCCAAGTTGAATAGGTTGAACTAAACCAATAAAATTCTTTGGATGGTAGTAGAATAGGAATTTAAAAAATTCGCATTTTAGGTTGAAATACAGACGCGCTCTGAGCTGCATCATACCTAATCCTTGAATCGCCGCTCTAACGAGATATCGTTAAATGCTTCTCTGTGATGCTCTCCCCCCCCCTGCCCTACTTTCTTAAAATGGAGAACACGCCTAGTCCAATCGTCAATAATCCAATCACGATGTTGGTGACACCTTGCACATAGATACAGCCCTTGTCAAAGCATAGAAAGGTTCGTTCACCAGCTTCAGGGCTCGTCATGGAAAGGCCTGATATGATAACTATAGCCCCCACTAAGGTCAAGATCCAGCCAAAATTTAATATTCGAATTTGCTTTAGCATATAGGTAGATTCAATGTATTGGAAGCGTTCAAAATCACGGCAAGAAATACTCCTTTATCCAGATTATCAATCGACCATATCCAACTGCTTCAAGATGGCCCAGGTAATATCCTTCCGGCATTGACCAAATTGAGGCTTAATTTCCTGCCTCTCCTTGATTAAGCGAGTGGCAAAAAAATAGACGTTATCTTCTTTTTCAAGGTAGCCTACCCACCAACCGGTATCCTTTCCACCATCTCTGGTCCAACCCGTCTTTGCTCTCAAGATATATTCCTCTGACTTTTCTACGACCATCATATCTTTCAAAGTGCCAAAGTGCTTCTTGCTGAAGGGCAGACTTTCCTCATAAACGCCCAGCAATATCTCTATCTGATTGACTGGGGAAATCGCGAAATTCCCAAAATTCCAAAAGTCAGCATCTTCAATGGACAAATTGACATTACCGTAATTACTTTGTTGCAGGTATTTTCGGTACGTTGTTTTTCCTATTCTTTTAGCCAATTCAACATATACCCAACCCGCAGAAAGTTTGAAAGCTTTCTTCATGCTCATATCATGATAGATATTGGGACGATACCCGTACTTGATGGTATCTTTCCGACCATGCCATTTGACCAGTTCATGCTCATCATTGATCGCTCCGGATTCTAGTGCGATGAGGGTATTCATGATTTTGAAAGTGGAAGCAGGCAGGCTTGGGTGTTGGCTGTCGTTAATGTCACTGGATATCCATTGCTTTGCTCTATAGTCATAGATGGTGATGCTGCCTTTTAGGTCACAATCCTTAAAGGGTTGACTGAGATCTTGCTGGGCCCTTAGCAGCAGGAAACTGGTCAGAGCTAGCAAAAGAGATGTAAATCTTCGCATGTTCGATTAGATTAAGAGAACGACGTCAATTACTAGTGATTCGAATAGTAGAGCCTCAAGATCAGTTTATCCTTGGTATAAGTCAAGCACTAGTAGACCAATGTTCTGATAAACTCTATATACTACAAAGGTCATATCTGTCTTTTCCAATCAAGATGAAGCTTACCTTACTTTTTGCTTGGTCACAGTCAATTTTCCCGGTAAATCTTGCTCCACAGAAAACCATTTGCCCATGAAATCATTTACCTACAGATGGTCTTTGGCTCGAGGCTGACCGTACCGCTAACTTTTATTAACAGATAATGACACAGCAAAAAAGAATGAGGAAGGTCATTGGTTACTTCCTCTTGTTTCCCATCTTTCTTTCCGCCCAACCTAGCGAAAGTGACACCCTAAAATTCAAGGCTAACCTATCCCTAACTGGGATCTGGCAAGGAGGAAACGTGCAAACCTTCATATTTCGGGCGAAGTCTGAGGTGACCTACAAGCCTTGGAAAAAATGGGTATTCAACACCAAGAATTCCTATGTATATCAGGCCTTCGGAAAGCAAAAAGCGGATGAAGATGTTCTAAGCCTAAACTTCTTGTACTTCAACCCAGAAAAGTCGGTTTATCCTTTTCTGGTGGGTATTGCCAGTACTAACTTTCGAAGGCAAATAGACCTCCGGTACCTATTGGGGTTGGGTGCTACCTTTCAACTACTGAAAGAAAAAGACAACTGGCTCAAACTGTCTATTTCCAGTGAATATGAGGAAACAGATTTTAAGAATGCGAGCTTCAATCGTACTGACTACAATGTTTCTCGTACGATCAAGACTCTACGCAGTACACTGTGGGTTAATGGGAAACATACACTTGTAAAAGACAAGATGCTCATTACCCATGAAAGCTATTTCCAGCCTTCGGTGAGTCAAGGGGATAACTTTCGGTGGCGGTTTGAGGCGGGCTTAAACTTTCCTAGCTGGAAGTTTTTAGAATTTAAGATCAGTTATCTCCACACCTATGAAAGTATTGTAATTGAAGGTCAAAAACGTGAGGATGGCTTTCTAACCTTTGGCTTTACGGTAAAAAATCACTGACGGGAATTGCCAGAAGATGTACTTAATCGGATAGATCTAGTCCAGATTACAACTCATACAATTCGATGGGCAGATCATCTGGATCGCTGAAAAAGGTAAACTTCTTGTCGGTGAACTCATCGATACGAATGGGCTCAGCTTCCACCCCTTTCGAGCGCAGGAAATCCATCCATTCTTCAAGGTCTCTTACGCCAAAAGCGATATGTCGTAAACCCGTAGCCTCTGGGTAAGATGGCCTAGCGGGAGGATTGGGGAAGGAGAATAGCTCAATTACGTATTGCCCATTCACGGATAGATCCAGCTTGTAAGATTGTCTTTTCTCCCGATACACTTCTTGCTCAACCCTGCATCCTAAAATTTCTGTATAAAACCTTTTGGACCTTTCATAGTTAGCGCAAATTATGGCTACATGATGTACACGCTCAATCTTCATTAAATATTCTTTACCTATTCGTTAATACTAAGAGCAGTTGGCCAATACTTTTTCCCCAATATCTACAATAGCTATTGTATGCCGATGCTTAACCTTTTCTAAATCGATGGTTCCCCCTAAGATGAGCATCTCCTTTTTTGCAAAACGCTTTCCTAATCGATCATCCAGCATGATGTTTCGCATACTATGGGAGATACCAATTTCATCTAAGAATTCCGTGGGATGACCTGCAGTACAAATCACCAAGCCATATTTGAGCTGAGTCATGCTATGTTGACGTTCTGTTGGGTCAGCCTCATTATATCCATAGGCATAGCCCACTGAGTAAACCCGATCAAACCACCCCTTCAACTTTGCTGGACAATCACTCCACCAAACAGGATACAGAAAGATTATACAATCTGCGGCCTCAATCTTCTCCTGTTCCCGCCTTACATCCTCTGGAATCGGCAATTCCTTTTTTACCAGACCTTCTCTTTCGTATTCTGCCTCAGTCATATCGGATTGAAAATTCATTTTATACAAATCCGAAATCTCATAGGCGATGTTTTGTTTATGCAAGCTCTCCTCCAGTTGCCGTAAAACTTCACTCGTGTAAGATTTAGTACTGCTGGGATGGCTGTATACAATCAATACTTTCATCTCTTGGGTTGTAGAATTTCAAGGGCACTTCCGCAGGTTTTATTCATTTGTTGCAGACACTCCTTTAGGTTTCTTGACAAGTCTGTAAATCAAGTAAAGTGGGATTAAAGTTACCAATCCAACTGAATTGACCGCAACGCTCCAGATGATAATCCCGATTAGAAATCCAATCAATAAAGCATTCATTATGGCCTCGGATTTCTGCTGCTTTACCTCGTCATCAGACTGTTGTCCAGCTGAGGTGCTTGTTTCTTTCTCTTGCATTAGTTTTATTTAGATGATGTAGAATTTCTAAGTGGTCTTCAGAGTTCAGTATAACTTAAGTAAGTCTTAGCGCTGGAGAATAATAATCCGCCACCTCTTTGGCTCTTTCGGTAACAAAAGGATTGAAATGGTTGACATTACCGATCGACACCACCATATTATTCATTTTCCTTTCCAACTCCCAGTTTCCATCCTCCTTTTGCTTAGCCCTTAATAATTCTAGGGCAGGAATCAGTTCTGGAGAGACTACCTGCTCACGCTTTAGAATCCAAAGTATCTCCAAGAAATCCCCTTTATAGAAATTAGGAAACGTGAGTAGATCTAGTTTATTGATCATCACTTTGGTAGGATTACGCGAACTAAAGCAGACCTTATGTTTCAGAACAAAATCTATACATTTCCTACGAAGCTCTTTCACTCCTCTATTTCTAAGTTCCTGAGGAATAAACGAGATTCCCTTCAATAATTTAACTACTCCCCAATAACAGCTGTGCTTACCAAAACAGCTCGTATTGGAGCAAAATTGGTTCTTAGGCGCTACATACTCACCATCATCAAATCTTTGATATTTACAAAAGAAATCCAGTAAGCGCTGGCTCCTTTCGTCGGGCCCTCCATTGAAGTAACAATCAAGGTAGAGCATATTCCCGTTCAGACATGGAATAGGGAAATGGTCCTCTTTCAAGGTATAAATTCCATGTCCCTCATCAAATAGGTGGTTTTTAACTGTGGCTAGCGGTTTCTGTATTCTTCTATCATCTTGAGGGCATTGCAGTTCCGCCAACAATAGCAAGGTCCAAAGCGATGCTTTATAGTTGGGCACATAGTGCAAGTACACGGGATGAGACTTATGTGTTTTAGGAATAACCTTCCATAAACCATCCTCATTTCGGCTAGCAAAGATTTGCTCAATTAGTTGCTGACGATGATCCATTAATGGTGCTTTATTCTTACCTACCTTCTTCCATTCGAAACTTCTGAATCTGGTTACCGTAAATATCTCCCACATAGATACTTCCTTCGTCATCCACTAGTACATCATGATAACGCGCTTTAGCCCCGTTGTAGGATCCAGACCTACCAAATTTAACTTGAGGGGTTAGATCGAGGTCGAATCGGAAGATATCCGAGCCAACGACCATTGCTCCAAACAGATGAGTCATGTAGTCAATTCCGAACAATTGATCATGCTTGTGATCGATCACCACCGAGTACAATTGATCTGTTCGGCTATTTTGCCATAAGGAAATAAATTTTCCTTCAGCGTTAAATTTCTGTATTCTATTGTTCTCCCGATCTGCCACATAAACATTTCCATACTTGTCCAGATCGATTCCGTGAGGCGTCTTAAATTCTCCAGATTCCTTTCCTAGGCTGCCCCATTCCAACAAATAGGTTCCGTCCGCTGCAAATTTGACTACCCTACTGTTGCCATAACCATCACTCACATAAAACGAACCATCATCGGCAACTGCCACATCGGTTGGCAAATTAAAATGATTGGCATCGGTACCTGGTACTGCGGCCTCTCCTAGTGTCAATAGCAATTCACCCTCCGCACTAAATTTGAAGACTTGGTGTAGGGCCACGTCCGTTACCCAGATATTATCTTCTTTGTCCACCTCCAGGCCATGGGGCATGATAAACAAATTGGCTCCCCAGTGTCTGATCACCTTTCCAGTTTGCTTATTGAGTACTAGAATGGTGTTTTCTTGAATTTTGTCGACTGGCATGGGCGATTGCCAAACTCTGCTAGCCCGGTGAAACACAACGATATTACTCTTTGAATCAATTCCCAGTCCCGTGGGATTACCCAAAACGAAGTCTTTTGATAAATTCGGCCAATCCTGGACGAGAATGTAGCCGTCGGAGCCGGTCTGAACTGAAGATTCCCTTTGCCGGCAAGCACAAAGGGAAATAATTATTAGGCAATAGCTGGCGATCAAGTAACTGTATTTTATCATCCAATAGAGTTGGTGTGATTGAGGGCGATCTCAAGACTCCGCTTACTATGACTTCATCTTAAAAATACATCAAATTTAGTTCAAAGTGTACTGCCACTTGTCCTGTAAATGCAGTCTAAAGTCTGCTTTCTCCCCTAAGGGTTCTATATTTTGTTTGTATAGCTCAAATTCTGACCAGTAGATCTTCTTGGAATATTCCGAGGTGTAACCTCTTTTGACCAGGTCCGCTTCTAGTTTTAATTGCTGGAGTTTTTTGTCATTTGCGTAAAAGAAGAAGGAAAGATCCACGAATGGCAGGATGGCTTCATGTAATGCGAACAAACCTTCTATGAGTAGTACTTCCCGCGCATTGATTAGCGTGAACTCCTTACTTTTTTCTCCAGTGTGGTGATCATAGGGGTGAAATTTGAGGGTCTTTGCTTCTCTCCAATTTTCTAAGGTGTCTACCATTTGTCCGATATCATGTGCTCTAGGATCATATCCACTTATTCCCCTCTTCTTTCGCATAATCCGATCCATCAGGAAGGTATCTAGACCAAGGTGAGCACTACGGACGCCATAACTTTCTAATAGTTTGACAACTGATTTTGCTAAATGGGTCTTTCCCAAATCTGCGGCTCCGCAAAATGCTACTATGATAAATTCTTTCGCCCTTTGGACTTCCAATATTTTGTTAACTATCGATTGCTCAATCATCATAAATCATACACCAAGTTTGGAGGCCTTTCTCAAGGATACAGAAGCCTCTCCGATCATAAGACCTCCTCTTCTTTCTCCTTTACTTGCCTAGCGGTCCATGTTTCCCCATCCTTTTCTGCTAATAGAAGTCCTTCTCCATTCACACCCATTTCCGATATCAAATTCCCATCTTTATCCCAAAATCCACTTTTGCCTCCTGCTCTGACTCCCCATACCTCTCCTGAAAAATTGGACATCAAGACTTTCATCGAATAGGCTTTAGCAAATTTCCTTAGTTGTTCATGCCCTTCCGTAATTCCACCCTTCGAATAAAAGATACTGGCTACATAGATCGAGCAGGCATTCTCTTTTGCATTCACCGCATGCTGTTCCTCGACAATGTCTGCACAGATGGCAAATTGCACAACTTCCTCTTTCAACTCAATTCTTGGATTATAATCAAAGGAACTCGAATAGAATTCGCCCTCTCCCTCATGCAAAAACTGCTTTGTGTATACCTTGGTTTTCCCATTTGGCATCAGGATATAGGCTCCGATATAGAGACTGTTATCTATTTCAAGGGGCGCCCCTACCACGATAATGATGTCATGGGCCGCAGCAATTTTCTTGAGTTTCCAAATGATGGGATTAGTAGGCTCAATGACTAGGTCTCGCCCTTCCTCTCGACAGTACCCGGTCAGTGACATTTCTGGAAATACGATTAGATCGACCTGATTCTCTATAGCAAGGTCAATCCATGCCAAGTGTTTCTTAAAATTGCCGGTAATATCTCCTACAGTCACCTCCAATTGTGCAGATGCTATTTTCATGATCATTTATCTTAGTGCCAGCCCCCTTTGATAGAGGGGGGTACAAGTATGCTAATTATTGACTGCCTAATCCTCCTACTTGATCAATATCCCGAATCGAATCCCCCAAGTCAAGAGCTTACTATCATTGGTTGTGAAGGTTTCCTGTACTAGCTCATTAAATACTCTATTCATCGAATAGCCAACTCGAGGTTCTAGGAGAAACCTCATATTACTCCCCAGTTGAAATTCATATCCTATCCCAAAGCTTGCTAGAAACAGCAGTCTGTTAGGTGTATTCAAATATTCATCGTCTTCCACTTTTGATCCTAAACAATTGTGTGAAATAGTCATTCGATTATAGGACAGATTCAAAGCAGGGCTAAGTCCGATCGAGAGATAAGGGAGGCTAGAATTTCTAGAAGGCCAGTACTTCAATTCCAGTGGAATGCCTAAGTAGTGAAGCGAAAACTCATCTTCGTACCAGGAATCTAGTAGACTAGGTGCAGAGCTGTGAAAATCACAGGCCATCATAACCGAATAATCCTTCTGAGCAATTTCCGTCAATTGATAAAAAAGTCCCGTATTAATTTGCCAGGATGGGCTAAGTTTAAAAGACACATCTCCTCTCAATGCAAAGCCGAATTTCCGATCGGAATCAACCACTCTCGTATCCTCTATGATCTGTTGTGACACTTGTGGGGTAATACTGATGGCAAAGTCAGGAGTACGACGATCTTGCCCATATGAGGTCAGAAAAAAAAGCAAACAAATAGACAAGGAAATTGCTCTCATCAATATATGTATTTCTATCGCAAAGTTAACTTATTAATCTCGATCCTACCAGCGTGTTTTGCTACGGAACTAAAAACTAGCCTTGCCTCAAAAACTCTGCTATACCGAATCAATGACCACAAGTCTTTCTACCTGATCATGGAGTTTACTCTTTATTTCGACGCATCTTGTGAAAAGGCTCCGGGCATGGCCTAGATGGCCCGAAGTCTCCTTCCCTTGATGTATCGCTAATTCTTCCCGAGCCAATTCCAATTCTTGATCCATCAGCTGGTGAATTCGTGGTGCTGAAGCGGTCCGTTTTCGGATTTCATCCAACTGTTGTTGCTCCAGAGCAGCATAAGATACACTGACCGCTGACGCTTCCCATTTATTCACTTCATTTAGATAGAGTAACATATAATCCAGGAAACCAGTAAACACTTCCCTGCTGACCTGGTCTCTATTCGGTAGTGGATCCTTATCGACCCCGTCCATGACTCCCTCGATGTAATTATGATATTGAGAGATGAACAAATTGGCCTCAGATTTCGTCTTACTCTCGTAGATTTTATCCAATCCAAGATTTCTCAAAAACTCGTCGGCATCGCCCTCCAATTCTTGGCTGATCTCCTCCGTCATGAAATAGATAATCTCAAACAATTCATCTCCATCTACCTCCTTCAAACCCTCCTTGACTTTTTCCATCAACTTTTCAAAAGTTAGATCGTAAGGGTTCGCAAAACCCCTTTTTCTTTCCGCAATAAAGTCTTTGAAGACATTGACGATATCGCTTGACCTTAAGAAATCGTAGAATCCCTCAGCAATCTTATCCTCTTGCAATTGATATATAAAGACTTCTCGCCCCATACGTCATCTTCCATTATAGGTTGTAAAATTTTCAATCGCTACTCCGCTACGCATAAATAGCAGCCATTACAAAGTTGGCCATCATCAACACAAAATCGGTGATAAAAATGAAGAGCATTAGTCCCTTTACCTGCCAAACGCCCTCACCCCTACGGTTTTGCAAGGCAATTGGGACATTGGCGAGGAACTGTGATCCATGGGCTAGGGCAAAAACTAAACACAAAATCATTCTCTGGCTATCTTCTGGAAAGGTACTTGGCGTGATTAAAATTAGAAGGTTGAGCACACAGAAAGCAAAGTTGAATCCACCTAGAAATTTCCCGGTTTCGGCCAGCATATCAAAAACGGGGGTTTCTCGGTGCTCCTTTGGCACTAGTATCTTTGCAAATATTTTGTTACGCAGGGCAAAAAGGTGAAACCCCAGGCCAAACCAAATGGCGTTTAAAAGCAGAATGAGTGCAAACATCATAGTCGATTTAAGTCACTTTCAAGTTCTGGCATCACTTTGTCCCATAACTCCTGTCACCCCCCTTGCTTCTTGGAGTTCAAATTGGCATAAAAGACGCCTTGATGATTCATGAAAGTACCATCCTTTCTATTCAAGTCCAATCTTCCTCCCTCAAAATTTGTGGCAGGAAGGCCCAACTCCTGGAAAATGCAGGCGGTGGCCGCAAAATCCCAAATACTGCCTCCTCCTTTTTCTTTCTTTGGGAATTTGAGCATGCAGGCGGGGCCATGTTCTAGTACTTGGATGGCATTCAGAACCGAACCGCCACCGGCCATTTCCTTGATGCCCGTCAATTGAAGCTGGTCTTTCTGTTCCTGTAGCATGTCTTCTATTTCTCTTACCCTCGGTGTATCCTTGAGCTTTCGATCCGTCACGTATGTCAAGTGCTTGTTCCTCCGCTCTATTTTCCAGGGCTTCCCATTCTTGAAAACTCCATATCCTTTAACAGCAGTATATAAGGTATCAGTGCTGGGATCCAGGACTACCCCAACCTGGGGAGTCCCATCTTTTGCCACTAAGGCTATTGAAACAGAAAAACCGGGGTATTTATTGATAAAAGCGAGTGTACCGTCCATGGGATCGATGCACCAGAAAAAATCCTTTTCGAATCGCCCCCCATCATCCTCGGTCTCTTCGGATAAAAGAGCCAAATTGAAAGCTTCACAGGTAGGCAATAAGTGAGATAGAATGATCGTCTCGCATTCCCTGTCAACTGTAGTTACTACTTGCGAGGCATAACTCACCCCAGCCGTTTTCTTCTCCACCACTATATCACGGCTCATATGTTCCTGAATGATACTACCGGCCGAAAGGGCTGCCTCAATGCCTATATCTTTGAGTTGTAATAGATCCATTTCTACAAGCTATTGATCACTTCTGTAGTTATCCGCTCACTATAACTGTTGATCTTCCAATGGCCCGGGCTCCAGCCTTTCAAAAAACGATGGAAATCTGCCCAAGCTACCCTATACAAGGATCGCCATTCTGATTCTAGCGCTTCATTTCTTACAGGCAAGGCGGCTTGCAGATGCTGAAAGTAGGTATCTAGAATCTGGTTTTCTAAGCGTTCACTTTCTCTTTCATCTAAGCAACTCCCAACGAAATAGGCTACATCTTTCATTCCGCATCCACCTCCTACATACTGAAAATCTACCCCTGCGACCTGCCCATCTTTGGCAAAACAAAAGTTTGCCAACTTTGCATCTCCATGCACAAAGGTTTTATACGCACAATTACTCAATTTTTCATCAATTATTGGCGCCACCCCCTTCAGCCGCTGATCATCCAACACTTCCAATTCTTGAGGTCTAGTTTCCAGGTGCCAATAAGTGCCGACTTCCCAAAGTCCAACTGGACGCTTACCCAAAAAACTAGCATGGAATCGAGCCAACCAGGCTAAGCATGCTGAAATTTCTTCCCAGTTAACAGACCTTTTGCGCAAAACATAACCCACCTCATCCAAGTCCTCCAAAACTATCAGTACCTCATCATTTTGCGTCTCGACGGCCAAACATCCTGGCAGACGAGCAGCGCTATCCTTGCTATAGGTATTATACCAGTTTGTTTCCACCTGATAGGATTTGACCTTCCGCTGATGACCGATGTCGGTATTCCAACCCCGAGGGTGATTCTTATATTTGGGCAATTGAACGTGCTTCACGACCACGCTATCCACGGAAGCATTTTCCAGACCCACTCTTATTATCTTTCCGTAGCCACTCCACAATTCCTGAATCACTTCCTTTTCAATCAAGGAAGTGGCCCCAGTTGCTTGCAGAATAACCGACCTAAAATATTCATTCATAGGCCGCAAAGATAGGAAACCTCCTTAATGGGATCTATTCCTAGTTTACCACCTTGCCCAATGCGATTCTTGGATATTAACATTTGTCGATCTCAGGTAATTTCAATTATTTGTTGCAGGATAAAATCAACCGTCTCCTGAGCCGTTTGCTTTCCACTATCAATGTAGTTCTCCGCTCCAATATGTTCCTTCAGACCTATATATTTGTCATATAAGTTATTGATCATATCCTTCCCGCTCTCCCAACAGGCCCGATCCCGGTCTCTTTGAACAATAACTTGTCTATCCGGGAGCAGCACCTTGAGTATCAGGTTAGATTTAAAAGTTTGTTGAAACTCAGCAATGTAGTCCCGACCTAATATGACGTAGTCGATTAGCACCGCCTTGTTATGATCGAAAAAGTAGGTGCGACTCAAGTCATACAGCTCACGCTTCACTATTTGGAGTTTTTCAGGATGCTCCGTGATATAACTTATTGCTGGAAATTTACCTTTTGCAATTTCATCTCCGCTGATGTATATCAGATCAAGCTGTTCTAGGAGCAGTTTTGAAATCGTTGTCTTTCCAACTCCGCATGGTCCAGTCAATATGATAACTTTTGGACGTCTCATCGATATCTTTCTTTGCATAGTATCTTACCCTAAGCATCTACCGATATCCTCATAAAATTGGCCTGAATTTTCGACCATGTGCCAATGACCGATGCCTTTGTATAGTCGGTTGGGGATTGAATGTTGTTGGATAAACTGCTGTGTTTCCAGCGGCGTATCAACATCTCCCCAGACGTACAACTTCTGACAGGGTAATGCTTTGAATTCGCTTCCACATTTATTGCCTTTGATATGCTCTTGGCTAGATAGTCCCCAATTCCTCATCCCTTCTGGATCAGCAAATCTCAGACTACTATAATACCTCTTATATCTTTCTTCAGACTTGGCCATTTCAAACATCTCTGAGTGAAAGGATTCGACAAATGCTGTGGCAGTTCTGAACTGTAAAGGTTTACTTGAGAAATAGCTATCCGCCTCAGTCAGGTTGCCTTCTATATTGAAGTAAAAGTTAATCCTTTCTTTCAGGTTCTGGCAGACCCAAGTTCCAATTAATGAACCAAGAGAGTGTGAAACGATATTTACTTGGCCTTGGTCATGCGTTTCTTCTTCGATTACATGGCTAAGCAGGTCAGCTTGTTCCCTAATTGATAAATGCGCTTGATTGATCGGACTTACGCCAAAGCCTGGCAAGTCAACCACATAAAGGTTGAATTCCCCTGCAAGGGATGATTCGAAAACCTCTCTATAGACTAAGCCAGAATCGGCAAATCCATGCAAAAACCAGATGGATTGCCTTTCCCTATTAATCTGATTCGTTCTAATAAATAATTGATGTCGTATTTGAATCTGCATGGTACTCGGATTTAGCGATTAGGACTAGCCTGGTTTGACTAGAGGCCATCTCAACGTTTCGTGCCCAAAAATCAACATCTATTGGACATGTTCAAGCTCAGTCAGCAACAAATTTCACCTATTTAGGAGAGGCCTTGGCCAGGTAGGTCTTGTTGAAGTTAGCACATAGATAACCTAGTCACAAACGTATATCTGCTTTTCCGATTCATCAGCAAATGGCTGTTCGTCGAAGCTTCCAAACTTATGTAAAATTTCAAAACCATTCGATATAAGATACGCATCTAGTTCTTGTGGAAAAAACAGTCTCATATCCAGGTTTTGGATGGAATCAAATTCGCCATTGATGAAGTAATGCCATTCGATACGATTAATCTGCGTTTTACTTTCGTATTTCATGACTTGTTTGATCAGTACCTGCCTACCATCAACAGTGGTGTATGCTGCGATTTCACCTGCTTGCTTTTCTGCTTCAACAATGTATTGAATGTTTGGATTAAAGCAATCCAGTAGAAATCGGCCTCCCGTTTTAAGATGACTTTTGACAGTTTGAAATGCCTGGAACAAATCTTCATTCTTATATAAATGGTGAATAGAATTGAAGGGGATAAAAATGAGATCATATTTATCTGGCAATTCCAAAGTCCTTATATCTGCTTCAATAAACTCGACTTCCAAACCTATTTCAGCAGCCTTGATTTTTGCACGTTCCAGCATGGAAGGTGTGAAATCAACCCCAGTAATAGTATATCCAGCTTTGGCAATTTGAAGTGTGAGTCGGCCAGTGCCACAACAAAGCTCCAATAGCTTAGCTTCCTTGTTTTGAGGGAGCCATTTCTGGTAGAATGGTAAATCTGCCAGGTCGGTATTCATAGCATCATAGATATTCGCATCGTATATTAACTCACCGACATTGTATTTACTTTTCATACTGTTTTGTAAAATTATCGATTACTTGCGCCTAGAAACTGTCTATTCTCATCCATTTAGCTGGTTGCAGGTAGTCAAGCGCCAGCCCTACGCCAATCCCTTTCACCGTAGTATCTATCACCGCGAATAGACCTCGTCAACTTATCATCACCTAGAAAGTTATTAAATAGTGCCTGATTTATCGTACAGTTTTTATCGTCTAGATATGCAACTTCTAAGCCATGAATTACTGTTTGCCCAATCCAAAATGGCACGATTCGATAGCCTGTATATCGCTCGCGTAACCTTCTCTCTACCAACTCAAACGCTTCTCTAAATTCTAGAAAGGGGGATGTGGTCACGACATTTATAGACGGATATCCTCGAAGATCATCTTCTTCCACAATCGTTGTCATATCTATCCCATAGATCTGAAAAAAACCTCCTACAAAACTCACCGCAAAATGCAGTTCTTTACTATGCCTACAAGATTTATGTTGGTTTCTCTCCAAGATTATGGATGAGCTAAAACTGGGGGCTTGTCCATAGGTCGTCCCAATTATTTCTTCCCTCAATTCTCGACCTATCCCTTCGGTGAACTTCACCCACCGTTCCTGATAGTTTTGATCATCATGCACGTTTTCTACGATAATATCTTCTAATTTCTTTTTCCCTGGATATTTAAAGTAGATTCCCTTGCCTTCCTTCCGCTCCAGACCAATGGGATAATATTTTCTTATCGATTCATAGATCTCCCAGTAATCGTGACTTTGGGTATTAAATGAGAAATTTGGTTCCATAGTTCTATTTTTCCAATTTTTGCGCAAAAGGAAAAGCCCCGCTTAGCTGGTAAGCTGGCTTTTCCCCATATTGATATACTCTTCCTTATTTTCTGACATTTGCTGGATATGTCTTTCAGCATGTTTACTCAGAAAATAGATGTACTCATACACATTGATCTTTCCCAATCCATTAACCGTCATCGTGGTCTCGTAGAGTAAGCCATCTCCATTTTTGAGTTGCTCTAGGTAGTTAAGACATCGATTGAGCTGCGTTGTCAGCTCATCTTTTATTTGCCATTCCGTTTTCTCCCCTTTGGGTTCCATATGTTCTGGCCTGATCCAGTCAAAAGACTTGTGGACTCCGATCTCGTTAATCTTGCCCAGGTCATACTCAAATTGCTCCCTTATCTCAGTCAGCGATAATTGTTTCACATTGCGCAAGGCTTTGGCCGCGCCCTTGTCAATCAGTATCAGCAAAAAATGACTGGTCAAGGCGATATGTTCCAATATCTCTGAAATGGTCCAACCTTGATCGAGAGGGCGATAATCTTTGACACTTGCATCCTCATCAAACCACTTGAAGATTCTTGCATGGGTGCTGATGAGATGCAATTGAATTTCTTGGATATAGTACGCTAGCTTCACTTAATGATTATTGTGCTTACGTGATTTACGCTAATTTTTGTCCGGTCAAAAGTCGTTCTATATTTTCTTTCGTATTCTCATTTGGTTCGATTTCCCGCAGTCGATTTATTTTTTCCGTTATCTCAACTGACCAATTTCCAGCCTTCCATTTGTCTAAAACCCTGATGGCTATATTTCTATTTCTTGTCGTGGGACTATCCAGTCCAACAAGTATCAGTGCTTCCCCTTTTCCGGGGTAATCCGCTAAGAGTGTAATCACACTTTCTAAAGCTGAATGCTTCTGAAAATCATCTCCAAACCCCAAAGAATCTTTAGGTCCTGTCCCCAACTCATCCAAGGGTAGGTGATTCAGGGCAAAATCTATCACTTCCTCTACCGCACCTCCTTGAGCATTTGTTGTCACATCATACCAAAGCGAAAAGTCCAGAGGATTTTGTTTTAGTTTACTCCAAACCGTTTCCCAAATTTCAATTCCTAATTTATTAGCAGCTTGTTTAGCATTCCAATATTCAAAGCTGTCCGCACTCTGTAACCCCCGATACACTTCGGCTGTCCAGTCTTGGGAATGTAGAACCGTACTGATGTCAATTAATAGATCGGACAGCTCGTCTTGTTTCCAATGCTTAAGCGTTTCGACCTTACCAGGTGCATCTTCCAAGTAATCTTTGATTCTATGTAGGTTCATAAAATCGACGATACTTAGGTCTTGAACCTTGGCATGTTGGACATAATTCTCCAGGGTTTCAGGAGCTTCCAGGTACCCAGACATTCCTCGGGCTGGACCTTCATCCATTAAGGCTACAATGATCTCTCCCGCAGACACAAACAGATCATTGCTGATAGTGTCTCTCTTCAGTTTCTCATTGAGCAATCCATTCTGGGCGCAAGTAAGCGCCAGGTATTCATACAAAATTTCATTTCTGTAACCCTCAAGTACCAGCCAATCCCTTATCTCATCAGTCAATTCCAGTTTTACCAACCGTTCCACCAACTGAATTCTTCCCCAGCCATCTACTTGTTTCGCCAAGTGCCATAAATCATTAACTAAATCATCTGATAGGTTCAACAGCGCAACACTCGAAAAAAGAGTAAACTCGTCATGTAGCCCTAGTACCCTTAAATCCTCAACGGGCTCTTTGTTTTGGCACAATCCGAGCATCGCGATTCCGAACTTAACGGCATCACGGTTCTTTGTTTTTGTGGCCAGGCTATTGGCATAATGATACAAATGGGGTTCTATAGGCAAGGAGCGTTCGACCAACTGCTCTAGGAACTCATCGATGACACCAATTACGCTTTCATTTTCTGTCACCTCTTTGTAGAAGTCAGATTTACTTTGGGCATCTCCTTTTTGAGCTATACGGGTAATCAGTTTTACCAGGACCTTAATTCTTGACTTGGACTTTTCAGAACTATCCGCTCCAACCAGGGCATCCAGCAGACCTGGCGCAAACTTAATTTCGTCATCTGTCTTATCTTCATCAGGTAAGGTGTATGCAGCATCCGATAGTGAACCGTCTACTTGTATATTATTTTTTAGGAAGTCCAAGATAGAATCTTCCGTTTCCCAAACCATTATTGCTTTCTGTTCCCGATTTTTAAAGAGGCTCTTAATCCAATTCATTATTTACTGATTTTTTCATCAAGCTGTAGGCCTTAGAGGTAACCTACAAAATCTCCAATGGTCCGGCCAGCGGGACCCGCATTGCCTGTGTGTATAGAAGCCGAAACCACAACTCCTTGTTTGATCAAACCATGATTGGTCACAACAGATTCTCCAACATAAAACCCACTATTCTTAGTTCCCTCCAATCCCAATAAGCCTGCAATTAGTAAGATTGGCGCCACAAGGTAGGCTCATGGCGGTTGCTTCTACATCTGATGTATGAGAAGGTTTGATTGGAGACCTAATCGGAGTTGTAGCTACAAATGCCCCCTAATTCTAGAGCTGATTTTTTGTAATGAATTGCTTCGGTGTTATGCCTGTATGTTTTTTGAAGGCCCGATTAAAGGTCGTCTTCGAATTGAAACCACAATCCAAGGCTATGGCTAGCAGGGTCTGCTTGACATGTTCCCCTTTTTTCAATTTTTCGATAACTGCCTCAGCACGTTTTTCATTTACAAAGTCATTGAAATTCATGTTGAAGGCCTGATTGATGGCTCTGGAAATGATGTTTCGATTGGTGTTCAACCGTCCTGCGAGATCCGTTAAGGTCAAATTGGGGCTTCGGTAGATCTCTTCAGTTTCAAAGAGATGGATAATCTTGTTCTGCCATTTCGCAATTTCTACTGTTTCTTCCGTCTCATCTTTAGTCATGAGAATTGTCTCATTTGCCGGTGGCTCCAGCGGGATCAAGGCGTTAGCGCCAAACTTGAGATTGGCCTTAACTGTATTCGAATAACCGGTGATGGAAATGTACTGCAGCAAGATCGAGAAGCATAGATAATACCAAAATTTACTGCCAAACTCTCCCCATTCAGGATTCAAAATAAAGAACAGCACCCGAAGCAATAGGATGAGACTGAAAGCCATGGTAAAATGCTTGATCCAAGTAAAGGCAATTTCGTCTGCAAAGCTGACTTCTTGGAGGGATAATTTTCTATAGCGGAAATAGTATTGTAAGCTTAAGAGCAAATAGAATAGCATCGAAATCAGTCCCGACATTTGATACCAAAAGTCTAAATCCTTGTCTTTCCCATCTGCATAGAAGTAATATTCATCAAAAATAAGGGTATCACCTATGAAGACAATCAGACTGTACAGCAGATATACGATGGCAGGTAGAAAGTGTATAAGATCATGCCGACTAAAGGTATAGTTTCTGTTTACTAGGGTCTTGACATAAAAATAAAAGACTGGCCCGATCAGGAACAATTGTTGAAAGGGAACAAAGAATAGGATGTCCTGATAGCCCTTTAGAGAGTACCATTCTGCATATCCGAGCATGAATGGACAGATGTACAGTCCGCCTAAGAAGATAAATGCGGCCAGCCACTTACTATGATTTTTATTCTCACTAATGCCTTCCTTCAATAGCAAAAAAGCAAAGATCATGGCATGCAAGAAAAAGACCAGTAAAACTGAACTCTTCTCATTAAAGTTGAAGACAAGAATATCGCTCAAAGTATACTTATGGATTTTTTACAAGGCCATAAGTGGTGTGACAATAGATTCTCCAGTTTTTGGTGGCGGATTTCGTGCCAAGTCTGGCACTTAAACTCGCTAACCAGACTTATCTGATGGCTATTGTCACACTACTTATCTTTTCATCCAAAAGTAAGCCTTCAGTTCTTAATTGGCCTTCGGAACGCGCAAAATCTTGTCCATTTTGCGGCCCCTTGCTAGCTCATCGACCAACTTATCCAAATACCTCGCTTGTTTTGTTAAAGGCGTCTCTATTTCTTCTATCCGATAACCACAGATCACCCCAGTAATCAAGTGTGCATTGGGATTAAGATCTGCTCGTTCAAAGAATGTTTCGAAAGTCGCCTTTTCAGCAACTAGTTCATCCAGCTTTTTTCCATCGAAGCCTGTCAACCACTCTATCACCTCGTGTAATTCTTCCTTGGTTCTTCCTTTTTTCTCCACTTTGGTGATATAATGTGGATATACCGATGCAAAAGTCATTTCAGCTATTCGCCGATCGTGCTCTGGCGTTGTTTTCATATGCTAAATTTGTCTGTTTTTAGTTAATAACAAATGGACAAAATTCTTGCCAGAAAGGAGTCATAAAAGGAGTACGGCTACCTTTATCATTCGACTATTTTGGGTTCCAATATGTTTTTTATTCCCCATTGGCTTAGCTCTCGGAAAATGGGTCTCAGGCTTTCTCCTTTCTCCGTCAAAGTATAGATAACTTTTGGTGGTACTTCTGCAAAGACTTTTCTGTTGACTATTCCGTCACTCTCTAATTCCCTCAATTGCTTGGTCATCATCCTTTTGCTGCAATCTGGAATCATCCTTTGTAGCTGACCAAATCTATTCACATCAACAGAAATGAAGTAAAGAATAAGTGGTTTCCATTTTCCACCAAATACCTTTAGGGTGCTGCTAACGGGGCAACCTCCATATTTTTTGATTTGCTCGACCATGTCGTCGAACCTTCTTGAGTTTATTTCCACTTTTTTCATTCTACAACTTATTGGTTATCAACATTAGTCACATTTCTGTTACTATTAGACAAAAATGTAACTACTTGCGAAAAGTGACATTAATGTATTGTTTTGCAGTGAATAATTCAACCAAAATGTACAGAAAATGAATATCAAAATTTTAATGCTAGCGCTGTTGCTTTTCGCAGCAAGCTGTGGCATGCATAAAACCTCTGAACATTCTCAAAATAAACCATCAAAATATATGTACGAACTGGCAATCAATCAATCTAAAGCAGGACAGCACCAAACGTTTTTGGACACCCGAGCAAAATTTGTTGAAGTGCTGGGCCAACAAGACGAGACACTCAACGAAGGGAAATGGCAACCGTTCTTCACGGTGGTTCCTGATCTGCAACTTGACAATATCCTGATTGGAATGACGCACTGGAATTCGCTGGAAGGGTTTGGTTCAACAGCCGCACGCTTATTACCCCAAAAAGAAGCACGGGATTATTTTGCAAGCTTCAATCCGCTGGCCTACGCACTACTGCAAACGGTGGATGGCGAGCCCTTTGATTTCGAAACGATCAAAAAAGAGGGGCTTGTGGTTGAATTTGCTATCAGGAAAGGTAAATCCACAGATGCCTTTGGTGAAAAACGGGAGACTTTTTTCAAATCCTTGGAGAATCACGACGGCTATAAATTTGCCCGAGAGTTTATTGTCTACAAACTAAACGAAGACAGTGTACCTAAGCTGGCTGAAAATACCCAAGCGGTGATCATTGTGTGGGAAAATGCAGAGAAATTCCAAACTGCTGCAACACCCATTTTTGGCTCGAAGAAATACGAAGAATTTGCCGCTAACCTAGAAGTTGAGACGTATTTTGCGACTTCTCCAACCCCATAAACTTGTTAAAAATATAGCTGGGAAAGATCAGCCAGATTTCCTGTATCTGGCTGATCTTCGTGGTTCCAGGGGATGTCCATCTAATTGGTCCCCATCAATGAGTATATATGCTCTCGTCACATAGTCAGGATCAGCTTCTTTATTTCCTTTTGGCCTCCTCGATCAGCTTCTCGTTCTCATAGATATTTAGCGTCTCAACTTGGGCTCCATTCTTTACAAATTCATAGACGACGTTCTCATACTTGAAGTAAAAACTATTCTCTGATTCGGGAAACAATTCTGTGTTCCACCCCGGTTCTCCGTCATGCACATCCGTGGCCCTGAGCAACTTGCCTTCCCTTTTGATATTTACTATTCTATCCGGAAGGCTGTAATCCCCTACATACAGATCCAAAGTTTCAGTCGGCAACTCCACTTCGGCAAGCGGTTGATGATCATAACTTACCACTCGCGCCAATTTCCAGCTGTCATCTTCCTTTTTCCAGAGGGCGGTCATTTTTCCGGAACCAACTACCTTTTCCGTTCCATCATTGATTTGTAAATAGAAAACATGATCACAAAACTGAAGGGCACCATAATTATCCATCGGAAAGACCTTAAGGGTACCTTTTGTTAATTCTCTTCTTAAGGGTTGTCGCCTCCTTTGTTCTTCTCCGCAAAAAATAGCCATACCAGACATTTCAGCTTCCTTGGAGGGTGTAAATCCACCCTTATCGTGAAAGAACTCAAAATCTTCCGACAAAAAGGAAGCATACTTGTCTAGATCACATGCATTTTGAGCAGAGAAATAAAGACTATCCATGGTAAAAATGGTTTTGAAAAGTTCGCTTGGTTGTTCCTCCGTTAGAGGAATCGCCTGGGTGGGCATTTCTTCCTTTTTATCATCACAAGCGATAAGCAATGCTAGCAGAGCAGCGAAGCACACCCATTTTCGGCCGTGCAAAGAATTTGTTCTGTAGATCATGTTTTCTATTTGTTTATTTATGTATTCTCTATCGTTTCCGCTCTGGGGAGGAATGGATGGTGCCACGGTGGACCATTTTGGTCTGTGCCCCTGGTCCTCCTCATCTAAATGGTCTCGGTTTCAATCCTTTTGCACCGTTTTCAGCGATTTCCAGGATTCTCTTTTGTCTTGTCTCAGCTTTTCTGGCAGACATCACCCAATACAATAAGATCTTTTTTACGGACTTACTTAGACCATTGAAGTATTCTTGGGAACCTTCGAATTTTCGCATGGTCTGCTTTAAATCTTCTGGAATGATAAGGGCTTCGACCTCATCCAGAAGCACCCAAGAGCCATTTTGCTTGGCAGTAAAGATGCAATCCATGCCTGCTTTGGTCATTCGCCCGCTCTGGATGAGTTTAGCTACTTTTTCTTTATTTACTTTTGACCAAGTGCTATTCGGTTTTCTTCTCGTAAAATATTGCTTATACCTCTCTTTGTCAATAGTCTTCTTAGTGCTATCTATCCAGCCGTAGCAAAGTGCTTCATCAACGGCTTCACTCCAAGTAAGGGAGGGAATCTTGGTGGATGACCGGTAATAGATGAGCCAGATGGATGGTTTTGATCGATGGTTCTCTTTCAGCCAATTCCTCCATTCTTCTTGGCTTTTCGGACAAAATGTCTCGATATCATTTGTAGACATGATCGTCATTTAGGTTTAAAAGAATCACACTGTCGAGAAGTGTTTTAGCATTGCAATTTGGACAACAAGCGTCTTTGCGATATTTCTATTGGTAAGCCTGAAGGGTGCACTTGCTGTGACCGGCATTGGAATTTATGAAACCTGTTGCTTTAGCCACTGTAGAATCGCTTGATTGGTTTCTTCTGGAAGTTCTTGCTGAATCCAGTGACCACAAGGTAAATTGACCACTTCGACATTAGGGACATATTCTGATAGTCCTTCAAATTTTGGAATCAAATCCTGGTCACCATAGACCATTAGAGCAGGTTGTTGTAGAATGGGATTCGCATCAGCTAATAGGTGCCAGTTGCGATCAAGATTTCGGTACCAATTGATACTTCCGGTAAACCCGGTTGATTCGAAGGCGGAGATGAAAACGGCGAGTTCATTGTCGCTCATTACTGGCTCTCCAAGCGGTTCTGCTTCTTGGGCGATATTAATCATCACCATTCCTGGTTCTGGAGCTTTTTGGGGAACATTCTTACGAAACATATTGCGGAGGAAGCGGGATACATTCTTATCCAAAATGGTATCCGCCACACCTGGCTGTCGATTAAAGTGAACGAAATAGTAGTCACCACCAAAATATTCTTCCATAAATTCAATCCAGGGTTTTTCTCCGCGTATTTGATAAGGCACAGCCAAGGCAATAATCCCATTTACACGGCTTGGATGCAACACGGACAGCCACCAAACGACCATTGCTCCCCAATCGTGCCCCATAAAAGTGGCATCTTTGTATCCGTAATGATCGAGTAGTGCTATGAGATCACCCGTCAAATACTCGATATCAAAAGCTGCTACTTCTGTGGGGCATGAGGAATTGCCATAGCCTCGCTGATTCGGTATGATGACGTGGTAACCCGCTTCAACTAGTACCGGAATCTGATAACGCCAAGAGAAGGCATGCTCAGGCCAACCATGACATAGTACTATTGGTTTACCGGCATTGTGGCGACCGGCCTCAAATACTTCCAGTTCTACGCCATTGACAGCGATCAAAGTAGGTTTCGGAAATCCTATTCCGTTAAGGATTGAGGTCATTACGTCTGTGATTTTTTGTAGTTAAAAGATTAATCGAAACAAACGTACGCCCGAGGTGTGACATCCTTATGGCAAGGGTCGATTACAACTTAATGATATTTGTCAAAATACTCCTGCAAAGTCAAATTGTGAGGTTCGAAATTTTCCGATAGTATTTCCATTTTTTGAATTCGGTCTGGTCGAAAAAATCGAAAGCCCTTGCGCAAACGGCACCAGGCAATTAAATACCAATTCTCGGCACTCAGGATTGCAAAGGGTTCGATTACTCTGCTTGTGACTACCCCCTCCTTATTCACATACTCTACCTGGACAAGCCGGTAACTGGTGAGCGCATCCTGCAGATCTGATAAATTATTACTATTCCTTTCTTGGTTGATGGCTTCGTCATATCTAGTTCTATCGGCTAGCAAATTTGCCTTGTCTTTAACTGTATATCTAAGGATGGATTTGATTTTATCAATGGCTTCCGAATAATCTTGCAGAAAAGAGGCATCCTTACTTTTTAATACCAACTGTTCCGCTAATATTAAGGCATTGGCTTGTTTTTCGGTGAGCATGATCGGCGGTAGTCTGTACCCCTCCATTAATGCATACCCTTTCCCCTCTTCGGTCAAGATCGGGACACCGGCTTTCTCTAATGCCTTGATATCTCGATAAATCGTGCGTTTGCTGACACCGAATTTTTCCGAAAGATTGGCAGCTGTTAATATCCTTTTGGTTTGCAATTGAGTCAAAATTGCAGTTAGTCGTGAAATTCGTTTGACATCGTCCCCTTCCATTAAACATCTTTGTTTTTTGTCATTCCAATAGTGTATCCAGTACCATGACAGTCTGTTTACCTATGCTTTGGTTGCTATTGCTAATGTAAGGGTCATCGTAATATTTTTAGAGCGTTTAGGTAGAACTTTAGTTTGATTGTACAAGCGGTTTGAATCCTCCGTAAATCATTCTACTGGCGTCAAAGATCATTTTTCCAGGACTCATTAATGGTGCTACTAATTCGGTCATTCTGGGATCTTTAGGGACTTGCTGGTTGGCTAAGTCACGTACTTCTTTGGAAGGAAAAACAACCCAGCCAAATATCACCTCCTCGTCTTCTTTTACGTCTACAGCTGCTATGAATGATCTTGTTCCCTCTAGTGTCAAATCATCACCAACAAATTCGAAGTAAGCCGTTGCTCCGTATTCTTTCCAGATTTCAGCTACTTTTTCAGCCACTTTTTTATACTCATCCAAATGGATCCGTGGAACGGGAAAAACGAAGCCATCGATATAGTTCTTCATATTTTGAATTTTGGGATGCCAATTCTGATTGTTTGAACATCAGCGTTATTATGCACAATGCGGTGGTCTTCCTACCTTGATAAAAACTCCTTCATAGGAGCAAAATAATGATCAATCCATCCTTGTTCATATTGGGTTTGCCCTTGCGGTATATTGGTGTGCGTTAGGGTAAGTTTGGTTCCTTCCGGTACTTCAGCTAGTTCAATGGTAAGCACAGAATCCTCATCGGTTTCATCAAATTCTGTGGTTCGCCAAGTTTGGACAATCTTCTTATTTTCAAGTAGTTCAACATTCTTTCCCCTAATGTACCCATCCCAGGCAGAATGATCACCACCTTCTACATTGGTACAGTCTGCCGCTCCGCCCGTCATTTGACTGTGTAGACTACTATCAAGCCAAGCCTTGTAGAGGGCTGCTGGTTTGACGGCAAATGTCTCTTCCAAAACAAATGATTCTTTCATATTATAGGCTGGCTTTATATTCTGATAAAAATTCTTCGTAAAGCTCTACTAAATCTTCTTCGCTATCCGTCAATTCTATCAGCAACTCCGCTATACTGCTTTTATACTTTTTTCCCT
>ENA-UENT01000435-UENT01000435.1-marine-metagenome-genome-assembly--contig:-NODE-435-length-25791-cov-7.944250_pt1 | contig 25791 bp, 19 predicted proteins | sample MGYA00237879_ERZ529330 | MGnify/ENA primary metagenome ERZ529330 (study PRJEB26372, sample SAMN05368345) | marine metagenome | biome: cultured habitat; feature: ocean water; material: water; isolation... | reverse complement strand
GCAAATCTGCGCAATCAGTCTAATCCGTGTTCCAACCCGCCACGCACGATAATAGTACACTGATGACACTGATCTGACTGATCTCACTGATCTGCCCAACGAGACCCGCCCCGCCGGAGGGCCATCCCGGGAATTAGTCCAATCTGTGTAAGCAGTGCAAATCATGTGTACCTGCCCTCCAAACAAATCAGTGACGCCCAGATCCAATAATCCCATCACAATCAATCCCGCCCTTGTGAATGGAGGACAAATACCGTATTTTCATCTTTTAATCAATCCAACCCCGAATATGATAACAGGAAAGTACTTTCTCGCTCTGGCACTGAGCTTATGCAGTATCTGCATTGGCGCTCAAAACCAGCCTCCTCAGCTCACGATACAGTCTGTAGACCTCAACCAGGAAACACAGACTTTGACCATTACCTACGATTTGGCAGATGCTGAAGACACCGAGCTCGAAGTCTTCCTTCGCGCCGCTCCTTCTGGCAGCTCTAACTTCAGTATCCATGCGGAGAATGTGTCCGGTGCTATTGGTTTTCCGGTTGCTCCGGGTGAGGGCTTGCAGATGACCTGGAACTACGCAGGTGAAATCGGCAACAGCGATACGTATGACTTTAAAATCATTGCCGATGATGGCTACGACATCCCTATTCAAGACCTGGTTGCGCAGGTAGACAGCCAATTTTTGCGAACCCGCATGGAGCATATCGCTGGCATCCGGCACTACATTACGAATCCATATAATCTGAACCGCTGCCGGGATACCCTGGAGCAGGCTTTTCTGGATTATGGATTGGAGACCTTCCGGCAAAACTTCCCCAATCTGGGCACCACCGGCCAGAATATCATTGGCGACCATTGGGGCCAAACGCAGAGCAGCAACGTGATTATCATCGACGGGCACTATGATACCGTCAGCGATTCTCCGGGAGCTGACGACAATGGTACTGCTACGGTAGGTGTACTGGAAGCCGCCCGTATCCTCTCGCCTTACCACTTCCGGAAAAGCCTTCGGTTTATTGGCTTTGACTTTGAGGAAACCGGGCTGGACGGCAGTATGTATTATGTGGAGCACCTGTCCGGGAACGAAGCCATCGAAGGCGTACTCAATATGGAAATGATCGGTTATTACAGTGATACGCCCAACAGTCAGGACTTCCCGCCTGGCTTTGAGTTGGTTTTTCCGGAGGCGGCGGCCGAGGTGCAGTCTGATGCTAACCGGGGCAATTTTCTAACCAATGTGGGGCCAGGTTTTGGGAATGCCTTGTATAATGCCTTCAACACAGCAGCAGCAACTTATGTACCGGAGCTGCGGGTGATTGGGCTGAGTGTTGTTAACCCACTGCTTGTGCCTGACCTGCTGCGCAGTGATCATGGTTCTTTCTGGGAAGCCAACATCCCTGCACTAATGCTTACCGATGGTGCAGATTTCCGCAACCCGCATTACCACGAGCCTTCAGATACGATTGGCACCCTTAACTTCGCTTTTATGGCGAATGCAGTAAAAGCGGTCATTGCTACCGCTGCTGTGATGGCAGAACCCATGCATAGTGGTGAAGCCATTGCCAGTAATGTTATAATTACGGATACAGAGCACCTGCATGAACTCCCGTGCAGTTACTTCCTTTCGCCCAATCCGGCACAGGAGGAATTTACCATCCGCTTTGGTGATTGCCAGCCCATGCAGCTTGAACTGCGCTTGTATAATGTGAAAGGGCAACCAGTATGGAGTGGGCAGCATGACTCCACTACGGGCAGCCTCCGTATACCTGTAGGCAATTTTCCCACAGGCGTTTACTGGCTGCAGCTCAGTGACGGGCATCACTTTAGTGCGCAGCGGGTGGTGGTTCGGTAAGGATAATTTAAGTTAGGGTAGGCTTTACCGGCATGCCCTAACTTTAAGCGGTACAAATTAGGCGGTTCTGGGAAAGACCCGCCTAATCTTAAACAATAATCAGGCGGTTCCGGGCATACCATCGCTGAGTTGATAGCTACGGCAGCCGATGAGAAGCCCCACCTAATCCATGCTAATCAAAAAAGGTGTCATACCCCTCCTTTCTGCTGCCGCCCTGCTTCCGCTGCTCCGGCTCCGCCATAGGCGAATCGAGGTTTAGCGTATCAGAGCTGGAAGAATCGCCGTCCATCAGCATAAGAGTGCTTTCCTTTTCCCATTGTTCGAGCATTTTCAGCCCTTCATCTTCGAAGATGCCCTGCTGTAAGTCGATAGAGTTCATTACATTGGAAGACATTTCCATGAAACGCTCCATTTCGCCCACCTTATTGGCCACATCGTCGGTGATAGCCTCCATGGCTGCATCAAACATAGCCCGTTTGTCCGGATCGCCCGACATGACGCTCATCGCCGATTTCATTGCCGAGTGGGAAGTGCGGATGGCCTTGCGCTCCTGCTCTTTGAGCTGCACCTGATCTTTGGTATCCTCCAGCAGGATTTCAGAATTCTGGTGCATCTTTTTCAGGATGCGGTACATCACATCCATACGGTTAAGGAGGGACGTATACTTTTCATTGCTGTCCCTCAAACGGGCTGCTTTTCGGGTCGCCAGGACGACCTGACTGTCCATGCCTTTCTCTTTTGCAGCACTTGCCATTTTCATCTGCTCCTCGATGGTGCGGGTATTCTCCTCCACCAGGGTTTGCAGTTTACGCATTTGGCCACGGAGTATGCCGATTTGCTTCCGCATTTTGACCAGGTTGTTGGATAGATCCTCCACGTAGCTCTTCAAAATACCAATGGGGTCAACCTGTACAAAAATGCCGGTGACTTTGCGCATCACGCTTTTGTACATGTACCAGATGAGGTTGCGCATGCGGGGGTCCAGGACCATGTAGACTACCGCTGCCAGCACGGCCAGCAGAATAGCCAGGTAAAGCGTATTTTGGACCAGTGCCAGAATAGCAGCCATATTGACGGCCAGCAAGTAACCGCCGCCCAGGATCAGGGCACCCAGGAAAATCGCACCGGTTACGCCTTCCGGACGCTTCCAGAAGGACTTCTGCTTGAATTCAGATTGATCAAAATTTGGCGATGATGTTGCCATAGTTATATCGGTATGGTTTTGTCAAAAAAATTAAAGGTACGACTCCATGCTTTCAATGTCCTTCTGTATCTCATTGGAAATACTCTGAAGGGCATGCTGGAAAGCATCTTTGGTAGAAAGCAATTTGTCCTTGGCAGCCTGAATGTCCTCATCGGCAGAAGCAATGGTCTGCTCTCCCTGTTTGATTTTGGCTTCCAGGCTCTTGATTTTGTTTTCCAGCTCCTCAATTTTGCCCTGAAAATCCGCCACCTGCTTCTTCATTTTCTCCACCTCCTGCATCTTGGCTTTGACGCGCTGCTCCATTTGGCGTTTGAGCGACTCCTCAAAGTGCTCATTTTCATTGTCCAGTACCTTTTTATAGTGCAGGGCCGTTTTCAGGAGTTTTTCCTTGGTCAGTCCCATCGTGGAGGCCGTTGCGTAGGCAGAACGGAAAGCCGTCGGCTCATCCATGTCCATTTCGCGTAGCCGGGCTAGTGCCTGTTTGAACTCAATATAATCGAAGCCTGGAAGGTTTTCATTAGCCAAAGCGCGGGTCAGCGCGCTTACACTTCTTTCATCCAGCCCGTGGTGATCGCCAAAAAGCGATTTCAGGTCTTTTTGCATTTAGTCGAAAGTTTTTTACTGTTGCTACAAATTAAAAGAAATTGCCGGAAAACCACAGTATATTTTCGATGATCCCGGATGGAAGTTCGATATAACAATTTTTTTCCGATTTTTTTGAACGCCCGTACAGAAGGCGTGTATTCCATACCAAACACAGGCACGGAATGCCCGATCAGAAGCAATCTAAGGCTATACCCACCGATGAACAGCTGATGCAACGTATACAGCAGGGGCAGGAGTCTGCCTTCAACGCCCTGTACGACCGCTACAGTCAGCGCATGTACCGGTACTTTTACCGCATGCTGGGGCAATCGGCAGAAATGGCGCACGATTTTACACAGGAGCTTTTTCTCAAAATTATTGAACAGCCGGAGGCTTTCGACACCGGGCGCCGGTTTTCTACCTGGTTCTATGCCGTGGCTGGCAATCTGGTTAAGAATGAGTACCGCAGAAAAGCTAAACAGCCACTGCAAGCCTCCCTGCACGATGCCAATCATACGCCAGTTTCCATGGCAGTACTGCCAGATCTTGACGCGGAGGTGCGCAAAACCTATATTGAGAAAGCCGTGCAGTCCCTGCGCCCCCACCATCGGGAGTGTTTTTTGCTGCGCTACCAGGAAGGTTTGACGGTGCAGGAAATTAGCGAAATTATGGATTGCCCGCCCGGCACCGTCAAGTCACGCCTGCACTACAGTCTTAAAAAATTGAACGAACTGCTCAGCTGCGTGCTGGGCCCAAATGCATAGTTATGGAGCCATTGACCAACAATATCGAAGCCTTACTGGCTACAAAAGATTATGAGGAACTGACCAAAGCCGAGCGCGATCAGGTTGCCCAATCCTGCGGGCAACAGGAGTATGAACAGCTCCGTCAGGTCGTCCTTTCCGGTAAGTCACTGAGAGAGGCGCCCACTCCGCCGACATCCCTCAAAGCCAACCTGATGAGGGCCTTCCGGCAAAAGCATCAGCGCCGCAACATACCGCTTCATACCATCACCCTGCCCTTCTGGCAAGCCGCAGCCATTGCCGCCTGTATGGTCCTCATGGGGCAGTTTGTCCGCTTTGGCCCGGTTTACGCTCAAACCCCGGCTATAGTCTGGGAAGCTAATGACTCTATATGGTTTAAAAAAGTAACGCAAATCGTAGCCGATACCGCACTGGCGGTATTTACGGCTGATGATCAGCTGAAGGCGCCTAAAGAAGGCGAGGCCAATATTGCCGCTACCGCTACGGCTCAGTTGCCAACCGAAAAAATGCTACCTCAGCCCGTTTCAGATACACCCGGTTGGGCCAGGCGGTCTGCGCTGGGCACCGTAGAGAATACCCCGCTTTTACTTATGATGCATTAGTGCGGGAGCAGGATTTTTTGCTAAAGACTATTTTTCTTATGCCCTGATCAGCCAAGTTTATCTATTTTTAGGACAAAACTGAATCCATGCTCCGTTCATTTTTGATCCTAATTGCAACCAGTATGATTGTGGCCTCCTGCCAATCCGAGGGCTATCAGCCTCCACAGTACGATTCTTATGATGATTATCCGGTTTATACCGGTAATGACCTTGGGCTGACTTACACGCCTGAGTCGTCCGGCTTCCGATTGTGGTCGCCCGCTGCTCAGGCCGTACGCCTCCATTTTTACAGTCAGCCGCTGGGCGGAGATCCCACCCGTACCACCGAAATGGAGCCTGCAGAACAAGGCACCTGGACGGCCTCATTCAAGGAGGACCTCCTGGGTACCTTCTACGCTTACCAGGTCAAGGTGGAAGACAAATGGCGGGAGCCGGTGCCCGGCCCTTATACCAAAGCCGTAGGCACTAATGGCATGCGCGGGCAGGTGATTGACCTCAATGCCACCAATCCGGAAGGCTGGAGCGAGGACAAGCGGCCGCCTTTTGATGCTATCACCGATGCCGTAGTTTATGAACTGCACATCCGTGATGTATCTATTCATCCTGAATCGGGCATTACGAACAAAGGGAAGTTTCTCGGGCTGGCAGAGACCGGGACCACCACGCCGGATGGTACGCCCACTGGCCTGGACCATATCGCTGATCTCGGGGTTACCCATGTCCATATTCTCCCTGCTTTCGACTTCCGGTCTATTGATGAAAGCAAGCCGGAAGGAGAACGACGCTACAACTGGGGTTATGACCCTCAAAACTACAACGTGCCGGAAGGCAGCTATTCCATGGACCCTGCCGATGGGGCTTCCCGTATCCGGGAGTTCAAAACCATGGTACAAGCCCTCCATAATAAAGGCATAAGGGTGGTGCTGGATGTTGTCTACAACCACACCGGCTTCACGGAGAACTCCCTGTTCAACGAACTCGTGCCCGGCTACTACTATCGCCACAATGAAGATGGCAGCTTTTCCAATGCTTCCGGCTGCGGCAACGAAACCGCCTCCGAGCGGGCTATGGTACGGAAGTTCATCGTGGAAAGCGTAAAATACTGGGCAGAGGAATACCATATGGACGGCTTTCGGTTCGACCTCATGGCCATTCATGATATTGAAACCATGAACGAGGTTACGGAAGCCCTTGCCGATATCGACCCCAGCATCATCGTTTACGGCGAAGGCTGGACAGCCGGGGACAGCCCGCTTCCGGTGTCCCATCGGGCATTAAAAGCCAAAGTCGCTCAGATGCCGGATGTGGCCGCTTTCAGTGATGACATCCGGGACGGGCTAAAGGGCAGCGTTTTTGAACATGAAGAAAAAGGTTTTGTCAGCGGTAAGCCCGGACGGGAAGAAGACGTAAAGTTCGGCATCGTAGCTTCCACGGCCCACCCACAGGTGGATTATCAAAAAGTGGCCTATTCGGACAGCCCCTGGGCGGCTCACCCCACACAGACGATGACTTATGTCTCCTGTCACGACAACCACACCCTCTGGGACCGGCTGGCATTGTCCTGCCCTGATGACAGCGAGGAAGAACGCATCAAAATGCATAAGCTCGCCCTGGCTACGGTACTGACTTCCCAGGGGACGGCTTTTCTGCATGCGGGTACGGAATTTCTGCGTACTAAGGATGGCGTGGAAAACTCCTTCGAATCTCCGGACAGTATTAATCAGATGGATTGGCCGCGCAAAGCACAGTATGCCGGCGTCAACGGCTACGTCAAAGGGCTCATTGCGCTGCGTAAAGCCCATCCGGCATTCCGGATGCGGACCACGGCTGAAGTGAAGAAACATTTGGCCTTTCTGGATACAGGCGAAAGCAGTAATCTGATCGCCTATCAGATTGCCGATGGAGCTAATGGAGACGACTGGTCCAATATTGTTGTCGTCCTCAACGGCAATGAAGACTATCAGAGTGTCAACATCCCGGAAGGAGCCTGGACTATTGCTGTGGATGGCGGGCAGGTAAGCCCGGAAGGGCTCGGCACCATAGAAGGAGGTGTGCTGCAGATCCCGGGCAGAACCGCTATGGTGCTTTACCAGTAACCTTCTGATAACAAACAAAAAACAAGCGAACTATGCTGGACATGCAAAAGCGGTTGACGAACTTCTTCTATGTCAACCTCAGCCTTCCCGCTACCGCCATGGGCTTTGCTCTTTCGGTACAGATTTCTGCCCTGAGCTGGATTCTCAGCACTCAGTACCACCTGGAAATAGAGGACATTGGACTGGTTTGGGCTGCCGGCCCCATAGCGGGCATTATCGGACAGGTCCTCATCGGTGTAATCAGTGATAATGTGTGGTTTTTGAATGGGCGGCGGCGCCCTTTCATCCTCATTGGCGGTGTACTGGCGGCGCTTATGCTTCTGGCGCTGCCTAATATCGGAGTCATTTCAGATGCAATGGGGGCGGAGTCTATTCTGGGCATTGCTATTATTGTAGCGCTAACCCTTGATCTGGCCATCAATGTGAGCTTTAATCCTACACGCTCCATCATTGCAGATGTTACCCCGGAGGGCAAAGAACGCACCAAAGGCTACACCTGGATGCAGACCATTTCGGGTACATTCGGCGTACTGGCTTATGCGGTAGGTGCCATTTGGAACAACTTCGTACTCATCTATTTCGGAGCTGGCCTGGTGCTCATCCTTTCGGTACTGCCCGTCTTTTTTATAGAAGAACCCCGGGTACTTAAGAGTTCCGGAGCGGAAGAAGAAAACGAAAAGAAACCAGGCTTTTCCCTTTCGGAAACGCTGAATGCCATACGGCCCCTTTGGGGATTCCTGGTCTATGCCATTTATGCCATGACTTTACGGATAATGGATATTGACCGGGAGCCGGGTTTTGTAGAGGGCTTTTGCCTGGCGCTTACTGCAGTGGTGATGATACAAGCCCTGCTCAAGAGTGAAACCGGGAAGGGTAAATCAGAGGCGGGGCTGATTGGTTTTCAGAAAGTACTGGCGGCTCATTCCTTCACCTGGATTGGGGTGCAAACCATGTTTGTCTACATGTTTTCCTACGTGCAGCACGATGTGTACGGCTTCAGGGCGGGCGATGTGATTCCTGAAGATATTAAAATCGAAATGGGCCGGGTGGTCTCAATTGCTTTCCTGGTCCTTAATGCGGTTGCTGCCATCCTGCCTGCAACCGTTCTGGAGCCAATGGCCGATAAATTTGGGCGCGTTAAAGTACACTTTGCCTGTATTGCTGTGATGGCGGTTGGGTACTTCAGCTTTTTGGTGCCGGGTATCAGCCCAACGCTGATTTATGTGCTGATGGGCGTGGCGGGCGTTGGCTGGGCAGCTACCGTGAGCCTGCCCTTTGCCATCATGTCGCAAAAAGTGGATCAGGCTAAAATGGGGCTTTACATGGGGCTGTTCAACCTGTCGGTAGTGCTACCTCAGCTAGTTGCCAGTTTAGGTGTGGGGCAGCTGATTGGCAATGCCGAAAATAAGAGCATCACCTTCGTGGTATGTGGCGTGACGCTCGGTATTTCTGCCCTGGCCTGGCTTATGGTTAAGGAAGAACAGACCGGAGACGCAGCAGCGGTTGCGCCGGCAGGGCATTAGAAAACAGGAAACCCGCATTTTTTCATAGCTGGTTTCCTGTTTCACCTACCACCGGTACAGTTTGGCATCCTTTGTAAACCGCTTACGCACATCCTGAATCGCTGCTTCAATCTCGGCTTCGGAGCGGTAAGTCCGCTGTACGCCTACTTTAGTCAGATTGCCTGCTTTTTCGGTATAGGGTTCGTACCCGGCATCGTAGATGTCGTCGATGAGTTGCTTTACATTATCCGGGTTGCCAAAGACCCCAACAATAATGACGTAAGACTGCTGCCCGGGAACAGGTGTAGGTTGTTCCGTATCTGTGCTTTCCGCTCTTTCGGAAGAGCTTTCCGCCTTATTTTCTGATTCCGCCACAGCTTCGTTCTCTGACGGAGCCGCATTAGCTGATGCTTCGTCACCCGGCCGCACGTTCACCCTTGAAGTCGGCACAGGGTGCAGGGGCTGCTCCTGTGTCTGATCAGCACCAAAGAGCAGGAAATAGATGGCTACGCCAACCACGATTGTTGCCGCTCCAATAGCTGCAATCAGCCCATTGTTCGTGGCTTGTGCTTTTTTCGCCGATACGGGGCGTGCGGCTGTTTTTCCAGGCTGTTCCTTCACCGGTTGGGCCCGGTTGGACCGGGCTACCGGATAGAAGCTTACCGTGGGCAGCCCATAGGATTCCACATCGTAGTTATTCCCGTCAGGTAAAAATTGCAGATTGTTTTCATAGTCCCGGTACAAGCGCCCCACTTTGGGGAAGACGACAATTTCTCTTCGCCCAATCGCTTCTTTTACTTCATGGACGTAATCCTCAAGCGTCTTTGCAGCATCTGTAGCCGGCAGGCCGTAGCGGTCCTGAATCATGCTGCATAACAGGCCATCATCGCTCACCAAATTGGGATTGAAGGAAATGGTATTCCCCGGTGGGTGCAACTCCCCCTGCACCTGATCAATTACTGCAGGCTGATAGGCAGCCTCAAAGCTGCCCAGCCCTGGCAGGGCAACGGCCTTATTTTTGTAAAGAAGTAAACTGATATAACTACCTATATCCATTTCCATATCTGCTGCTTTTTGCTGTATTCCGGGCGGTTGTGCCGCCTCAGCTCTGCAAAGGTACGCCTTTAGGCATTAAAATGCTCACTTGACTAAGCTAATCAATTTTGGCCACTTTCCAATATATGCTACCTTTGGCAACCACAATTTAGGGTATTTGTTATACCTGCTGTGGTCAATCCTTCAAAACTTAACGCATTCATGTCGATCCGCGATATACTCCAGCAAAGAATTCTAGTCATTGACGGTGCTATGGGCACTATGATTCAGCAGTACCAACTTAAGGAAGCTGACTACCGTGGCCAGCGATTTGCAGACTGGCCCCGGGATATTCAGGGGAACAACGATATTTTGTCCATTACCCAGCCCCAAATCATAGAGGCGATCCACAAGGCTTACCTGGAAGCCGGAGCGGACATCATTGAAACCAATACTTTCAGCGGTACCCGTATTGCCCAGGCCGACTATGGTATGGAGGAATACGCCTACGAGATCAACCTCAAGGCGGCGCAGGCTGCCCGCAGGGCTGCCGATGAATTTACGGCTAAAAACCCGGAGCGCCCCCGGTTTGTCGCTGGTGCTATAGGGCCGACTAACCGCACGGCCTCGCTATCTCCTGATGTTAACGACCCCGGCTACCGGGCGGTTACCTTCGATGAGCTGCGGGACAATTACTACGAGCAGGCCAAAGGCCTTATGGATGGCGGAGCCGACCTCTTCCTCATCGAAACCGTTTTCGATACGCTCAATGCCAAAGCGGCTCTCTTTGCTATTGACTTGTTGCATGAGGAACGGGGCAGAGAACTGCCTGTCATGGTGTCGGGTACGATTACGGATGCCAGCGGAAGAACGCTATCAGGCCAAACTGCTGAGGCGTTCTGGATTTCCGTCAGCCACATGCCGCTGCTTAGTGTGGGGCTGAATTGTGCGTTGGGTGCACAGGAAATGCGCCCGCATATTGAGGCGCTTTCCGATATGGCCGATTGCTTCATTAGCGCCTATCCCAATGCCGGCCTGCCCAATGAATTTGGAGAATACGACCAGGAACCGGAAGAAATGAAAAAATACATCCGGGATTTTGCGGAGAGTGGCTTCGTCAATATCATTGGGGGGTGCTGTGGGACTACCCCTGAGCATATTCAGCTCATGGCTGAGGCTGTAGCCGGTTTACCTCCGCGCCAGGTCTCCCCATCTCCGGAATACACCCTGCTTAGCGGGCTGGAACCACTCATCATCCGCCCCGAGACCAACTTCGTTAATGTGGGAGAACGGACTAATGTCACCGGCTCCCGAAAGTTTGCACGCCTGATTAAATCCGGGGCGTATGACGAGGCTCTTTCCGTCGCCCAGCATCAGGTGGAAGGCGGAGCACAGATCATTGACGTGAATATGGATGAAGGGCTGCTGGATTCTGAAAAAGCAATGACGGATTTTCTCAACCTGGTCATGGCCGAACCCGATATTGCCAGGCTGCCCATTATGATCGACTCTTCCAAATTCTCCGTCATCGAAGCGGGGCTGAAGTGCGTTCAGGGCAAGTGCGTGGTCAATTCCATCTCCCTGAAGGAAGGGGAGGAGGCCTTTATCCAACAAGCGAAAACCGTTCGGCGCTATGGTGCCGCAACGGTCGTCATGGCTTTTGACGAAGAAGGGCAGGCCGACACCATCGAGCGCAAGGTGGCCATTTGCGAGCGGGCCTATAACATTCTCACCCAACAGGTAGGCTTCCGTCCACAAGACATCATCTTCGATCCTAATATATTCGCAGTAGCCACTGGTATAGAGGCGCATAACGAATACGCCATTAACTTCATCGAAGCCACCCGTCTGATCAAGAAGCGCTGCCCGGGCGCAAAGGTCAGCGGCGGAGTAAGCAATATCAGTTTTTCTTTCCGGGGCAACAACGTAGTCCGGGAAGCTATGCATGCCGCATTTCTCTACCACGCTATCAAAGCGGGCATGGATATGGGCATTGTGAATGCCGGCATGATTGAAGTTTATGATGAGATACCCAGAGACCTGCTGGAACGGGTGGAAGATGTGCTTTTCAACCGAAGGGAAGATGCTACCGAGCGCCTCACCGACTTTGCCGAAAGCGTAAAGGGCGATGGCGGCCGGACCTTCAAAAAAGATACGGCCTGGCGGGAAGCGCCTCTGCACGAGCGCATCAAACATGCCCTTGTGCGTGGCATCACCGAACACATTGAAGCGGACGCGGAGGAAGCCAGGCAACAGCTGCCTTCACCTCTTGATGTGATTGAGGGCCCGCTGATGGATGGCATGAATGTAGTGGGCGACCTCTTTGGGGAAGGTAAGATGTTCCTGCCTCAGGTGGTGAAAAGCGCCCGGGTGATGAAGAAAGCCGTGGCTTATCTTACGCCTTATATTGAAGCTCAAAAAGCAGCGGGCGAAGACAGCAGTAAAGGCAAAGTCCTGCTCGCCACTGTCAAAGGTGATGTACACGATATCGGTAAAAATATCGTAGGTGTGGTGCTCGGCTGCAACAATTACGACATCATCGACATGGGCGTAATGGTCCCGGCAGACAAAATACTCGCCAAGGCAAAGGAAACCGGTGCAGATATTATAGGACTGAGCGGCCTGATTACGCCTTCGCTGGATGAGATGGTGCATGTGGCAAAGGAGATGGAGCGGCAGGGCTTTACCGTGCCACTGCTGATTGGCGGGGCGACGACTTCTAAAACCCACACCGCCGTAAAAGTGGAACCTCAGTACTCCGGCCCCGTTGTACACGTACTGGACGCCTCCCGGAGCGTATCAGTAGTCAGCAGTTTGCTCAACGAAAATGAAAGCCAACGGAGCAACTACGTGCTGGACATCCGCAAGGACTACGAACGGGTACGCGAACTGCGCGGCAACCGAAAGTCCAACAAAAAGTACCATACCCTGAAAAAAGCGAGAGCGCACCGGTTGGAGCTGGATTGGGCCGCCACGCCTGCCGTTAAGCCTGCACAGCCTGGCTTGCAGGTGATCGAAGATTACAATCTTGAAGATTTAACTGAATTTATCGACTGGACGCCATTCTTCAGCAGCTGGCAGCTCAAAGGCAAGTTCCCGGCTATTTTGGAAGATGAGGTGGTCGGTACTGAAGCTAAAAAACTGTACAACGATGCCCGCAGCATGCTCCGTCAGATTATTGATGAAAAGTGGCTGACGGCTAAAGCTGTATTTGGGCTGTTCCCTGCTAATGCCGTAGGAGAGGAGTCTGTAGCGGTCTTCACTGATGAAGAACGGAAAGAACCGCAGACCGTCCTTCATTTTCTGCGCCAGCAACGCCAAAAAGCTCCTGGCCAGCCGAACTTAAGCCTCTCGGACTATATCCGGAAACCCGAAGACGGGCCCGATTATATCGGTGCTTTTGCCGTAACGGCCGGTGTTGGAATAGAAGCCCACATTCAACGCTTCGAAGCAGAGCACGATGACTACCTTGCCATCATGCTGAAAGCCCTTGCTGACCGGCTTGCTGAGGCCTTAGCGGAAAGGCTGCATCAGCGGGTACGCAAGGAGTTCTGGGGCTATGACCAATCGGAAGAGCTGGATAATGAAGCGCTGATTGCTGAGCAGTACAAAGGCATCCGCCCTGCTCCCGGCTACCCGGCCTGTCCGGAGCATACCGAAAAAGGGACCATTTGGGAACTGCTGAAGGTCGAGGAAAATATCGGTATCCAGCTAACCGAGTCCTATGCCATGTACCCGGCTGCCTCGGTGAGTGGTTACTACTTCGCTCATCCCGAATCGAAGTACTTTGGCCTGGGGCAGATCAGTAAAGATCAGGTGGAGGACTATGCCCGCCGCAAAGGAATGTCAGTGGAGGAAGCAGAACGTTGGCTGGCTCCGGTGCTGAATTATGATGTGTAAGCCTGCAACAGCCATTGCAACAGATAAGCCAGCCCGATGCCCAGGTAATTGCCAATGGCATAACCCAGCAATCCCATGGCGATGCCGGAAAGGATTAGCTGCCGGTTACCGGTGATGCTGGCGATCTGGCCTATAAACGGGGGCCCGTAGATGGCAGCTACGGAGGTAAAAAGAAAAGTGTCCCGATCAATACGGAAAAGCCGGGCCAGAAGCAGGTGCAGAAGGATAGTGCCCAGCAGGGCTACTGCTGTGAACTGAACAATGCCCAGCCCCTTTTCAAGAATACTTTGGAAATCGGCCAGCATGCCCAGAGCTACGCAAAAAATCAGCAGAAAGTATTCACCAGTCTCGAAGGTGTTTTCCCAGTTCCTGACAGTGGGTATAAAAGACACTGCCAGGCTCAGGCTCGTCAGCATCAGGATGAGAAACGCCAGTTGGCCCAGTTGGCCGTAGACCAGCCAGGTTAGCCCCAGAGCGCTGCCTATCACCAGCATCGTTAAGCCTATCGCACGGATGGCATGCCCGTAGCTGAATGCCTGGTAGGGGTCAGTTTCTGTTTCGTCCACCGTTGCTGCCTTGTCGTGCTGAAACTCCGGCAGTACAGCTTTCAGCCATTTTGGCACCACCGAAGTGAGCAGCAACAGGTACACGCCACCCAGCAGCACATCTGCCGCATTCACCAGAATGATGGTTTCCTGCGGTGCTTTCAGTGCCAGCCCGATGGCTTGCATATTGGGTGTGCCTCCGGTGTAAATCCCTGCGAGCATCCCTGCCAGCCGCCAGGTATCCGGCAGGTCATTCAGGAACCAATATGCTGCAGCTACCGTTGCCACAACACCACTCAGCACACACAACCCGAAGCTCAGCACGCTGCTGCCTGCGTGGGATAACCACCGCTTCAGGTCAGTTGCATAAAGCAGAAGTGGAATAGCAAACAAAATCCCCACCTCCGTAGCGGTAGTTGAGAACGGATCGCTGAGCGGGAAAAGGCTGGTATTCTTGAGAAGAATGCCTATTGCATAGCAGAGCACCACCGGGCTCAGCCAGTCCGGCAACAGCCCCCGGCGGGCAAGCCTGCGGCTCAGGAAAGGAACCCCCAGCAAGATCGCACCTTGCAGCAAAATCCAGGGCATAAGTTATTTTTTTGGCAGGTAGTTTAAGGTGAGCTGCTGACGGTCAGACCAGCCTATGATCAACCGGCCGGGGCGGTCTACAGGATGTTTAAGCATCCATCTGGCCACCGGCATCACCACATGGTCTTCCAGCGCCCTTTGAAGAGGCCGTGCCCCGTAGCGCTCGTCAAAACCGATACGGGCCAGGTAGTGGACCAGCGCAGGCTCGAATTGTACCTCCAGCCCGGTCTTCTGGAACCCTTCCCGGCCTTTTAAGCCTTCCAGTTCCTTCTCAGTGATTTTGAGAATGTCTTCGGCTTTCAGGGATTCAAAAACAACCAGTTCATCAATACGATTTACGAATTCCGGGCGGAAGTGCCGCTCCACTGCCGAACGGTAAGCTGCAGCATCGGGATATTTATCTCCAAAGCCAGGCACAGAGCGGTTGCTGGCGCCGAGGTTGGAGGTCATGATGACAATCGTATTGCGGAAATTGGTTTCCCGTCCGTAGGCATCCACCAGCACGCCTTCATCGAGCAGGCCGAGCAGCGCATCAAAGATGGAAAGGTCCGCTTTCTCCACCTCATCCAGCAAGAGGACAGAGAAGGGCCGCTCCCGGACTTCCTTAACGAGCTGACCGGGTTGCCGGCCCGCCCCGATAAGCCTGGTGAGTTGCTCCGGATGCTGAAACTCGCTCATGTCTATTCGGATCAGAGGCGACTGGCGCTGGCCTTTGCCGAAGAAGTACTCAGACAAAGCTTTTACGCTCGCTGTTTTGCCAACGCCGGTAGGTCCGGCAAACAAAAAGGAGGCGATGGGGCGATGAGGGTTGTTTAACCCGGCTTTGAAGATTTTGACGACCCGGGTGAGGGCATCTACAGCCTGTGGCTGGCCAATAATCCGGGCTTCAAAGTGGCTTTTTAGGGCTTTCTGGTCCAGCGGCAGCTCATCCCTTAGAAATAACTCCGGCAAGCCCGTTTGCTGGATGAAATTCCGGATAACCTCCGTTTTGCCAATTTGCCGCTCCTGCCTGGACCGGGCTTCATTCAGGGATTGCCCCAGGAAGCTGACTGCTTTGCCGGGAAAACTGGCATAGGGGTGGTATCGTAACAGCAGCCGGTAAACCAACTCCCGGGCTTCCGGTAGAATATCCACTTTCAGGTTTTGGGCGGCATAATTAGCCAGCTCATTCATGACTTTACTGACCTGCTGCTCCGTTAGTTCCCCTATTTCAATAACCTGAAAAGCCTCTGCAAATCCGGGCAGTAACCTGCGCATACTTTCCAGTTCCTGTGGCGTAGCCTCTCCGACCATATGGAGCTTTCCCTGCTGGAGGAAGTTCATTAAAAAAGCCGCTACACTGTCTTCCGGCCCTTCGCCCCCGGTCTGCAGCAATTGCACCATCTGTTCCACCCAGATAATGCCGTTTGCCATGCTGAGTTCTTCCACCAGGGTTTCTACCGTTTCTTCCCAGTCGCCCAGGTATTTAGCGCTTGCCGTTATTCGCTGTGGCATAATGCGCCAGAAAGTGTATCCCAGCTGCTGTTTACGGGACTGGTTGCTGATGCGTTTTAGTGCCGCCGTGAGCACCGCGCTTTTTCCAGTGCCGGACCGCCCGACAATAAGGACATTGGAACGGGTGCCTGCAATTTTATCCATTGCCTGCGCAACGGCTTCTTCCCGTTCCCAGGCGGCGTCCGGAAATACACTGAGGCTACGCTGCTGGCTCTTGGTGGGCGGATAAGGTTCTGCCAGCCGGTTGAGCACTTCGTAGGTGCGCTCATGGCTCCAGCCTCCCCAAAAGTATTCTCTTTCATAATTCACCCTGAGCTCTACATGGTCCAGCACAGGTTTGGGGTAACGCATCAGGCGGTATAGCTTCTCAGGGGTAGCCTGATTGAGCAGGGTGAGGCTCGCATGTTGCACAAGGGCATCAAACTGCTTAGGCTCGTAATAGAAGAAATTTTCGCGAAAGGTGGGAATGTGGCACTCATAATGCCCATCTTCTACCGCGCCGTAAACGATGGGCAACCGGATTTTTAGCGTGTCCGGCAACGGGAATACCCCTCCCTGAGACCGGTAGGAGGGGCGTACCTGAAGCTCGACCATTTTCAGCCGGGGGGATTGAATTTCCGATGGCGGGTAGTCATCATACTTTTTATACTGCTTCTGAAGGTAAGATAGCAAAGTCTTCTTTAACCCCGCCAAGCTACTGTCCACCGCTTCAATATCCGTACCTACGAGCTGCCCGAGCAGGGTGTCTTTGTTAATAGGATAATAAAGCAGCGGATATATAATTTTTTCCATACCGGGAATTATTCCCGGCTAAGATAATTATTTCTGTCAGACCTGAAACGGCCGCTTAAAAGTCATTGTCATGGAGCATAGGGACCGTTTCCATACGCTCTACTTTACGGCGTATTTTAAGGATGTGCTGCAGCTGTTTGTTGAGGAATTCATTGATATCTTTTGGCACACCAGTTTGGGCAACGGCTTCGCGGTAGGCTCTGGAGATTTTCTTTTCACTATCCTCGCAGAATTCTACAACCTTTGATTTATTGTTGAGCAGCAGCGCCTCCCGAAATTCGCCCCAATGTTCATAGAGATAGGAGCGTGCCTGCTTGCTGATGGGCATAGGCGTGGGTGGCAAGGCATTCATCCACTCAAAAAGCGGCTCATAGAGGCTGTTCCGGTAGCGAGCGAGGCTTTCCAGGTATTGCACCAGACTCTCATCGGTTGCTACTGCGGCAGCTTCCCGGTAACGCTCTTCCGCATCTTTGTTGCGCATCATGAGGTTATTGATTAATGCTATGCCTGAGGCATGCGTATTGGCGTCGTAACGTTTCTTATTCCAGGGTTTATCTTGATTGTTAGCCATAATTTGATTGTTGTTTTTTTTGTGATGGAGAAAGCGAGTCATTGAAAGGCCCGGCAAGGCTATTCTTTACCGTTCATAGCAGATGCTTTCAGCATGGTATTCAGCTTTTCGCCTCCCTTGATGCCGAAATCCAGTGTGCGGATAGGGAATGGAATCATTATATCATGCTGATCGAAGGCTTTTTTGATGGCGATGACTGACTCGCTTTGGGCATTAAGCAGCCCTTTCTGCGTGATGTCGGCGAGCCAGAAACGTACGATGAAATTGATGGAACTGTCGCCGTAGCCTTCGTAGTAGAATTCTACCGGAAAACGCTCGTCATATTCTACGTTGTCTTTTACTGCTTTGACGGTTACCGCACGCACTTTTTCGAGGTCTTCCCCATAGGAAATGCCGCAGCTCAATGCTAACCGGCGCCGGCCTGATACGGTATAGTTTGTCAGGGGATTTTGAATAATACTTTTGTTAGGCAAGAGCACTTCCTCCCCACTCAGCTGCTCCAGTATGGTTGAGCGCAGGTTGACTTTCCTGATCTTGCCAAAGTAACCATTGGTTTCGATCAGGTCACCAACATTATAGAGGGATTTGGTTGACATCAGGATACCTGAGAACAGGTTCATGAGTGGCTCCTGAACGGCAAGGCCAACGGCCAGGCCTACCACGCCGGCACCCGCCAGCAGGGAGGTCAGCGCCCGGTCGAGACCGAGAATTCCCAGGACCACGAAGAGCATTACCATTAAAAAACCGGAAGTGATGATGTTGGCCAAAAGCCCGTTGATGGTATGATTTCCGGAGAATCTGGACACTACTTTACCGGCATATGTCTTTATGAACCGGGACAGGAAGATGGAAGCGACCAGTACGAGGACAGCTAAAATGATATTAGGCAGATTAGCTATTAATCCTTCCAGCCACCCCTCTAGTGTGTTCCAAAAAGCTTCCAGCGAGGCATTGAAGTCGTTCAAGGTACATGTTAGGTTTGTTCAGTCTTTGAACGGGGACAGCCCCGAGATGTTCATCCCTGACAGATCAGCCTGCAGGCTTCCACTTAAAGGCAGCGGTGGCTACCCTTCGGCTGTTGCGCCCATCAGGCATAGGCTCTTCCAGGATGAGGTTTTTTGCCTGCTCCCGTTCGAAGACTTCGCGCATGTTGCGAATACTCCCTACAGGCACCCCGGCCTCTCCCAGTTTCTTCATCCATGCAGCCCGGTCAGCCCGTTCAAAGGCAGGGCGCAGCTGATCGCAAAGCTGGCTACGATGCTGTACCCGGCTTTTGTTACTGGCAAAGCGCTCATCTTGCGTTAACTCCGGCAGGCCAAGGCATTGGCAAAGCTGAGTAAACTGGCCTTCGGTACCCGCTGCCAGGACAAGAGGCTTGCCATCACTACCGTAAAAGATATCGCCGTAAGGTGCTATATTAGGATGCTGCATGCCCATAGGCTGAGGGATATGCCCCTCCATTAGCCAGTTGGTAGCCTGATTGGCCAGCGAGGCAATAGCTGCATCGAGGAGAGAAGTGGAGACGAAACTCCCTTTGCCGGTCCGGTAGCGGTGCAACAGTGCCAGGAGTACCGCTTCTTTGAGCTGATGAGCGGCCAGAATATCAATAAGGGCTACGGGCATTTTGACCGGGTCCCGGCCCGGTTCGCCATTCATATACAGGAAGCCAGCCTCGGCTTGGAGCACCACATCAAAAGCGGGCAGGGGATCGTCGGCACCAAATGCATCCAACTGCGCATAGATCAAGGCAGGGTTGTGCTCGTACAGCGTGTCATAATCCATGCCCAGCTTTTGTGCAGAGGCCCGTTTAAAGTTGCTCACCACGATGTCCGCATCTGCGATCAACTCCAGGACTTCCGCTCTGCCCTGAGGGGCAGAGAGGTCGATCATTCGAACATTTTTTTTGTAATTTACGCTACAGTAATAGGCGGAGTAATCCGCTTCAGCTGGTTCTGAGGGCAGCTTCCAGCGGCGGGTCACATCACCTTCGGTCCGGGCATTTTCAACCTTAACCACTTCTGCACCAAGCTCGGCGAAAAACAATCCGATGGCAGGCCCCGCCAGTACGCTGGCCAGCTCAACTACTCTGAGCCCTTCGAAAAACTGTTGCTTATCCAAATGAAAAATATTTTATGAAAATTTGTTCTGCTGCTCAAATTCGGGAACTCGACGCATATACCATAAATCACGAGCCGATTTCCTCCCTCGAACTAATGGAACGGGCGGCAGCCTGCTTCACCCGGTGGCTTATTCAGACCTATCCGGACCAACAACGGCCGGTGCATATCTTTTGCGGGATTGGCAATAATGCCGGAGACGGTCTTGTGGCAGCACGGCTGCTTCATCACTCGGGGTACGATGTGAGGGTGCATACCTGCCAGATTAGCCCCAACCGGTCGGAGGATTTTGAAGCCAACCTGAAGCGGTTGCCCGGGCATGGCGCTATCGGAGCCTGCCCCATTGCTGAAGGGGACCCGATGCCAGAGTTGCCGGAAGAGGCACTGGTCATTGATGCCCTGTTTGGTTCGGGCCTTAACCGTCCTGTAAAGGGATACTGGGGCGATCTGCTACAACACCTCAATGGCCTGAATGTAAACAGAGTGGCTATTGATATTCCATCGGGCGTTTACGCTGACCAATCCACAACCGGAGTGGCTTTTCACGCGCATCGTACTTTTGCTTTTGAGTTGCCTAAACTGGCTTTCCTTTTTCCGGAAAATGCTGAAAGGGTAGGCCAATGGACGGTCCGGTCAATCGGCTTGCACCCTGAAGCCATCGCTCAGGCAGAAACTTCCAACTACTATCTGACGGAAGAAACAGCGTGCACGCTACTGCGGCCACGAGCTAAGTTTTCTCACAAAGGCACCCACGGGCATGCCCTGCTTATCATGGGTAGCTATGGCAAGATGGGAGCTGCCCTGCTGGCTGCGCGTGGTGCATTGCGGTCTGGCGCAGGGCTGGTGAGCCTGCATGTTCCCAAAATCAGCTATAACATCGTCCAAACGGCCCTTCCGGAAGCCATGGTCAGCCTGGACGGGCACGAACTCCAATTCACTGAAGTCCCGCAACTCGATGCGTATCAGGCTATAGGCATAGGCTGCGGGCTTGGGCAGGGCACGCTTACGCAAAAAGCACTGTCCCAACTCATTGCCCTGGCCGATCAGCCACTCGTCCTCGATGCCGATGCCCTGAATATAATCAGCACACAGCCAGATTTGCTGAAAGCACTTCCTTCCCAGAGTATCCTCACGCCCCACCCCAAAGAATTCGAGCGCTTGTTTGGCCCCACCCCCAATCACTTCAAACGCCACGAACTACAAATCCGTAAAGCCCGGGAGCACGGGGTAATCATTGTGCTCAAAGGCGCGCATACCTGTATCGCCCTCCCCAACGGGCGTTCGTACTTCAACAGCACCGGGAATGCCGGCATGGCTACCGGTGGCAGTGGTGATGTGTTGGCAGGTATAATTACCGGGCTGCTGGCGCAAGGCTATACACCGGAAGCAGCTGCCCTGCTTGGCGTCTTTTTGCACGGGCTGGCCGGCGATTGTGCCCTGCAACGGGAAAGCGAGGAATCCCTGATCGCCGGCGACATCCCGGATGCCCTGGGCCTGGCCTACCAGCAATTGCGTAAAGCCGGCAACCGCCATTAATCTAAAAAGCAGGGCGGTTAAGAGAAAAACAGAATGAAAGAAGCTTGCAATTTCTAAATTGGCCCTTCAACAACCGTAAGAAATGCCATGATCGACAAATTCAAACAAGCGATAAATGATGCTACCGGGGCCTTGCGTGAACAAGCCGCACAGTTCGGTGAAGGCGCCAAAGAAAAAAGCTTCCAACTGATCGAAGAATGGCTAACGGTCTTCCCTAAACTGGAAATCTACGGGCTTGAAATTCGCAGCTTTGCCCTTAGTGTGGCTATTAGCCCTGCTTTGGAAGTTGAAATGGTAGGCCGGCATGAGGATTTCCGGCCGGAACGACTGGATGAAATTATTCAGGAGACGCGCAAGAATGCGGCCCTTGTCTCTGTCTTTACCACCATACGGACCACTTACAATCTGCACCGCCGGACACTGGCTAACCTCAACGATCCGCTCGTAGTTAAAGTACGGGTGCGGCTTTCTCCGGAGATTAAGGTTTATCTGGGCGTGCCCTTAATTGAGTAACGTTGAGCATGCGCTCATTTATCAGACGGGTACTTAGGGTTTTACTGACTGCAGGCCCGGTTATTTGAGCGGGCCGGGCACTAAGAGCCGTAGCGCCTGATAGGGCTGGAGCGTGAAAACAGAGCCACAGAACTCCGCCTGCCATCAACAGTATAAAGTGTATTATTGATGTTCAGGATTGCCCTTCAGCGGTACGGCTTTCACAATAAGGAGGGAAGCCTAATCATTCAGCTGGCAAGTCCAAATCGTCACCGCCCGTTCACCCCGGTTGATCACTACGGGCAGATCCACCTGAGTGACCGGGTCAACCAGTACTCCCGTATTATCAAAACCTTTATACAAATGAAGCTCCAAACGGTCCTCCCATTCCGGGTAGAAATTAAGGTACTTCTCGGTTTCCTTTAAGACGCGCTCAAAGGAGAACCAGTTGTCGGCATCAAACTGATAAAACCAAAGCGCCAGGGCGTAGGCACCGAAATGGGAGTCTGGGAAGTGCTCGTCGTAGCAGCGTTCCACCAGTTCGCCGGCCAGCTCTGCCGCTTTGCTGTTGCTGTAGCGCTCCAGGGAAATTTGCTCCACCTGCTCGCCTACGAATTCAGCAAGGCTGGATTTAGAGTCGATTACTTCCTGAAAAGCAGTTTCGTCTTCAAAAATAGAAGTAAAATACTCCAGTTCCCAGTTGCTGAGGATCACCCCATTGTACATATTGCTGCGGAAAGCCTGTGCAGCCGGCTGTTTGAAAGCATGCATGAGGTCAAGCAGTTTGTCCTGGCCTACTCCGGGAACAGCTGCTACCTGTTTGAGGCTTTCAAAGCGGCATCCGGGCAGTTCAGTACGGGCTTTGATCAGGCGGTCAGCTACCTTCTCTCCAATCCCCGTGCCTTTTTCCTGCCGGCGGTCGCGGATAGCATCAGATAGCGTAGCAGCATCATTGATATGGTTGAGAAAACCGAGTAGACGACGTTCCATTGCTGTCGGCAGTTCTTTTTGGCTATGATCCATAGGTGCACCAGTTTTAGATGCAAAAGATAGCAGGTCTGCCGTAAATGAACGGTCTTTTCAGGAAATTTTACATAAAATTAAAATGGAGACCATAAACGGGCTTATAACCCGTACTGCTTAATCTTGCGGTAAAGGGTCCGCTCTGAGATACCTAAATCGGAAGCTGCTTCCTTTCGCCGGCCATTGTGCTTGCGCAGGGCTTTGTAGATCAGCTCCTTTTCGTTGTCTTCCAGCGAAAGGTTCTCTTCCAGCTCTTCCGTTTGAGCGTAGTGTTGCTGCTGTTCCGGATCATCGTGGTTGAGAATGATAGGTTTGACGCTATCGGGCAGATCCTGCGCAGGGAAGTCGTCATCGTGGTAGTCGTGGAGGAAGTCGGTGACGTCCCGCCTGTCGGCCGCATTCGTACCAGGATAGTCGGAGGAAGGCGCCTGCAGGCTGCGGATATCACTGGCATCAGGCACGCGGAGGTCATTATTGCGGATGAGCTCAAAAACGAGCGTCTTCAGGTCATTCAGGTCGTTCTTCATGTCAAGCATGAGCTTGTAGAAGATTTCCCGCTCCTGCATACTCACCCCATCGCCATCGCCTCCTTTGCGATCGGCAATCATCGGCAGGTTACGGCGGCTGAGCTGAGGTGCATACTGCAACAGCTGCCCGGCATCCAGGAGTTTCTCCTCTGCCATAACCGACGCCTGCTCCGCCACATTTTTGAGTTCCCGGATATTACCTGGCCAGCTGTAGTTTTCCAGCATCAGGCGGGCTTTTTCATCAAGCTGAATAGAGGCGGTGCGGTACTTTTCGGCAAAGTCAGTAGCAAACTTCCGGAAGAGCATGTAAATATCCTCCCGTCGTTCCCGCAGAGGCGGTACACTGATGGGCACGGTATTCAGGCGGTAATAAAGGTCTTCCCGGAATTTGCCTTTCTTTACCGCTTCCAATAAGGAAACGTTGGTAGCCGCAATGATGCGCACATCTGTTTTATGCACCTTAGAGGCACCTACCCGGATGAATTCTCCGGTTTCCAGCACGCGCAGCAGAAAAGACTGCGTATCCATGGGCATTTCGCCGATCTCATCCAGGAAAATCGTCCCTCCGTCATACGTCTCAAAATAGCCTTTACGCTCGCTTGTAGCCCCGGTGAAGGCCCCTTTTTCATGTCCGAACAGCTCTGAGTTAATCGTACCCTCCGGAATAGCCCCGCAGTTGATGGCAATGAAGTTGTTGTGCTTGCGGGCACTCAGCGCATGAATGATTTTGGAAAACACCTCCTTACCCACACCGCTTTCCCCGGTAATCAGTACAGACAAGTCTGTACCTGATACGCGGACGGCAGTGCTCAGCGCGCGGTCGAGTAGGGGAGACCGCCCGATGATGCCAAAGCGTTGTTTAATGGATTGGAGGTTGGCGTCCATTTAAGGTAGTTGGTTTTCGGTATAAAAAATCTGGCTTAGGCCTGTACCATCTCGCCAATCAGGGTGGCGCTTGTGGCATCGTTTACTTTCACGTAGCAGTAGTCGCCGGGTTTGTAACCAGGCTCTTTGTCGAAGACCAGCATTTTGTTTTGGGAATTTCGCCCCTTGAACTGCTGATCGGACTTCCTGGAATCGCCTTCAATCAAGACCTTGAAGGTTTTGCCAATGTCCTGCTTGTTGTGGGCAAAGGATACCTGCGTTTGCAAACGGATGATTTCCTGAAGGCGGCGTTTCTTCACCTCAAGTGGGATGTCATCTTCGTACTTACGGGCAGCCATTGTGCCGGGGCGTTCTGAGTAGTAGAACATATAGGACATACTGTAATTCGCAAATTCAATCATGCTCAGGGTTTCCTGATGCTCTTCTTCCGTTTCGCTGCAGAAGCCGGCGATAATATCGGAGGAAACCGCACAGTCAGGCATGATTTCGTAGATGCGGCGTACTTTGTTCATATACCACTCCCGGTCGTAAGTCCGGTTCATCAGGTCAAGTACACGGCTGTTGCCAGACTGCACCGGCAGGTGGATGTACTTGCAGATATTATCGTATTTTTTCATGGTATACAACACCTCATCCGTGATGTCTTTAGGGTGGGAAGTGCTGAACCGGATACGTAGTTCAGGGTGCACGAGGGCCACCATCTCCAGGAGATTGGCAAAGGTGACTGTTTCTTCGGTCTCCGGGTTTTCCCATTTGTAGGAGTCGACGTTTTGCCCCAGCAGGGTAACTTCCCGGTAGCCCCGTTCGTACAAATCAGTGGCTTCCGCTACGATGCTGAACGCATTGCGGCTCCGTTCCCGCCCACGGGTGAAAGGCACCACGCAGAAGGAGCACATATTGTCACAGCCCCGCATGATGGAGATAAAAGCCGTCACGCCATTACTGTCGAGGCGCATGGGGTTGATGTCGGCGTAGGTCTCTTCACGGGAAAGAAAGACGTTGATGCCTTTGTCCCCGTCTTCGGCTGTAGCGATCAGTTTGGGCAGGTCACGGTAAGCGTCCGGGCCAATGACGAGGTCTACCAGCTTTTCTTCGTCCAGCAGCTTGGTCTTCAGCCGCTCTGCCATACAGCCAAGGACACCTACCAAAGTGCCGGGGCGGTTGTTTTTTACCTTGTCGAACACCCGCAGCCGCTTGCGCACTGTGTCCTCCGCTTTTTCCCGGATAGAGCAGGTGTTGATGAGAATGAGGTCTGCAATTTCCATATTGCGGGTAGACTGATATCCTTCCTGCCCCAAAATGGACGCTACAATCTCGCTGTCGCTAAAGTTCATCTGGCAGCCGTAGCTCTCAATATAGAAATGCCGAACCCCTTCCGGGTGGGCCTCTGCGGCCTGCTCCTGGAAAAAAGCTTCGCCCTGTCGCTGTTCGTCTATGGTCTTGGTCAAGCCGACCAAGGTTGGATTATCATCGTACATCGTCTGTCCCGTTTTCAAAGTAGTCGGCAAAGATAAAACAAATTCACCGGCTGAGTGACAATTTGGCAGGTAGATTTTGTAATTTGTCTCTAAGGGCTTCTCGAAAAATCAAATACAGACCTGGTTTTGTTTCAACGTTGCACAAAACCAACCAGAGGGCGAGTTTGGTGCAACGTTGGGGCAAAAGCTTTTTGAAAGTT
>ENA-UENT01000433-UENT01000433.1-marine-metagenome-genome-assembly--contig:-NODE-433-length-25833-cov-3.664845_pt1 | contig 25833 bp, 26 predicted proteins | sample MGYA00237879_ERZ529330 | MGnify/ENA primary metagenome ERZ529330 (study PRJEB26372, sample SAMN05368345) | marine metagenome | biome: cultured habitat; feature: ocean water; material: water; isolation... | reverse complement strand
ATGTTTAATGTTTAATGTTTAATGTTTAATGGGGAATTTGGTTGAAGGAGGAAAGTTTAAAGGTTAAAGGTTTTTGTCCCATAAGCTGTAAACCTTCCCCTTTAAACTTCCCCCCTCTTTCAACCCAGCCTAGTACTAGCTACGACTTACTCATCTTCATACTTTCTGAGCAACTGAACCATCTTTTTGTCTTCGTTCATCCGGGCATGATACATGGCGTACTCATCTCCAGCAACGACTGCAAACGGATTAGCTCCTTTTTCCAATAGAAACTTGGCTACCTCGTAATGTCCGTTACGAACTGCTCCGATCAAGGCGGTTCCGTCGCCACTGATTTTACGGTTGACCTTGGCTCCGTTTGCCACGAATAATTTTACGAGATCCAGGTGGCCATGGTTAGCCGCAGCCATCAGTGGACTTTCATCTCCTCTGGATTTGTATTCTACGCTGGCCTTGGCACCGAGCAACATCTTGGTAATTTCCATGTTCCCCATGCGTGCTGCTGCTACCAAAGAAGAGCGAGGTTCTCCATCATCACGGTAAGTACAATCTGGATCAACTGATTTCAGTAATTCCTGAACCAACTTGGCATTCCCGGCTTTGACAGCCCGTAGTAGGTCTGCACAGGAGGCCTTTTTTGATACAGGAGAAATGGGTAGCGCTGTAAATTGTACCTTTTCGACCGTACCTGCTTGTACGGATTGTACTTCAGCAAGTGGTTGAATGGATAGAGCCTGCATGCTAGGCATGGTCTCAGGAAGGCTAGTCGCCTCCGCTGCCAAGTCCGTAGCATTAGCTTCCAGATTGTCTCCTGCTACCGCCCTCGCTCGGGTAGTTTCATCAAGCAGTGGAACAGCATTAACAGTCGTGACATTTTCGGCGCTTACTGCCACTGACGAACTCGCTACTGGAGTTGCCTTTTCTGATACCGGCCCCGGATCAGCCTGTTGCGAAACAAAGCGAAAGCCAGGTAATACTACAATTGTTACAGCCAATAGCAATAGGCTTGGTACGCCTAATTTTAGTTTTCTAAACTTTTGAATTTTCATGTCGGGTATGTTTAATAATTGTGTAATTCTAGAGGATAATTCTGATTTCCTTAGCGCCATTCCTGCTACCAGTAGGGGTTTTCGGGGAACGGGCTGAATCCAACTGGCTACTGCCACAAGACACTCAGCCAGTGCCAAGGCATTGCCGGTCAGTTGTGCGGCCTGCTGATCGCACAATAATTCATTCGTTCGTTCGATTCCTTGTTTGGCTAAACGATGCAAAGGCTGGAAAAAGAACAAGGTGTTCAATAAGCTTAGGAACAAGGCCCAATGATGATCTCGCCGAATAATATGTGCCCATTCGTGAGCGACCATTGCTTCCAATTGATCCTGATTCATTGTCTGTAGGGCCATACCGGGCAAGCAAATTTCACGGCCTCGGATGACGATGGGACTATCCAGAAAAGGACTGGCACTGACCCGATATTGGATAGGCCTCTTAGTCCTTCGCTGAATAGATTTCATGATATGTAAAACAGTCGGGTCTTTTATTGCTTTGCGTTGGCCCAGTTGTCGGAAAAACCATAGATGTTGCGTTGTTCGATACAGTAGGATGAAAAGCATTACCATTCCCCAGATGATCGGTAGCAACCCAATTGCACTCCAGTTTTCTTTAGTCTGACTAGGTTTGCCTGGACCGAGACTACCTTCCTCCATCAACTGAGGCCCTAAGTCTACGGTTTCCTCCCGTTCTCCCTCTAGCATTTGCGTTGCAAGTAGTGAATGGTCAAGCGGCTTATATTGGTCAACCTTTTCCGTCGCGGGCTGTATTTCCTTGGCAATAGGCTTATTCAATTCTACTTGGCGCTGGCCCACCGCTAAAGCTATAGTGGTGGTAAAAACTCCTCCTACTAAAGCCACTTTCCAAAGGGCGTTTTCCATAAATGCTGAATGCACAGCCTTGGATTTAATCACGCAGCTAATGAGCAAGATCCAGACGGAGCTATGCAGGAGGTAAGTTAGTCCTAACGCCAGCAGATGGTATTCATTCAAGAGATTACTCATTGTCTTTCTTTTTTTGTTGAGCAGCAGCGATCTTTCTTTTCAAATCTTCCAATTCATCCTGGTCAAAAGCAGATGATTCTAAAAGATGATTCACTAGGACGGAAGACTTTCCTTTAAAGAGTTTATCTATCAAGTTAGAGGCCATGGAAGACTGGGTTTCTTTCTCGCTAACCTCAGCGCAGTAGATATACTGCCGGCCCTCTTTGCGATAGTTCACGATTCCCCTCTTGTACAACCTTTGCAGCACGGTATTCAAGGTAGTGATCGCCAATTCACGGTCTTCTTTGGCCTTAAGTTGCTCTTGAATCCCACTCACCCCTACCTCTCCCTCTCTCCACAAAACCTGCATGATCTTCAATTGCAAATCGTCTAACTTTAGCTTTTCCATTTGTACTTCATTTTAATACTACAGCTGTAGTACAAAACTACTACACTTGTAGTATTAAAGCAAGTACGAGAATCGGATTTATTTTAAACCTAACCGCAACCGACTATTAATCAGTGAATTAAAAACACAAAAAAGATTTTCACATTAAAAATATGGAACTCATGTAAGCGCGATTTGAACGAAGTGCAGCCTCGTTTGGTTTTCATTATACAGACCTATTGTTTTGATGGCCTACATCAGAGGCCTTACCCTAGTACTCGTTACCACTTCTCAAAAAAACAAGGTGGATATAAACAGAATGGATCAGCAGGCAAGCTGCAGGTCCAATCGAATACTATGATCTAGCATATTCAGTGGACCTAATTATTCATACCGGTAGATCATACCTATGCCGAAATGATAACCATACTATTATTCACCTATTTAATGCTCTAAAATGTCAAATACAACCCCGTTAGCACTAGCGAAAGCAGCCTACCAGGGCTTTGCAGAAGGCGATATGCAGCCTCTACTCTCCATTTTGGCAAAGGATGTCATATGGAATAATCACTCGTCAAAAAGTTATTCGCCCTTTGCAGGTTCACATCATGGAATCGAGGGGGTGAAGGCCTACTTTAGTAGGATGCCAGCCATTCAGCAGGACCGTTTCGACATCATCGCCATAGCCGAAAACAATGGCTATGTCATGGCCACTATTGACCGGAAAGCTACCTATCTTTCTGTAGATAAAACACACGAAGGCCAGATTGTACATGTGCTCAGGTTTGAGGCGGGAAAATTGAAGCAAATGGATATCTATGAGCACCGCTAGGGTTCAAATTAGGTAAGTGATCGCCGTATTGGACCAAGCACAAATATCCCATCGTGAAAGCAAAGATAGCCCTCAGCCTGGCAAAGTCCTTTCGTGCCTTTTTGCACAAACTCTGGCGCAGCACTATGCCAGGCTGAGAGCCGCCAACACAATTATCGGTTTACGCTTAAGCACTTTGTCAATATCATTAGTCCGATCGCAAAGCCTGTACGGGATTGGCCAATGCAGCTCTAATAGCCTGATAACTAACCGTCAATAAGGCCACGATAATAGCTACCAATGCCGCCAGGACAAAGACTTGCCAACCTAAGTCTACTCTAAAGGCAAAGTTCTCCAACCAGACATTCAGCATATACCAGGCTACAGGGATGGCCAGTAGCAAAGACAATAGAACAAGGCCTAGGAAGTTTTTGGATAGCAGCAATACTATATGGGCCATGGATGCTCCTAGTACTTTTCTAATACCGATCTCCTTCGTTTTCTGTAGCGCAATAAAGGTCACCAAACCAAATAGCCCGAGACAAGAGACTATAATTGCGATGGCAGCGAAGAAATAAGAGAGCTGGCCCACCAATAGTTCCGACTCGTAGAGTTTGGCATATTCATCATCTACAAACTCAAATTCCAGCGGATAGCCTGGTGCCATTTCTGGCCAAAGACTCTTGAGCTGTGCCACTACCTCTGTCGTCTTTCCATCCTTTATTTTCAGGTACATCTGCCCCGTATAGGTGGGATTATGGCGCATCATCAGCGGTTCAATTTCATTGTGTACGGACCTAAAATTGAAATTTTTCGCAATGCCCAGAATGGTCCAGGTTTTACCATTAATATCCTTTACTGGCTTGCCGACAGGATCTTCCATTTTGATGAAGTCCAACGCCTTTTCGTTGATCACAATGCCATCTTTATCTGATTGGATATTTCGATCAAAAAATCGGCCTTCCTTCATTTCTATTTGAAATACCTCGTCAAAGCTATCTTCGGTATTCATGAGGTAAAAGAAATTGCCATCGTCGGGTTCTTGGCCTTCCCAGGTAAAACGGGTCCCTATCCAATCTAAATTGACAGGGGTGTCGGATGTTCGAGCTATTGCCTCGACGTCACCATACTGAAGTAGTTTTTCTCGGATAATATCGAATTGATCATAGATCGGGCCATTCATGTCCATAGAAATGACATTATTTCGATCCAAGCCCAGATTTTCATGTTGAATAAGATGCAATTGGCTCCGCACAGTTAAGGTCGATATAATCAGAATACCGGATAAGACGAACTGGAAGACAACCAGCATTCGACGGAGGTAATTCTTCTGCACCCGTGGCGAAAACTGACCTTTCAAAATACTTACGGGCTTAAAGCGAGAGAGCACGAATGCAGGGTATAGTCCAGATAATGCGGTCAACAACAGCCCAAAGGAAATTACAGTTAGAACGAATTGAGGGCTGGTCCAAGCAATCTGTATCGCTTTATTGGATAGTGCGTTTAGGTGTGGTAACAAAGCCCCTACTGCCATCATAGCAGCGATCAAGACAAGAAAAATAAGAATGCCTGCTTCTGCAAGAAATTGGCGGATCAGATTGGTACTCAAGGCTCCTACTGTCTTACGCACCCCCACCTCTTTACCTCGCTTGGTGGCTTGTGCTGTACTGAGGTTGATAAAATTAATACAGGCAATTAACAAGAGGAAAAGGGCCGCGCCAATGAATATTCGAACGTACTGAATCCGCCCACTACTGGCCTTCCCTTGTTCAAATTTGGTCCATAGATAGTTTTGCTCAAAAGGGAACAACATCAAGGCTTCACCGCCGATACCGTACCCATCCGTCGTGGCATAGTAGGGATTGATCACTTCTTCAATCTGTTTGGCACTAGTCCCTTCGTACAGTTTGGTAATGACCGTTGCCTGTTTCGCGCCCCAGTTGTCCTCCCATCCTTCTCCAGCTGCTGTCCGTAAAAAATGAGCATTGATGACATATTCAAAATCAATACTACTATTCTTCTCTACATTCTTAAATACCCCTGCGATCTTAAGGTCAACCTCATCATTCAACTGTAGGTAGCTCCCGATCAAAGTATCCGAGAGTTCACGTCCATAGATATGGTGCGCCATATCTTCGGAGAGGAACAAAGACTTATCCTCATCAATAGTATTCGCCGTCCCTCCCATTAGCATGGGGAAGTCGAGGATATCAAACATCGAAGGCGTAGCCCAGGCCCCTCTTTCCTTCAATAACTTCTCCCCAAATTTCATGACGGCAGGATTGCGCTCATCGAAGAACATGGCATCTTCGACGCCCGGGGTTTCCAATAGTTTCTTATACAAAGCATAGGGAGAGGCCCCTTGCGTAAACGTAATCTCTCCTTCCTCCGAAACGCCATTGAAGTACGCCCGGTACAGTCGATCGGTATCTGGATGGAACCGATCGATCTGCCATTCGTCATAAGCCCAGAGTAACATCAAAATACTAACCAAGATGCCCAGAAATAGGCCAAAGCCATTGATGAAGGTATAAAGCGCATTGCGGCGAAAACTCCGCATCGATATTTTGAAATAATGTGCGAACATGGTCAGGTGATAGGTTAAGTTCAGTCCGGTCTCTTTCCTACCGAAGAAAAAGGGTTTTATATAACGTATCGCCGTAAAAAAGAAGCGTCTGCGCGCTTTCTTTAAGCCATACTCTTCCACCTCCTCCTGAAACAATTCAAAGAGATCTCCTTCTACTTCTTCAAGATAGATATCAGCACAGAACCAGCGCAAAACTCGCATCATTCGCCCCGGTGGTTCCGGAAAAGGAGGAGGTGTATTAGACATTGATCATTGGTGTATGTAAGCTAAATAAGTAAGCTGATGAAACTGCCCAAATTCGATCAATTTATTCGGTTCGTAGACTCTCAACGGGATTCGACAGAGCGGCCCTAATTGTCTGAAAAGCTATTGTTATAAGTGCGATAATCAGTGCACCGAAAATGGCCAAAACGTACGTATCCACACTGTTATTTATACTGTAGGCAAAGTACTGCAATCCTTTTTCGGCGGCAAGGTAGGCGAAAGGCACTGCTACCAAGCCAGCTACAAGAATCAAAAAAGCAAAGTTTTTGCTCAACAGAATAACGATATCCTGCACAGAGGCTCCCAAGGTTTTCCTAATGCCCACCTCCTTGATTCGACGAGCGGTGGTGAAGGTCGCCAAGCCAAATAAGCCCAAGCAGGCAATGAAGATGGCCAGCATAGAGATATAGGTAAATACTCTACTGAGTTGAGCTTCGGTTTCATATTGCTCTTTGAAAGTAGCGTCGAGAAAATTGTATTCAAAGGGCACATCTTTGACAAATTTCTCAACCGTACTTTGAATAGCAGTAATCCCACCTTGCAAATCTCCTGTTTTCAGCTTGATGCTCATGAATCCATATCTCGGCATTTGGATCAAGGCCTTGGGGCCAATCTCTTCGCGTAACGATTCTGAGTGAAAATCCTTGACCACTCCAATAACCCTGGCAATCCAGTCTTTTGCATTTGGATCACGCACAATCTGTTTACCAATAGCTTCCTGCGGACTGGCCCAGCCGAACTGGCGTACAGCAGCTTCATTCAAAATAGCCACTACTTCTTGCTCTTCGGCATTTTCTTCTTCGAGATTCCTCTGCTTAAATTCTTCTCCAGCAAGCATTTGTAGCCCAAAGAGGTCGATAAAATTATAGTCAACAAAAGTTTCATCCAGGGAAAAACTACTTTCAATATCAGCTCCCTTTTCTACATATAGATCTCCCCCTCGTCCCTGTTGCCCCGGCACCTCAGAGGACATCGTCACATCTAAGAATCTAGGATCTGCTAGCAGCTCTCCTCTTACCGCTTCATACTGACTGGATAGCGATTGCGCCACATTCGGCGGCAGCACCACCACTCGCTCTTGATCAAAACCAAGATCATAGTTTCGCATAAAGCGAATCTGCTTAAAGAGTGTGATCGTCATAATGATGAAGAAAGCAGAGATCATAAACTGGAATACGACTAAGCCTTTACGAAGTAAAGCTCCCTTCTGTGTTTTACCATACACTCCCTTCAATACGAGCGCTGGTCTAAACCGAGACAAGAAGAAGGCCGGATAACTACCCGCTAGAATACCCACAGCCACACCCAGTATGAGCAAACTGGCCAAGAACGGTGCTTCACGACGGTAATCGATGAATAATTCCTTTCCCAAATACTCATAAAAAATAGGCAGGACGAGCCAAGCCAGCACCGCGGCAATGCTGAATGCAAGAAAGCTAATCACCACCGATTCACCGAGAAACTGCGAAACCAGTTGTTTTCTGAAGGCGCCCACTACCTTGCGAAGGCCCACTTCTTTGGCCCGCATAGCGGAACGGGCTGTAGCCAAATTCATGAAATTGATACAAGCCAAAAAGAGGATAAATAGGGCAACTAGCGAAAAGACATAGATGTAGGTCTTGTCCCCTACCGATCGCATTTGCCCAAGACGCTCCCCGTCTAAGTAGATCTGATCCAAACGCTGCAAATCCGGTTCGTAATAATATCCTCTAGATCGAGTAGCATCACCAACATAACGCTCCTGAAAAGCCTCAAACTTCGCCGCAAAAGCATCTACATCTGTTCCTGGCTTTAATTCCAAGTAGGTGTAACCAATCAAACCTCGCCAATACCAAGGATTAATATCTGCCTCGCCATTAATATCTCCTCCGTAGACATCATTCAAAATACTGGATGGAAGCAAGAAGTCGAAGCGAAAATGCGATCGCTCAGGCACATTGGCCATGACCGCCGATATGGTAAAATCATAGGTATTTCCATTGAGGTTTCCCTCTCGATCTCGCTCCTTTGGATCAATAGTTAGGACCTTCCCGATCGGATCACCTCTTCTGAAGTACTTCTCCGCCATAGCCTCGGTAATGACGATCGTATTTGGATCCGATAGCGCTGTGCTTGCATCTCCATTCGTTATCGGCCAATTGAACATGTCCAGCGTTGCTGGATCTGTATATAGAATCCTGGCCTCTGAGAAAGAACGATCTCCAACGGTAACTTCCCAGGGATTATCGGGGCTAGTACGTGGTATGAATCTCGTAAAGTTTTCTACTTCTGGGTAATCCTTTTTCAAGGCCGGGCCCCAAAGAATGGGAGAAGCCGCAATCAGGCTTTCGTCATTTTGGTCCCCTACCTCCAGCGATCGGATAGACAGTCGGTATATGTCTTCTGCTTTCGGGTGATAGGCGTCGAATGAGGTTTCATCATGGACAAACACAAGCACTACGATACAACAGGCCATGGCGATGGCCAAGCCACTGATGTTGATAAAGGAGTAGGCTTGTTGCTTCCTGAGTTGACGAAAGGCAATTTTTAAATAATGTTTTAACATAGTCAGGTGATATTCAAGTTGTAGGGTAAAATCCTTCTTCCCGAAGAAAAAGGGTTTCAGATAGCGTATCGCGGTAAAGAAAAATCTTCGTCTAGCTTTTTTCAGGCCGTGCTCCTCCACTTCCTCTTGGAACAATTCATAGAGATCCCCCTCCACCTCCTCGAGGTAGATGTCTGCACAAAACCAGCGCAAAATGCGCATCATCCTTGGCGGTGGGTCGTGATATCGGAGATCATCATCTACCATGACCACTCAATTTGGAAAGTGCCTGGCGGAATCCGCAACCATAGCCGCTGTCTCAGGTGTTGGGTGTCCAGCAGCGCTTGCTGGCCTTTCAAACTCACGGTGTACATTTTCTTCCGCTTACCTCCTCTTTTCTCAGATTTTTCGCCGAATTCAGCGGTCAAAAAGCCCTTCCCTTCTAAGCGATTGCATGCCGTGTGTACGGCACTAATGGTTACTTTTCTACCCGATTGTTCTTCCAATTCCTTCTTGATCGCCAAACCATAAGCCTCGCCGTGGAGGGCAGCTACAGTCAACAAAATCAGCTCTTCAAATTCTCCTAAATGCGTACCTTTCATTAGATTCTTATACCGTTTAAGCTATATTATCCATAAATGTAAATAAAACATTGGCGCTTGTCAATAGCTACGCTATTATTTTATTCACAAAAATGTATAAAATGCTTTGTTAGGTATAATTTTCTAGGCTAGTAGACACTTTTCAGGCCTCAGTGGACAGAAATGATTTACTATTGAGCAGTCCAGCTGAGGACTTCCTTATAAGCCTCGGACTCGGACTGAGGATCATTCAAGAACTGATCGTATCCTTGTTTTTTTACTTCAAAGGCATACTTGGCGAGAATAAGATGACGGACATGGAGGCTAATTGTCCCTTCCCCATTTGACAAAGCAAACCACTCGTATGGGGCAACATTTCTTTCTTCATAGTCTTCTACTAGGCACTTGAGGTCATATAGTTTTCCTAGCGTTACGTATTCGGCGTAGCCTTCCCAACGCCACATGGGATATCCGCCCAGGGGATTGGCATCCCAGAGGCCATGATATTTGAACTGAAGATTATGTACTAGACCATGAGTGAGAAACTGACTGTATTTGAGTTCGCGATCCCATAGATAGAACCGATCATAAGCCTGTACATCTTTTCCTAGAAAGACCACTTTATTACTAAAAGCAGTAAACACATCCTCTCCTAACAGCTTCCGCACCAGACCAGGATAAGATGAGCCATCATTTAAGCAGAGATGCGATTTCCAAATCGGGCCAGCAATTTCTGATCGCTGGACTGTTTCCAGACTCTGGTCAATCAATTCAAATAGATCGGTACGAAGCGGGCCTTGGTGATGGATGGTGATGTTTTGGTACACTGTCTTGTTTGCATATAGCAGAGAGGGATTCAATAGAAAAGTGATCAGCAATACCACTAGGAATAAAACGGTACCGGCCAATTTCAACAGCAGTTTTTTGATGCGCATAGGAGAGCTTTGGTTTTCTTCAAGTTACAATTTTTGCGGGATATCGACCAAATGCAACTTTGCACAAAAAACGCGATGCACAGATCAATTTACAATTCCGTTACATCCTTTTACACAGTTTATAGAGCCCAGGGCTACAAAAAGACTAATTTGCTTTCATTCCTAAACAGACTTATGCTTCGTCGTATGAAATCTATCAGAATAGGCGTATACCTGGCCTTCCCGATTCACATCTTGATTCCTTTCTTGTTATTCCTAACCGCTTGCCAAGGACAAGAAAGAGTAGATCCCCCCAGCGTACAAGTAGATCCAACAGCACTGCTCCCGCAAGATTTTGATCCTTTCTTTGCGGAGACTCAAACCATCAACAGTACTCTGGGTCCAAATAGCATTACGCGGAATATGATAGAGGATAAAGACGGGAATGTTTGGTTGGCGACTTGGGAAGGAATTCTTCGATATGCGGATAGCACCTTTACCAATTTCACAAATAAGGCGGGCTTGCGGAAATTCCATGCTTTTGCGGTCCTGGAGGCGAGTAATGGGGACCTATGGTTTGGGACCATCGGGGCAGGCGTTTATCGCTACGACGGAGAGACTTTTACCAACTTCACTACGAAGGATGGGATCTTGAACGATAGAGTGGCCCACCTATCAGAGGATAGCTCTGGGAAGATCTGGATTGGATCAGAAGGGGGGATCAGCCGCTATGATGGCGAAAGCTTTACCAACTTCACCATGGAGCAAGGGCTGCCTGCCAATGATGTCAATTCCATTGTAGAGGATAAAAACGGCCTAATCTGGATAGGTACTCGTGGGCAGGCCTGTACTTGGGATGGTAAAAATTTCAAGGTCATCACCAATGATGAAGGAGATTCATTTTCGAACGTTCGCTGTATCATTGAGGACAGCAATGGAAATATCTGGTTGGGTGGCAATGCCGGATTGTGGCGATACGATGGGCAATCCTGGGTTAACTTTACCAAAACCTTTGTCGGATATGTATACGAAGATAGGAAAGGGGACATCTGGACTAGTTCAGGCTTTGGCAACAACTGGGCGATCACTCATTACACGGGAACCTCACTTTCTCTGGAACAGATCAAAGCTACCGAGTTAAGCGTCTATGAAGGAATGTATTTCGGTATTCTTGAGGACAGTCAAGGGCATATGTGGTTTGGCAAGTTGAATGGTATCTACCGCTTTGATGGGGAAAATTTTGAGGATTTTAAGTAGGCTTTTTCGTTTGGTGGAAAACACCAAACGAGGGGGCGAGGAGATGGCTTTTTCGTTTGGTGGACGGCCTATTTCTTGGCCTTTTCGTTTGGTGGGAAACACCAAACGAGGGGCGCAGGGAGGGGCTACTTTTGAAATACCAAAGAGAGGAGGCGGGGCGGCGTTTGCTCCTCCCTTGGCTCATCAAACCACTCCTCCAATTCTATCAAGGAAAAACCGTTTTGTTTTGCCTCCTTGAGAAATGCTGAGATGTGATGGATATAGACTTCCAACTCCTTCACACCCTCCGCTGTATCGTACCGTGCCTTACTCCCCATGTACTGTTTAAAGGGGTGCAATTCACAAATGAAGAAGTGTCCTCCTAATTTGATCTTTTGGTGAGCTTGCTGAAAGACAAAATCAAGATCGGCAATATGTTCCAAGGTAAGACTGCAGGTAGCCAAATCGACTTGCGGGATTTTTGCTGGCCATTGTTTGGTGATATCAGCCTGTAAGAAGTTAGCCCTAGGAGATTGAATTTTTTCTCTGGCCTTCTCCAGCATACCTTCTGAAAAGTCCAATCCAATCACCTCTGCGCCTTGCTCCAGTAGCCAAGCCGTATTTTTCCCTGTTCCACACCCTAACTCCAGCACCTTGGCAAAGGCATACTTGCTTAAGGTCTCTTGCGTAGCTACCCGATCTAAATCCCTAGTCTTGTTTTCGCTGGAGTCATATTGTTCAGCCCATTGATTATAAGAGTCTACGATACTCATCTTTTTGTTCTAAAATTAGCACAATTGATCGGCTCATTTACCGATAAGGTCATCTATATATTGACTAGCTAGTGCCTTTTCACTACTGGACCTTCCGGCTTCATTGGCTTGTAGGAAATGCTGATGAGCCTGCTCCTTGGAAAGTGGCGTATACAATTTCCCCAAGAGAATATGATAAGCAAAGCTCCCTTGAAGTCCCAATTTCTCCGCTTCTTTGATCCCTGACTTATACCCTCTGGCCATGGCTAATGCATAGGTTCTATTAAGCGCAGCAATAGGTGAATACTCTATTTGCAGCAGCTTGTTGTAAAGTTGTAGGATTTGCTCCCACTTGTTGTCTAGCTGTTGTTTGGTAGCATGCCAATAGGCAATGGAAGCCTCCAGATGATACTTGGTCACCACATTTCCCTTGGCACTTTGAATAAGGAAGTGGTTGGCTTTAGTGATCAGTTCATCATCCCAAAGCGCTCTATCTTGCTCATCATATAAAACGGTACTCCCATCTGCTGCGACCCGCGCCTCAAAACGAGAGGCGTGAAAGCACATCAAGGACAACAAGGCATTGACGGGAGGCTGATGGGTTGGGGGGTATTGCAAGAGAAGGTGATTGAGACGCATGGCCTCAAAGCATAGATCTTTCCGCAATTGATTTTCCTCTAGTTGTGAGTAGTAACCCTCGTTGAAGACTAGATATAAAATGTGTAACACATTCGCTAAGCGTTGCTCCAGAACTGCAGGCTTAGGCAGCTCCAAAGTAATGCCTTGCTTTCTTAGCTTTTCCTTGGCTCGATAGAGCCTTTTATTGATCACCGACTTACTGGTGAGAAAAGCAGTAGCAATTTCATCAATACCAAAGCCACAAAGTACACGCAAGGCTAGTCCGATTTGAGCCTCTTCCGGTATATCAGGGTGGCAAATGGCAAACATCATGCGGAGTTGACTATCCGTAATATTATCATTGGACCAATCCAACTCAATTTCTTCGCCTTTCTCTGTATCTAACTGTAGGTTGGGAACGATTTTTTGTGAGAAATGCTGGTGTCGCCTCAAAAAGTCTCTGGCTTTATTCTTGGCCACACTGTACAGCCATGCGGTGGGGTTCTCAGGAGCTCCTTTTTCCTTCCAGCTTTCGTTTGCCGCTAAGAAAGTATCACTCACGATATCCTCCGCCCATTCGACATGAGCCAGACCAAAGGCCTTGGTCAAGACCGCAATCATTTTACTGCTTTCCGTTCGAAACAGATGAGGAATGAGATCAGAGTTGTGCACGCGCTTTGGGTTTACAGACGATGGGTTTCAGCATTTTGAAAATGCTGAAACCTATTTCACTATACTAATTCAGGGGCATGATGTTACGAACCTCCACGTTTCCTCCGTACTGCAGAACTGGGCAGCCCTCAGCCATCTGAAGCGCCTCCTCTATTGAACTGGCCTTCACAATAATATTGCCTCCAATTATCTCTTTTATCTCGGCATAAGGTCCATCCGTAACGTCCTTGTTGGCTTGTAAGGTTTTACCTTCATACCCCAATCGATTCGTACTTACAAACTTCCCTTGGGCAGCAATTCCTCCAATCCAATCTTGCCACTGCTTGATGCTTTCTTGGATTTCTTCTGGGGTAGGTTGCTGTTCTGGATTCGGGGTGTGACGGAAGATCATCATAAACTCACTCATGTCTTTTGTTTTTTGTGGGTCTCATTACGATTTTTAGGAGAGTCCCTGGGTTTAAAAATCAATTTACACCCTAGTATCGAATGGCCCAAGGAAAATAGGACAGGAGTGAGGAAAAAAAATTAAAATATCTGGGAACCAGGATATGTGTGGGTGGAAAACCTACCTGCGGTAGGCAGGCACCCACACAGATGCCTTAGCTCCATCGTGGATGGAAACCACTAACCTTGATCGCGTCTAGTTGTTGGTGAAAAACACACAACAACTTAGGGGTAGGAAAAGGGGGCCAGGAGCGCCGCATTGTTTGTGGGTAGAAAACCTACCTGCGGTAGGCAGATACCGACACAAACGCCTAGGAGTAGCCACGTTGTTGGTGAAAACCTGGCAAGCCAGGCAGGTACGCAACAACGGAGTCACAACCTCAGGCTTTAATTGGGTTTTACGTAGAGGAAGAGTAGAATGACCAAAAAGGATGCCCCCGCTACCCAACCCAAAGAGTTATTAGAAAGTGTAGTTTTCATGGTAGGAGGCGGAGGCAATCCACTATCGACTGCGGGGGATATATAAGCACATGCTTGTTCTTTTTGTCCCAGTTTGCAAAATTGATTTGAATGGGGTAGTTCCATCTTTACAAGGTTGCTCACCCTGCGATAGACTTCCGTAAAACTGCCTAATTCCAGCTCATAGCCCGTATAGTCGCCACTATACCCATCTACTTGAAAACTCATATCTGCATCATGTCCCGCCAGGTCAGCACTCAGAAAAGAAAAACCAAGCGACTCCTCTCCTACCCGCAAATCAATGGTTTCATTGAAATAGGCGGTAAAGGTGTCATAGTATTCATTTGGATTGATGACGGCTTGATGCTCCAATTCTGGTAGGATCGTCGTTAACAAATCTACAGCCCCCTTGGGGGTTAAATGGATTTGCAGGATGCCGTCTTTTTTGAAGTGATAGGTGATCTGGCTGGGATCATGAGCAGCGACCTGTCCTGCGAAGACAAAAGAAGTAATCAGAACAAGTGATATTTTTAGGTACTGGATCATTGCTTGAGTTTTTTGGCTTTTACACTTCCGAAGTCTTAGAGACTTCGGAAGTGTAAAAGAGCGGTTAGGTTAATGGCGGCGAGGTGGAGGTCGATGTTCTCTAGGCGGTCTGCCGCCTGGTCCGCCGCCACGCATTTTCTGGAAATCCTTGGAAGGTGTTCCGCTGAAGCAAAGTGGGACGGAGGGAAAATTATCCGTAATCAAGTAGTAATACTCACTTTCGCTCTCAGGTGTTTTCCCCCATCGACCGTTGCATTCATCCAAATCTGACACCCCTTCTACATATTCGTAATCATTGAAATAACGTCCATTATAAGGGCCATTAGGAGCTGTTTTACCATTTCCAGGACGCTCTCCATCCTTGAGTTGAAATCCGCTTTGATAGGCCACCACTTGCCCTGATTCATCATAGCCGTATTTATAGTAGACCGGAAAGCCATCTGCCGCATAGCCCACCTTAAGCATTTTAGTACCATCCGCATCTAAATCATCGAGGTAAGCAGAAGGGGTGCCATGATAATGGTATTTACCGGAGGGCTGTACGTGCGCATTGTTGCAGTCCAAGCCCAAGTCCACGGTACTCGTCAAAGTGGTAATATTCCATTCGCGGTTCATCGCCCCAGTAGGTCCAACAAAGTATTCTGCTGTAAAGGGATCGATAGAAACACCACTAAACAATACTCCGGTATCGTAACCTTTCCCAGGGGTCTTTCGCTTAGCCATAGTTGGTTCTAAAGGGACAGAAAAAGTCTGCTTAACTTCCCTAATGGTGTTGGGATTTCCTCTGGATGGGAAAGTACCCACATCATGAGAGGCTACCCCATTGATCTCGACTTTCCTAGTCTTCTTTCTTTTATTTATCACCTCCGTGTATACACTTGATGTCCCAAGTTTGGTTTCGATATCTACAGCGCAAGTGCTGGGATCCAAATTGATCAGGTAGGTATCATCGGCCGTGTTTTCGGGGATTTCCGTATTAATCTTGGCTGCTTTGTGTAGCGCCATTCCTCGCTTCACTCCTAGTATACTAAGGGCCGCCAAAGATGGAATGATGGCTCCATATAAAATAAATTTCATGGTTTGGTTTTTTGTCTGCATTAACGATCTAAAAGAATAGTTCTATCTCTTATTAAAACTGGGATCGGGAGTTCCGGAGAAGCACAAGGGGACGGAGGGGAAATTATCCGTAATCAAGTAGTAATATTCACCATCAGGGGCCTCCGGTGTCTTACCAAATCTACCGTTGCACTCATCTAACTCAGACACCCCCGCTACGTATTCATAATCCTGAAAGTATGTACCATCATAACAACCATCAGGCGCTGTACTTCCATTGCCAGGTCGGTTTCCTTCCTTCAGTTGATAGCCGCTTTCGAAGGCCGTAATGCTACTACCATCGCTGGTGTAGGCATATTTGTAGTACACTGGAAAGCCATCTCCTGCATAGCCGACCTTCGTCATTTCAGCAGCACTTGCTCCTAATTCAGCTACGTACGCACTTGGGGTCCCGTGATAATGATATTTACCGGTAGGTTGCACATGGGCATTATTGCAATCTAGGCCTAAATTCACTGCCGTTGTTAGGGTCGTAATATTCCAATCTCGATTGACTCCTCCTGCGGAGGTACGGAAAAATTCAGCGGTATAGGGATCCACGGCAACGCCACTAAAAAGGACTGCCACGTCATATCCCTGCCCGTTGGTAACGGCATTGGCAATAGAGGGCTCGGTGGTCGTGCTAAAGCTTTGTACGGCCTCGCCAATTGTATTGGGATTACCCATTCTTGGGAAGGACCCTACACGGTGATTCGCTATGCCGTTAATAGTGATGGATCGTGTGGTCCCATTGATTGATTCCGTGTACTGGCTATTAAGGCCCAGTACCGCTTCGATATCAACATCACATTCATTCGGGTCCAGGTTGATGGTAAAAGTGCTTGTAACGTTCGTACAATCCTCAGTAGGCATTACCTCTCCCCCCCCTTCATCATCATCCTTTTGACAGGCAGAAAAGAGCGTCACACTGAGTAGTAGGGCAAACAGAAAAAATGGCGATTGGATTCTAATTCGGAACATTTTCAATTTTTTATTGGCCGTTTTGGCACTCTAGGTAGAGAAAGGCGAGTTCCAAAATGTGCTTTTCTAAATGAATTTGTTCCTTAGATGTCTCTTGGGACTAAAAACTTGCGGTAAGAATCAAAAAAATTATAGGGGAAGAAAAAATTATGCGCTACAAGCTGAACAGGGCTACCCAATGGAAGCCCTAGATTAAGGGCTTCTGTACGACGGCAATTAAATGAGTGCCAGATTCTAGCATACCTGCAGATTGACAAGCTCGGATTTCCATTTCCAAAAAGTAGTTCCATGCGGCCTCATTCTTTTGCAGCTCCTCCAACTCCGCCGCTCTGGCTGCCGATAGACAATTGGAGGCGGATAGAACCTTGACCTCGAAGCCGACTTGCTGAAGATCCTCCCGCAATTCCTGCACGCGAAACATATGACAATGGTGATCAGAAGGAGTATAGGAAGAAGGATGTAAATTTCCCGTTTTCAAAACCTTTTCATTGTCTTCTGGCGTTGTAACCATCATGATCTTGAACAGATATTCATGCACGGTTCCCCAGAGATTCATTACACTAAAGAGTAAAATACCCCCTGGTTTTAGCACCCGCTTCATCTCATTGAGCGCTGTAATCTTTTCATCAAAAACATAGCTAAGCGGCCCTCCATAACATACAATCTTGTCAAAGGTATGATCTGCCCAATCCGAGAGATCACAAATATCTGCTATCTTCCATTCTTTTACCTTGTGATAATACTTGTCGCGTTGGGCACGCTGTTGGTTAAGCTCCAATTGAACTGGCGATAAGTCGGTGACAATAACATCCTCGCTGTATTCCACTAGTGTCTGTGTGAACATGCCTGTACCTGCCCCCAGTTCCAAGATCCTATCCCCTACTTCCAGATGATTTCGCAAATGATGGCGATGAACCGCTAACTTGACTTTTTCAATGCTCGATTTTTCCCAACGTTGGGTTTCTTGTTCAGCGTAAGCGTTGTAAAAATCCTGGATGTGCTTTTGATCGTATAACTTCAAAACAGCTTGATTATCGGGTTTAACTAAGCAGAATATGTTTGTAAGGCCATAATCTACAGATTAGTTCCCAAAGACAAGACCGTTCGATGGAGAGCGGAGGGAATTCGACTAGTGTTAGGCAGAAAATCTATTTGAATGGTTCGATCATTATTCCTGGCTAAATGTGGTCAGCGGACGAATAGCTTGAATCTTCTGTCCCAACAATAACAGTTTATGGCCAATAAGCAAGACAAGAATGATGAATCCAACCCGCATAGCTATAGGCGAAAGATCGATTGGCACTCCCTTAATCTCACCCTGCTCGATGAGTCTCCGAATCAATGCCAGAACACAGCCTGCCAAAGCTAAGAAAGAGAGTAAGGCTAAAAGGAATATCCATCGAAAGTCTCTCCCCTTCTCTGGCTGCTGTTCGACTGCAACCATCAATTTCATCATGAAATCTTCGCTGGGTTCCAATTCGCTTTCTTGTACCAGTCTTTTGATGTTGTCTTCTTTCATATTAAATGTTTTAGTTCGTCTCCCATTTCGCGCCGCAAATGAGCCAACATACTTTTTCTTGCCCGGTGCAGCCCTACCTTAATTTTCGAAGCACTAAATCCTGTTGTTTCCTGAATTTCCTTTACACTTAGCTCCGCCAAATAGTACAATCGCAGTAAGAGCGCCTCCTCTTCCTTCATCTTTTTGAAAACGGCCTGAATCAGTTTTTTTCGTTCATATTGTTGAAGCTTAGTAAAGATCGATTCCTCTTCGATCGGCATGAATTGCGCTGACGGTTCTTCTTGTCTGGATCGGTGCCGCTGCTCTTTTTCGATGGCCGTGTAGGCAGCATTAACCACAATGCGGTAGAGCCAAGTGGAGAACCTAGCCCCTTCTCGAAAGGAGGCAAGGTGTTTAAATACTTTTACAAAAGCATCTTGTAACACATCCTCCGCCCGCTGCTCATCTTTTACAATAGAACAGGCTAGTGAAAAGGATACATTCTTGTAACGCTCCACTAATTCTCGGAAGGCCCGCTTATCCCCATCCCGAATTCGCTGCAGTAAATCCTGATCTGAAGGCTTAGGCATTCCCTTCAAACTTGCGCCGAATGAAGTAAGCCACTAGCAATCCTGTGCCTCCGAAAATCAGCGGAAAGACATAACTCATTAGCTCCGCCAGCTCCGTCCATTGTCCATCGCCAAGGTAGAAGAAAGCGGAGAAGCCTAGGCCAAAGCCAAGACCGACCATCAAGCAGCCCAACTCTAAGAATCGAATCTTGCGTTTGGCAAAGCGCTCATACTCTCCGCGATCGAGCAAAGCCTTCTTAAGTAGAAAATTGTATTTAGTAATGAAGTAGGTCACAAAGATCAAAGTGCTTGAAAAAGCGATCCCGAATACAATATTTTCAAGATGTGCCATAATTATTTCTGGATAAAATAAATGGCCCCTTTTTGGAAATGTGAATCAAATCGGGGCCATTGGGTTTTACATTTTATAGTCGAGGATTGGACCGAGCTGGTTCAAGAAGTCTTCCGCCTTATCACTATTGACAAAGAACACGATGCCAAAGCCATTGTCAGGATTGAAGCTGCAAAAAGCCTGAAAATCATGATTGTTTCCGGTATGCAGATAGCGCATGCCATTTTCGGTGGGTCGGCGAGCAAAGCCGAGTCCCCAGCCCGTCTGGCCAATTTCCCGAAGCTCATGGCCTTCAGGAAGCGAATTTTGCTCGGCCTTCATTAGTTGAAAGGAATTTTCAGATAGCCCTTGCTCTTGCAACATGGCCACTAGAAATTTAGCGTAATCCTGGGCATTGGAATGCAAGCTGTAACCCGCTCCAAAAGTTTTTCCGTTCCATCCGCCCGTGGTGTTATCTGTCGGTTTACCCGCCTTATGGCCAAAAGCCTTGTTCGCCGCGATGGCCTCATTCCAAGCAAAGGAAGTCTGCGCTAAGCCCAATGGTTTAGCTACTTCCTCGAGAAAGATTTCATTCAGCTTTTCCTTCCATCCCACCTCATTCAGTTGGCCGATCACGGCTGCGAGGTATTGATAGGCTTCACCGGAATAAGAAAAACCACTCCCAGGCGTATATTTCAATTCGACTAGTTCGCCATTTGCCCAATTAGGGAAACCGGTACTATGGCTAAGTACCATACGCGCTGTAATGGCCTGCACACGCTGGTCATTGTCTTTTACATATGGGTAAGGGAGGTAAGTGTGCAAGGGTTCGTCAAGGTCGATGATGCCTTTTTCCGCCATTTTCATTACGAAGTAGGCAAAAATAGGTTTGGACAAGGAGGCTGCTTCAAAAACAGTCTGATGGCCCACCTTTTGCTCTGTATCTATATTGGTCACACCAAAAGCGCCTTGATAGACAATTTCTTCCTTATTGATAATGGCAATGGAGAGCCCGGGAATTTCTGCAACATTCATCGCTGCCTCGATCTGCTGATCAAAGGTTTTAGTGTCCACCTTCTTGCCGCTTGGCGTCTGGAAATATGAAACAGATTGTTGTCCTGAAAGTACTAGGCTCGCGCATAGCGCATAGCAGATTCCTACCCATCGAATGGAGAATTTCATTTCGTTGATTTTAGAATTAAATAATAGTTTCGAAATGTGAATTCACGGCCATTAGACCAGGGCAGTCGAGAATCGGTTACAAAATTTTTAAATTCCTGAAATAGGCGACAGTTCCAATTCAATTCTAATAGGTGAATCAACCGCATTTTCAGCATATTCGTTTACCCAAAAGAAGTACTTCCATTTCTATGTTAGAATTTTTTCAACCTACTCTAAATCAGCGGATAAGTTCAGAACAACATTTGATGATCTGGATACGATCGGGGCATGGCATGATCGAAGTAGATTTCCAGACTTATAGCGATTTCCAAAACAGGTTGATATTCTTAGAGCCACATCAATACATCAAGTTTGCTTTTGGTGAATTCGAGGTGGGTAAGCTTGAATTTCCATCTCACTTTGTAGCCAACTCTCCTGATTTCCGGGTCCTGTTCAAACATCTGATTTCATTGGGATACATTGAGTTCAGTGAAAGGCCGCAGCAATTGCTGACTTGGTTATTAAATAACAAGCCACAACAAATTCTTGATAGCTCTGCTCAACAATGGTTTTGGCAAAACCCATTTGAGGTAGCGCCCTCGGATTACCATATCATTTTTGACATCAAGGAAGTTATTGACCAACACTTCCAAGAAAATTTAAGCGTGGAGCAGTTATTGGCACATGTTCCTCACCGAGATAGCACCATTACGCGGCTGTTTAAGCATCACTTGGGCGTTAGTGTAAAGCAGTTGAGACAAAAGAAGTTGATTCTGGAAAGTAAAAAGGAAATGGCCTTCACAGACAAACCCGTACAAGAGGTCGCCTTTGAGATGGGGTTTAAAGATCCAGCCTACTTCAACCGATTCTTTAAACATCATACCCAGTCCACTCCCTTGGCTTTCCGAGATCAAGTGGGCGAAGCAGGCGATAGTTTTTTTCAAGACCTACAGTACCTCATTAAAACTCACCACAAAGCTCAACATACGAGCTCTTTCTATGCTGCTCAAACACATATGACGGTGAAAGCGCTTTCGCGAAAAGTTAAAAACAAGCTTAATCTTACCTTGGGTCAGCTCATTCGCATGGAGATCATCAATAGTGCCAAGGCACTTCTGGCAGATCTGCCTATCAAGGAAGTCGCCTATGAATTAGGTTTCCAAGAACCTCAACACTTCTCTATCTTCTTCAAAAAAATCCAGGGCGAATCTCCATCACAATACCGTTCGAAAAAGTACAATTCATAGCGAGTTTCTTGTATGTACTTGCCTCTGATCTGCCCTTACTTTTGTCGGGTAATTATTCATAAACTAATCCGATTCATATGCAGATCAATGATTCATTAAGTGCCATTGATGGTCTCGTTTCGCAAGGCCAGATTGTACAAGCAGTAGAGCAATTCTTTGCACCCAATGCTAAGACCACCGACTTTGACGGCACCATTACCCAAAACAAAGACCAGATGATAGAAAAGATGACTGGTTTTGTAGGGTCAATTGCCAAAGTCAATGGAATCCAGCTCCACCAATCTCTTAGCAAGGACAACATTTCCCTATCAGAATACACCTTCGATTTCGACATGAAAGATGGAAGCCATGTTCTTTGGCATGAGATCATCCGTCGAGAATGGTCGAACGGACTGGTAGTGGACGAGCAGTACTTCAAAAACTAGCATACACCATTTTTCTACAACCAAAATTCAAGTGATATGAAATTCGCAAAAAGCATCATCTGCCTTCTTTTGGCGTTGAACTGGACATTATCATCAGTGACAGCCCAAACCGAAGCCAGCCCATACAATACAGACGACAGCAAGATCGCACTACAAGGCTATAGTCCGATTTCCTACCTCGACCTCGGCCTGGCTCAAAGAGGCGCTAAAGCCTACAAATCCGAGCACGAGGGGCTAAAGTATTACTTCACCAGCGCTGAGCAAAAATCAAAGTTTGATGCAGCACCTGAAAAATACCTTCCCCAGTTTGGAGGATGGTGTGCAACAGGGATAGCTGTAGGAGCCAAATTTCGCACGGATCCGCATAAGTTCTTGGTGAAGGATGGTAAGTATTATTTATTCCTCTATGATCTGGAGGTAGATGCCAAGGAGCTGTGGCTTTCGGACGAAAAGGGGATGGAGGCAAAGGCTAAAAAGAACTGGAAGCAAATGTAGTTTCTGATCTAGCGGGATTCACCGCTGATGGCATAAGTAAAGAAGAGAGGCCGATCAATTAGATGGTATGTCTAGCTGATCGATCCTCTCTTTCTGTGGTCATAGCAAAATGATTATACTGTAGATTGTTTGTATCTGGTTCTTACACTAAAAGTGTCTCTAGGCTCTACTTGCTCAATAACTTCACATGAATATCGGGGAACTCTGCTTCTAATGCCTCCTTTAAACCTACTACGTGGCCAGCACCTACTACCACAACATTTCGCACTTCTCTTCCTTCCGTAATTTGACGGCCGATATTTCTGGCCATTTCGAGGTTTCGTAAATCCCAGTATTTGGCGCCTTCGTTGCAAGGCTCACATTCCGTTTTTCGGTATCGGAAAGAATTAATGAGATGATATTCTTGAGTCGTTTTCGCGGAGTTAGTGTACATACCAAATCGGCCAATAGCCCCATTCCAGCGCTCCTCCCACCAAGCCTTTTTGTATATCTTTTTCAAGTTTTCGCTCTCGCCATCCTTTCTACTAGCTTTAGCACAAGCTCGCCAAGCCTGGTGATATTCTTTGCGGTACCATTGGTTATCCATGGCCTTGATCTGCTTAATCCCTTGCTTTATCGCCAATTTGGCCGTTAGGTCCCCATTTTCATTTCTGGTCGGCTTTTTTGATCCGTCCAATCCGTGTTTGGCTAGGTACGCATAGAACTCTGCATTGGCATAATCTCGTCGAATCACAAAGTGTTGCTTTAGGAGGCTAAAGTCGGCCTTGGTCATCGACGACAATGGTTTTGCCAGCATCTGATTCACTTGAGTCTCGTCAACCGGATGATTGCTCGACAAGGAATCGGATTGAGACAAAAACTTAGTATACACTCCTTCTAAACTTCGACTATCTTCAGCTTGTGGTCGCTCTACAAAGATGGCTTGAGGATCATAAGCAATCGCTTTCTTAAGTAATGGTTTATAACTGTTCTTGATGATCTTTGGCACCTCGTGCATCGTACCTATGATCAACACCTCCTTGGGTTCCTCTGCTTGTCCTACCAAATTGAAAGCTGTCAAAACCAATTCGCAAACTAAGAATAATATATGCCCGTACTTTTTCATGATCTGTTGTTTTTAATCATTTTGAAATGACCGATATCGTTCGGTTGAAACAAATGTAGGGGCAAGAGGTAGACGGTTCAAAAAGCAATCTGTCAAGCCTGGGATTCCGTCGGTGAACCTGATTTTTTTATAGGCTTTCAGTTGACCGATAAAAATGGCCCGTTGACCGATAGAAGCCCATGGCTGGGGAGTTTTTTTAGGTATCTGAACGGGTAAACCTTACTTTGCAAATATGAAATTCAAGATCAAGTCACTAACCTTAGTATTCCTATTATTCTACTTTATTTACGAGCCGCTACGAGTAATAATGGAAACCGGGGATTTCTCCAGGCTTACTCAAGACTTCGCAAGTCTGGTTAGTTTTCTGGGATTCCTTACCACAGTGATCTACCTATATTCCTATTCATTTGGTGCCTACTGGTTGTTCTATAAAACTTATAAAAGAGAAAGGCAATACCTGTCTTTTTTACTTATACCCTTGGTGGTGCTCGCCGCCATTTTCCTTCGCTATTTTTTGGAAGAAGTGCTTGGTCCCACTTTTTTCAATGCCCGAAATTACCCAGCCGGCACCTCCTTATCGCGATACATCTTTGACAATCTATATTTTGCCTTTGTATACATCAGTCTTGGATTAGTCTTCTTCTTTGTTCAGTACGCACAGTACAAGGAAGTGCAGCAAAGAGAATTTATCTTACAGAGTCAAAAAACCGAGTTATCCCTGCTACGTTCGCAACTAAATCCTCATTTCCTGTTTAATATCCTCAATAACATCTATTCCCTGATTTACTACAAATCAGACAATGCCTTAAAATCGGTTGAGAAACTTTCGGGTTTACTACGCTATGCCCTATATGAAAAAGCGGAAAAGGTGAATGTGAAGAAAGAAATCGGCTATCTGAATGACTTTATTGATTTGCATAGGATGCGACTCGACTTTGAACCGGAAATTGACTTCAAAACCGCGAGTGATGTCCTGTCTCTACAGATCGCTCCATTTCTCCTCATACCCTTTGTCGAGAATGCCTTCAAACACGGTAACCTCAAAAACCCCAATACCCCCTTGGCTATTCACACCCATAAAGAAGGAGCTTATCTCACTTTTACCGTGAGCAATGAGAAAAAAGTGCAAGAAAAAGACGAGGTTGGGGGAATAGGGGTCCAGAATGTGCGTAAACGCCTCAACCTGCTATACGGTGAGAAAAGCGACCTACAGATTATAGATACTGAAGATACCTTTACGATTCAACTCAAAATAGCGCTGGACGTATGTTAAAATGCTTGGTAATAGACGACGAACCTTTGGCGATCCGCTTGCTATCTGACTACATAGAAAAGACGGATGGGCTGCAACTACTTAAAGCTTTCTCCAATCCTATAGAGGCCTTGCAATTTGCCGAAGATCAACGACCAGATCTCATCTTTTTGGATATCCAAATGCCAGAGCTGACCGGGATACAATTTATGAAGATTGCCAATGGCAAATATCCCATTATTTTGACCACCGCTTACGACCAGTACGCCTTGGATAGCTATGAGTTTGATGTCATTGATTATCTACTTAAACCCATTTCGCTGGATCGTTTTATGATCGCGGCAGGAAAAGCAAAGGAGCGATTGCAATCGAAGCCGGCTACCGTACCAGAAAATACTGCAATTCCCTCGAATCACCCCAGCTATATTTTTGTGAAAAGCGACTACAAAACCTTGAAGATCGACCTGGCCGACATCCTGTATCTAGAGGGCTTGGGAGACTATGTTTGTATCCATTTGCCAGGTGGTAAAAAGGTGCTTACGCTAGAAAAGATGAAAAACCTGGCGGAATCGCTTCCTGATCATAATTTCATCCGCGTACACAAGTCCTTCTTGGTAGCGATTGACAAAATTGAGTTCATCGAACGAAATCGAATCGTGATTAATGAGCAGCGCTTGCCGATTGGCGCGACCTACAAGGATGCTTTTTGGGATAAGATTGGAGGAGGAGGGTGAATGGAGAATGGGGAATTTTTAATGTTGAATGTTTAATGTAGAGAGGACGGAAGCCAGATATCAGATGTCAGATACAGTTGTCTCGTACTGAAATAAGTTTACAGTTATAGA
>ENA-UENT01000432-UENT01000432.1-marine-metagenome-genome-assembly--contig:-NODE-432-length-25956-cov-4.637658_pt1 | contig 25956 bp, 9 predicted proteins | sample MGYA00237879_ERZ529330 | MGnify/ENA primary metagenome ERZ529330 (study PRJEB26372, sample SAMN05368345) | marine metagenome | biome: cultured habitat; feature: ocean water; material: water; isolation... | reverse complement strand
GTGGGCTCAAAGTTCGGGATGACTCATGTTTTTGATCAGCACGCCGGCACTATCGTCCGGTACGCTGTTCCGGCTCCCCGTAGGTACTATCTAAACGAGAAGGTGATATCTGAATCGGCTGCATCACTGCCTCATTCTTGGCTACTAGTCTTTGGCTAGGTTCGCCTTCAATGATTGGCTTCACAGGTTTTGGTAAAGGGTTAGCTTGCGCAAGCTCTACCACTCCAGTCACCTCATCATCAGTAGCATTTAGAACCAATTCTTCTACTTCAACCGGCAGTTCCTCCATAGCCAAGGCTCCGGGTTGCTGGCTTTCCGCATCCGCCAACCATAAGAACACTACGGATAGGCCCATCAACAGCGCCAAACCTGCCGCAATCCCCATAGGGCGGGGTAAACGACGAACAGGAGTCCGGCGAATGGAGGGGCGCGTACTCTGAATACGGCGCTCTATTCGAGACCAGGCCTGTGGACTAGGCTCCTGCTCCAGTTCTTCTGCTTTTTTCTTAAAGAGGTCAAAGAAATCTTCCTTTCCCATCGTGTTGTCTTTTTAGTACTGTTTTGGTTAGGGTTAAGTTATCGATTGGCGACCTTTCCCATCCGGGCAGCAACTCCAGGATAATTGTTATCCAATAGTAATTGCTGTAGTCGCTTTTTCGCCAGAATCAACTGCGACTTCGAGGTGTTTATGCTAATATCAAGTAGCTCCGCAATTTCACGGTGCTTATATCCTTCAATAACGTACAGATTGAAAACTGTGCGATAACCATTGGGAAGTTGATCAAGCAATTGCAAAATATCTTGTACTGCCAAATCAGCTACCACATTCTGATCATCCCTCAGATCAAAGTGTTCCTGTATTTCGTAAGCGTTCTTCAGTGCATGCTTTTTACGCAAAGCCATTAGGCATTCATTCACCACTATTCGACGAATCCAGCCTTCAAAACTGCCATTACCATTGTACTGGCTAATATTCGTAAACACCTTACAAAACGCCTCCACCAGTGCATCTTCTGCATCTTCATTACGCTTGAGGTAACGCCGGCATACCCCCAACATCTTAGGGGAATACGTTTGGTATATTCGGCGCTGAGCCAGGGGGTCCTGGTCTCGACAAGCTTTTATGATTTCTGCTTCAGTCACCTGGTAGTAGTTAGTCGTGTCTGATCAAAAGTCGCTCACCGTTTTCCACATTGAGCGTTATTAATTCAACCGCGTCCACCGAACATATATTGTGAGGTCTCGAATTGAGTCCCCTAATTTCGTAGTGTGGACATTCTAAAGATGCAACAAATCACAAGAACGGTGGTTTGAAGCTGTACTTTTTTGGTTTAGGCGTCGGCATTCGACGAATTGATGTTCTATCAAGTGTGGCGCAGCGTAAGTAATTCCCCTATTTTTGTCGCTTATTCATTATTTAGCCTTTTAAGAAACTCTTGTGGTTTCATGAGATAACATTTGATCTGGGAGAAGCATCTCCACTTCGATCAGCATAGATATACATTCACGAGTATGCTCAGAATTAGCTTACTCGACAGTTATTTATTTAATCATTTTTTGAAATGAACCTCGAAAACAATCGTTATGCTCTGCCTTCGGGCTTGGATCCTCTTGCATTGGCTGCTGAATACGGCTGCCCGCTTTACATTTATGACAGTGCTATCATTAAACGCCAGTACGATAAAATCAGTAAAGCATTCGCAGTCAAACGTTTGCGGATCAACTATGCTTGCAAGGCCAATACCAACCTGAGCATTATGCGGTTGTTGCAGGCCTGGGGAAGTGGCTTGGATACCGTCTCTGTGCAAGAAGTAGAACTAGGCCTCCAGGCGGGCTTTGCCCCTCGGGACATAATCTACACACCGAATTGTGTATCCCTGGAGGAGATTGCCGAGGCCGTAGAACTTGGTGTACGAATCAACATCGACAACATCTCCATTCTTGAGCAGTTTGGGCATCAGTTTCCAGGTGTGCCGGTTTGTATTCGTATCAACCCACACATTATGGCGGGCGGTAACGCTAAGATCTCTGTTGGCCATATTGACTCTAAGTTTGGCATATCTATTCACCAGATGCCTCACATATTGAAGATCGTTGAAACGCTCAATCTCAAGATCGAGGGTATTCATATGCACACTGGTTCTGACATCCTTAATGCAGAATCGTTCTTGCAAGCTGCGGAGATCCTGCTCAACTGTGCGCAGTCCTTCCCTAATCTAGACTATATCGATTTTGGTAGTGGCTTCAAGGTTCCTTACAAGCCTGGTGGAATAGCTACTGATATTGAAGATTTTGGAGAACGGCTGAGTGAACGTTTCAATGCCTTTTGTGAAGAATACGGGAAAGACCTAATGCTCATGTTTGAGCCAGGCAAATATCTCGTTAGTGAAGCAGGCTACTTCCTAGCTCGATGCAATGTCGTCAAAACCACTCCGGCTACCGCTTTTGTTGGTGTTGACTCTGGGCTTAATCACCTACTTCGCCCAATGATGTATGATGCGTACCACCATATTACCAATTTGAGTAATCCAGAGGGTAAAAAGCGTATCTACACTGTCGTTGGTTACATCTGTGAAACAGACACCTTTGGTGCTAACCGGCAACTAAGCGAAGTCCGGGAGGGAGATATTATTTGCCTTCACAACGCTGGTGCTTACTGCTTCTCGATGGCATCGAATTACAATAGTCGTTATCGCCCGGCGGAGGTTTTGATCCACGAAGGTCAAAGCTATCTAGTTCGCCGCCGCGAAACGATGGAGGATATCAGACGCAATCAAGTGGACGTATTTGCTCCTGCAGCAGTAACGTCCTAATAGTATATACCAAAATAGAGGGCGATTCAGTATTACTGAGTCGCCCTACCTTTTCAACCTAAAGGTGGTATTTGTTTAGAGCGAAAAGTGTTTGATGACTTGTCTCGCTACTTGTTCTGCCGTAAGTGTAGAATTGTCAATTCGGATAGATTCAATCTCTTCAAACACATCCTCTTCACTGTTTAAAAGGTACTTTTCCTCCATCTTCAATAAGTTCTCCTGAGACAATTCCAACTTGCGCTTACTGGGTTTATGTGCAAGGCGATTAGGCGTCTTATTACGATCCAGGCGGGTTTCTAGAGGGGCATACAGCTCTACTAACAACGGTCGCCAACCTTCCTCTTGAAATTGAGCAAAGAGTTCCTTCACTTCCTGAACATCCACTTCGTAATCAAAGGCAATCACCAGCGTAAAGATGAATCCAGGTATATTCTTACTCTTCGAAACCGTATTGAAGACGAGCTCTCTGATGCCACTATTAATAGCCTTAAATTCCGGTGTACCCCACGCAAATAGATCTAGGGTCAGTTCTATCGAGTGGTGGTTATGAAAAAGCGGGTAGCCTAACTGTTTTGACAACTCCTGCCCTACCGTCATCTTGCCAACGGCCGGAGGACCAGCAATTATGATGAAGTTCATCTGCTTACATTTTCAGTTATGAACAGTGCATCAAATGATATTAGTTCCAACTCTTAGTAGCTCTACTTACTCTCGATGAACCGTATCCATGGAGAAGGCTGGAAGGCAGATAGCTAAGTACTCACACTCCTCAGTAAACGGGTTAGAATATTGGATTCGAGTATTCTTATGAATCTTTATCGACTGACCGGCTTCTAGCACCACTAATTCGCCGTCTATATTAAACTGTTTTCGGCCTCGAATGACGAAGGTATATTCATCAAATTCTGGCTGCTGAAACGGTTCACTCCATCCCGGTGGAGCAATCATTCTAGCGATACTAATATTGGATTCTCTAGAGGAAGCTAAACCAAAGTGTTCCTCAATATGCTTACCATCGGTTGTAGGAACGATGAAGGGAGCGGTTTGAAGGGTGTACGGCATAACGGTTTTGCGGGGAAAATACAATCCTTATTAAATTCCTCAGTGGAATATCTACAAAATTCTCAATCCGTGTTCATAACTTAACTTCAGGTAAAGCGGTAGAAAAGCATAAGATGGCTAGGCTGCCCGAATACACCGATTTAGCAATGCATTCAGGCAGCATGGATTTAATTGAATACTGTAAAAACAATGGACTTTCTTTGTCGCGGCGTCTGAAGTAGCAATACGTAAGTGCCAGGAACTAAGCCCAAAGAAAAACTCGGATTATAGCTCGCAGCCCCTTGTCCTATCCATTGGTCTTGCTGATTACCATTGATATCATATACACTCAGCACGATGTCCTTTGCACTAGACAGTTCTATCTCTACCGTAAAATTGCCATCGTTCGGATTTGGGTTCAACTCAAAAAGCAGTATCTCCTGTTGTGCAGGTGGTAGTGGTGATGGTAAACTTGCAGAATCTGGGAACACCTGAATCGTTTTGGTAATTAGGTCTGTGCAGCCGCCCAAGGTTGCTGCCAGTGTTAAATCATAGTTCCCGGCGTATGGGAAGGTAAAATAGTACTCATTCAGGTTGGCCCCAACAAGTGTGAGGCTATCTTGATCATAGGACCAAGCCACACTACCAGGTATCGGCCAGGAAACTTCAACGATTGCTATTGTATCGCCAGCAACAATGTGCGTAGGGGCTACAAAGAAAGCTTGAAAAGCCTCCTCTGCGAAGGATAATTCTATCGTATCAGAAGCTATACAACCATCAGTATCCATATACATCAATGTGTACTGACCGGCCATTTCCAAGATAGCGGAAGGTGAGCTGCTAGAAAATCCACCAGGCCCATTCCAATCAAAGTTTCCTTCCTGTTCCGTGAAATCGTAAATCAATACTTGCCCGGCACAAATCATGGTGTCTGCTTCTCCTAAATCGATTGAAGCAATAGCCTGGGACGTCAAGACATAGTCAAGTAAAGTCACACAGCCGTTTGCATCCGTGACACTTAATTGGTACGTCCCCTCTGGTACACCGGTTAAATCACTGTTTGTGGCCCCAGATGACCAAAGAAAATCGAGCTCTCCCGCTCCCCCCTCTACATCTACAATAATTGAACCGTTTGTTGCGCCTTCACAGGTCGGATCAGTAATTACTTCAGACAAGACCTCTAGGGGCACTGCTTCATCTAGGATATTAATTTGTTCCGAAAGTTCACAACCATTCTCATCCGTAATCAGCAACTGGTAGGTCCCTGCTGCTAGGCTAGTAGCGGTTGCTGTAGTCTGTGCCATGGGATCGTCCCATTGGTAGCTAATTGTTCCTGTGCCACCAGTAGCTATTGCACTAATTGAGCCATCATCCACACCTACACAATTGATGTTGACAGTGGTGTAGGTTAAACTCAAAGGTTCTGGATCAACAAGTTCAGTAGTTAAGGTAGTTTCACAATTATTGACATCTGTAACAGTGACCCCATAAAAGCCACTTCCGAGATCAGCAGCTGTGGCTGTGGTCTGCTGCATGGCATCATTCCAAACATAGGTGTACATACCCGCACCTCCTGAAGGAATGGCCGTTAGAGCTCCATTAGCATCACCGGCACAGGAAGGTAAGCTTTCTTCAATCGCTAGCTCCAAGGGCACAGCTGCTTGAATTTCCGCTTGAAGCATACCTTGGCAGTTGTTTTCATCAGTGACTAGAAGAGTGTAGGTACCCGGCGGCAGATTTGAGGCTGTTGGCGTAAGCTGGAAAGCAGGATCATCCCAAGCAAAGCTCAACACACCAGTTCCACCTGATGCAGTAGTAGTCACTATGCCATCATTTTCACCAACACAACTTTCATTCGTAGATGATTCTACTGCTATCTCAATGGGCTCTGGTGCCTCAAGGAGGAATGTTGCCGAAGCAAAACAATTATTACCATCCATAACCGTCACTGTGTAACTCCCCCCTAAGAGATCAGTAGCAATCGCAGTGTTTTGAGCATCCGGATCATCCCAAGTGTAAGTGTAATCGCCATCACCACCAGATGCAGAAACAGATAAAATACCATTCGCTGTGTCTGAGCAGGTAGGATCTATACTCGTATCTGCCTCGATATCAATGGACGATGTAGTCGGCACAATTGCCTCCAATTCCACGGAACAGCCATTATCGTCCTCCACCAAAACTAAATAAGTCCCAGGAGGTAAATTCTCTGCGGTGGCACCGGTTTGACTCAATGGATCATTCCACTGATAATTGTAGTTACCGCTGCCTTCAACAACTGTAACAGTAGCCATGCCATCGGTGGAAATATCGCAAGTAGGAGCCGAGACCGCGCTGATATTAGCGAGCAGCTCTCCTTCTGCCGTTAGTACGAAATTCTGAGTCGTGGAACATCCTCCGTTATCAAATACTGTTATCGTATAATCCCCTGGTGTTAGACCACTAGCCATAGGTGTCATTTGATTATATGGATCATTCCACTGATAAGTGTATTCGCCACTTCCGCCACTAGCAGCAATGCTAATTGATCCATTCTCATCATCAGTGCAAGTGGGTTGTGTGACCGTGACTAATTCGAGTTCAATGACTGCAGTCTCTGGAATTTCAACATCTAAGGTCGCTGTACAATCACTATTCTGATCCTGTACTTGCACTGTATAAGTACCAGGGGCTAAGTCAGTTGCAACAGGCGTTGTTTGTAGCAGTGGGTCATTCCATTGATAAGTGTAGTCGCCACTTCCGCCACTAGCGGTAATACTTGCCGCTCCTGCACTAGAATTATCGCAGGCAGGTGCTTGAATACTTTCAATTAATAGAGACAATGCCTCTAATTCCGGTACTTCTACATTGGTTGACAAGAAGCAATCGTTAGCATCTTGCACTAATACTTCATAGCTACCAGGGACCAGATTAGAAGCAGTAGCGGTTGTTTGTGTGTTAGTATCATTCCACTGATAAGAATATGGCGCTGTTCCGCCAGTCACTACAACTGTAGCAGTCGCAAGGTCTGAAGATTCACAAGCCGGCAAATCCAAGCTTACAGAAGTGGATAGTATTTCTGTATCTAAGACCATCGCGCTAGCAATAGTTACGCAGCCGTTCATATCCGTAACCGAAACCGAGTGAACACCTGCTACTAAACCGGTGGCCATTGCACCTGTTTGTCCGTTTGACCAAGCATAAGTGTACGGAGGGATTCCGCCCGAAATAACGCTCACAGTTGCTTCACCGTTATCGTCTCCAGAACAAAGTGGAGCTGTCGTCTCCGTAAACAAAGTCATTTCTGGTATTTCTGTAATCTCAACCAGGCTGGTGTTGATACATCCATTTACATCGATGACCTCAACCAGATAATCTCCGGCAAATTGTCCGATAAGTATGTTGGTTGTACCTAGAGACGTATTCGTATCCATTGTTGAATACCAATTAATCGTGAACGGACCTTCTCCCTCATTAATGCTAAGCATAGCGCTACCATTGGGCTCTCCACAAGTGGCTGCTTCTACTTGCTCCGTTACAGTTTCAGGGCCACCTTCCGCCTGGATAGTGAAATTCTCCACATGTATACAGCCTTGTGCATCCGTGACAGAGAGCGTATATAAACCAACAGCCAAATTTGTTACGACAGCTCCTTGTTCACCTGCGTCATGACTCCAGCTATAAGAATAGGGTTCGAGTCCGCCAACTGGCTGAACAGAAATACTTCCCGTCGCCCCATTGCAATCCGTCGGTGTACTTTCGACCATCGCGACAGAAGGCGCTTCTAAGGATTCAATAGAAGTAGAAATATTTTGGGTGCAACCATTCGTATCAATTACTGTGACCGAAAAATCCCCCGCACTTAATCCAGTAACCTGCTCACTATTCACCTGTGGATCATGACTCCATGAGTAATCAAATGGAGCTGTTCCTCCCACAGCAGTTACATTTAAGAAACCACTAGTTCCTTCGCAGAGACTCATGCTTCCAGAAATGTCCAATGATAGATCATTTTGCTCATCCACCACCAAGGATAATGCATCACTACAGCCGTCAAAATCGGTCACCGTTACTTGGTATGCGCCAGCAATCAAATCAGTGGCGGTAGCAGAGTTAAGTCCAGCGTCATGGCTCCAGGCAAAATGGTAGGGTCCAGTTCCTCCAGATGCCATTACAGTGGCTTGTCCATTAGCAGCCGTACAAACAGCAGACTCAACTGATTCGAGTGCAAGAGAAGGTAGCTCCAACTGGATGATCGTTGCGCTCAATTCAGAAGTACATCCATTTTGGTCGCTCACTATTAAATTATAGTCACCGGGAGAAAGATTAGTCGCAATTGGAGAATCCAGTCCAGCGTCATGACTCCATTCATATTCTAGTGCACCCGTTCCTCCAGTTGTACCAATTAGCAAACTTCCATTCTCCACCCCTCCACAACTATTCTGCTGCTGAAGAACACTACTAGTAGGGCCTTCCTCCAATTCAATTACCGCTTCTATCACATCAACGCATCCGTTTATATCTTCTACTGTTACCGCATAATCACCAGGAACAAGGTTTACCGCAGCAGCTTCATTTAGTTCCGAATCATGGCTCCATTGGAAATCGTAGGGTGGAACTCCATCCAATACACTTACCGTAATAGCTCCCCCATTACCAGGGGTACATAGAGCATTGGCTTGACTCTCTACACTCAACTGTGGACCAGCTTGAAATTCAATGCTCTGAGAAATCACCTCCTGACAATTATTGGCATCAATGACAGTAATCGAATACTCGCCTGCAAACAAGTCATTTTGGATGGGCCCTTCAGCAGATACATCATGGCTCCAAGTGTACGAGAATGGTGCTAACCCTCCTTGGGTCTGTACTTCAATAAGACCTAGTCCGTTTTGACAATTACTGTTGATAGCGGTAAGGACGGATAATTCGATTTCTCCTGCATCCTCAATTTCAACAGACGTTACGTCAAAGCAACCCGCAGCATCCGTCACCGTTACCACGTAACTACCTGGGGCGAGGTTATTGGCAACCGGACTATTAAAGGCAGGGTTAAAACTCCAACTAAAGGTTAATGGCGTTTGTCCACCATTGGTCAAGATACTGGCAGATCCATTCGCTTGATCACACGCACTTGGAGTTGTCATTGCCTCCGAAATCATTACCCCATCGGCAGGGATAACGCTAGCAGTAAAGACATCACTACAGCCATTGGCATCCGATACCGTAACGGTATAGTCACCTGGGGCAAGCCCTTCTCGAGTTGAAGTGGTCGCCGTTGGATCATCGCTCCAAGCATAACTAAAAGGCGGTGTACCAGAGTTTTGCGCTATCCCGATTGCAAGTGATCCATTATTTAAGCCACAATCAGATGGATTTGATTGCGCCAAAGTAGCAATTGGGCCATCCTCTGCCTCAATCGTAGCCATCACATCCAGCGTACAGCCCAGTGCATCCTCGACAAGCAGGAAATAATCTCCCGGATTCAAGCTAACTGCTTCGTTTTCCTCCAGAGAAGGATCGTGCGCCCAGCCATAGCTATACGGCGGGGTGCCACCAACGATCATAGCACTAATCGCCCCACTTGCAGTACCGCAACTCCCGTTCTCTACAGTCAACATCTGTAAAATCGGACCTTGAATTTCATACAACTCTTGATAAACCTCCTCCGTACAACCATTTGCATCGGTCACTGTCAAGGTGTGAATACCGGCGGGTAAGTTAAAGGCATAATCACCTTCTTCGAATTCCACTGAAGGGCTCCATTCATAGGTATAAGGCGGTGTCCCACCGATAATTTCTACACCAATAACCCCATTACTTTGACCACAGGCTTCGTCCACTAAATCAATTGACAAAAGTTCGGGGCCATCATTGCCTCCAATTTCAATATCAAGTATCTGTGTACAGTTTCTGCTGTCTACAACGAGGACTTGATAAATACCTGCAGACACACCAATCAATTGTGGATCATCCCAAGCCGGGTTATCGTTCCACTCATAGGTGTAAGGCGGAGTTCCACCAGAAACGATTACTTCTGCTTGGCCATCCTGTTGACCACATGACTCCTCTACTATGTTTGCTGCTTCAAGTTCCAACGGAGTAGTAGCTTCGATTGTAAGTTCAAACAGCAATTCACAACCCCGAGAATCAGTAATTAAAACTTCATGATCACCGGCCAACAGACCAGAAACGGAGGCGGTATTTAGGTTAAAATCATCGTCCCACAAGTAACTATAAGGAGGTGTTCCACCAACAACAACTACACTAGCCACACCGTCCTGCTGATCGCAGGCCTCATCCGTTGTTTCAAAAGATAAAATAGCTAGTTCAGGAAGCTCTTCAATCGTCACGGTACTACTTTGGGTACAACCACGAGAGTCTGTGATTACTATCGAGTGCTCCCCTGGTCCCGCATTGATCAAAATAGGCTGATTCAAACTTGGGTCATTGTCCCATTCATACATGTAAGGCGGGGTGCCACCGATAAATAAAACTTCTGCCTCTCCATCCAGGTCACAAGCGGACCCTATAGTATTAAAGCCGGTAATGAGCAGTTCTGGTTCTTCTCCAATAGTTACGGTACCGGATACCTGGCAACCGCGGCTATCGGTAATAACCACCGTATGATCACCTGCCGAGGCATTTATCAAAGTAGCTTGATTCAATGCAGGATTATTATCCCATTCATAAGTGAATGGCGGACTACCGGAGGTAACGATTACCTGTGCGGTGCCATCTGCCATATCACAGGCTTCTGTGGTTGTTAGAAAATTGACTATTGAAGGTGGTGGAAGCTCTGCAATTACCAGTGTTTCCGTATTGGTGCAGCCGTTTGCATCTGTAACCACTACGGTATGTGTACCGGAAAGCAGTCCGCTCACAGCCGCAGTATTCAGGGCCGGGTTGTTATCCCATATATAGGAATAAGGCTCCGTTCCTCCCGAAACCTGCACCTCTGCCTCTCCATCTGCCTGACCACAACTGGCAGAGAGGGTTTCGAATGCATTAGAGAATAAAGGTACCGGCTCCGTAATTATTATATCCGGAAGGCTGAGCTCGCAATTATCTTCATCTCGTACCACCACGGAATAAGTGCCGGGTGCGAGATCGGTAAATTCGTTCTCATTTTGAAACGCGCCGCCGTTCATCGCATATTCAAATGGGGCAGTTCCACCTGAGGGGTTTACTACGATCATCCCATCATTACTCATTGCGCAGCTTACATTGGTAGCCACGGTTGAAGCATCCAGGTCATTTATAGTCAATATTTCAAAAGCGGTAGTGGTCACACAATTCAGTGCATCTGTTACATAGCCGGTGTACGTGCCACTGGCCAAGCCAGAGAAAGTAGCACTCGATTGGTAATCCGTTCCATTGATGGAATACTGATAGTTTCCGGCACCGAATTCCGCTAAGAGTTCTACACTGCCGTTGGTTGCACCTGCACATATGTTATCGATGCTCCCTGTGGTTGTCAAAGAGAGAGGGAGCGGTGCGATTACATTCACCATGAATGCTCTGGTACAGCCGTTTGCATTTTGGACGGTCACAGCATAATTTCCCTCTGCTAGTTCTGATCGAAAGTCGCCAGTGACGCCATCCTCCCAACTGAAACTATAGGGCCCTTGCCCACCAATACCAGTTAAGCTTACATCTTGGCGAAAATCCACTCCGGGGCACCCCTGGCTGTTCGTATAGGTTGTGCTGGCGGCCACGGCGGAATTAGCGTATATGGTTGCCGAAAGACCGTTAACGCAGCCAAGGTTGTCTTGTACCGAGACAATATGCTCACGAGCTTCCAGGCCGGTGAATGTCACAGCTCCGGAACTGGTCAATGTTTGGTCTCCGGTAGAATAGGTGTAGGGAGGCATTCCACCAATAGCTTCCACGGTCAATGTACCATCGAAACTCTCCATAAGACAGGATTCATTGGTCGCTGTCAATGAGTCGATCGTTAGTTCAGCCGGGGCACCAATTGTAATCGTGCTTAGAAATTCTGAACACCCAAAACCATCGTACACCAGGAAGCAATGATCCCCTTCTGTTAGATTTTCGAGGGTGATGGTTCGGACTTCCCCGGAAGGATCAGCTGTTGGATTGACGGTGATGGTAGGAAGGACGGGGTCCGGGCCGCAGGAAATTGCCTCTACAGTAAGCGGATCGGCAAAACCTGAGACGGTAAAAGATGCACTGCCGGCAGTGCCTCCACAAAGGCTGTAGTCGTCTTGCAATACCGTTGGCACCGATACCGTCAAGGGTATGGTATTTGGTGATAGTTGAACAGGCAGGCTACCCATACAGCCATTGGCATCACGCACATAGACCATGTTATCGGCCACCGCATTTTGAAAGAAGGTTTCAGAAAAGAAATTCAATGAGTTAAGCGCGAATTCATAAGGTGGTACTCCACCGCTGGCACTTAAGGTTAGGCTACCGTTATTCGCCAGGCAATTGGTGGGCGAAGTGCTGTTAACAACATGGATAATGACTGGGTCGGGTTCACCAATAACAAAGTTCACAAACTTTTCGCAGCCGTTATCGTCCGTAATTTTTGCTTCATAGTTTACTTCACCGCAGGAAAAACAAATGGGAGCCAAATTTCCAAGGGAAAGGCTGTTTGCATTGTAGTTTTCTACCTCAAAAGCTGTGCGAATGTCTGTATAGATTTCTATGGCATAGGGTCGTACTCCTCCTGTAAAGGATAGCTCTACGCTGCCATCAGTAGCATCAGGACAACTGACATCGGTAAAATCATCCAAGTTAAACTCCAGCACAGGAGGATTCTCAATAGTAACCTCCACAATATTGGATGCGCAGTCAAAAACCACCTCATCATCACCGGCAACTACCTGAATCGTGTGAGTTCCGGGAGGTAAGGGGTAATCAATAGACCCGATATTGTCGTATCTACCTTGAAAGATCCCATTAATGTATAGATCGCGGTAAGGCTCAAATGGAGGTATAAAAAAGCCTGGCCCGGTGGTATGAATAGTGACAGTAGCATCTTCGTTCCGGCAGGGGACCGGTTGGCTTATGTCTACACGAGAAATAAGGATGGGCTCCGGATCAGAAATATTAATGGTGGTAGATATTTCACAGTCATCTGCATCTCTTACCGTTATGATATATTGTCCCCCCACCAAGTTGTCTAAGGTTACAAAAAGAGGATCAGGTACATATGGCACAAATGGTCCGTCGTTAACCTTATACCAGTAGTCATCGGGGTTGCAAGGGTCAGGGTCCATGATACAACTTGTATTGCCTCCCGTGATACTGAATTGAATTTCGCCGTCAGAATAACCGTTACAGCTAGGAGGTAACCCAAGCGTTGAACTAAACATAAACGCTGCTCCCGTATTTAGTAAGTCAACTTGTTCCGTTTTTTCACACCCCAATTGATCTACTACTTTAATCGTATGAATAGCACGCCCGAGGCCGTCTAGTATCAGGTTGTCATTTGGAGGGCTGGTAAAGGTCAGAACGTCATTGAGGTAAATTTCATACGGAGGTAATCCGCCACTAATGGCGGTACCGCTGATATCAACTTCGCCATTGTTTTCACAACTGGATGGATATTCGGTAATAATTGGATCAATAGTAATAGCTGTTTCCGGAGCCACAATCGGAATGTCCACCTCATCAAGGCAGCCATTGGCATCTTCGAATGTTATTATAACACGTTCAAAGGCGGCGCTGACATTGAATAAGTATTGCTGGCCAGCCTCGGCTCCAATGAAAGGAGGATCATTTCCGACGTAGACAGTATAGAGTTGCGGTCCGCCATCGGGGGGGACTACCCCTCCTGATAGGGTCACACCAATAACTGCATCACCATCTCTGCAGGCAGCATCATAAACGGTCCCGTCAGCGGCAGTTACTGTACTTTCCTTGGTCACCACTATCGATGGGAAATCAGGGGGCTCATTCAATATATAACCAGAGGATTCCACTCCACAACCGGCCTCGTTAGTGACCCGGACCGTATAAGTACCCGCTGGTAAAGGATAATCAACGTATGTTGCCTGAATAGTCTCGTTTATAAGAACTTCTCCACTTGCTTCATCTATTATTTCATAAGTAAATTGATCGCCGGCAGCGTTGTTCTCATTAACGACTCCTATCTGAATCCTACCATTGTTTTGTCCGTGGCAAAGAACATCAGATGGTATTACTGTTAATTCTGGGTCAGCGAGCTCTCGCACAGCAATAGGAAATGTATTTGTGCAATTGCCGATATTTCCTTCAATCACCGCAGTTACGTATAGTAGATAGTCTCCTGCATCACCGAAATCGCTTAAAGTGACAACAGGACTTTGACCAGTATAAGTTATGATGGGTTGATTACCTCCAACAGGAAGTGTAGTGCCATCTGGTTGTACCTGAGCCAGGCTAAATCTATACTCTCTTCCAATGATAGCATTTGATAGACCAATAATCTCGATACTTGGCTCTGCATCTCCACAAAACACTGCACTGTAGTCTACGTCTGTGGGGGCACTGGGAAATACAGTTAAAGTATTGTTTTCGGATTTGAAACTAGCATCGACATTCCGATCTCCGAAATAATCTGCACTGCTTACCAAACGGGCACGGTATTCTGTTTTGGGAAAAGTAGCGTTGACATCAATGTAGTTGCGGCGAATTGCTTCACCGTGTATGGGCGTCCAGCTACCACCAGGTACTTTTCTTTCCCACCAAAAATGACCTCCACTGTAAGGGGTGCCATTACTGCCATTTTTGTAGGGTAATTCAAGCCGATACTGTTGTCCTTCACAAACAGAAGTTATAGTTGTCCCATCGGTTGTTTTATAAACAAGCCTATCTTCAATGACATTGTTTAGTTCATAGCTTACTTCATAATAATAATGGTACGGATGCGTAACGACTTGGCCCGTAGCGGACTGTCCTTCAATGACCACATTAAATGTCCCTATTTTTCCTTCCTCATCAGCAAAATAGGTAATGGAGACAGGTCGTTCAAGAGTCCAACCATTCGCCCAACTCTGACCAGGGGCAAATGACTCGCAAATATTGAAATCTAATTCCCACCATCCGTGATTCTTTAAATATAGGTGGATCCAACTATTCAGGTCAAAACCGTTGTAATAATCTAAAGTATGTGTATAAGCACCTTCCGGCAGCGGCCATAACGGAACTGTTGCGCCATTCGCAAAAAACGGATAACTCACACATCCAAATTCATCTACAGCATCCAAAACAACCCCATTCTGCCGCAAACGTAGATATTCGGATTTCCAACCTGTGGGAAGATTAGGACCAGCTGGACCAGTTTGTGTCACACTCACTAAACGAACCGTTACGCGGAGTTGGCCATAGCCTCTACAGCATAGTAATAAAAACAAGGTGGTAAATAAGGGCAGCAAATATCTTTTAATAGGCATGGTGAAGGTATTTTGTAGCTGGGATATGGCTGAATCAATACTGGATAACAGCAGCTTTGCTGAGGGGGGATTGTGCACCATTTTCGTAAACGGCCCGTATGCGATAGGTATAGCCAGTTTGCATACGAAGATTCCCATCTGTAAACTGGTAAAGGGATAGGCCGCTTCGGCGATGAAGCTGAGCAAAAACTTCTTCTGCTTTGGCAATTTGATATACCCTGGGATTTTCATCGTTTTGCGCTCGATATATCTCGAAATGCCGGAATCCGCGCCCGGCCTTGTACCGCCAAGTCAAATCAATGGTCTTTGCTCGTCGATCAGCGTAGACTTCGACATCACTTACGCCATGTCGAATTCCATTATCGATGATGCCAGAGCGCACGATTTTCGATGCTGTTCGGTGCTCGTTGTCATCCACAGCAACCAGGCGATAATGGTATTGCATTCCTTTTTCGGCGAGGCTGTCCTGGAAGCTTCCTAAGCTACCGCTATCGAGGTAGCCAACGGTGTGAATGGTTTCCCAATTTCCTCCTTCATCAATAGGACGACGCAGTAATTCGTGTTGCTGAATATCTGGACTGGAACTGTATGCCCAGGCTAGCGTAACCATTTGATCGCTTGCTACTACATCCTTAAATACAGGTGCAGAAGGCGGAATAGTGTCGGGCCTTAATACCACGGCCACCTCAGAAAATTCAGATCGGTTTTGGCGTAGGTCAATTGCTCTGAGCTTGATATATATTTTCTCGCTCAAAGTGTTGAGGCTTACAGAATCGACAAAGTAGTTTCGAGGCACGACAGCACTGGTAGTCTGTGCAAATTCCGTTGTGGGGTTGTTAGACAGATAGACTCTGTAACCGGCCAAATCGGGTTCCGTATTTTTCTTCCAGGTAAGTACCATTTTGCCATCAGGCATGACCTTTCCCCTAATATCCTGCGGAGGGGCAGGCGGAGTGGAATCCTCTACTTGTCCAAGTGCTTCAAATGAGGAGATCTTCCGACCATAGGCATCCCAGGCTTCAACCTTGTAGTAATTGGTTGGCATGGGCAGTTCATCAACAAAGCTTCTGGCCGTCGCAGGCATTAGCTGATCGCCGGAGATGACAGAATAAGTACCCTTTGCCCTACTACTACGCAACACCTTGAAGCCGGCAATTTTCTCATTCGCATCAGGAGCAAAGGTCCAGGCAAGTACTAAGCCCCCCTGGTCATTCGCTAGAATCTCTGATACTTCCGGAAAGACTGTTGGAAGGGGATCAATTCCCATCCCTTGTACGGGATCGGATGCGGGTCCGAGTTCGCCGAAAATGGTACGTCCCCGGACTCGATAAAAATACGGGACGTTGTTTGCCGGCAGTTCGTCTAAGCGGAGCGCATATTCTGCATCCAAGGACGGATCTTGCTCCAAGCCAACGAATGGTTTAGCGTGAATAGATTGGTAAGTAAGGCCATCTTCCGAGCGTTCTACAATATAGTCACTATAGAAGGTTTGGCTTCGCCCCTTGTTCCAGGTGATGATCGCCTGACGGTTCTTGAATTCAGCTTTGAGCTCCGTCACCTTTGGCAATAAATAAGGTTCATCGGTGCTGACTAAGAAATAGGCAGTGTCCACAGCAGGGGCTATTTCGGCGGCAGGATAGACACGGTACAAGTACTGTGCATTGCTACCGATATTGCGATCCTCAAAGCCCAAGCCCATAGCCTTGGCTAGCTCGAAGGATTGATCAGCAACAAACATGGCAAAGCTGAAGCGGTTTTGTTGTTCTTCTGCTCGATTGATGAGGGCAGATAAATTATCCGCTGTCACTGCTGAATTGCTGAGCTCAAAAGAACTGCCAAACATGGCTTGTGCTGCTACTGCTGCATAGTCGCTGGTATCAGCCATAGCAGCCCAGGTAGTCTGGTCTTGCTCAGGGAGTATTGGATTTTGGGTGGGATAAACTACCTTTTGGCGCTCACTTGGAGGGCGTAATTCACCGACACGCTTCATGGTATAGCGCTCCAACACAACCCCTTCTTTGATGCATGCCTGCCAAAGAGCGAAGTTGTTTGGTGCCCATCGTAGTTTAATCACATTCGTGCCGCTTCTGCCAAGCATAAATAAGGCATCCTTTTCAACGGTCGGACTCTGCGCCAATCCTACCACTGGCAAGAGCACGAACAAGTACTTTATGACATTTGAGATCTTCATAATTTAGGCGGCTTCTTTTCTAGTTTGAGGTTCCATAATCAATGTCCATTTCCCGGACTGTCGGCCCGGTTGGCTGGCCCGGTTTGCGATACCTTACTTTGAATCGATAGGTGCCATATTCCGGATAAGGGAACAATCCATTGTAAAATGGAAGCAATTGGGGAGGGATAGGCTGATTATAGTAGACGATCGCAATCCGTTCGCGATAATCGAAGTCATCCAGCAGCAGGTTGTACGGAATCTGATAACGCATAATCACCGTCTGCGCTGGTAAATCCCAGGTATTGTTCGCGATGTCATCATCAGACAATTCCGGACTGTCGTACGGAGCATACTGTGCAGTCTTCATCGCTCTTGTCGGGATTAACCCTAGAACAGCAGGGTCTCTCCAGGTCAATTGAATGAGGGCCGTCGGTAGATGCTCGTGCATATGGCCATAAACCTGGCTATTGTACCATTGCTGACCGGTGACGTTCAAATCTGCTTCCAGGGAAATTAGCGGGAGAATATCCTCCTCTCCATTGAAGTATCCGCGCATGTCAAACTTGTCGAAGCCTTCGCCTGCATCCAGAAAGAGCCCCAGGTCATCGATCGAAAGGCCATTTGGTTGATTAGGGTCAATCAACACCGGCAGGAACCAGGATTGCTCGACAGTCAAGCTATTCACCTTCTCACTGAAGGTGTTGTACATACTGGTTCTGAAGTTGATGGTCGCTACAACCTCTTCATTCGAGGCTTGCAATTGTGCTTCCAGTTCTTGCTGCTGCATCAGAATCTCCGTGAAGTTGGGCTCTTCGCCTTCTGGTGGATCCTCTGTGTTCTCATCCTGATTGGAAAATAATTCGGTAGTCGTACCGACCACGTTTTCATCAACGGCTCCTTCCGAATTGATGGGGATAGACAGGATAGCTGCCTGAGTGATGGTACTGTTGGCCAACGCTTCAGAGGCTATCGGGAAGCCGAGCTGATTGGATGCATTGTTATATCCGACATCGTATTGTGCTACTGTCGTCGTGTTCTGGACATAGCGCACTTTTTGTGTAAACTCCTCATCAGTAAAGAGATAGTCCTGCCCTTGTTTCAACTGAATATATCCACTACCGGATTCGGACTTATGGAGGTTAAGTTGGCGATCAATCGGGTAGCTATAAGCAATGTTGTCGATTGGAATATAGTTCGGTGGAATCCCCGTTATGAAATTCACAATTCGGCTTTGCTCTACCGGTGATCCGTCGCCATTTAATAGAGACTCCCATTCACCATTAAAACCCTCTTTTTTCTCAAATTGGAGGCGTACAGTTAGTACCAGGTCTGATGTACCCGGCAAGACATCAGTAGGCCTGAGTGCTACGACATCCTGCGTATTGTTCCACTGTATATCTCCTGCGATGGGGTTGCCATCCGCATCTTTGACACTAAATTCTTCAATTTGGCTGCGATAGTAAAAGGAATTACCATCTTCGTCTTCCAAATGAATGGTTTCGCCAATCGGGATATTGAAGGTGGCCTGTGGCTTAAGGAATACATCGACATCTGTATTGGTATTGTTGTCCGGGGAGGTGTCTCCTATGAACTCAATTCCTGCCAGTGGGTTAGTCCCCCATATATCACATTTCTCACCCACTTCAAACTTGAAGCTCATGCTGCCACTTACTAAACCACCCATGACGCTGAAGTATCCTCCGACTCTGCCTCTTGCCCACAGCGGGTTTGGCATTTGCGCCTGCAGAACGGCAGCGGCACCAATTTCCAGGATATTGACATGGATTGTCTCCGATGAAAAGAGGTAATTGAGGGTTATTTTGATGCCGATTTCACCCTGCATATAAGCATACATTTGCCCACTGCCGTACCATCCATTGATACCTGGCGTCGGGGCATTCGGGTCGTTGGCGTCGCCACTGCATACCCCTCCTTCATAATGTCTTAGCATCACATCAAAACCTGCCCCGGCATTGAATGAGGCATAGAACATCAGAAACTCTAGACCAGGCATATCAAAATCCAGGCTTGCCCCAAAGAGTACGCCTTGTGCATTGGCGAATCTAGTATCATTCCGATCCACGATATCCAGTTGTCCTAAGATTTCCTGTACTTGTGGCGGAAGTGGCGGAAAGGCCGGTATTACAGTTCCCATGTCGAAATATCCGCCCATACTGATGTCCAGCGGTTCGATATGGTCCAGCCCCTCCACATTCATGCTTAGCAACATCGGCGATTCCGGTACGCCCAAATAGATGTACCAATCCAATGAATCAAAATGGAGAACGCCGGTTCCGGCATAATTGTCATCGTATCCGCCTGTTATGGGGTAGTGATTGACGTAGACGCCCAGGGTAGCATGCAGGGAACTATTGATATGGTCATAGACAATGGCTAACTCACAGGTCAAAGCAGCATTTTCGCTGTCCGGTGACAGGAACCGACCAGTACCATCCAAGGTCACGGACACCAGGCCACCGGAATTATTAATATTGACACTAAGGGTTACATCCCCCATAAAGGTGTTGCGTTGCACCGTACCAATAACCACCATCGCCTTTATTCCGATGCTTCTACTGGCATCGGGCACATAAGTGGAACCGCTGATCGACGCGCCTAATTCACTGACAATTTCGATCATGTCCGGCGCAGAATTCGGGTCAGAAGGATCTGGTAGAACAATCTGGTTAAAACCTTCCTGCCGCATCTTATAGTACGCACCACCACCGAATCCGTATAGTGCTAAACCGGTGTTACCAATGGGTACACCAGGATCTCTTGCTACCAGGGCATCGACAAAGAAGTAGCGCATGTCTTCTATTCGCCCGAACTGGGCAACAGCAGCAACAGAGACCCCCGGAGTGAAGGTGGCCGCTACCTCCCCACGATAGCCTCGCCCGTAGGTGTCGTCTTCTTCATAGAACATGATCGCTCCATGGAAGGCCATACCTCCGGTACTCACATCGACCGACAGGGCATCCACTCTTACCGTTTTGAAATTCCATAAATCTCTATCGATGACCTCATTGTAAACCATCTCTCCCACAATCCTCAGCATACCACGTCCGGAAAACTCTCCTCCTCCGGAACCCGTGAGGTTCACGGAAACATCCAGGCCTAAAATCACTTCGTTGGCTGAAGTGTCCTGAATAAGGGCAATTTCATGAATCACAATAGGGAATCCGGCCATTTGATCTCCTGCACCGGAAGTTAAGGCCCATGAACCCACATTTTGGATAAATCGCCCTCTGGAGGAAATGGTGAAGTCCTGAAATTCCACTCCCGCGACTTCTACTCGGTCCGCATTCGGATCATTACTATTGCCCACAGTTGGTTGAAGGCTGGCAGAGCCGTGCAGAACTGCCGTTGCTCCAAAGGAATCATCGGCTTCCAGGTAATCCAGTGATATGCTCGAATTTTCGGCTAAGGTCAGATTTGCTGACCAAATGTCCAGACTTAACTCTTCCAGTATTTCCACGGTCAATACATAACCGGAGTCTGGGACGATTAAGGCGGCGACGCCCAGGGTATCCACCGGGAAAGGTGGGGCCACGATTTTGCCATAAAAATCGGCCTGCATGAATTGGTTGGACTGGATGCCGATTCCAAGGGTGTCAATGGAAAAGGCCCAGGTTCCAATTTGCCCTTCTTCCAGGCTTACCACATCGTAACCGAATATATAACCAGAGAAGCCTGTATGGTCGATGATAACATCGTTTGCACCAATAGTAATGGTCGCAGGCTCTTCCATACCTCTGCGTTGAGAGAACTTCTTTGGAAGCTGTACGCTTATTTCTTGCAGGTAAAAACCTTTCCATACCGCCAAAGAATCGATAGGTTCGCCTTCTTCGCCTTCTTCGCCTTCTTCGCCTTCATCATCTCCGGGCAGATCAGGATGCTCATAACCGTCTGGAAAATTGACAGAATCCGGGGTATATATATCGCTCAAGTCAAGTACTGCCGATTGCACTTCCCAAGTCCAATCCGGCAACTGCTTTAAGGCGAATGGTGTAATGCTGATGTCTGCAACAAAATCCCCCCATTCCGGCATGACCGTCAGAAAACTACCAGTCACCGTTTGAGTAGTGTCAGGTGTGTTGGTTTCCGGATCGACGGCAAGAACAAGGTCTTTACAAAACTCAATTTGGCCTTCTATGCTAACAGCGCTGACGCCCTGGCAATCCCATTCTACATAGGTATTGTCACCAGCGAAGAGTTGGAGCATCGCCTTTTCCATGACCATGAAACTGGCATCATGGGCCAGGTAGATTTTGGGTTGTTCTATAAAGCCATTTGTATGAAAATCGATATCAGAACGGAAGGAGAGGTAAGCCATTCCTCCACTGGTGCTCAAATCCAAGGATGCAAAGGCAGATAGATTGGCTCCTTCAGGCGTAAATTCCATCGCATCAATAGCGATCAAGTTGTTTCCACTTCCCAAAGAAAAAGGCAAGTCAATGGCGCCGAGGCCTAATACAGGTGGAATGCGATTGTGTTCGGCTATATAACTACCGATAAAGCCTTCTCCGTTAAATGGTATGTATTGCTCTTCTTCCTCTGGTTCTTCTATATCGTCATTGATCTCCGTCATCGGTACGCCGCAAAAACTGGTCTCAGCGTCTAATTGCAGCTGGTTATCGTAGACTTCCTGCGGACTAATAAAGCCATCAATGGATTCTAAACCCTGACTCGGGGCAATGACAGTCCCATCGTAGATCTGTCGGTCAGCATTTACGAAGATGTCCTCAAAGTAAACATTCACCCAAATTTGTAGCCAATGGACCTTAACCCGACCTGCTCCGTTCCAAGCGCCTGGAGTTGTAACGGATGCTTCACTGGCAACTACTAGCAAGTCAAAACCTCCAATATTCAATAGATCACCAATACTGATGTCTGCGGGTTCATTACTGGTGATCTGTGGAGGTGTGTAATCATAAGTACATTCCACTGGTGCGGAAATGGTATCCGTTCGAACGGTATCTACCGGTGAAAACTCTCCATCGACCGTACCCCCGCAAAGCGTAAAAACCTGATATTCATAAACGGTATTGTCAATCAGATTTTCCAAAGTGGCAGTAGGATTAGTCACTTGGTCTTCATACCAAATAGCTTCCTCCAGACCGGACTGGCGGTAACGCACGACATATTCATTGTTGAATCCGACAACGGGACTCCAGGATATAGCAACAGATTCATGGTTGATAGTCTCCGCCTGGATGCCGTCCGGGTAGGGGCAACTCTCACCGTATTGAAAAATAGCAAGATCACTCCAACCATTATTCTTGAAACTATTCATCATAGTCAGGTCCTGCGCACGAACCCTTATGATGTATTGCTGTCCTAATGCTAAGGGAGGATCAGCAGAAGTAAAGTAATGTGTAGTAACACTAATTACCGTTTGTTCGTAAAAGGGCTGCTCATATTCAATGATCACGTTGGGAGCAATACCTTGTGATTCATCGTATTCGTAAATCTCGATTGTGTATTCGGTAGGAAATCCACCCGTATGCCGGGCCTGCCACTGGAGGGTCAAATACTGCGGATAGGTTACCTCTTGTTCGTCAATTGGTGATAGTACAACTGGGGTGTCATGCAGGATAGCAAAGATGCTTGTACAACTCTCTAAAGACACTGCACCTTCATTAGCGCGATCATAATCAAAGACCTCAAAACACACGTTGTACTGACCATCCGGCAGGCCGCCATTTTGTAAGTATGCTTCTAATGTATAGCCACTAAAATCAAGATTATTGGGATCAAAATACGTCGCTAGATCAGTTCCGGTCAATAATACCGGCACGCCAAAACTTAGGGTAATGGGTGGTGGATTGATATTGTTTTTGGTTGTCAACACAATACCTGCACCTTCGATTCTCACCCTCAAACGTACTTGGTAACTAATCTCATCTGCATCCCTTAATATCAAGTTGACACCAATTCGATTGCTGCCAGGAGAAGCCAGCTCCTCCAAATTACCACTATGTGGTGGTGCAGACTGTGCAATCGCCGATACCGGATAGATAACCTGAGCAGATAAAGGCGCAGCAGTGATCAGTAAAAGGAGTACCGCAATAGCAAGTGACATTCTCATCGTGAAGTAGTTGGGCACAGGCATACACAAGGTGTTGGAGTTAAATTTTAATTCTATTTCTTTTGACTACTAAAGCGATAGCCATACAGTAAGCGTCCGTACAACTCTGAAAAGGCAGATAACTCGCCTAGTCTGGTAGCACGATGAATAAAGGAAGTAGTCAGCCCCAAGCTATGATCATTAAGGAACCGATAGTCTGTTCCAAAACTGATATTCCAAACGGTATTGTTTGCTGCACCGTCTATGTAGATACTATTGAAGGTGAGTCGAAGATCAGTGCTTAATTGCCGATTTAAGTATTGCTTCCTAGCACCAATAGTTGGTGAGAATGTGACCGTTTGTAAGTTGGTAAATGATGCATTGTTCACATTCAATGAGGTGATCAATTGAAGGTCTCGTTCTTTGACCTGCTGTGTATAGATTAGACTGGCATTGAAAAAATCGGACTCGCTATCAGACTGTACTACGTCATTAATCACGCTATTCGCACTCTGTTGAGAGAGCACAAGGCTTAGGGTCGACGGACGCAGTTTCGTTCCAAGAAGATAGGTCGCACTCAGGCTTGCCGTGCGAGTCAACTGCGCCAAGAAAATGGAGTCAACCGGTGTTAGCAGGTTATTGAAGGAACGTAATTTGGTGGAGTTTCTAAAATTTGAGTAAGCGGCGCTGATATTCAGTTTTTCAGTAGGGCTGTAATTCAGATTCCCGGATCCGATCCATCGATTGCTGCTAATTTGCTCCTCATCATTCAAATTAGTGCGCTCAAGACCTCCTTTGACAAACAGGGTGAGTTTGTTCTCGACCAAAGCCTTGGAAATACTTAAAGTTGAATAGTCTTGATCATTGTTAAAGAATATTGCACCGAGCGTGCGGTAGCCCCGGTCAATACGCTCATAACCGGCCCTAATGCTAAAGCCATTGGTGTAATAGCCGATGCCCGTATTGATTGCGTTGCCCACCGAACCGGAGCTATTGGGTTCGAATAAACCAAACAGCGTATAGCTTCTTCCAAGTTCACTGTCGTCAAACAATGGGGCACGACGATCTCTGTTGAAGGCACTACGAGCTACTTCAGCGTCTAAGTTGATCCTTTTCGTAATCTTATGTCGCCCAACCAGACTAAGGATTTTGTTTTCTGATGGCAGTACGTCTATTGTTACTGGAGTTAGTATTGAATTTTTATCGTCCCAGGCAGAGAAGTAAATCAACTGGTATTCATATTGGGCGGTAGCAATGCCTGTCTTGAATCCCCACCCCCATCGTTCATACGCTGGATCAAGGCTTTGCAGGTTATTGAGATCTTCGGCAACTGCCCTACTTAAGCGGCCATACATCGCCGAGAAATTAAACTTGCCAGGCTTTAACTCTGTCCCAACACCTCGAAAGGTGAGTCCATTTAGGGTATACTTCGAGAAATTAAGGTTTCGATCACCGAGATGTAGCGTAGCCCATTTGTATTTGGGACTGATCCCTAGAAAGGTATAGGAAGGAAGATTGAACTGCTGATTACCGTCGGAAAACGTTAAGCTAAAAGGTGCATTTGCACCCAACAAACTAAAATTTAGTCGCGCTTGTAAACGCCATTGAGAGGGGTCACGTCGTGGGTCAATTCCATTGTTCCAATAGAAGGTATTGGAAAAAGAAAGGCCTCCATTAATTTTTAGGTCATTTGCACTTAGGTTTCGAATCTGCTGACCTAAGTCAGTTACATCTTGTGCTAGTAAAGACACGGAAGACATCAAGAGCAACAAAAGCACTAGAAACCGTGCAAATTCATTATTAAATGGGTCGTGTTTATACATCGTCAGCTGGTTTATAGCCACATGAATACCCGCCTCTTATCTGCATTAGATAGAAGTCTAAAGGGATCAACTAATTAGGGGAAGAAGTCAATATCTGTTTTCAGCGACAAAGTTTCGTTGCAATTATCACAACGACTTGTGGCAATTTAAGACTTAGCATTCCGGTCTTTGACTTTGACAAGGCTTCTGCTTTGCTGCCTTCTATTGCCAACTTCTCGACTGGCCTGTACCACAATATGTGTTCTAATATATCTCAGAATACCGCAAGAATAAAGTTTTGGCAGAAATGGGGCTACCATTGGCAGAAATGGAGCCATTACGCTCATTGAACGTAGCAAACCAAAACGGAACAGGAAGGAAGGCAAATTGAAATTTAGCGAAAATAAGAGGATGGTGTCCGGCCAAATTCTGTCTGGTATAATCGACTGAAATACGAAGCTTTTTGAAACCCGACCGCTTTGCAAGCCTCATTAACGTTAACTACGGCCTTAGCTTCCAGCAACTCTTTGGCCTTATTTAAACGTACCACACGGATATAGTTATTCGGCGTCAATCCAGTAAGCTGTTTTATTTGGCGATATAATTGTCGTTCACTAAGTCGCAACTCGCTGGCCAAAAAACTAAGAGCGTGTTGGGAAATTTTATAATGCCG
>ENA-UENT01000431-UENT01000431.1-marine-metagenome-genome-assembly--contig:-NODE-431-length-26017-cov-7.709283_pt1 | contig 26017 bp, 20 predicted proteins | sample MGYA00237879_ERZ529330 | MGnify/ENA primary metagenome ERZ529330 (study PRJEB26372, sample SAMN05368345) | marine metagenome | biome: cultured habitat; feature: ocean water; material: water; isolation... | reverse complement strand
GGCTATGTGTTTAACCCTCCATGAGAGTGCGTGGTTTTGGGGGGGGGGATGGAAACACATAGGGACATAGGGCATATAGTTTTTGCGCTATGCGCACTATGTGGCTATGTGTTTAACCCTCCATGAGAGTGCGTGCGTTTCGGGGGGAGATGGGAACACATAGGGACATAGTGAACATAGGGTTAAATTGTTTGGCTATGTGCTCTATGTGCTCTATGTGCCTATGTGTTTCAAAAAAACTATGGCGTAGACACCGAAACCGGCAACACCTTCCCATTAAAAAAGTGGTGCCCCTGTAGGGCAAAGTAGCTCAAAAAGCCACCCATTTGCGCACTGCTCACTGGCGCCTGCATGCCCGGGAAGGCCGCAGCCAGCATTTCGGTCTGCACCGCACCCAGCGCCAGGCAGTTGACGCATACGCCAGAGTCTTTCCATTCTTCCGCCAGGCACTCCGTGAGGGTGGCGATGGCGGCCTTGCTGACGCTGTAGGCGAGCAAGCCCGGGAACTTGGAACTGCCCTGATAGCCTCCCATACTGCCGATATTGAGGACGTGGGCTTTTTCGGCGGCCTGCAGGAAGGGGCGCAGCATTTGCAGCAAGTGGACGGGCCCGTGGAAGTTGACGCTCATGACGTTTTCCCAGTCGGTGCCGGTGGTCTCGTGGAAGGGCTTGTTAAGCAGGTAGCCGGCGTTGTTGATCAGTACGTCTACGGTGCCCCAGGGCTCTACGATTTCGAGCAGGGGGCGGGCATCAGGGGAGGTGATGTCGTAGGCGAGGTAGTGCAGGTTGTCTCCGGCTTCCTGTTGGAGTTCCTTCAGGGCGGCTTCATTTCGGGAGAGGGCGAGGACGCGGTGGCCGTCTTTGGCGAGTTGCAGGGCGGTATCGCGCCCGATGCCCCGGCTGGCCCCGGTGATGATGATGTTTTTCATATTGTCAGTATTTTATAAATCGCCCAGTTGGGGGCGGATGGTGATTTCTTCAATAACGGCATTGGGCGGTAGTTGCCAGGCGCTCCAAATGGCTTCGGCTACTTCGGAAGCTTGTAGCAGGCGGTCCGCTGGCAGGTCGGCGCCGGTCCAGGAATCAGACCAGGTCGGGCCTGGCAGGATAGCAGTTGTTCTTATACCTTTATCTTTGAGCTCGTAACGCATGCTGTGGTGGAAGGACAACAGGGCGGCTTTGGTGATGCCGTAGGAGCCCTTTCCAATATACCCTTCCCGGCTGGCTACGGAGGCGATATTGAAGATATGGCTGCCCCGGGGCATTTGGTGCCATACAGCCCGGCTCAGGTGGTAGGGCGCGTAGAGATTGACCGCCATCATGTGTTCCAGGGTACCGTTGGGTTCCTCCAAAAGGGTGCCGGGCAGGTAGGCGCCGGCGTTATTGATAAGGATATCAACGGTTTCGTAGCCGGCTTTCAGGGTTTGGCAGAGATTCTGTACGGCTTCTGCATCTGCAAGGTCACAGGGGAATACTTCAATGCGGCATTCCGGGGCGATGGTTTGGAGTTCCTGCCGAACTGTTTGCAGGTCAGCTGCAGTACGGGCAATGAGCGCCATACGGGCACAATGCGGTGCAAAGCGATCTGCAATAGCCCGGCCGATGCCTTTGGTGGCGCCGGTCAGAAGGAGTGTGGGGCGTTGGTCCATAATGGGAGCAACGAATGGGAGCAACGTATTGTTTGTACGGGTATGCAAAAAGCGCGGTTTGCCTAATTAAAGGCAGGAAGCTGCCCATTTTTGGGATAAAGCTTCTACATTTGCGCGGTGAAGTTGCGCAAGACTTAGTAGTTTGACGGCAATAAGCCAGACCGTTTTCTCTTTAGGTTTTGCGAAATTTTAACGCAACTTCCAAGTTTTCAGTCGCTTATAAGATTTCGCAAAACCGCAAACGGTCTAACTTATTTTGTTTCCGTCTTTTATAATAAGGCTCATGTTTTTAAAAAATATACTCTACCATTTTGGCCGCTATGTGATGATGCTTGGTACGGCGATATCCCGGCCCGAGAAAGTTTCCATGTATTACAGGGAGACGATGCGGCAGATGAATGACATCGGTATTGGTTCTCTGTTTATCGTTGGTCTGATTGCCATCTTTATTGGTGCGGTAACGGCGGTGCAGTTTTCCTATCAGCTGGATGGTACGCTTGTGCCAGTCTACTACATCGGCTATGTGGTACGGGACATGACAATTATTGAGCTGGCACCAACTTTTACCTGTCTGGTACTGGCGGGCAAGGTGGGCTCCAACATCGCTTCTGAAATCGGGGGCATGCGCCAAAAGGAGCACATCGATGCGATGGAAATCATGGGCGTCAATACCGCAGCTTACCTTATTATGCCCAAAGTGATTGCGGCGCTGGTGGTGATTCCCATGCTGGTGGCGGTGGGTGCATTTATCAGCATTATTGGGGGGTATCTGGCTTCCGTGCCTACGGGCGTTATGGCAGATGCCGATTACATAAAAGGGCTGCGCTCCTTTTTCGACCCCTTTAATGTGACGATGATGTTCATCAAGGCGGTCGTGTTCTCTTTTATCCTTACAACGGTGTCCTGCTATCAGGGGTACCACGTGCGGGGCGGCAGTATTGAGCTGGGGCAGGCCAGTACTAACGCTGTGGTCTTTAGCGACATTTTGATTTTGGTGGCCGACTACCTGCTGGCCGTAATTCTGACGAGTTAAGCAAGGCTTATGATCCGGACGAAAGATATCTTCAAGTCCTTTGACGAAAAGGAAGTACTGAAAGGGATTACCACTGAGTTTTACCAGGGTAAGACCAACCTGATTATTGGGCGCAGTGGTGCGGGTAAAACGGTATTGCTCAAGCTATTGGTCGGCTTGTTGCAACCTACTTCCGGTGAGGTTTGGTACGGAGATACCAACTTTTTCAACTTGAATAAAAAGGAAGTGCGTGCCATCCGTATGCAGGTGGGCATGCTTTTTCAGGCTTCGGCCCTCTTTGACTCTATGACGGTGGAGGAGAATATCCGTTTCCCGCTCGATATGTTTACCAATATGACCTACAAGGAGAAACGCAAACAGGTGGACTCCTGCCTGGAGCGGGTCAGCCTCTCCGGGGTCAACGATAGCTTCCCTTCTGAAATCAGTGGGGGGATGCAAAAGCGGGTGGGCATTGCCAGGGCCATCGTGCTCAATCCGCGCTACCTTTTTTGCGATGAGCCCAACTCCGGGCTTGACCCGAAAACGTCTATTGTGATTGACGAGCTGATCCTGGACATTACCAAAGAGAAGAACATCACCACAGTGATCAACACCCACGACATGAACTCGGTGATGGAAATTGGCGAGAATATCATTCTGCTCTATCAGGGTGAGATAGCCTGGCGGGGGCACAGGGGCGAGGTCCTGGAAAGTGATAATGAGACGCTGCAAGACTTTATTTTTGCCTCACCTTTCCTGCAGCGGTTGCGGGAATCGGCTTTAGGGAAGTAAGGCGTCTTCACGCAACGAGTGCAAAGAGGAGCGCAAAGTTCGGTAAGCGGGGGGGGCTGCTCTGGCTTTGCGTATTTTGCGAAAACTTATGCGCCCTCTGCGTGGACCCCACTCCCCCTGCGCAAACCCCTGCAGCACATTTGTCACCGGAAATCCTTATCTTTCAGGGCACAACGCTAAAACCCAAAAACCATGGGCAACCGAGGGCTAGACCTGGAATCCGCCATATCTGCTTTTGATCCCGCCAAAGGGAAAAACCACCTTTTAGTAGTTGGCATCGATAACTACGCGCACTGGCCGGCGCTGCACAATGCTGTGCGTGATGCCCGCACCTTCGCCAACGTCCTTTGCCAGCAGTATCAGTTTGAAGAGGGCGATGTCCGCAAGCTCTTCAATGAGGACGCCTCCGAAGGTGGTATCTACAATGTACTTCGGGAGCTGAAGCGCGGGATGGGCCCTCACGACAGTCTGATTATTTACTACTCCGGGCACGGCTACTTCGATCAGGATTTCGACGAAGGTTACTGGGTGCCCCAAGATGCCCGCAAGGGTGCTGAAGAAACCTATATTTCCAATGCCAATATCCTGAAGCGGGTCAATGCGTTGGAAGGGCAGCACATCCTGCTGATTGTGGACTCCTGCTTTTCAGGTTCGCTGCTAACCAGTACACGCAACGCCTCTGTGGATGAGCACTTCCCTTCACGCCGGGTCATTTGCTCCGGCCGTTTAGAGGTGGTGTCAGATGGTGCGCCGGGGCAGCACAGCCCCTTTGCAGACCTGCTGATCAGCCGGCTACGTGATAATACGGCCCCTGCTCTGAATACGACCGCTTTGGTGCAGTACGTCAAGGAACATATTCCAAAGTTATCCCAACAAGCACCAATTGACGGGCGGTTGCAGAATTCCAGCGACCGGGGCGGAGAGTTTATCTTCCACCTCAAAGTGAGTGAGGATGAGCTGTGGGGCAAAGTGGAGCAGGAAGGGACCGTTTCTGCTTACGAGGCCTATCTCAATGATTATCCGGGCGGGAAATTTGCCCGGCGGGCTAGTCAGCAACTCCTGGTTTTAAGGGAGGACACCATCTGGGAAAATGCCCGGCAAAAAGATAATGAGCTGGCCTACCGCAATTACCTCAAACAGTATGCCGGTAAGGGCAAATACCTGGAAGCCGCCCAAAAACGCCTGGATGCTCTGGAGGCGCAGCAGGAAGACCGCCGTAAGGTGCTGGAGCAGCTTGCGCAAAAAGATGCAGAGCGCGAAGGTATTCAGGAACAGTATCAGGCACTCGTTGATGAAGCGGAACGCCTTTTTCAAAAGGAGGAGATGGAGGGCGCCCGGGAAAAATACCGGGAAAGCCTGCAGTATTTCATGGCGGGCTTTGCACCGGATTACACCTACGTGGAGGAGCAGATCAACCTTTGCACTAATGGGGTTGCCTTTGTGCGGAGCCTCAATAATGGCAAAGCAGCGATGGGGCGTGAGAACTACCGCCTGGCCCTGCAGTATTTCAATGAGGCAGCCCAACATGGCGATGACCCCAAGCTGGAAGACCTGATCAGGGTTTGCCGGCAACGGCTCAATAGCCCGGCTCCGGCTGCTTCGCGAGAGACAGCTTACGCCAACACCACCACCCGGGGTGCCAAAACAGCAACACTGCCAAAAAAACAAAAGGGCAACTGGGGCGGAACCCTGCTGAAATGGATTGGAGGGTTTGCCCTGTTTTTCATCATTTTGGGGGTCATTGGCAACCTGCTGCCAGAAGAAGAGCTCTATACTGATGAACCGGTTTACCAGTCGCCGGAAAGCGTACAGCAAATGCCTCCTGCGGAAAGAGCGTCTTCCGGTCAGGGCAAGCCTGCGGCGGCTAAGCCTGCTGCCACCCCACAGGAGCTCATCCTCGGTGACTGGGCGGTAGAGGATATCGTGATGAACGGGCAGTCTCTGTCTGATTTGGCCGGACAGTACGGGACCGACCTCTCGGAGTACGTGTATTCCTTCAGCAGTAATGGTCAGGTCTCTGTCTACAGCCCGGCCGGCACAGAGCAGCAAACGTATTCTATTGAAGGTCAAAATATTTACCTGTATTCCAGCGTATGGGGCGGAAGCCCGGGGGTGATCAACTATATCCGGTCTTCGGAAATGCAGCTCACCTTTTATGTGGCGGATGGCTTTGGAGGCTCAACGCCCATGATCGTTACCTTTGCCCGGGGATAAAAAGAAAACCTGTGCCGTTTATGCTCAGCACAGGTTTCTACATGTCGTCCTGCATACCGTAAATTAGTAGTCCCGGAAGACCCGGCTGGCGTTCCGGTTGAAATTGTCCATCACATCGGTGCCGCCGAAGGGGTCATTCCCGTTGAGCTCGTTGGCTGGCGCATCACGGTAAAGCTCTCTGAGCCAGCCCGGATTGTTACGTTCGCCAATAGCAGTGGAGTGGAGCAAGACGTAGTCTCCCGGAGAAAGGGACGGGTTGTAGAAAACGAACTTCACGTTATTCTGATTGGTGTACGGGAATTCGTAATAGGTCCAAATCTCGTAGGGTGGGGCAGAGGGTTCCTGATCCCGCATTTCCATATCATCGGGCTGGCCATATTTGAGGTAGTAGTATCCGCGGTCGGTTTCAAAGCCGTGGCGGAAGCCGCTGTCGTACATTTTATCGACTGCTGCGGCAATCTCCATATACTTATCGTAAGCGGTCTTAGGATTATTAGGGGACTGCCCGGCCCAGTAGCTGAACAGGTATAGCCGTTGTGCTTCGAGGTTCTCTGATTTGATCATGGTATTCACCGCCTCCACATCATTTTGTGGCATCTTCGGTGTCAGTGCGCGAAGGCTATACTCCAGCTCTTCCGCATCCAGTAGCTGAACGAACTCTTCCTTTACATCGAAGTCTACCATTTCGATGGGGGCCTCCTCCAGGAATGGGTTGCTGCGCTGGAAAAAGACGGTCTTACTGCTAAGGAGCCCTTTGGTGCGGTCACGCACTTCCACAATCAGGTTGTAATTGCCGGAGGGGAGCTCAGTGATGTCCATGCCAATAAGTACAGGGACAATGGGGGCGGGTTTCTGCCGTTTATGCCCGATCATGATGGGTTTGGCGTTTTCTTTGTTGGCAGGCTCCACAGAATAGCTGACGAGGTAGTCCTCACCCAACGCCTGGTCAGAATTGTAAACTTCATTATAAAAAATCAGTCGGGAAGCGTGGCGGCTGTAGAAGTTAAAAGGCAGGGGCTCCATTTTGATACCGTTCTTGACAAACATGTTATTTTGTCCGGGCTCGGCTTTTGTGTAGCTGGAAAGCAGGGTCAGCCCTGACTGGCATATTTCTGTTTCCGGGAAGCCAATGCTGAAGTTGGTATTGTACTCTTTGGCATTGTCATTCTCGTTGAGGTCAGAAACGGCGACCACGAGGTTGTAGTCGCCAGGTTCAAGTGCAAAACGCTTGAGATCGATGAAATCAATCCGGGTTTTGGTCAGCGGACTATTGAGGGCATACTTGTCAAATTTGACAATCTCCTCTCCCTGCTTGAAGAGAATAACCACTTCTACATTTGCCTGGTACAGGCTATCGGGCATCTCATTGAAGGTTACCGTTTGCCCGGCAATGTGCAGGTAAACTTCGATGTAAGGATTATCCGGCGTCCTGAAAGTCGCAAAGGAGATACTGGCGTCTATTGCGAAGAGCCCGAGCGTAAAGCAAAGGCTGGTGATCATGGTTAGGATAAACTTTTTCATGGTATAGCGTTTGAGTCTTACAACTTACAATAAAGATAGCAGTTAAGCCAGCCCAAGGGCGGGAAAAACGGGTGAATGTCAGCCCGGCGTTCGTAATTGCAACTTTTGAACTCCTGAATGAGATGTCTTTTTAATAAAAAAAAGGAAAAGGAAAAAGTTGTATTTTGGTAACAGACAATTGGCCCGCTTAAAAAAGTCAATCTTTTATGCCGTACAAATCTACCTTACAGCAGGTGTTAAAGCAGACCCTGCTGGTCCTGGCTTCTGCATTTTTAGTTTTTCAGTCTTTTGGGCTGCTGTCCGGCATGGATTACTATGCAGATATTCGCTTTTGGCCGGCCGTATTTCTGGCCTGGGTGATCAACATGTTTATAACCGGCATATTTGCGTTTGCCGGTTTTGCCCTGCCTACACAAAGGTTACTGCCGGCCCGGTACTACCATATTGCTAACCCCGGTCAGTTGAAGCGGCTTTATCAGGCCTTTGGGGTGGAGCATTTCCGGAAGTTACTGTTGGCTACGCTGTGGCGCAGCAAAGCGAAGCAGCAAAGGTATTTTAACGGCCGTGCCGATGGGCTGAAGCATCTTGCTGAGCAGTCGAAAAAGGCAGAGTTCGGGCACCTTCTTCCTTTTGTACTCTTGAGTGCAGTTGGCACATATATTGTTTTTTTCGTACAGCCTGTACTGGGTATTTTATGCCTGTTCATCAATTTCCTGGGCAACTTCTATCCGGTTTTGCTACAGCGGCACCACCGGATGCGGCTTCAGCGGATAGCAGCCATCAGAACAACGGCTCGTGCATAAAGGGGATAAGCGCAAAAATCAGTGGTTGGATATAGAGGGCTTCCCGGCTCACAAGCCCATTGGTGAGCAGGCCTACGGCACCACCTTTGTGTTTGGTGTTTTGCTCTTTGAAAAGGCCATCCATGACCGGCCCAAGTTCCTCGCCGCCTTCAATAGCCGCCACTGCTGCTCTTGGAAGCGGGAAGCTGGCACTTCGGGCACTGTATTCCCGGCTATCGGTGCGCACACACATCCAGCCAAAGGCTTGAAGCCCTAACCCCTGTGCATCGGCCACGCCACCCTCCAGGCCTACCCAAAAGTCAGCATGTGGTTGTTCCTGCTGGGCCCGCTGCGCTCTTTGCCGTGCCCCGAGGAGCGTCTCCGCGTCTGTCATGGGCTGATCCCGGACACCTGAAGGGACATCCACTCCGGTGATAGAAATGGCCATATCCGGAAAGGCTTGCTCGAAAGCTTGCCGGGCTGCAGCCTGCTTTACGGGATTGAGAGAGGCAACAATCACCTTTAGTGAGGCCATAGTGGAATTTTATTCTTGGTTAGGGATAGCCCGCAGCAGGTTGAATTGGAAGGGCGTATTTCTAAGTTCAGTTTGCAGGACGAGTGTGCTGTCGGTGATGGAAGCAACGGTATATGCGATAATATTGCCATCCTGGTTTTGCTCAATACTTTGACCAGAGATTTGATAGTCGCTTTCGCCTTTAGCTACCGGCAGATTGGTCCGCATGCTGCCATCGGCGTCAAATTCGTAGTAAAGATCAGCCAGCGACCGGGTCGGCTCACCATTGCGGGTTGCCTGCTGTAATTCCCACCTGCCAGGTAAAAGTTCCTGAATATTCTGCGGCTCCTCTGTACAGGAAACCGCTAGCAGCATCAGGCCAATACACAGCATAAAGGAGTTGGAAATGCGCATAGAGTTCATAGTTATCCAATGATTTATTCGCAAAAGTACCAATTATTTTGAGCTGACCTTGAGAATCATCAGGCAAAATCAGCGGCCAAACGTACACTATCCGGCAGGCAATTGTTAGAAGCTAAAAAATAGCCAGATGTTTCGTGCATGACGAACTAGTTCGTAAACGAACGGTTATTTGAAGAATGTTAATTTAATTCAGGAATATTCGTTTATTTTGAGCGCTATTCAAATAACCCTCCCTGTCTCTGAAGAAATGATAATGTATGGCTAAAGGAACTGAAATTGATGACCTGGATAGAAAAATTCTGTCTATCCTGATGCGGAATGCTAAGAAACCATATACCGATATCGCCAAGCAGCTCTTTGTGTCCGGTGGCACTATTCATGTGCGCATGAAAAAGCTGGAGGATGCGGGCATCGTTAAGGGGTATAACCTGGCAGTCGACCCGAGTAAATTGGGTTACGATATTTCTGCGTTCCTTGGGATTTATCTTGATAAAAGCTCACTTTATGAAGATGTGGCAAGAGAACTCGCTAAAATTCCGGAGGTGGTAGCGGCTCACTACACAACCGGGTTGTATTCCATTTTTGCAACCATCGTTTGCCGGGATACCAAACACCTGCGGGATGTCTTGCATGATAAGGTGCAGAAAATCAATGGTATACAACGTACCGAAACCTTTATCTCCCTTCAGGAGAGTATCAACCGGCCCATCCATATTACAGATGAGCCATTCCTTGATGAAGAAGGGTAGGTCATAACTTACTGCATCAGCAGAACGTGCCCGCCGATCGTTTTCCGACCACCGGAGGTTAGCTCCAGGATCGCCATGTAAGTATACACGCCGGGGTCCATCTGCTGTCCGCGGAAAGTGCCATCCCATCCCAGCTGTTCCCGGTTGGGCGGAAAGTTTTTGTTTTCGAACATCAGGCCTCCCCAACGGTCGAAAATCCGGAAAACCAGAACCTTCTCTACCTGTGAGGTATTGGCATAGATGTTCAGCCGGTCGTTGACGTGGTCACCATTTGGAGAAAAAGCAGTGGGGACATAGATATCAACCGACTCATCAAGGGTGATTGCAATCGTCAGCTCCGTGGAGCAGCCATAGAGGTCAACCACCCGCAAGGTGTAGGTTTCGGGCTGAGAAAGCTGTACGGTAGGGAATGGGCAGTCTGTACAGCTCAAGCCGTTAGCCGGTGACCACCGAATACTTGAGATCAGGTTGAGAGGTATGTTATATTGGGGTTGTAGCGTATCGGTCAGGCCTGATTTCAATTCCATCAAAGCTGGCAGGTCTGCAATGCGTTCATAGGCAGCCGGCCAGAGCGTGGCCTGTTCGACTTCACAGCCCATGGCATCCTGAATAGTGATCAGATAATGCTCGCCCGGCGTGAGTTGATCCAAAATTGCAGGACCGCTAAAAGTGCCGCCATTGATAGCATACTGATAGGGGGGAGTGCCACCGCTGGCACTGGCTTTAATTGAGCCGGAGCTAATGGATTCACAGTCAAACTGCAAAGGCAGCAGGGGCGGGGGAGCGTTAATTTCGAAAGTCGCCTCCTTCTCACAGCCACTGTCATCCGTTATTATAATTGTGTAAGCGCCCGGGCTTAGCTGTTCTCTTTCCAAATCAGGCCCGGGCGTATCCAGCCAGAACCAGTCATAGGGAGGCGTGCCTCCGCCGAGGCTTACCTTAACTCTGCCATCTGTACCGGCCGAGCAGGAAGCGTTGGTAAGCTCTGCGGTTATCGTAATGGCGTTTACTTCCACCCATGCGCTGCCCCCAACTTCGCCCTCGCAGCCTAAGTCAGCCACGTGGGTCAGCTGATGAGAGCCCCGCAAAGCAGTAGGGAGCAGATAGGGCGACTGTTGGATGTTGTTCACTTGAAATGGTTCACCTTCCACCTCATAACCAATTGACCATGGCGGACTGCCCTCAAGGCTGATTGTCAGCCAGGCGGTGTCTCCTTCGCAAATAAGCTCCTCTCCACTTATGTAAGCAGTGGGTGGAGGTGTAGTGTAGGTACTGGCGGAATCCGTTTCCACATTCCCACAGGCATCAGTCACGGTCAGATAATAAGGTGTGGGTTGCTCACCGGATACGGTGATCGAGCTGCTGTTCTGGCCGTTGCTCCATGCATAAGTGAAGGCACCTGTGCCGCCGCTTATTTCTGCCGACATCGTATTGGTCCCACCCTCACATACGGCTATATCCGGGACAGAAAGCTCGAAGCCCGGGCTGTCCGTGATGTACATCGTGGTAGAGTCAGAATAGCAGGCGCAGGGAATATCGAGCTTAAGGTCAATATGCTCCAGTGGCTCTCCCAGCCCGTCATTGATCAGGTCAACGGGCAGGATGGCATAATTCTGAAAGGCGGGAATGGTGATACTGCCGGGTAGAACCGGGAAGTCGATACCCTCCTCAGCGGTACTGCTGCTGCTGACCAGGTAACTGACAGAAAGCGGGGCGGTGTTGTCCGAACCCGGGGCTCTCTCAAACACGAAGTAATTGCCGGGGCACCCTTCCGGGGCCGGCGCTTGTGCTGTAATTCCTGTGCCAGCTCTCACCTGCACTTCGCCGCCCAGGTTAAAGCTTTCTGCCTCCAGGAAAACCGCCGAATCAAAATAGTAGTCCCCCACATCAGAAACGACCAGCCGGATATGGTAGGTCTCGCAGGGGATGAGGTTCAGAATGGCTGTAAGCTTGGTGGTGAATCCATCGTATTCAATAAACGGATGGTAAGTGCCGGTCGGTGTCGGGAGGTCGCATACATTAGCATCCGTTGCCAGTTCATTGTGGACGTAAAGGTGGGGATTATCCGCATAATTAACGTTGTTGATGGATACGAAATCAGATGTACCCGGGAGGATGGCAACGTTTTGGGCATTATTGGAAAACGCACCATTGATACCAGGCCCTGAGATGAAGAACCCGAAGACATCGTTGTAGATACTTCCGACAAATTCGCAGTATTCTTCAGACGCAAAAACATAGCGGAAGGCTACTACAGAGTCAAGCGGCATAAAATCAAATTCGATCCCCACTGCATCTTTAACCTGCCCGGTCGCCAGGCTGTTGAGGTCCGGGTCGCCGGAGGCATCTTCAAAGTAGCCGGACAAATCAGTATAATTGTTGGGGCCGTGGGCATTCTCAATGGGGCCGGTGGCGAGGATGACGCCCCGTTCCATCCCGATACTGCTGCTGCCTTGTTCAAAATACCCAATGCCTTCCCCGTGGCCAATAGCTTGTATGTTGGTAATGGTATTGCAGGCGCCATCCACGAAGATGTCCTGCACCAGCTCCTCAACGGTGTAGGTATTGTCGGTGACAATACTGCCTGTGGGCAAGGCATAGCTGTAGCGCTCAGACCGGTGGCTTCCAGCGAGTGTAAGCAGTACCAAAATCGTCCAAAGGCTAATATTCGCCAACCTGCACATGTTATCTGGGTCTTGGATATTTGAATCCGCACGGCCTTTCTCCAATAAGAGGCCTGGTGCAAATTAATAACGGAAAAATACGCAAAATAAACTGATCAATCCGACAGGTAGAAAGGGGGTGGGTTTCAGGGATAAGCTAAACTTAAAGGTAGGCTTAATTTAGGAATAATTGGTGTACGTTTATTCGTCAATTTGTGACACGCTAAATTTGTCTTTGATTTTGTTGCCGGGCTAAGCTTGAACAATCCAACTAATTGCCTTACCTTTGCACCCGTTAAAAACCCGCCGCTTGATATTCAAGTTACGCGGGTACGTTTTCACCACAATAATTTTAACAAGCCAATGGCAGTTAAGATGCGTTTACAAAGAAAGGGCCGCCGCAAGCGTCCTTTCTACCACATCGTTGTCGCAGACGGACGCGCACCGCGCGATGGTCGCTTCATCGAACGACTGGGTTCTTACAACCCGATGACAAAGCCTGCGACGATTGAGATCGACCGGGAAAAAGCTTTTGATTGGTTGCAAAAGGGTGCACAGCCTACGGATACCGTACGTGCTATCCTGCGCTTCAAAGGCGTGTACTACAAGCGCCACCTGATGCGTGGAGTTGCTAAAGGTGCCCTCACAGAGGAGCAGGCTGAAGCCAAATATCAGGAGTGGATCGACGCGAAGGAGTCTAAAATTGCTGCCCGCTTTGAGCAAACTGCTGCTGAGCGTGCGGATTTACTGGCTAAGCTATCTGGTACGCCTCCACCTCCTCCTCCGGCCCCTGAGCCCGAAGAGGAAGAAGCTCCTGCTGAAACTGCTGAAGCAGCAGAAGAAAGTACTGAAGCAGCAGCTGCTGCTGAAGAGACTCCTGCTGCTGAAGAAACAGCCTCTGAAGAGCAACCTGCCGAAGAAGAGAAAAAAGAAGATTAGTCTTAATTTTTTCCTCAAGGATGAAACAAGAGGGTTTGCCGGGTATAGGTAAACCCTCTTGCCATTTTGCGAACTGATGTGGATAATATTCATAAGAAAGCTTTGCGCTTTATCCCACATTAAGTTATATTTGCAATTCAAAACCAAGGCAATACTTTAATTCTATAATATCTGACCTGGTAGTGCATTAATTTGCACTATCAGGTTTGTTTTTAAAATATACATTCATGCAAGCGTTAGCCGAAGCGTATAAAACCAAACTGGAAGCCCTGGGCGCTGAGATTCAGGAGTCCGATGAACTGCAGGCCTATCTCGAAGAAGAAGAGGAAGAGCAGTATATGCAGCTCAAAGAGATGTTCGAGCCCCGTATCGCAATGGTCTACGATGAAGTGGCGGGAGCACATCCCCTGCAACTGATCGCCCTCGAGACCCTCCTTTTGCAACCGGAGTTTGAGGGGCTTTTCCTGCCGAAAATTCTTGGCTTCACTGTTTTGCGCGGAGAAGTGGATGTTGCGCTGATGAAGTACACCCGTACGCAGGAGCATTTTAAGGAAGTCCTGATGGCTATTTGCAATTCTGCTAATTTTGACCTGCTGCGTAAGCGGATCGGGCAGTCTATCCAAATGGGCTTTGCGCTGAGCAGCGATATCTGGGTGACCAACCTGATTAACGAAGTGGACAACAAGCGGGTCCGTTACTTCCTGCAGGGACAAAAGCTGGACCGCTATCGTGTGCTGGAAGAACGCGTCAGAGGTTATCAGCGCTATCAGCGGCAGTTCCGGAGCGAGAACTTTATGTCTGCAGAGTTCCCGGAAGCGCTGTCCGACCTGAAAACCCTCTACTCGCCACTCAAGCGATTCCTGCTTTACCGAGTAGACGGCAACTATGATAACAGCAGCATCATACCGCACCTGCGCAGTTTTGTGGAGAATAAAGATTTCAAGGGCCACCGTGAGCACCTCGAAGTGCTGGTGCTCTATGCTTCTTTCTTTAATCTGGAAGGCGATGACCTCGACCACTTGCGGAAGCATTTCAATGAGGTGCGCCAAAGCATGGATGATTTTCAGGAGCAATACCTGGAATACCTCCTGGAGCTGCATTTGAAAGAGGAAGTGGTCATCGACCCCGATGCTGATAAGCGGATTTCGTCGGTAATGGACCATAAAATCAAAGATGATCTCTCCAAATATTATGACCTGCTCGACGAAGTACACAGCAAGGGTTATACTACAGATGAAGCGCAAGAGGCGGTAAAAGCATTTTATGTTCAATATCAGGGGCTCAGCAACATCAATGAGTGCCTGCGGCAGACCATTTACGGCTATTTTAACCGCCTGATCAGCAACCTGGAGGAAACTGACTACCCGGAACTGTTTGAGATTTCCAAGCTCTACCCGGTATACATGAATATTTTCGCCAATCAGCAGTTCAATCAGCAGCTCAAGGAGCTGAGCTTGGAATACGTGGGCAAGCTGCTGAAAAAATACACCGACAAGCGCGGAAAGGACTATCAGGATATCAAGAAGTTTGTAGCCACAACCTTCCAGGATCTTGGATTCCTCAAGGAGAAAGAAGTCGTGGAGATGTTTAAAACCCGCCGTAAGCGGAAGAAAACTTCATAACACGCAAAATACCAATAGAACTCTACAGCCCTTTGCTTTCCCGCGAAGGGCTTTTTTGTTAATTTTGGCAAAGACTTACTTTACATACTATGGAACCCCTCCGTCGTCTTTTCAATTGGCTGTCTCAGCTGCTTTTTGGACCACCCAACGGGCCGGGAACCTTAAAGATCATCAAGCAAAACGTCTACACCATGATCAACAACATTACCTTCTCTACAGAGATGGATACCCTTTACCTGATCGATAATGACCGGGCTATTCCTTTTTCGTTAGACAATAAAAAGGGCATCCTCATTGGCGTGCTCAAGGGGCAGCTCACTGTAGCTACCGATTTTGAGGCCCCGGCTTCACCAGAGCGCATCGAACTGGAAGATGGCCGGCAGATTGGCTTCAGCCGGTCCAAAACGGAGGTGAAGCTTTCAACTGAAAAAACAGTTTGGTCGGCGGCTTACCACCGGCGGCGGCGGGTGCTGTCTTTTGTTGGCGCCACAGAGGTAGAGGTCCGCAACAATAATGCTGAATATGACTATAAGCCGGAACTGGTATTTTTTGAGTTGGACGGCCGGGTGCTCAACATTCAGCGCAAAGGCAATTCGATCGTCGTTAAAAGCATGATTTTGGCAGATACGGATTCACCGGATCGTTAATTACTTTTTTTAGCTTGATCTCTAAATACCAACCTTAGCGGCTTGGATGTCTGTCTGCTTTCCAGCCAGTTCAGTACCAGGTCATCCAGTCCGAGGGGGATACGCTCAGGCGGGTCCGTTTTGTACTGCCCGATGAGGCTGGAAAACTCCTCCATGATGCTCCTCCGGTTACCGGCAGGCTGATCGTACAGTTTCCTTAAATAGGAAGAGCAGGCTCGGAAGAAGCGGGTCGGGGTTTCGGTTTTCTGTTGTCGTATGCTGCGCTGAAGGGCCCGCAGTCCGGAGTCGAATTCATCGATGTCATCCAATGAATAAGTGGCCATGAGGCGGATGAGCAGGGTGGCCAGGCGGAACTGCTCGCTTTCGACTTTCCGGTTGTAGTGTTGCAATACTTTGTCTGCCCATGACCGGCATTCCTTATGCTGCTCAAGGATGAGCAAAAGGACCGTAACGTTGAAGGCAATAATCAGTTGGCTCACCGGATTCAATTTATAGGTAGCGATGCCTTCCTCTACCCGTTGCAGTAAGCGCTCATACCCCTCTTCAATCCCGAGGTTGATGTGATAAAGCAGTTGGTAGTTGGTCAGTTGTTTGAAAACCAACACCTGATCGTGGTAGCTGCCTGCTTCCTCCTGCTGTATTTTGGTCAGCAACTGCTCAAACTGATCATACTTTTTCTGACTGTAGGAGGCATGTAGCAGGTTGAAGGCATCGGCCAGATAGCGGTTGTATTCTTCGTCCTTGATGTGGGGGTACTCATCCCACCACTCGACCATCTTAGCATAGTAGGTGTTGGCCTGTTCCACATCGCCAATCAGGTCATTAAGCAAAGCATGGCTTTGCAAAAACCGGCGCTGCGCATGAGCGGTAGAAGGCAGGGGGGCAGATTGTGCCTGCAGTAGTTCTGCATAAGCAGCACTGCTTGCCTTTCGGTCTGTTGCCTGACGCTGCTCTTTGGCTACCTGTATCTTATAAGCCAGGGAAAGGTAGCGAAGCTCCTCGTTAATATGGTGTATGTACTCATCTTTGTCTGCCAGCAGATCTTCAATTTGCGAACCGTAGTCGCCCTGCTTCATTGTCCAGACATAATTCAGCTGCTCCCGGCTGATCTCCAGAAGCGCCAGCTGATCGTCCAGGTCCCTGGCCAAAGCTTTGGCTTGCCCCAGCCGCTCCTCGCTCTGGTGGTATAGCCCTCTTTTATAAAGGTATTTAGCGTCGAGCAGCATTTCCTTGATCCGGGCGGCTTTGGATTTGGAGCTGTTATAGTCCCGCATGCTTTTCAGGATCGCGTTATACAGGTAGTGCTTATCGGTGGGCAGGCTGTTGCCAAATTTTTGCTGTAGCTTCTCTTCCTCATAGGCTTCCATCCGGTTGATGGCCTTAAAGAGGTCCAGGTAACGGCTGCTGCTGCGCCCGCTTTTCTTTGCATCCAGTGAAAAGTAGCGCTTTTCGGATTTCGACATGGATTGTATGAGGTCGAACAGGTCATTTTGATGCTTCATGTTGCCGTATAATAGGTTATTCGTGCCGCTTCTTTGGTTATAGCCACCGTTCCTTGGGTTGTTTTGTGCTTTTTTTAAATAATTTAAGTTTTTTTAGAAGGCTTAGGAATTTAATCAAATCTCTGGTGTTGGGGGTTTTTAAAGATTTGTAATTCAGGGTTTTGTGATTTTTATAAATGTATTTGAGTATAAATATAAGCGTTTTTTGATTGTTAGAAGTTTAAAGTGAGTGGAATCGGTGGTTTGAGCAGTGCGTGCAATCCCCCTACATTTGTAACTGTAATTAGTCAACAACGTTATTTGAAACACGGGGCACTACTAAGGTTAGAAACTTACTATGAGAAAATTTTCGTAGAGCAAATGTGCAGCCGTATTGTCCTCCGGGGCAGTCGGCTCCGCTCTCCGGAGTTCGGGTTAGAGCCTGAAAAAACTATGAACAAGATATAACTGCCGAATCAGGCAGCTGAAGAATTTAGGGTGTTTTATTTTCAGAAGGGCGCGTCCACAACGGTGGGCACAACCTAATTGGAGATAAGTAGATAGTTGCTATTATTCCGGGCTGGGTAGGGGTTAAACCACTGCCCAGTTCTTTTTTTTTGCAGCAACTAAAAAACCAAGCGAAAAACCAAATGAAAGCCATCGGGACAAAGGCCGTCGTTATATCGGAGGGACAAACGGTGTGCCTGCCCGGTGGTCCTGAAAAAGTTGTATTTTAGAGGCAGCACAGGAGGCTTTGGTGCAAGCCCAAAAGCGTTACCATGCAAAGGCCTCCTGCCAAACATGTATACCGCGGCAATTGCCGACACCTAAAAACCACGAGCAACTATGAACTTGAAATCTTTCCTCCTTACCCTGGGTTGGGTAGGTTCCTTCCTGTGTTTATTTGAAGGAACAGCGATTGCCCAAATTACCGGTAACCTTAAGGATGCCGATGATCCGGCCGTTCTTACCCTCAATCTTGCCCCTCTGTCCCCACTCGAAGGGACCGATGTGCCCCAGCCATACCGGCAGCTTTTCCTGATTTTTAACGATGGCCAGTTTTACACTGCTGATGAAGCTAATACGGTATTCCAGCAGTCTCATGGCTTTGATGGCGCAACCCTTGGCGGTGCTACGGCCGAAGCGGTGGTCTTCTCCAAAGCTATTTACAGTGATGAAGATGGTGACCCGCCCCCCAAAATTGTGTCCGGAACAGGCCCGACTGTTGCAGCAGCAACCCCGGACAAAACCAAAGCTGTTCCCGATACGGCGCTTATCGCGATCACCCCTGATCATCCGGCACTGATACCCAATGGCCGAACCGTGCTGACCGTCTCTGTGAAAAACGACAGCAATGGTATTGTGTCCGCGGCAGCACCATATAATGGGTATTTACTGCTTTTTCACGAAAGCAAACTCACCGTTGAAACCGCCAGGCGCCTGAAGAAGAAAGGAGCAGGTGTCATTGAGAAGCTGGAGTTCTCAATATCAGAAACTGATGCCTTCATTGAGCAAAGTTCTGAAATGCCTGACTTGCCCAGTGCACTCAGATTAGATACTTATGATGCCGTAGACCTGTCAGGTACCAGTTCCGGGAATACCTATCGGGCCCTTCAGGTCTTTCGGGTATCCGGTCTTCAGCCCGGTCAGGAGCAACATTTCTTCCTGCCTGTCTTCAACCGGAATGTACATTATGACTCTATTCCGGAAGGTGGTTCCGGTGCGGCCAGCTACGCTGCAGTGCTGTTGCTGGAACCCGGTAACTTCAGCTTTCCTCAGCTGAGTGCTGAAGAAGCGGAAGGGGTAAGCAAACTTAACCTGTCTGCCCTGTTGGAGCAAGGTATACCACTTGCCACTTTAGGAGACCCATCGGGTACGTTGACACTTGGGGAGTTGCAGCCGGCAGCTTACACGAGCGCCATGCAGAGCGTCCGCAGGTCCTATGATCCGAACCTCATTGAGCTTTGGGCGTGCGCCTGCCCGGATACGAGCCTTGCCGGGCAAAAACTGTTGATCAAGGTCGCCTTTGAGAATGAAGGAGCCGGGGCAACCGGTGCGGTAAAAGTGCGCATACCGCTGCCTGCTGCTGTGGATGTGGCCAGCATTTCCGATCAGGAACTGTTTTCTGTAGCGCCGGGGATTGAAACTTTTGATATTGAGAAAGACACTGCTGCCAATACGCTGACAGTCACTTTTCCCAAGCTAAGGCTTGCAGGCACGAGTGAGCACAAAAGCCTGGCTGCACGTTCCGGCTACTTTTCCTTTCTGGCGTATACCCGTTCGGGCACCGATATTGGCACGCTGCCTCCTACACAGGCTTGCATAGCCTTCAGGGATGAAAATGCGCCCCCCGACACCTACAATAGTGAAGTGTGCACTCCGCGGGGCACCGTTACCCTGATTGACGAGGCTGGTATCGCTGCCAATGACTTGGCGCTTAGCTGTACTGTTTGTGAGGTGAAAATGGCAGAAGGTATCACGGTGCTGGGAATGCCACTGTGGCTGTTTTTGCTGCTTCTGGTAGTCGTCATTGGCGCCATTTTACTGGCGTTCTACAGCGATGACTGGCTGGGGTAACCCATTTTCTTAAGTTTTTCGCACAACCCTCCTCCTTATGAAAACTACGATTCAGGGGCTGCTGCTTTGTTTCGCCCTACTACCTTTTCTATCGGCCCATGCATCCGTTGGCCTGGATTCCCTTGGGCAAGTTTACCAGGCACAGGCTATCGCCGCTATCGATGAGCAAGACCGGGATTGTTTTTTCGCAATGCTGGAGAATGCCGGAGCGGCTTTCCAAAGTACTGACGACCTGGAAGGCTGGCTGAAATTGTACAAGGAAGCGGGCAAGGCTCTGCGGCAAAGTGACTGGGCAGATGCTGTGCAACAGTCGGTACAGGTGATGCAACAAGGGCTAAAAAAGAATTTCGGCCGCTCACCGGATACCCCGGAGGAGTGGGATGCCTTAATCTGGCTGCATGTCAATCTGGGATATATACATTTGCACTATCAGGACGATTATCAAAACGCCCTCGTGCAATACGAAACGGCCAGCCGGCTCTTCCAGCGGCATTTTGAAGAAGAAGACTACTACACGGTCAACTACATCTATCGGCCCTTAGCCAACCTGTACAGCCGCTTCGGTGATTTTCAGACCGCCATCGGGCTGCTCCGTACGGCTTACCGTTTCTTTAAAGATACCGGCCGTACTGCTGCTCAGGCCAAAGTCCTGAATGACCTGGCTATCGCGGAGGAACTGGCTGGGGAGCCGGATGCTGCCTTGGGGCATATTGAAGCAGCCCTGAATCTGGAAAACCTTTCGGCCAAAGACCTGGTGCTGCTGCATAGCGCACGGGCGAGGGTGCTTGGGGTGTTGGGCCGGCACGAAGCGGCACTGCACGCTATTGACGCTGCGTTTGCCCATTTGCCGAAAGTGGAACAGGTGCCACCTGCTTACCTTCGCGAGTGGGAGGGCTCCCTCTGGAATGTCCGGGGCAGCATCAATGCAGCACTCCAACGATGGGCAGCCTCCGCGCAGGATTTTGCCGAAGGCGAAGCCGTCCTGCGCACCTCCGGCGAGGTCAGCTACCGACGCTCCCTGGGGAAACTGCTGGTAGACAAAGGCGAGATGCTGCGGCAAAAAGGGGCTTATCAGACAGCCGCAGCGTGCCACCAATCGGCTATGGAGGCCTTGCTGCCCGGCTACCGATTTAATCACTGGCAGGAATTGCCCGCGCTGGAGTTGCTCTATGCCGAAAATACCTTCTCAGAAGCCCTGACCGGCTGGGCGAATAGCCTGTGGGCATGGTACGAACAGGAGGGCGGGCAGGAGAAACTGGAGCCTGTTCTGCAAGCCTGCAAGCTGATTTTTGAAGTCGAGCAAATGCTGCGCCGCCGCTATCAGGGCGAATCGGCTAAGCTGTCGAGTGTGCAGGGTATCCGGGCGCGGACGGAGCTTGGTGTCCGTGCCGCTTTGGAACTTTGGGCACAGACTCGTCAGCCGGGCTACAAGGAAGCAGCGTTTGAGCTTGCCGAGCAAAGTAAAAGCCTGCTGTTGCGGGAAGCCATGCAAAAAGCCACTGCCGAAAGACAGGCTGACCTGCCCGCTGCAGTCCTGCAAAGAGAGCGGGCGCTTCAGCAAGCCCTGGCTGATGTTGAAGAAAATTGGTTCCGCCTGCAATTGGAAGAAGGCAATGCAGGCTCACTGGAGGAAGCTGAAGCAGCGTTGTTCGAGCACCGGCAGGCTTACGCCGCCTGGATCGATAGCCTGGAACAGCATTACCCGGATTATTACCAGCGCAAGTACGACCTGGAGGTGGCTACGCTGGCAGAGGTACAGCAGGATTTGCTACAGCCGGGGCAGGCGCTGGTGGAGTACTTTACCGGCAGCAGCCTGAGCTGTGCTTTTGTGGTTACTCAAGATCAGTTGGAGGTCATTCCTCTGGATGCCTCTTATCCGCTGACGGAGCAAGTAAGCACGTGGCGTTCTGCAATCGAGGGGTTTCAGTTTAGCAGCGCTGACCGGCAGGCGCTCTGCGAAACATACCGGCAGGTGGGGCACGAATTGTATGAGGTATTGCTGTCGCCTCTTGAAGCGCAGTTGGAGCTGCCGGAGCAGTTGGTCATTGTGCCGGGCGGGGTGCTGGGGCTTCTGCCCTTTGATGCGCTTTTGACGGGGCCGGCCGGGCATTGCAATTTCTCTGCGATGCCATACCTGATCAACCGTTACGAAATCAGTTATGCTTACGCTGCGACTTTCCAGCGTACGGTGCAGCAGCGTGCGGTGAAGGGAAAGGGGCTTGCGGCCTTCGCGCCGGATTTTGACGGCAGGGGCGGGTTTGGGGCATTGGCTTATAATCAGCCACAGGCGGCAGCGGCAGCCAGTTTGTTCAGGGGGCAGGCATTCTTAGGTCCGGATGCGACGCGGGCGCAATTGCAGGCGGTGGCAGGAGAGGCCGGTGTGCTGCACTTTTCCACCCATGCACAAGCCAATACGGAAACGGGCAATTTTTCCTTCATCGTTTTTGCAGATGGGAAGGGCGGCTATGATTCCCTTTTCGTGAAAGACATTTACCTGCTGCCCCTTCAGGCTGAAATGGTCGTGCTGAATGGGTGCGAGACCTTTGTGGGTCAATGGTACGATGGGGAAGGCGTTATCAATCTGGCGCGGAGTTTCCTCGCTGCTGGTGCCAACAGTGTGATCTCTTCCCTTTGGTCCATCAATGACGATGAAAGCTCCCATGTGATGGAAACCTTTTACACCGGTTTGAGTGCCGGTCAGGCCCGCTCTGCAGCCCTGCGCTCAGCAAAGTTGGAGCAGGTGATTTCCGGTGGTAAATTAGGGGCGCACCCGGTTTACTGGGCGGCTTTTCATGCGGTGGGCAAACCGGGGAAGCTGCCTGCTGCCGGTGGGGGCTCCCGCCTGCTGCTATGGAGTGTGGTGATTAGTGGCCTGTTGCTGGGCGTGGTGTACTGGCGTTTTCAGCTGTAACAAAGCTTCCTCCTGTTTAGCATAGATTACTTTCGAAAACAGACCGCGTTAAATGGCTGGAAGGAAAGAATTCGGATGGTCAATTGATAATTCAGTTGAAATAGTCTATTTTATGGAGCAAATTCAATTTTCGAATATGCTGACCAAACTACAAATAAGCATAGAAGACTGAAATCCGGAATGGATCAGAAAGCTTAAGGAACGCTATAATAATGCGCGGCTGGAAATTATCGTGCACGAGGATGGAGAAGTAAAGGCAATGAGCGAATCACAGTTTTAGAGCATAATTGAAACATTAGATTGGTCAAAGGGGGAAAACGATGAGGCTATACTGGCACCCGCAGTGGAAAAGCTATCAAAGTTCCCGGTAAGAGATATAGAGCGCTTTCAGGATATACTTGCCGAAAAGCTATTTCATTTGGACAAGCAAGCTTACGCTTATGGAGGAGACCGGAATTTCTCCGTGGATACCTTTTTGTATGCACGGGCTTGTGTTGTTGCGAATGGAGAGGCGTTTTACCGGGCAGTGCTTCGCGATCCGGCTAAAATGCCCCGGGAGTATACCTTCGAGCCGCTGCTTTACCTGGCAGGTCTGGCCTTTGAGAAAAAGACTGGGGCTGAATGGGACTATCTTCCTGCCATGAGCTACGAAACCTATTCTAACCGGGATGGATGGGGTGGGAAAAGTTGGCTGGATAACCTTTGAAATGATGTCTTCCAAACGGGCAGCAGAAGAAAAAGAAGCGCAATATATTGATGATTACCGGGCTCAGTATGGCGAAAATCCTTTGGGGAATTAATAAGGATTGTCGTTTTAGGGGGTGTTATTTTAGGACTTGAGCCACTAATTCGCCCACCGGTACCAGCGCGACTCCAAATCATTCAGCAACTGTTCCGCTTTATCGGCGTACTCATGGCCGGGTGTTGTACGGATCCGCCGTGCCTCCGCAATGACATCAATGGGCGGGTTATCCATAGCCGTGGCAGCCAGGAGGCGGTTCCAGCCCGCTTGTTCCAGCAGCAGGGCTTTGTTGAAATCATCCAGGTTAGAGCGGGGGATCTCCCGCATCAGGCTGTCAAATGCCATAAATGCGGCATTGTATTCTTTCCCAATCAGTTGGCGGTGCGCAAAGTCCATTCTTTCCTGCAGGGGTGTGCTTTCGGTATTTTCTCCGCCCATCGTGCGCTCGGAAATGGGCGACTCATAGTAAGCACGGCTTAGTGCGGGCCCGCTGTAGTTGACCTTCAGGTAAAGGCTGAAGGTGGAGAGCGCGATGAGCAATGCTCCGACCGCCGCCGCTGCATACTGCCACAGGGGCCGGCGGCTGACGACCTTCAGTGTGTTCCCGGAGTCTGCCTGCTGAGCCATTCCAGCCTCCCAGTCCTCCAATTTGCTGCGGAAATCCTCATCCTGCGCCGCCTCCATGCCGCCGATGAGCTGCTGATAAGCCATTACCTCTTCCCGGAAAGCCGGGTCTGCCGCCATTCGGGTCTCCACCATCTGTTGTCCCTCAGGCTTCAGCTGCCCCTCAAGGTACCAGGTAATAAGTTCTGTCTGGTCATTCGTAGCTGTTTCGGCCGACCAGTTGTCCAGTTGAACCCGGAAGTTTTGTTCCTGCAAGGCGTCCAGCCCTTCCAGCACCCGTTGGTAAGCAGCCACTTCAGCACGCAGCTGCTCGTCCTGCTCCAGGTCGGCTTTGAGCTTCGCCTGTTCCGGGGCGGGCAGCACCTGACGGAGGTAAGCTTCAATCTGTTCTGTAGTCCAATTTTCTGCGTCCATGATCAATGAATTAAAGTGGCATCAAGCAGTCATCAGCTCCCGCATCTTGCGGAGGCAATCGTGTTTGCGGCGTCTGGCAGCTCCGGGAGACGGCAAGTCCAGCTCCCTGGCAATGGCTTCCATGACATAGTTTTTGAGGTAAAACAGCTCCAACAGTTCGCGGCAGGGCGAGCCCAGGCGGTCCAGCAATTGCCGGGCAAGCTGAGCTTTGGCCTTGCGTTCCTGTTGGTCTTCCACCTCGGGAAGGATGGGGATTTCCGGAATTTCTCCTTCCCATTGCTGCGTGTCTGTCCCTTTGCGCATCAGCAGCACCCGTCCGATCCCTATGATATAGGTACGAAGGGCGCTTTTCAGCGGCGCCTGAAGCTTCCCGGTCCGGATATTCCGGTTGAGAATGACCATGGCTTCCTGGAACATCTCTGTGGCGACCTCCGGTGCCGTCCCGTACCGGATAAAGTACAGCCGGAAGGGGGAGCGGACCTCTTCGTACAGGTTCCGCCAGGCATTTTGGTCACCGCTGCGCAATTGCTCCAGCAGCGCATTGTCTTCTGAGTAGCTTTCACTCATTGATCGTGTTTTTTGAAAGCATGTTACGTCTGCAACCGAAATTTACTGGTTTTTCCCGGAAGTCCCTGCCCGGGATGGGATTTACCGGTTTTAAAAGTGGGGGAAGGGTTTCACGCAGAGGGCGCAAAGGGGGGGGCTTTGCGTCCTCCGCGTGCCCCACTCCGCGCGCTTTGCGTGGACCCCTTTGTGCACCACAAAAACTTTTCCCAAAATTTTTCTCCCAATCCGTAACGTTTAAAAATCTGAGCGGATAAAGCAATGAACGATACCTAAAACCTGTATAATCCCATGACGCCCTTGACCGGTGGGGAGGGGTAAGAGCCTCCTCTGCCGGTCATTGTTTCAAAGTGTGTATAACAATTTGCACAAACAGAAAGTGATACCGTAGATTATATACTGACCACTAGAGCCTTAAGCCATAAATACCAGGGGACAACCATCTGCATTTAAGCGCTATGGCTGCTGGGGTAGAGCTTCCCGCTCTGCTCCAGCTTATCCAAAAAGTGCAATTTGTTATTATGCTTGCAATGTACGATGCACACTAATTTGAATTAAAGAAAAGAATATTTGATTTTTTTCGTTTCTTTGGGCAGCAAATCAAAATCCAGGGGAGTCTTAAACCTGAACTGCTGATCTATTTCCGGGATTAGTAGCCGACTTCCCCCCAAGTCCGGAAGAGCAACTAACTACAAGACGACCTAATCTGCCCATCAGCTACGGCTGATGGCAGAGTGGTCATGCCGTTGGTGCCTGAGGATTTGGCCTTCCCACCTTGTTCTCAACAGATTACCACGGTTTACCCTAAATATGGTTTCTGCTTTTGCGTTTCCCAAATTTCGCAGGGGCAGAACGGTAGCAACATACAATGGTAGCCGGCAATTTTCCCAATTTCTTCGTTTGACTTAATGCCTGCTTATCCCAAAAAGCAAAGGTAAATTTTCAAGTCCGGCTACCTTTTTTCTGCCCCGCTATCATTGTACTTTTCTGACAGATCGAGCGCCATTTAGCTGACCGTTCTGTACAGGTATCAATGAAGCGACTGACCTCAAAGTCAGGAAACGCTTACCATTATAACTTCACCAACTTCTTCATACCCATCACTCCATTAGCTCCCATCACCCTGCAAAAGTAAGTCCCACCGGGCAGAGCCGCTGTTTCCAGCAGGATATGCTGT
>ENA-UENT01000429-UENT01000429.1-marine-metagenome-genome-assembly--contig:-NODE-429-length-26330-cov-9.411226_pt1 | contig 26330 bp, 15 predicted proteins | sample MGYA00237879_ERZ529330 | MGnify/ENA primary metagenome ERZ529330 (study PRJEB26372, sample SAMN05368345) | marine metagenome | biome: cultured habitat; feature: ocean water; material: water; isolation... | reverse complement strand
CGGCTTCAGTTATGGTCTGCCGGAGGGCAGCGGATTGGGCTTCCAAAATACAGCCTCCCTGCACCTGAAGAGGCAGGGCGGTACAGGTATGCTTACAACATCTCACATTTGCCGCCGGGGCTGTACTGGCTGCAGATCACCTGGGAGGGTGGGACAGCTTTGGAGAAGGTGGTGAAGATGTAGCACTCTTCCCACTACCCCACATGCCGCTCCACCAGCCCTATCACTTCCTGCTCCAGGGCATCCGCTTTGGCAGCTATGGATTGAGCCGCCGACAGTTTGGCTTCCACCCAGGCCTTGTCCTCGATATCGCCGGCATTGATGCGGACATTGAGCCAGGCACCGTGCACAGCTGCCCGGGCACACAGCGCCCCTACCCCAGCATCGCTGGCAGAGTTGGGGTTGCCTTTTTCTGCCATGGCTTTGCACACCTCGAAGGTCTCTAAAGCCAGTTCCATGGTGCGGAAAGGCACTTCGGTGGCATACTTGGTGGCCTCCTGCATCGCTTCGTGGCGGGCGGCTTTTTCTGCTTCCGTCCCTTTAGGCAGGCGCACCGCGGCAATAATGCCGTTGAAGGAACGGGTGTCTTCGTCTACCAGCGCCAGCAGCCCATCCTTGATGCGCTGCCCGCGTTCCGCCCACTCGGAAAACTCCGCCCAGCGGTCGTCCCAGACCCGGCGGTGAGAAGACAGGTTGGCGACCATCGTGCCCAAAGATGCTCCCAAAGCGCCAACGTAGGCCGCTACCGAACCACCACCCGGTGCCACGCTCTCCGAGGCCGTCTCATTGGAGAAGGTGCGGAGGTCCATATTGAGGAGTGGCGTAGGGGTACCTTCTGCCAGTTGGTATTCGATAATTTTCTGTTGGGGGTCGAAGGGGCTCAGCTCATCCAGACCCATTGACTTTACGGCAATTTTGATGACCTCTTCTTCAGATGCGCCCAGGGAACGCCGCTGCTGTTGCAGGAAGTAATGCCCGGCATCAAGCATGACCTGCAGGGGCACCAGGCCGACCAGTTCTGAACCGGTCACCCGCATCCCCCGGCGGTTGGCACTTTCGCGGCAGGCTTCGAAGGCGATGTGGAGTGGGGTTTGGCGTACATCGGTAATGTTCATGGAAATTTGGGCAATGCCGTACTCTTCGATGTACCAGCCAATGCCTTTTACGCCCTTGCACTTGCCGGGTTCCCGCAGGGCATTCCCGTTTTCATCCTTAAGCACTGCACCGGAGACCTTGCCGCCTTCCCGCTTCACACGCCCCTGCTCCCGCACATCAAACGCAACAGAATTGGCGCGGCGTACCGAGGTGGTATTGAGGTTGACGTTGTAAGCGATGAGAAAGTCCCGGGCGCCCACTGCCGTCGCTCCGGCGGTTGCATTGAACTTTGCCGGGCCATAATCCGGCTTCCATTCCGGTTTAGCCAGCTTATCGGGCAGGGCTTCGTACTCGCCAGAGCGGACCGTAGCCAGATTACGCCAGGCAGGCTTGGTCGCGGCACTTTCGTACATGTAGATGGGAATGCCCAGTTCCTCACCGGCACGCCTGGCCAGCTTATGCGCCCATTCGGCGACCTCTTCCATGGTGATGTGGGCAATGGGGATAAGCGGGCAGACATCCGTGGCGCCCATACGGGGGTGCTCACCGGTATGCTTGGACATATCAATGACTTCGCTGGCCTTTTTCATAGCCTGGAAAGCCGCCTCAATGACCGGCTCCGGCGCGCCCACAAAGGTGACGACCGTGCGGTTGGTCGCTTTTCCGGGGTCGACGTCCAGGAGTTTGACGCCTTCCACCGCTTCGATGGCATCAGTGATTTGCTTCAGCACTGCCGGGTCACGGCCTTCGCTGAAATTGGGTACGCACTCTATGAGCGGTTGGTTTTGCATGGCTTATTTGGTTTAGTACTTTGACAAACATTTGAGGCGGGAAAATAAACTTTTCAGAGGGGAGGACGATTATTTTGTTGCATTTTCCGCTTCCAAATTGAAGAAAAATAAAAAATATGAACACCATTGCCAAGGCTGCTCCATCGACGCTCCTACAGGAAGCCGAACAGTTCCTTCAGCTTTATGCCAAAGAACAGGAACTGCCTCACGCGGCTCATAAAGACCGTATGGAGGAAATCATAGAGTCCATCGCCGCACAGGGCACCTACGAGCTGACCGAAGCGGAGTTGGCCTTCGGGGCAAGGGTTGCCTGGCGAAATTCCATCCGATGCATCGGGCGATTGTACTGGAAAAGCCTGCATGTGTTCGATGCCCGGCAGGTGACGGATGCAGAGACGGCCTTTCGCCTTCTCTGCGACCACCTGCGCTTTGCCACCAACGAGGGGAACATCCGGTCGGCGATCACCATTTTCCCACCTGACTTTGAAGACCGTACGCCCCTGAAAATCCTGAACCATCAGCTCATCCGCTATGCGGGCTACGCGCAACCGGATGGCAGTGTCTTAGGCGACCCGGCAAGTGCCTCCTTTACCCGCTTTTGCGAAAGCCTGGGCTGGCAGGGCAAAGGTACCGCATTTGACATCCTTCCACTCGTGGTACAGGAAGCGGGCCGCCCACCGGTTTGGTTTGAATGGCCAAAGGAGGTGTGCCTGGAAGTGCCGATTACGCACCCTGATCAGCCGGGGATTACCGGCTTGGGTTTGAAATGGTATGCCGTACCTGTGATTGCTGATATGTGGCTGAGCATTGGCGGGTTGCGGTTCTCCGCTGCGCCTTTCAATGGCTGGTACATGGGAGCGGAGATTGGTGCCCGCAACCTGGCGGACCAGCAACGCTACAACGCTCTGCCTAAAATTGCGGAAGCCATGAACCTTGATACCTCCCGCAATGCCACCCTCTGGAAAGACCGGGCGCTGGTGGAATTGAATGCCGCGGTACTGCATTCCTACGCGCAGGCGGGCGTGAAAGTCGTGGACCACCACAGCGCCGCTGAGCAACATGAGCATTTTGAGCGCATTGAGCAATCGCACGGCCGCCCGGTCAATGGCGACTGGACCTGGCTCATACCACCGGTCTCACCGGCCACGACGGCGACCTTCCACCGCACGTATAATGCTGCGGAGCTGAAGCCGAACTTCTTTTACAAGACGGCAGCGGAGAAGGGATGCCCGATGATGTGATTTGTATTAATACCCAGGGTTCTGCGTCATCCCTGCGTCTCCGCCGATAGCAGACCGGGGAATAGGAAATAATTCCCGGTAGGGCTTAGAAGCTGGCTTTTCCCACCAGGCTTCGGTATACTTTCCAAACCGGATGAGGTCAGTACGGCGTATGGCTTCCTGAAACATCTCCCGGCCTCGTTCTGCCAAAAACTCATCCGCCGTAAGCGTACCGCTGTAGGGCTCTACCCCAGCACGGGCGCGCAATACATTGACATCAGGCTCGGCATCTGCCCAGTTGCCGCTAAGGCGGGCGCGGGCCTCTGCCCTGATGAGGTAGACCTCCCCCAGGCGGACGATCGGAAAGTCATTGTCCATTTCCCTGCGCCCAAAGAGCTTAAAGCTAAACTTAGCGGGCCGGGCACCTGATTCTGCTTGGGCATTGGGCTGCAGCTCATTGATTGCAGGTGTATACTTTAGCTGAAGTTCACCGTCATTTTCTGTGTAATCGATGACAGCAGAGCCGGAGAAATCAAACTGGGGCCCGGTCAGGAAACTGGCTTTTTTGCGCAGGTCAGCGTCCTCATAGCTGTTGTAGAATTCTTCAAGGGTAACGTAGCCATTCCAGGGTTGTTCCTGTAGGTGCCAGCTCAATTGGCTGGCCGGGTGAAGGGCCATTTGTGAAAAGTTCATGCCCGGTCCCAGATACTCATCGTAATTGATGGAAAAGATGTGCTCGGGATTGCCATCATTGTTGGGTGCGAAAACAGCGGCATAGCCTTCCAACTGTTCAGAGTCGAAAGGTACGCCCTGACGCCGGCCCAGATTTGGCACAGCACAACCCTGGCCGCAGAGCTGATAATGCCCGCTGTCGATGATGTAGGAAGCTGCTATACCGGCTGATTCGTACCGGGGCGTGCCCGAATACACTTCGGCATTCAGATAGAGCCTGGCCAGGACACCTAAGGCACCGTAGCGGTTGAGTTCGTAGGCATCACTACTTTCAGAAAGCGAGCTGCTGCTGAGGTCCATATCCGCACTGACCTCAGGTATCCCTAATACCGCCAGGAGCTCCTGTTCCACAAAGTTGAAAACTTCCTCCCGGGTGGCCTGAGGAGGATTAGGATCGTACTCGGTTACGATTTTGACCCGGCCGAACAGGTCGAGAAGCCGCCAATAGTAAAATGCCCGCAAACCTCTGACCTGTGCCACTTCGTGTGGTTCCAAATGCGCCTGGTCCAGCGCTTTATTGGCTTCAGATATAGCCTCGTACAACTGCCGGAAGGTCGTACCCAAAAAAGGATGGTCCGGCGTGTAAGTATGCTGGTGAAGGGCAATCTGTATTCCACCATCATACCAGTCGCTTCCTTTGGCACATACTACCATTTCATCGGAGGTAAGCTCCTGCAGGGAGAAATAGCCCCCGTGGTAGGCGGTCCCAGAATACCTTAATCCTGCATAAGCTCCAACCAGCGGCCCACCGCAGGCACAATCATAATCAAGACCGTTTCCTTCAACAGACAACTCCTCCGTGAGCGCTCCCACCAAATCTTCCTCTAAGTCTGTACAGGCATAATGGCTTAGAGCAATCATTAGCGACAAAAGGTATACTTTTTTCATTTCCAGGGTCTTTGACCGATCAATTTACGGATTTTCAAGGGAAAAAGCCAGAAGGAGTCAGCACGGCGCAGCAGGAGCAGAAAATCAGGGCATTTTATCAATTTAGCGGTCCCGGTTTCCCGATTGCAACCATCCTTTCTTACCTTTGTTTAGATTTCAAACGAAGATACATGAAGATAGCGATCGCACAACTCAACTTCCACATTGGCAACTTTGAAGGCAACCTGCAAAAAATGCTGCAGGCGGTCGCGGAAGCCAAAGCTCAACAAGCCGACCTCATCTGCTTCAGCGAACTGGCAACCGTGGGTTATCCGCCCCGGGACTTCCTGGAATTTGAGGACTTCATTGAGTTGGCGGAAGCCACGGTGGAAAGGCTGGCTGAAGCTGCACAGGGCATCGCTATTGTGGTGGGCTCACCAACCAAAAACCCGGTGATTGAGGGCAAAGACCATTATAACTCCGCCTTCTTTCTGGCTGATGGCAAAGTGCAGCAGGTGCAGCACAAAACCCTCCTGCCGACTTACGATATCTTCGACGAGTACCGCTACTTCGAGCCGGCTTCGGAGTGGAAGGTGGTGGAATTCAAAGGCAAGCGCATTGCCCTCACGGTTTGTGAGGACATCTGGAACATCGCCAATGAAAACCCACTCTACACCATCTCACCCATGGATCAGCTGATGCCGCAACAGCCGGATTTCATTCTTAACCTTTCCGCTTCGCCCTTCAGTTACGTGCAGGCCGAGTCACGCACGAAGGTCGTCCGGGCTAATGTAGAGCGCTACGGCATTCCAATGTTCTACGTCAACCACAGCGGTGCACAGACAGAAATCCTTTTCGACGGCGGCTCTATGGTCGCCTCCCCCGATGGCAAAATCTTTGACGAGCTGCCTTACTTCGAAGAGGCGTTGCGGGTGTACGACCTGGACGAAGTCACCAAAGGCGGCCGGGAGCAGCTGCAGCCCCGCGAGAAAATGCCCCTCATCCACGATGCCCTGGTGATGGGTATCCGCGATTATTTTAAAAAACTGGGCTTTAAGCGGGCTATCCTGGGACTTTCCGGCGGGATAGACTCGGCTTTGGTGGCCGTCCTTGCAGTGCGGGCGCTGGGTGCGAAAAATGTCCGCCTGGTATTAATGCCTTCGCAGTTTTCCTCCGACCACTCGGTCGTAGATGCCCGGAAGCTGGCGGAGAACCTGGGCGCGCCCTACGACATCATCCCCATCGAGCCGATCTACAACAGTTTCATGGAAGCGCTCAAGCCCCACTTTTGGGCCACCGAGTTCAATATCGCCGAGGAAAACATGCAGTCCCGCTCCCGGGGTAACCTGCTCATGGCCCTGTCCAATAAATTTGGTAATATCCTCCTCAATACATCCAATAAAAGTGAAGTAGCTGTTGGCTACGGCACCCTCTATGGCGATATGTGCGGCGGGCTGTCCGTTATTGGCGACCTTTACAAAACAGAGGTCTTCGAGCTTTGCCGCTACATCAACCGGGAGGAGGAGGTCATCCCTGACAACATCATCACCAAGCCCCCTTCCGCTGAGCTCAAGCCTGACCAAAAGGACACCGACAGCCTGCCCGAATATGAGGACCTGGATGAAATCCTGTTCCAATACATCGAGCGCCGACTCAGCCCGCAGGACATCATCGAAAAAGGCTACGATGAAAAGCTGGTCCGCCGGGTGCTCCGCCTGGTCAACATCAACGAGTTCAAGCGCCACCAAATGGCTCCCGTGCTGCGGGTTTCTGAAAAGGCATTTGGCATGGGGCGGCGTATGCCGATTGTGGGCAAATATTTGGCGTAGAGGTTTTCAGCATCAATCGTTTATGTCCTCAGGCTAATTAGCGAATCGGCAGCCAAGAAAACATTCGTTTTTTGGGAATATCATGAACACCTAATTATATTTACAATATCGTTAAACGCTCTAAAACATAAAATTATGCTACGCTCTGCGCTTGCCCTACAAGCCTAACTGGATATTTTCTCAAATTTTGATTTTTGGATTTCAGAGATAATGAGCTAATCAACTTTGAACTTTAGCTGCTAAATTTATCTTTATGCGCAAAGTGTTGATCCTAATTTTAATGCTAATGGTAAACCAGGGCTGGGCGCAAACCCAGGTCCTACCCTCGAGCTCTGATAACCCAATCTGGCAAGTACGCCAAACGCCAGCTTTAGAAACTGAACAACTGCTCTATAAGTACGGTTCGGAAATCCAAATTTGCGGAATGCTCTGGCAGATGATCGAAGAATATACTGCCAGTAAACAGCACCGGATTGCAGGTTACTTCAGAGCAGAGGGGGATAAGGGGTACTTCCGGCGAAGTTTGGACTGTGCCGAACCGGAGTATTTGATTTATGACTATGGGCTTGAAGTCGGTGATACGATGAAACTACATTTTGGGCTACTTGAGGCCTTTCAGAATGTATCTCCTGCCACTTCATTTGATTATGTAGTTTATAACACAGATAGTGTGGAAATTGCAGGGACGTACCATAAAACTATATTTCTAGGCAGTACCGATCTACAGGCAACGCTTCTTGATTTTACAATATGGACAGCTGGCTACGGAGACTATCGCCACCCCTTTTATTTACTTTATCCAGCAAGTGGTGATCTGTTTAGTTTTTTGCTGGGCTGCGTCTGGACTAATGAAGGGCTTGAGTATGATGTCAATTGTGACTGGGAACGCCCCGCTGCCTCGATATGGTATGTTGATGCGGATGTACAAGGTGGGCTAAAGAATGGTTCAAGCTGGCCTAATGCTTTTGATAATTTACAGGAAGGGCTATTTTATGCTAATCCGGGGGACACTATCTGGGTAGCAGAGGGTACCTACCTGCCTACTGATTTTACACTTTTCAATAGTACTGACCGCTATTCTTCTTTCTTATTGCAGCCTGGTGTTACAGTACTCGGTGGGTTTCAGGGCATTGAGCTTACCATTCAAGAGCGTCAACCTTATCTCTTTCCGACTATTCTTTCCGGTGATATCGGCATACAGGGCGACAGTACAGACAATGTGTATCATGTCGTTCAGGCTATTGGAACGGATAGCCTGTCCCGATTGGATGGTTTTACGATAGAAGCGGGGCAGGGCTTAGACTCTACTCAACTGCTTGGCCCCAATAGTTCGGGAGGAGGGCTGCTGGTGTTAAGCAATGAAGCCATGCCTGCCAATATGCCAATGATTTCACACTGCGTTTTTCAAAATAACCGTGCCCGATTCGGTGGTGCAGTACATGGAGAAATACGGAATGAAGCTATAGGCTGGCCACGCTTACAGGATTGCAGATTTGAACGAAACCATGCTTTTTTTCAGGGTGGGGGACTGAATCTAAATTCGGTGAACGCTGATACTTTTCCTGATTACGGACTTTTGCGTGATACCTTTATTTACAATCACGCGCTTAGCGGAGGCGGATTGTCAGTGACAGGTACTGGTCAGTTTAAGGTACAGGATGTCATATTTGGTGATAACTATGCCAGGGAAGGCGCCGGAGCCATAATTAATAATTCAAACGGTACAGGGCAAATCACCTTTAAGGATTGTGTATTTCAACGTAATGCAGTTGCTACCAACGGAGGAGGTATATTGTTGTATAGTACCAGTGTTTTGGCGAATGCGGGGGATAGTTTAGGGTTCGCTATTCGGAATTGTTTATTTCAGGAAAATATCTCTGATACCCAAAAAGGGAGCGCTCTTCATCTAGGCACCGGGAGCAGTGTCTTTTCGGGTCGGGTAGAAAATTCGATATTTGAAAAGAATTTTGGGCAGGCTGTTTCTCTTACTTATCAGGGCAGCAACCTTTCTGATGTTATTGATGATTTTACTTTCGAATCTTGTCAGTTTTTAGAGAATAAGGCACCCACAAAAAAATCCGGAGCTGCAATTTGGGCGTTTGTCTCTGGCTCCTCTGTGGGAGTGGATATAGGCAATCTCAATATCCGCAATAGTATTTTCGATCGAAACGAAGGCGCATTAGGGCTTTATATTCAAGTAAACGCTGAGTTTGAGACGAAAGTAGACCATTGTACATTTTTCAACAACGGCTTGAATCCCGTTATTAAGAACTGGCAAGCGGAACCGGGATCCGACACCTGGATTAACAGGCTTCAGGTACGGAATAGTATCTTCTGGGAAGAGAAAACAGCTATTGAAGGGCCAAGAGGTATCTTTTACAATAGCCTTGTAAATAATGTCGGCTTGGAAAATTACTATGATTTTGATATCGACTACACACTCATTAGCTCCCCGCCCTGCGTTGGGTTATCAGGCTGCCCGGAAGCCTTTGGAGATCAGGTCATCCATGAGGTGTACCCCCATTTTCTGGACACTTTATCAGGAGACTTGAGACTGTCGGCTTGCTCGCCGGCACTCAATACAGGGCAAAATGAGGCGGTGACTTCTGACACTGACCTGGAAGGCAACAATCGGATACAGGAGGGTATCGTAGACTTAGGCGCTTATGAACGCCTGAGCTTTGAACTTACTGTAGATTCTGTTGCTGCACCTTTATGCGCTGAAGGAGAGAATGGTGTAGTTTTCTTTGCTCCTACCGGAGAGGCTCCGTTCACCTACTCCTGGTCAGGAAATGGAGTTTCAGGAATACGACCAGACAGCCTTCCTGCCGGAAGTTATCAATTCACCATCACCGATGCTAGCAATTGCCGGGATACACTAACTGTTACGGTTCCTGAACAAATGCCTATTCATGTGGAATCTATAGTGACTCCTGCCAATGAAACAATGGGAGGCAGTATTTTTCTGCAGAGTGTTTCCGGAGGTACGCCTCCATATAACTACAACTGGAGCACGGGCAGCAACATGCCTTCCCTCAGTGGTTTACCTCCTGGCATTTATCAACTCACCATCACCGATGCCAATAACTGTGAAGAGACTTGGCCTTTTGAAGTAGAATTTGTTAGTGCTGATATCACGGAGGACCGGTCTGCCGAAGTACTAAAGCTTTTTCCAAATCCGGTAGCATCTGGTGCTCCGGTGCATTGGTCTTTAGCTGGCGTGGAACAGGAAAACGTGCAGGTGTTGGTCATTCATGCTGCAGGGTCAATTGTCAGGAAGACGCCCTTGCATAGTGGCGCACCCTTGCCTACTGAGCATCTACCCAGCGGGCTGTACGTAGTTCAAATACTTGATGCTGACGGGCAGGTTAAAGGCCGTGGGCGGCTTGTGGTTGCCGGGCAGTGAGCGCTTATAGTACCTCACTTTCCCACGCCACCACCGCCCGTTCCTCCGAGGAAAAATTCAGGCCTACTGCAACGCGCTGCTTAGGGGAGTCGGCGTAGGGCTGCAGGTAACCTTTATCAAAAATCTGCTGCAGGGCTTCCGCCGCGCTTTTATCGAGTTTGAACTCCAGAGCGTAAATGCGATCGGCGGTTTCCACAAGGGCATCGCAGCGCCCGTTAGCGGTATGGACTTCCGATCGGATGTAGGTCCCCAACAGGTCAAAAGTGAGGTGGATAATGGCGTGGAAGAAACGCTCGGTTTGCTGCTGCGGCCAAAGATCATAGGGCATGGAGGCAAACAGCGCATTGATGATGCGGACCATGCCTTCGATATCGCCTTCCCGCAGTGCATTGCGCAGCCCGGCCACCCTTGCCAGGGGGTCTTGTATAGGGCCTTCGAGGTATTCGTGCAGCAGGCTTTGCTCCATGGATTGGCGGACTTCCATATTTGGGTAATCCAGCGTGTACAGATGGTCTTCTGGCTCGTACTTCAGGATGGTCAGGTAGCCGGTCTGGAAAAGTACGAAAATGGGGTCCAGGCGCGTAAGATCAAAGGCATTGATCTTGTTTTGCGAGACCTCGATGCGCTCCGGGAAATAGTAAGCTCGCTTTTTCATTTCCCGAATCAGGAAAGTAGGCGTACCGGTTTCAAACCAGAAATTGCTGTACTCTCCCCCACCCTGGAAAAAGCTGAGTATAGAAAACGGGTTGTAGACTTTCTCCGTACCGCCCCAGGAATAGCCATTGTACCATTGCCGGACTTTTGCCTTATCGACACGCGCCAGAGGCTCCGCAAAGTAATGCTCCAGCTCATCCTGCGTGATACCAAGCAAGGTGCGGGCAGCGGCTACCAGAGAAAGATTGTAGAGGTTATTGAGATCAGAAAAAATGCTGACTTTGCTGAAAGCAGAAACACCGGTGATGAAAACGAGCTCCAGGTAAGGGTCGCTGCCTTTTAGGATGGAGTACAGCCACTTAAGGATATCCCGGTTGGCCTCAGCCTGTCCAGGCTCATCTAGATAGTCAATAATGGGCTTATCGTATTCATCAATGAGCAGGACCACTTTTTGACCGTACTGATTATACGCTTTTTGGATGAGATCTTGCAAGGGGTTGACAAACGCACCGTGATCAAGCGCAATATTCAGACCTGCTGCAACTTCCTCTATTCCCTCCTGTATCGCTTTTTTGAGGTCGTTACCTTTATACTTAAACGAGCTGAACTTCAGCCAAATTACCGGCCGTTGCATCCCTTCCCAGTCCCAGTGATTGTCGATCCATAAGCCTTCGAACAGCTCCCGGTTGCCACGGTACAGCTCATTCATGGTGGATAGCAGCAGGCTTTTGCCAAAACGGCGGGGGCGATGGAGATGGTAGTACCCTCCGCCCTGTTGCAGAATATTAAAAAGTGTTTTTGTCTTATCCACATACACATAGCCACCTTCCCGGAGCTCCCGGAAATCCTGTATGCCAATCGGATACTTCATAACTGGAAAGATAAGCAAAAAAAGCCGCTACTCCTGCACCTTCTCCCCGTAGCTGAGGTCGCCGGCATCGCCCAGGCCGGGCACGATGTAGGACTTGGCAGTCAGCTCTTCGTCCACCGCGCCAACCCAGAGGTGGGCTTCCGGCATCACCCGCTGCAGGTGCTCCACACCGGCGGTGGCTGCCACTGCGGTGACTACGTGGATTGCGGCAGGCTGCCCGTGCTCCAGCAGGGACTCAATCGCCAGGGACATGGAAGCGCCGGTCGCCAGCATGGGATCGGCAATGATGAGCGTCTTGCCCGTAAGGTCCGGGCAGGAGATGTACTCCACGTGCACGTCAAAGGAGCCGTCTTTGTGGTGTTTTCGGTAAGCAGAGACAAAGGCGCTTTCGGCGTGATCGAAGTAATGCAGCATGCCCTGATGCATCGGCAAGCCGGCCCGTAGGATGGTGGCCAGCACCACTTTCTGATCGCTGAGGGCTACTTCGGCCTCCCCCAGGGGCGTGGCAATGCTTTTGGGCGTATAGGCCAGCGTTTTGCTGACCTCGTAGGCCAGGATTTCGCCCAGGCGTTCCAGGTTGCGGCGGAATCGCATCCGGTCGGACTGTACATTGACGTCCCGAAGCTCGGCAATAAAGTGATTCGCGATAGAAGGCGTTTGGCTCAGATCAAACATGTGGGTTATTTTTGCTGCGGCGACCAAAATAGGGGTTATCCCTCATAATAGGAACAAAAAACTCAGCTTTTGGTGCTGCCGTACCGCAAAAGCTGCTCATGCACCTCCGCCCAGCCTGCCCAGCCGTGGCTCGCGGCAAAGGAACTGTTGTGCCAGAGCGGCATAAACACACCGCCTGTGCCCCGTACGGTATCAATCAGGCTCTTTAACATTTCGATGGCCTGACCGGGAGGAAGCTGCAGGTACTGTTGCAGCGTTACATCCATTACGGCAAACGGGTAAATGAGCAGCGGTTGCTCCGCCTCCGCTTCGAGGTCATACCAGGGATAAGACACCGACAAGCCCGCACGGAAGCCCGGTGCATCAGCGTAGCCCATGGTGTAGTCTTCCTGTATCCCGGCCTGTATCAACTGCCTGTAGGTAGCCGGAAAACTTAGCTTTAGAAAATGCTGACGACTGCGCAGCGGTGCCTGCCCTGTAAGCCGGGTGTAATGCTCCACTTCTGCCTGCAACTGCGCTCGGGAGGTATTCGACCGGTAAGAAGGGTGCAGCCCGGTATCGCTGAAGGTGATCAGCTTTTGGGTTAGTGCCTGCATCGCCCTACCCTTTGGCGGCAGGTTTTTATCGTAAGGTCCGAACTGCCCGAGCAGCAGGAAAAACAGTGGGCGCAGCTCCAGTTCGATATGCAGGCGCTCCAGCTCATCAAAGGTATAGAAAGGGTCCTGAGCCCTCCCCATGCACACCCGCAGGCGCTCCCGAAGCAGCGTATGGTTGCCCTGCAGGGCAGCTCTGAGCCATCCGCCAAGCTGAAGCCAAAGCGGGCGGTGGCGGTACGCCCAGGCTATATCCACATCGTAAGTGGGCCGGAACGTATAGCCTGGGCGGCGGTCGGGCAGGTGTGGGTAAAAAGCCTGCAACCGTTTCAGGAGCATTGCCCCCCATTCCTGTAAAATTGGCTGTTGCAGAAACCCATGCTGATGGGCCAGGCTGCCTGTTGCCGGAAACCGGCCGTGGGCATCGCCTTCAAAAGGCAGGTATTCTTCGTAGCGGGCAGCCAGGTAAAAGGTGAAAGCCAGCAGGTCGAAAGGCAGCATAGCATTAGCCTTGCCAGGCACGAAAAAACCGGCGGGGCGGCCTTCAAAATAGCGTATGTCTACCCGCTGTGGATGGATGCCCTTCTCAAAAAGCAAGGAGGAGGCAGGCAGGCAGGGCTCTTTTCCTACCGAACCGGCAGCTCCGTAAATGATTTTGTCCGCATTGACCGACTGAAAGTAGGACCAGTCTGCCGTCACTTCCACCTGCAGCCCGAGGATATGCCCGAATAACACCTTGCATGCATAGTGTACCCTTGGTGTGGCCTGACTGGTATAGAGCAGCAAATTCATGCTTCAAAAATAGGACAAACTGAAGGAAAATGCGATAAATGTTGTTTTTACGAATACGGAATGGCTATCTTTATTCTACGAGGATGAATTTTTGAGGCTAACCTAGTCCAGCAAATAAACAGCCAAAACACAACCCCTTTTCCCAACACCTACTATTAATAAGGTAGTGCTGCAATTAATGCAGCCACAAAAAGAAACAGATCATATGGCTGAAACGAAAACACCGACCTTCGGGGAGATTAACACCATCCGGGACATCCTGATGGGGGAACAAATGAGCGAGTACGATGCCCGCTTCAATCAAATCAACGAAGCGCTCAACGCACTTGAGCAACGACTGGGGCAGCGCATTGAGGATTGGATCGCCAAACAGGAAAGCGCACAGCAGGCGCTGGAGGACCGCATTAGTCAGCGCCTGAACCATCTGGAGGCTCAGCTCAATACTCAGGGTAAAGAACTGGGCAGAAAGATTGACACGGTCAGCAGTGCCGATCGCGCCCGCCTGGGCAGCATGCTCAGCGAGCTGGGGCAGCAAATCAGCCAATTATCGGAAGAAGCCTGATGCCTGTGAGTCAGCAGCCTGAACATCAATCGGACCCTTTACAGCAGTTGCGCAACATCCTGCTCCGCCCGGAGCAGGAGCGGATCACGCATATCCATAACATACTGGAGGAGAAGGAGCCTCTCGCAGAACGGGTGGTCCCCATCATCGAAGAACAGCTCAGCGAGTTTGAAGCCCACTTTCCCAAAGCCTACCAACTGGCAGTCGACCGGCTGGTAGAACGCAAAATCCGGGAATCCCAGGAAGAGATGATCGATATGCTCTATCCGGTCATGGGCACGATGATCCGCAAGTACATTGCCCAGCAGCTGCAGGAACTCCGGGAAAGCGTGGAACAACAGCTGGAGCGCAGCTTTCTGGCGCGTTTGCGCGACCGTTTCTTTCGGGCAGGGGGCGTTCGGGAGGCGGACCTGGTGCTGCGCAATGCAGCTTTGCCCCGGGTAAGGGAGGCGTATATCATTGAGCAGCATTCCGGTCTTTTGCTGGGAAGCGCATCCACACAGGAGGTCGTGGACAAAGAGCTGATTGCAGGGATGCTAACCGCAATAAAATCATTTGTAGTGGATGCCTTCCGGCGTGGCACTACTCAGCTTGAGCTGATTGAATATGCGGGCTACCAGATTTTGATACGGGATTTTCACACTTACTACGTTGCTCTCGCCGTGGAAGGCAAAATGACGACAAAAGAACAGGAACAATTGTCTGATCAGATTGCTACCTTTGTTCAGAACGAATTAGCCAGGAAAATCAGGGCGGATGATGCCTCCCTGCACCTTCACCTGGGCAAAACCCTGAAAGAATACTTCATGAAAACAACGCCTCTGAGCACTGAGGCAATACAGGGCCAGCTTTAAGAGCAGGCCAAACAGCCGGGGGGCGTAAAAAAGTTTATTTAATGACCAGCAGGAAAGTCCTGATAACAGGAAGTTTTGCGGTGGGGAAAACCTCTTTATTTCATCGCTTTGTCTATAATACGTTTAGTGACCAGTACCTGACTACCATAGGAGTTAAGGTAGACAAACGAGTAGTGGACGTCAGTGGCGAACCACTCTCGCTTATCCTTTGGGATATTGCCGGAGAAGTATCTCAGAAGAAAGTACCAAAGACCTACTTCCTTGGCGCAAGTGCCGTGATTTATGTCTTCGATCTGTCCAGAAAGCAAACCGCCGATAACCTGAAGAGTGACCTCAAACTCATTCAGAAAATCCTGCCCGGTTGCCTGATCAAAGTCGTTGGCAACAAAAAAGACCTGGTCTCTGAGGAGGAGCTGATCATCCTGGAGCGGACACATAACCCCGACTTTCTGACCAGCGCCAAAACCGGAGAAAACGTGGAAACACTATTCATGGAAATTGCCAGTGAGCTGGTTTCCTACTAAAAAACAAGAAAAACCAACAACACCCCAACACCGACGCCCAAAAACGATTATATGCCACAACAACAAATCCTCATCCTGTCCCGGCAGGGCTATACCCTGCAGGCAGATGGAGCCCTTTTTCCGCGGCATTGGCTTTTGCACCATTCCATGCGCGATGATTTCCCTATCCTGGATAGCATTTGGGAGACGCTTATGGCCTTGCCTGCAGATCAATTCCCGGTGCAGTTCCGCTTTGTCGACAGCCCTCACCCTGTCCTCAACGGGTATTACCACTTGACGGTGCATATAGTCCCCGGATCTTCCGCCCGTTTGCGCCTGACTATTGAGCGCTGTACTTTCGAAGCACTGCAACTGCGCAAGGCGCTGCAACTCAAAAATACAGCTGCGCTCTATCAGCAGCAAAGAGAATTTACCTTCCTGTCAAAGTAGTACTGGCATTATTTGGCATTTTTGTATAAATTGAGACAAACAACGCGGGGAGCTCAGTTTTTGCCGATCCTCCTTCTTTTTTTTGCTAAAATTGCCAATGAAGTGTATTGAACCTTTAAGGCAAAATAATGTAGTATTAGTACTATTACCATTTCTGCCGCCGTCAGGTGATTTCGCTATTGCAGCCTCCCTTTCGGAGACAGGACTACCACAACCGAGTATGCTGAGATTACGATCTGTTTCTTTCCTGTTTTTCCTGCTGAGCATTGTGCCCCTCTTTGCACAACAAACCTTCGAGACGAATCAAAACATCTACGATGAGTCGGAGGGTATTGTGTATGATCGTGAAATCACAGCAGACCTTAAATTACTGCAAACCAATGGCTTTGCCTTCGGAGTCAACTTTGCCCGCCTGAAAACTTATTACCTGACCCGGTACATCAATGTAGAATTCGGCGAAATCAAGCACCCGAAAGAGTACCGGCAAAGTTTTGACTTTCAGCGGCAGTCGGCACGTGTTTCCCGGGCTTTCGTTTTTGGTAAGCAGAATAACTTCTTTGTCCTTCGTACCGGCTTCGGCGAAAAGCGCTATTTTTCTGAAAAAGCCAAGCGGCGTGGCGTGGCGGTCGGCATCACTTACGAAGGCGGCCCGTCCCTTGGTTTGCTCAAGCCTTACTACCTTGAACTCATCCGTACCTCCGAGCCGGGCAGTGTCGATAACTTTGTGGTGCGCAGTGAAAAATACAGCGCCGACAACGCCAATACCTTTTTGGAAATCAGCCGCATCTATGGCTCTTCAGGGTTTGCCCAAGGGTTGGGCGAACTGGAAGTGGTGCCCGGCATGCATGGCAAATTTGCCCTCCACTTTGACTGGGGTGCTTTCGATGAATTCGTGAAGGCAGTCGAAGCCGGAGTGATGGTTGATGTCTTTACGCGCACCATTCCGATTATGGTCGAATCACCGGAAGTCGTAAACACCGAGAACCGTCCTTTCTTTATCAATCTTTACGTAAATTTGCAGTTGGGCAAGCGCTGGTAGCGTAGTTTGCCGGTGCCTGTCTACAATTGATCCCAGCCCGGGACCAGGCTCTGTAGTAAATCTGGGTGTTTTGACGTTGATTTAACGAAGTGCGCCGAACACTTTTGTTAGCCCAATGACTCCATACTTCCCAAAACTATAAGCTTGGCCTGACTGTTGATTGATCGAAAATACATTACCGCAAAACCATTATCCGGATTTTGCGAAAGTCATAAAAACGATTCCCATGCTGGAATTACCTGTAGTAGAAAGCAAAGAACAACGACGTAAAAAGCCGGACTGGCTACGTGTGAAGCTGCCAATCGGGCCTAACTATAAGAAAGTCCGCAGCCTGGTGGACGACTACAACCTCCACACCATCTGCCAAAGCGGCAACTGCCCGAATATGGGCGAGTGCTGGGGTGCTGGTACTGCTACTTTCATGATCCTGGGCAACACCTGTACCCGGTCTTGCTCTTTTTGCGCAGTGAAGACCGGCCGTCCACCGGAGTATGATGAGGACGAGCCGCGCCGGGTAGCAGAAGCGATTGACCTGATGCAGGTGAAGCATGCCGTTATTACCTCCGTCAACCGCGATGAGCGTAAGGACCGGGGCGCAGAAGTCTGGTACCAAACCGTGCGCCATATTAAAGATCGTACTCCTGAGGTAACAATCGAGACGCTTATCCCTGATGTACGGGCGACCTGGTGGGCCCTGGAGCGTATGATCAGCGCCGGGCAGGAAGTGGTTTCTCACAATATGGAAACCGTGGAAGCCCTGTACCGGAAAGTTCGCCCACAGGCCAAGTACCACCGAAGCCTGGAGCAAATACAACGCACCAAGGATTACGGTAAGCGCACCAAGTCTGGTATCATGGTAGGCCTGGGTGAAACGGATGAACAGGTATACAAAACCATGGATGACCTGCTGGAGCACGGTTGCGACGTAATGACCATCGGCCAGTACCTGCAGCCTACTAAGATGCACCTCGATGTGGTGGAATATGTCCACCCTGATAAATTCGCCGAGTATAAAGAAGTTGGCCTGTCTAAAGGCTTTGACTTTGTGGAAAGCGCGCCTTTGGTCCGTTCCAGCTACCACGCTGAGCGCCACCTGTAAGAACGGCTTTCTCTAAAAGACCTTGTTAACCGGAAGTTTGCACAGAGCAAGCTTCCGGTTTTCTTTTTAGTATCCGGCCTTATCGTTATGCTCTCCACACACAAAAGCCCGGCTAACGTTTGGCAGCCGGGCTTTTGCATAAGTCTATTGAAATCACAGGGCATTACCGCATCAGCAGGACATCGCCTTTGTATAGTTCAATGACACCATCCACGAACTCAATCTCAGCGACGTAGACATAGACGCCCCCGTTCATCAGTTCGCCCCGGTGAGTGCCATCCCAGCCGAAGGTAGGATCATTAGCCGGGAAGTCGTAGATTTCGTACATCGGTTCACCCCACCGGTTGTAAACCTGGAAGCTGTTGACCCGGATGACCTCAGGCCCCGCAAAGATGGTAAAGACATCATTGCTGCCATCTCCATTAGGCGAGAAGACATTCGGAATGAAAACATCCCGGTCTTTGTCTACGAATACCGTGATCTGATCGGTTGCCTGACAGTTGTTCTCATCAATTACGGTAACGAAATAAGACATCGTCACCTGCGGCGTGATCAACGGATCGACACAATCCAGGCAGGAGGGGCGTGCAGCTGTATCAATACGCCAAATGTACTGCGCAATCATATCATCGTTGGTAGTCTCTGCGTAGAGTTCTACACTTTCACCCAGCTCGATGTCTATATCATCGCCCAGATCAACGATTAGCTCTTCCGGCTGATTGACAATAACCTCTTGTAAATCTGTACAACCATTCGCATCCTGCACCTGTACAAGGTGTGAGCCGATGGTCAGGTTGGTAAACAGTGGGCTGCCTGACATTGGAGAGCCATCTATACCATAGACATATGGAGTGACCCCTCCCTCCACTGCGTCAACACTGACCACGCCTGCCTCATCGCCAAAGCAAAGGGGATCGGTAACACTTAGAGCGACATTCAAGCCTTCAGGTTCAATTAGTGTTGCTTCTGCTGAAGCAGTACACCCGTTAGCATCCGTTACGGTAAGGCTGTAAGTGCCAGCGCCGAGCTCATCAATGCCATCCAGGCGGCTTCCATTGCTCCAGGTATAACTGTAAGGTGGGATGCCACCGGTAACAATACCATTAATAAAGCCATCTGTTTCGGATGCGCAGCTCACGTTGAACTGATTGTATTCGGAAAGCAGCAACTCAATATCGACAGGCTCTGGTTGTGCCACTACGACCTGGAAGCTGCCGGAAATTTCAAATGGGGAGCTGTCCACCACATCAATACGATAGGTACCGGCCGGCAATTGGTCAATGACTTCTTCAAGGTTGTTGCCATCAATAGTGCCGTTGCCATTGGGCAACCCTCCCGGCAGCGCCTGCCAGGTAAAGGTATAGGGCGGCGTACCTACCAGCACTTCAAAAGCTACCTCCCCGTCGGAGTCGTTGAAACAGCTGACATCCGTTGCTTCGTTGGCAAACTGCAGCTCGCAGGGGAAGACGGATAGCTCAAGGGTGACGATACTGTCACAGCCCGCTGCCGTAGTCAGTGGAACGGTATAAGTGCCCGTTTGCGAGAAGCTTTCTGCGCCAACAGGGAAGGACTCTCCGTCGCAGATATTCTCCTGTAAAGTAATTTCGTACTCGGGATTAACGACCAGATCGAGCATGACGATACTATCACATCCAGTCACCACCGAGGTCAGCGTATCTGTATAACTGCCTGCCTCGCTGTAGGTCGAGGACCCAACACTAAAGGTTTCGCTTTCGCAAATCTCTTCCGTAAGCATAGTCATTTCGATCGGGTACACGGTCAGGTCCAGGGTGATGATACTGTCGCAGCCCGTCACCATTGAGCTAAGCGTGTCTACGAAAGTGCCGCTTGTAGTGTAGGTAGATGTGCCGACGCCAAAGCTCTCGCCATCGCAAATCTCCTGTGTGAGTAAGGTAAACAGGGTTGGGTGCACCGTCAGGTTGAGGGTAACGATACTATCGCAACCGGTCTCCACCGAACTGAGCGTATCTACATGCACGCCGGTCGTATTATAGGTGCTGCTGCCCACTGTAAAGGTCTCGTAGTCGCAGATTTCCTCCGTCAGTTCAGTGAACAGCGTCGGGTACACCGTCAGATCCAGCGTGACGATGCTGTCGCAACCGGTGGCTACCGAGGTAAGCGTATCCGCGTACATACCAGTGGTATTATAATTGCTGTTACCAACGGAGAAGGTCTCGTAGTCGCAAATCTCCTGTACCAGTTCCGTGCGGATTTCCTCCCGAACTGTCAGGTCAAGAGTAACTATGCTGTCGCAGCCGGTGATGACCGAGCTGAGCGTGTCCACATAGTTCCCAGTGGCATCGTAGGTGGACGTGCCAACGGTATAGGTATCGCCAAAGCAAACGATTTCCGTCAGGTTCGTCATCGGAATGGGGTGCACCGTCAGATCCAGCGTAATGATACTGTCGCAGCCGGTGACGACCGAGCTGAGCGTGTCCACATAGTTCCCGCTCGTCGTGTAATCAGAAGTGCCAACGGTATAAGTCTCCCCATCGCAAATTTCCTCCGTCAGTTCGGTGAACAAGGTCGGATGCACGGTCAGGTCAAGCGTGACGATACTGTCGCAGCCAGTGGCGATCGAGGTGAGCGTATCCGCGTACATACCAGTAGTATTGTAGGTACTGTTGCCAACGGAGAAGGTCTCATAGTCGCAAATCTCCTGCACCAGCTCCGTTCGGATTTCCTCCCGTACCGTCAGGTCGAGCATGACAATACTATCGCAGCCGGTCACCGCTGAGGTCAACGTATCCACAAAGTTGCCAGTGGCATCATAGATGGAAGTACCAACGGTATAGGTATCACCAAAACAAACAATTTCCGTCAGGCTCGTCATCGGGATGGGATACACCGTCAGGTCAAGTGTTATAATACTGTCGCAGCCCGTGACAACTGAGCTAAGGGTATCCACATAGTTTCCGCTCGTGGTGTAGTCAGAAGTGCCAACCGCGTAAGTCTCCCCATCGCAAATTTCCTCCGTCAGATCAGTAAACAGCGTAGGGTGCACTGTCAGGTCCAGGGTAACGATACTATCGCAGCCGGTCACCACCGAACTGAGGGTATCCGTATAAATCCCTGTGGTATTGTAGACCGAAGTGCCTACAGTGTAAGTTTCGTAATCGCAAATTTCTTCTGTAAGACTGGTAAACAGCGTTGGATTGACGGTAAGGTCAAGGGTAATAATACTGTCGCAGCCTGAGACAAAGGAAGTCAGCGTATCCATATACACGCCGGTCTGGAAATAAGGATTGCCCGCCACATTAAAAGTATCCCCTTCGCAAATGACAGGTGCCAGGTCGGTCCGTGGGAATGGAATGACGGTAAGATTGAGATTCACAATACTATCGCAGCCCTCCACGGAAATGAAGGTCTGAGAGTACATCCCGGTGGAGTCGTAAGGCGTTGTACCCACTGTGAAAGACTCTCCTTCGCATACTGTGCGGTTCAGATTGATTTCGAAGAAATCGCGTACCGTCAGGTTCAGGGTAACAATACTGTCACAGCCCGTCAGGTTAGAACTGAGGGTATCTACGTAGGTGCCTTCCACGTTGTAGGTGTTGCTACCAACCGTGTAGGAAGAGGCATTGCAAATGGTAATATCCAGGGTGTCCCGCTTCACGGGGAATACTGTCAGTTCAAGGCTGACAATACTATCGCAGCCATTTGCCGCAACGAGCGTATCCACATAGCTCCCGCTCATGGTGTAGCTGGATGGGCCCACTTCGTAAGACTCGAACTGACAAATGCTTTCTACCAGGTCAACTTCAGGTACATTGAGTACCGTCAGGTCCAGCATTACGATGCTATCACAGCCATTTGCCGCCACAAGGGTGTCGGTGTAGAATCCGGATGCGGTATAATCAGAAGTGCCTACCGTGTACGTTTCTCCATCACAAATTGACTCGGTAAGGCCTATTTCCGGTACATCAAGCACGGTCAGGTCCAGCGTGATGATACTGTCGCAGCCATTCGCCGCCTGTAAGGTATCTGCGTACATACCAGTCGTGGTATAATCTGAGGTACCTACCGTATAAGTCTCCCCGTCACAGATGGATTCTGTAAGGTCGGTCCGTGGGACATTCAGCACCGTAAGGTTGAGCCGGACAATACTGTCGCAACCCGTTTCCACCGCCGTGGTCACGTCTTCAAACATGCCTGTGGTGGTATAGTCGTTGCCCAGAATGGTTACGCTTTCCCCATCACAAATGGTGCTGTCTATCACCGTAATCCGGGTTGGGACAACGGTGAGGTTCAGGTAGAACACACTATCACAACCCGAAGCCGTAACAAAGTCATTAGGATAAAGCCCGGTCGCATCATAATCGGTGCCGGCTACGGTGAAGACTTCTCCTTCACATATAGAGGTGGACAGTGTATCCCGGATCACATCTTCGATCGTAAGCGTTAAATTGACGATACTGTCGCAGCCCTCAGGCGTCATCAGGGTGTCGGTATACATACCCGGCGAATCGTAGGTGCTGCTTCCCACCATTACCGACTGCCCGGTACACACCTTACGCGTGATATCCTCAATAATCGGGTCGAGGACAGTCAGGTTCAGGGTGATAACACTATCGCAGCCCGTGTTTATTGCCGGGAGCGTATCCATGTAGGTGCCCGTCACATCGTAAGTGGAAGTGCCCACTGTGAAACTGCCACCATTACATACTTCTTCATCGAGCGTTGTAAATACGGTTGGGATGACGTCAAGGTTCAGGGTGACGGTACTGTCGCAACCATCCGCTGCGGTCAATACCACGTCATAGGTACCCGTAGTATCAAAACTCATGCCTCCTACCGTGAAAGCGTCTCCTTCACAAATGGATTCGTCGAGCGTTGTTGTAATTTCCGGCTTGACGGTGAGCTCAACAATAACGGTACTATCGCAGCCCTCAGTGGTCATCAGCGGTACTTCATAAGTGCCGGTGGCCGTGAAGGTAGAGTCTCCGAGCACAAAATCATCTCCAAAGCACACCTCCGGCGTGATCGTTGTTTCAACGTTGGGGTTGACGAGCAGGTCAAGGAAGACGGTACTGTCGCACCCGTTGCTGGCCTGCAGCAGAACGGTGTACTCCCCGGTTGTGGTGAAAATTTCGGAGCCTACCATAGCGGTGTCCCCTTCGCAGATCTCTTCCTCCAGAAAAGTTTCGATAGGGTCAAGAATGGTAAGGTTTAAAATCACAGTACTATCACAATCGATACCCGGTGTTTGGGAAGGCAGTGTGATTTCTAAATCCGTTGTATTCGCACTATACTCATCACCGCCCACAGTCAGTGACTCTCCGTTACAGATGGTGGTGTCTATATTAGTTACCGGGTCATAAACGGTGAGGTCCAGCTGAAAAGTACTCTGACATCCACCCGGATCAGTGAAATTTCCCGAGTAGAAGCCCGTTTCGGTGAAAGTGGAACCACCGTTAAAAATATCCCCGATTATGACAAGCTCTCCTTCACAAACGGTTGTATCTACAATGATGAGGCCCGGCGAGGTAATTGTTAGGAACCCCACAGTGACCTGATCACACCCGAAGGCATTAGGAAGTATCACCTGAAAGGGGCCAGGCTGTGAAATGGGCACGCCCCCCGGCCCTCCGGCCATGTAGGGTAAAAGGGTTTCACAAATAAAGACCTCCCCTATATTTTGAAAGGTATTGGGGTTTACGGTAAGGTTGAGGATGACGGTACTATCGCATCCATCAGCAGTCGTCAGCGTTTCTTCGTACTGACCGGTTTGGTTAAGCGGAGTACCCTGGAAGATATAGGTTTCATCCTCGCAGATTTCCGCCGTAATTAAAGTGGGCGGGATAGGAGGGATTACGGTTAAGTCCAGCTGCACCGGTTGCTGACAGCCATTCTGGAAATAGGAAAAGTTATAAACTCCCGTCTCAAAGAAAGGCGGAGACCCCTGATAGGTATAAGGCGCTTCATCCTGACAGATCACTTCGGTGATCATTTCGGTTGGGGGCGGTGTAGTTGAGATAGTGGTACAGTTGGGGATGCCCGCACCATTACAGGCGTTACTCGGCGTAACACAAATGGTGTAGTTCGCCTCATCTGGCAGGTTAATCGTCACTGTTTGCTGGTTGCCCTGATTAACCGGTGTGCCATTGACGGTCCACTGGTAGGCACCAGCATTTTGCACGCCATTGGCAGTGAAGGTTACGGTGCTGCCCGGGCAGTACGGAGGTGGCGTGGTAGGCACGATGTTGGGAATACCCGACACCGGTGGGACGGTAGTACTACCGGAAGTGACGTTGACGGTGAAGTCGCATACGTCATCATCGAAGCCATCCACAATGAAGAAATAAGTTGCTCCAACGGTAAGCCCGGTCATATTAAATGGCGTAGGCGTATTGGGGTTGACCTGATAAGAGCACTGTGAGACGAGGTTAAAAGATGAGCAATCGGAAGTACCCCAAACTCCGATTTGCAGTCCATTCCCATCATTGCAGTTTTCCACCAGTACATTCATCGATATACTGGGTGTACCAGCGACAAAGCCCACCCATTGAACGTTGTGGGGCTGAATGGGCTGACCAGGGCAAAAATCAGGGGGTACCTGTTGCCCGGTATTGGGGTTATCGTTACTACTTGTGAACGTTGTAAAGTCACAAAGTACGCAAGCTGCACCACAGTTGTTGGCAAGCGCCGGCTCACCGGGAGGGCATGGCCCGGGGGGTTGTTGTGCCCAAAGTGAGATAGTAGTCAGCGTCAAAAGGCAAAGGAGTAGATTTCTCTTCATGTTATGCAATCAAAGTCTTGAACGAACCAAATGATTTCTTCCGTTATCTCCATCAGGAGATGATCGTTGCATACAAAGAAGCAGCAGCGCCGTCATGGTTTTTGGGCGATAATAATTATTTTAGGTGTGTGCTTATTTGATTCTTTTGGTAGGTTTAGTGGGGTGCTTTACACGAATTGGACAGCAACGGCCAATAGCGCGCAGAGCATTTTATATCCGGGGCAGCTTGGGCAATTCATTGTTTAAACTTTAGCAAATATACCAAATCGAAGGGCAGTAAAGAAATAATTTAACAAGATGGCCCCGAAACCGCACCTTTTCTTTGGAGTACGAGGCTTTGTCCCAAAGCAAAACAAAAAACATACTTCAAATTCATTGCCCACTTGCCAAAAAAAATATTGAATTTGCATTCTGAACTACCAATCATCAGGAATTTATTAATGCGAATGAAATGTCGCCCAGATTACAAAGCGAGTTATTTGTCCGGATAAAACGACATATTGTCCCCCGGCGTTAAAGGTCTGTTAAACAGGGCTTCACCCTGATAGGAATGCTTAACTTTAAGAGTTTACTTCCTGTTGGGTAGTCAAAGTATCAATTTGCCTGGTAGCAGGCGAGCTAAAAAGTACAAATCAAGAAGGCCGTTCTTTATGAATAAAAAAGCAATCTGGGCGATAATCGGGCTGATGAGTGCCGCTGTTTTGGGCGTAGTGATTCTACAGATGGACCTCATCCGTACAGCCGTTGCTGTTAACGAAGAACGCTTTGAGAAAAACATTTATGCCGCGCTCAATGCAGTGACCCGCAGGCTGGAAACCGAGGAGAGTCAGGAGGTACTTCAGTACTCCCTGAATGGGTTCCAAAATGCCTACTACCAGGAAATGAATGGGGCAAAACTTGACCTGCCCGACAACCTGCCCCCCAACTTCAACTGGAGTCCCTCCGACATGGCCAATGGCGGCAATCAGGTGAGCAGGGGCGCCTGGCTCAACTGGCTCACTGCAGAGCTGCTCAACGACTGCAGCTCCCCGGAATGCATTAAACGCAAGGACACTTACCGCAAGCTGATGGTGATTTTCGAACAAAGCGCCCGGGGCATTCCGTTAGAAGAACGGATTAAGCTGAAGCAACTCGACAAATTCCTCAAACAGGAACTTTCTAACCGGGGCATAGATACCGAATACAGTTACGGGATTTTCTCCAGAGAAAAAAACAGTTTTATTATTGCTGACGGGCACTACGTGGTTGAGGACGATCAGCCAAAGGAAATTTTGCCTGGCTTCCGGACTATCTTTAACTCCCGCTATAAAGTGGACCTGTTTCCGGAAGATGCAACGGCGCCCGGCATGCTGATGATCCACTTCCCGCAACGCACCAGTTTTGTCTGGCGTTCCCTGTGGCTCAACTTCTTAGGGTCAATTGTATTCACCACGATTATCCTCTTTTGCTTTGCTTACACCATCAATGTGATCTTCCGGCAAAAGAAGCTCTCGTCCATGAAGACGGACTTCATCAACAACATGACACATGAGTTCAAA
>ENA-UENT01000428-UENT01000428.1-marine-metagenome-genome-assembly--contig:-NODE-428-length-26335-cov-10.343852_pt1 | contig 26335 bp, 13 predicted proteins | sample MGYA00237879_ERZ529330 | MGnify/ENA primary metagenome ERZ529330 (study PRJEB26372, sample SAMN05368345) | marine metagenome | biome: cultured habitat; feature: ocean water; material: water; isolation... | reverse complement strand
CAAAATTGCCGCCTGATTTGCCACGGACTATTGCTAAAAGAAACAGGATTAATTGTTAGGGGCTGACACCCCTCCAAAGTGTCCATCTCAATAAAAGCCTCTACATCAGGTGGGTATACCGTTATTGGCTTAGAAAGGGTGTCCGCTCCACATTCGTTCGTTGCTATTAAGGTTAAAGTGTATACACTTACAGAGTCGTCAGGAGTGGTAAACTCCGGCAAAACAGGAATTGAATCATTCGAATAAAAAACACCATTAATCAGCCAGGTAAATTCATCTGGATTCCCTACTGTTATATTGGAAATAGGCGTAGAAAAAGGAGAGCATCCCTCGTCGACTTCAATACCAAAGTTAACTCGAGGATAAGGACGTACCAAAACAGAATCGACATCCGTAATCGTTCCGCAAATGTTGCTTACTTCTAACAAGATTGGAAAGACCGTATCATCCGCCAAGCTATCAAAAACATAAACAGGAGGGGCTTCTCCTGTAATAGTATCACCGTCAATTACCCAGCGTTGCATGATGCTATCCCCGTAACTGTTGTTAGATACATCTAATTCAAAGGGCGCGCATCCCTCATCATCATTGACCACGAAATCTGCTGTTGGTGGTTGGGTGATATATACTTGCTGACTGCTAGTGTCTCTGCAACCTTCGTCAGTAATGATAATTTGCGTGATGGTGTAAGAAGCAGAGTCTGTATAAGCATACGTAGGCATTTCCTCGTTGCTAGTTGTCGCATCACCAAAATCCCACTCGTAATCTTCCCCTAGCTGATCGGGCAACAGTGTAAATTCAAAATCGATACACGGGATGCCATCAAGTGAAAAGCCAGCAATTGGTTTTGGATGATAGGAAAAAGACCTGGGCGCACAAGCGGAACAACCAACAGCTACATCGCTTTCAACACAGTAGTCATATACATAGGTCTCTCCGGGTGTTAAACTATCCAGGTCTATAAGCCCAATTGTGTTATCAATAATGCCTGTACCATTCCAAGTGCCATTTTCAGGTGCTGCGTTAGCCAACATAAAAGTACCTGGTCCTTCACAAATTTCCTGAGCATCCCCAACCATTATGTCCTCTCCAACATCAATAATTTGTATATCTATGGTTCCTGACTGCGCACAAGAAGTACCTGTAGCATAGCTATAGGTATAGGTAAATGTACCACCTCCTGCTACACTTAAGTCTATTAGTCCGTCACTATCAATACCCGCTCCTGACCAATCACCTCCTGCTAAGTTCGTATTCAACTGTAAGGTATCCTGAGAGATACATACGGGAACTTCGGTATCAATCACTAAGGGCTGCTCTGCTACCAGAACAACTAACAATGAATCCGTTACCTGGCATCGATTAAGCATATAACTGACCTCTATCGTGTAGGTCCCTGTACTTAGCATCCCTGACTCCGAATTAAAAGTGCCATTAGGGCTGATTACTCCCTCTCCCTGCCACGTTAATACTCCGCCAGATGGATTAGCATCAACGCCACTAACATCATTAAGGTCAATATCTTCTGAAGTTTGGCAAAGCAATATAGAATCAGGCAAATCAACAACTGGTAACGCTTCTACTTCAATAGTAGGACTGATTTGCACCTCACAGTTATTAGCATCTACATATATATATTCAGGTGAAAATGTCCCAACTCCAGCTACAGCTGGGTCAAAAACACCAGCGATGCTATCAATGATGCCTACTCCCTGCCAGACACCTCCGCCTGGATTAAAGGAGAGCGTATCGCTTTCGCTATCGATACAAAAAACATCATCCTCCACATTGACCATTTCAGAACCTACTACAGTTACGATTACTTCCAATTCATTGTTACATGGCGCATTATTCAGAGAGTAGGTAAGCGTATAATCTCCCACCCCTATTGAAGAAGGGTCAAATATACTATCATTGACCACTCCTGGCCCACTCCAGGTACCACCACCAGGAGTGGCAGAAAGGGTGTCTGGACTAGAGCCCGAGCAATACTGTGGAATTGGAGCAACCATGATGTCTACACTCTGGCTAACGAATATGTCTACAGATCGCTCCAACTCGCCACATTCACTGGAGACCGTCAGCATGACGCTGCCATCTTGAGTGAAAGTAACCTGGCCAAAGTCTTCCCCCGTAGCGGAAATAATATCCCCGTTGGTAAATTGCCAATCGACTTCGGTGTAGGAACCCTCTAAGCTAAAGTTAAGATCGGATGAAGTAATCGTGAGTTCGTCACAACCAATATTAGGGGCCTCTAAATTGACATCAGGGGCCTCTTCAACAGTAATGGTAATTGACATCTCATCATCTCCGCAGACATTGCTTGCCGTTTGAGTCAATGTATAGCTTCCTGCCTGCTTGAATTCTACTTCAATAACATCAGAAGCTAATGTCATTAGCGTATCTGTAAAACACCAATTCTCATCTCCGCCAGGAGTAAGCGACCAAACAGCCGTACTAAATGCATTAGATTGGTCAACGAATTCCAGAATCGTACCTGCACATATTGTAACATCTCCTGAATTGAACCCTGACTCAGGCTCCCCTACCACCCTTATCGTTCTTACAGCAGTATCAGAACCACAATCATTGGATACTGTATAGGTAATCGTGTAGGTGCCAGGTGTATCATACTGGTAGACAGGCACTTCCTCTGTAGAAGTATCCCCATTACCGAAATCCCAAAAAAAATCCTCACCATGACAGTCTTGCGGATTTGGAGAAAAGTCTGTATTAACACATATCTCCTCGTCTGCCGAAAAAATAGCAAGTGGTGCAGGTCGAATACCGAACGTATAAGACCCAGACTGGCAACTGTTTCCATCTTCACAGAGCGCAATTCCTGTAAAATTGACGCTAAAGGAAGACTGTGGCGTTTCGCAGACTAAGCTATCGGGAATGTCGTATTGATGCTGTGCGTCATCATAATCGTACAATGTGTCAATACCACCATCCCCCCACTCGATAATAAAAAAATCAAAGCCTGCTGCGCTCTCATTTATTAAGGTAATGGTAGAGCCTTCACAGAAAACCACTTCTCCAGCGTTATTAAAATTGACATTCAAGTTTCCACAATCTACCGAAGGGCAGATAATATCTTGAGCTTTGATCCCTGAAGAAAAAATCAGTAATAGTGATAGTGTATATAAAATCTTATTCATAGATAATCAAATTTGAATTAAGGGCAGCATTTAACAACTACGTCGAAAAAAGAACCAAGGAATGTAGTGGCTTAGTCGTTATTGTACCAGATATTCTCATAGATTTTGTTCCGACCAGCACTTTGCAATAATGTGGGACACTGCCCCAACTGCTTGCCAGTATAACCGGGAGGCTGACCTGCCATAGAACAGGCAGGCCCGGAAGCGAAGCTGAAACGAAGGGTAAACTCGTAGATATCATCAACAACATTTCTTAATCCTGAAACATTGAAGGAGTAGCCAAATCCAAGGTCAATCCTGCTTTTTTTAGTAGTAAAGAAGCCTGTTTCCACTTGTATGCTTCCCCAGTTGGTACTCGACTGCCCTTCATAGGGGCGGCTGGTATGGTAATATGCGCCTAGCGTGAACTGCCGACTGAAAGATACATCTCCCCCCATCTCTAAATACGCTAAACCTCTCTGGGTCTGCATGAACACTTGTGGCTGAATTGCTAAATAATTTCTTCCTAATCTCCCTGCAATTTTTTCCCAAGACATGAAATAGGTTAAGCGGGGTACGGTAGGTGTACCTAAGCCCAAAACTGACCAGGAATGTCCTCGTCCATTAGCACCTGTCCAAGGTACAAGGTTGTGCATAGCGATTCCTATATTTATATTAGAATTGTAAGGATTTTGGGGATTCATAATAATCCTTAAGCTTGCTCCCCCTGACGGCTGAAAGTACCAATTCGACAAGCCTTCATTAGGCGCAACAAACGCGGTAGGAATAGGCTGACCGTCCGGCCCGGAAAGACCATATTTCTGGTGTAGCTGGTCTATAAACAACAACCGACTATAGTCAACTGATTGCTGCCCCCAAAATAGACCGATGCCTAGCCTCAACTGTACGATATTTTTAGCTGAAGGTGGCGAAAATCTAAATGGTGCAGCTAACATGCCTCCAAATTGGCGCGTGCGTAGGTGTCCTTCTCCTTCCTGATCTTGTGACACGGCAAAGCCGTAATCAAAAAAACTACAGGGCATGCTTTCTTCATAAATCGCCTGCACAGTCCTGTAGCCTTCGGCACTCTGATCATGCCATTGTTGTTTAGCCTTTAGCCCAATACTCAATGCCCCCATTTGTCCTACCAGTGCAGGATTAAAAATGGATTCATTACCATAGAAATGGGTGTAGAAGGCTCCTTGAGCAAATAGCTGGAAAGTAAATAACATAGTGGCTACACAGAGATATAAGTTTTTCATTTCAGTGTTTTTTTTCTTCGCTCTAGCGGTCTGTCAAGACTGAAACGCTGGTTTGCCTGCGGCGACTTTTAAGTCTGCTCTTTGTTTAAGCCTACTTATAAAGCGCTGCTGTGGGTGGGGGCTTCCGCCTTGATTGGCTTTAAATGTCGGTCCCACTTAAACCCTACGTCAATACCTGATAAACCTCTAGCCTGTAGTTCAACTTGACACTAACAATGTGAAATGAACTATGAAGATAGAAAGATATAAATTAGAAGATGATCTATTGCGTCACTTTAAAATTCACTACTCGATCGCATTATTCCCAGTGAAGAAAGTATACTATCAACTTCTGCCTAAAAAGCAAAAATCCTCCAGAAGCTCTCCAACTGATCTAAAAGCTGAGCCGCCTCTTCCTGCCTCAGATGATTAGCATCACCCGCGATCTCTTCAAGTATCGCTTTCGCTTGGTCAGCTTGGTCATTGGCGAGATAAGTATTGGCCAATAACCACTGAGCTTTTTGCCGCTCCGCTGGGTCTGCCTGAGATTGAGCCATTTCCGAATAAAGAGCAATCGCTTCTTCAAACCTTTCTTGCTTCGTCAGAATCTCGCCTTTTAAGGTCATTGCGGTAGCTTCGTACTGTGATCCTTCCAGCTCCTCCAACATTTGAAGGGCAGTAGAATAATTCCCACTTTCTATTTCGTCAAAGACAGGCGTGAATGGATTATCAGCATTAATATTCCCTCTGTCTCTTGTGGAAGTTCTCAGACCAATATTGTCGCTTACCAAGGCGCTGTTGCTGTAGTTGGCATTTGCAAACCATATGGATGCGCCTAGGCCGAACAGTAATAAAAATGAAGCGGCAACAGATAACCTGTACAGTCTGCTACGACTTGATTTCATTGGAACTACACGTGCTTCATGGGTTTCATCCTCAGCATTACGCTCCTGCTCCCAGTCTTTCATCTGGGCTCTCAGTGTACTATTTTGCCCCAATTGCAGGGCCTGCTTTTCCAAACGGAACAGCTCTACATCAGCAGCCAGCTCCCGGTTAGCAGTGATCTGGGCTTCAAACTGTCTTTTAGACTCCTCATCCATGCGGTCATGGAGGTAGTCTTCTATTTTGGATTGTAATAACTCATTCATAGGGATGTTTTTAGGAAATTTGCTAATTGTGGCTCCGCCAGGATCTTTTTCCTGAGCTGTTCCCGGCACCGACCCGCTGCTTTTTTGGCTTGTTTGGCGTTCTTCAGACCCTGCTGCTCGGCAATTTGAGCCATGGACTGTGCAAGAAAATAATACAAATGAATCACCTTCTTGCAGTTCTCCGTCAAATTGCTCATCAGTTCCTGAAGCTTCTGGTCTCTTGCCGATTCTGCTTCAGATTTCTCTTCAATCAGAATATGAGCCTCCGGGTTCTCAGAAAGATCTGCCTCTTCCGGCAGTTCAGTTGGCGCAGTGGAATACGATAATTGCTCTATCTTTTTTCCACCAGAACGGATGATGTTCTTACAAATGCTGATTAAGAACGTTCTCACCTTACTTTTCCCCTGAAACTTATCATTTCTGATCAGGTCATTGAGTATAATGACCCCTTCCTGAATAACCTCAGCTGCTTCCAGCTGGACTTTCTGATAGGAAGCGATTAACTCAGTGACTTTTGCCATAACAACAGGGTCAAGATAAAGCTGCTTGAGCGCCTTATTATGGCTAACGGGGTCGTTTCCCCGTATGGCTGCAAGCATTTCATCGTCCGTGTAAGCCATATTTCCTAAATTAGTGTGATTTAAACCTTGAAGGACCCCATTAAATTAAAAAAACTTTTCTTTAATTATTGAATATTGCGAGTCATGAAAGGAATACGCTTAAAAATTCATTTCCTTTTCTACCCTGCTCAAGCCGGACTCCTTTAGACTACAAATACTGGCAATAGCATCCGCGGGTTAAAAGTCCAATTTGTAAACATGTCTTATAAACCCTTATTTCATCTCATCTTCCGGACAAGCGTTGTCTTGCTTACCTGTCCCCTATTGCCCGTGAATATTAATGGGCAGGATGGGTTTGAGTTGTTGCAATCAGGCCGGATTGAAGACGCCTTGAATTTTGCAGACAAACAGCTAAAAAAAACTGAGGGACAAACAGACCCACTGGAGTATTCCGCAGCGCTTAATCTGAAAGGCAATGCGCTAAGACAGCTCGGACAACTTGAGCAGGCGCTAAGCTACCACCATCATGCCCTCAAGATTAGAAAACGCCACTGCGGCGATGATGACCTCCTGGCGTCAAATTCCTACCAAAACATAGCCAACTGCTGGCTGGACCAAAGAAGGACAGATAGCGCCCGCTATTACATTCAAAGGGCTATTGATATCAGGACTGTGCTTCCTGGCCACGAAGAAGAGCTAAGCTCTGCGCTAAATACACTGAGCGAGGTGTATCGACAAGAAAAAGCTTACCAAAAAGCAGCAGATGTTATTCGCCTTGCGATTGAGAAGCGGCGAGCTATGCCTAATAATCGTCCTGAAAAGTTGATCCCCTTGCTGCTGAACTTAAGCACAATCTACCTGGAGTCCGGGCAGATAAAACCCGCCGAAGGCAGTCTGTACGATCTCGAAACCGTACTCACAAACAATCCGTCAAACTCCCCCGAGCTTCTGGCTCTTTTTCAACTCAACGTAGGCCTCCTGAAGCTTTCAAAGCTGGAGCTGGAGCTGGAGATCGCATTGCAGTATTTCCAAAAAGCTTTAAGCTATTGCGAGCCCCTTCCCGAATTCCACCCTACCCGGGCCAAATGCCTGCTTGCACTCGGACAATGCCTGCAGCAATTGGGAGACCCCGTATCAGCACTCACCCCCCTCCGGCAAGCTGCCAATATTTACGATGCCTTCTCCTCCGGCTTCGAATTAGAGCTGGCCGATGTATACAATGACATTTCACTCAGCTACCGGTACCAGGGAAAGTACCCTCAGGCCATTGCCAGTCTTGATGCTGCTATCAATATATACAGGAGCCAGGGAGCAACCACTCATCCCAATATTTATGGCTTTTACCAAAATATGGGGCACTGCCTGCTCCTTCAGCAAAACTTCGATGCCGCCCGATACTACTTTGGGAAGACTCCGGAGGAACGCTCCAATCGTCAGAAAGTAGACGCTCTGCTCAACATAGCACTGACCTATCAAAGGGAAGAGAAGTTCCAGCAAGCGCTGCAATTTAATGAGGAAGCTTATAGCTTGTTCCTGGCCGGCGATATGAAGTCTATCCCCCTTTTTCTTAGAATACAATACCAAATGGGGGTTGCCCAAACGCCAAATTCGGCGTTGATGCCCTCCCATTTTGACCGGGCACTAAATGTAATACCAGACAGCACCCGCTCTTCCGCTTACGATTATGAGAAGGTTTTTCTCTGGGCAGCCAAAGGTGACTTTCTGCTCATGCATGGACAAAAAAAGCAGGATACCTCAATGGTACGCAGCGCCATTCCGTACTTTCAAAAAGCGATGCAGGCCATAGATGCCCTTGAACGCATTCCAAAGGCAGAACAAGCCAATCTTTACCTTAAAGATGATTTCACTCAAGTGTTTAGCAGCGCCATTAAAGCCGCAGCTTTGCTGTTTGAGGAAACTGGAGGTATTGAATATCTGCAAACAGCCTATCAATACCTCGAAAAGTTCAAAGCGGGGCAACTGCGCAGAAAGCTAAGGGAGCAAAATCCTCCGGAACGCTTCCAGGTAGCTCCTTCGGTCATTCAGGCCAAACAAAAGCGGCAGCAACAACTTTACTCAGCTTCTGCAAAATGCCGGGTCCTCGAGTCTGCTACTTTCCCTAATGACAGTACTCTTCAAAGGGCCTATGCAGAACTTCAAAAAGCGGAAAATGAGCTAAAAAAGATTCAAAAGACCATCGAAACCCAGTATCCGGATTACCACAATTGGGTACAAACCGATGCAGTAATACCTGTAGACAGTATAAAACTTAGCTTAACCAGTGAGGAGACAATGCTTAATTATGGTCTGTTCTCAGATTACCTTTTTCTAATTGCCATCAAAAAAGATACCGTTGCCTTACACCTGCAACAGATAGACAGGGAATTGATCGATCAGATCGCCACCTTTGCCCACCTGGTAAGTTCCAGGCCGGATTTGCAGCCTAACCCCTCAGAACGCGCAGCCAAACTGACAGTACTGGGGCATCAATTATACCAACTTCTGATAGAACCTGTAGCACCACTTATATCAGAATCCTGCCTCATCATACCGGATGAAACCTTGAGCTTCTTACCATTTGCTGCACTACTTTCAAAGCCAGTTGAAGAACATCCTCACCTGTTCAAGACTCATCCTTACTTTGGCAGGACAACCATAATCAGATATGGCTATTCCAGTACACTACTGGGGCTCATGGAACAACTTCCCACTTCGCAAGATGGTCAAATGGCAGCCTTTGCGCCTTCATTTGAGGACCACCCAGCGGGACTCAGCTCCCTACTAAATAACCAGGGAGAAGCCCGGGAGCTTATTGATCAGTTTGAAGGCAATGCCTTTATTGGCTCGGAAGCCAGGGCAGAAGCACTACGACTTAATGGTAAAAACTTCCCCTACCTCCACTTTGCCACCCACAGCGCCATGGACCCCTACCTTCCGGAAGCGGGCTATCTGGCTTTTGCACCAAGCGGCAACTTCCCGGATGGACTGTTCCAATTATCTGATATCTACTCCCTAAACCTCAAGGCAGAACTTGTGGGCCTGAGCGCCTGTCAGACTGGAATTGGTCTAATCCAGAAAGGTGAAGGCCTAATGAGTGTAGCCCGGGCCTTTTCAATGGCAGGCACCAGAAGCTTACTAGCCACCCTGTGGAGCGTGGAGGATTACGAAACCAGCCAAATCATGACCCGCTTTTATCAATACCTGAGAGAAAGCGATGATAAAGCCCTCGCCCTGCAACAAAGCCAACTGGAATACCTGGAAAAGGCTTCTCACGAAAGCGCACACCCGTATTATTGGTCTGCCATCAATCTGATCGGCGCCAGAGATACCAAAACCCGGCTAGTATCCCAAAGTAATTCTTGGTGGGTATACCTATCTTTATTTCCCATTGCCATTCTTCTGACCCTCGCAGGCCGGAAGTGGTTATTCCCATCCCAAACCAAGGCTGATTTCTAAAGACCCGGGAAGCTGACTATTCCAGCCTACCGGTGCATCATAGGCAAGCGCAAGGGTAAGCAGATAGTTCCCTCCACAATTGACACATAACCCTCTTCCAATGTCCGCACCAAATTCAGTATGGATCAAACGGTTGGTACTGAAACCACCGCCCACCCAAAACATATTATTGTACTTCACCCTTAGGTTTACGTCGGCGCTGACAGGAGCATTATTAAAGAGTGTTTGAAAGACCCCATTCGGAACATACCTCACCCAAGTCGAGGGCTCAAGCAAGAAATCGCTTGTCAGCAGAAAAACGGCGCCGGTAATCAGATAGTAGTGTTGAACCCGCTCCAGATCAAAAGCACCTTCATCAGGCGCAGTCATATTCATAGTAAAGGTCTGGGGCACAGAAACCCCGGCGTAAAACTCTGATAAACCCAAATCAGGTGGCATTTTATATTTTAAGCTCTTCCACCGGTAAAAGGCACCCAAAGCCATGTCCGCATAGCTTTGATTGATTACGCCCTCTGTCAAGAGATTAGGCTGTTCTTCCTGAAACCGGATTTCCCCCATATCCACGTTATACCATACGGCTCCCAGATTCAAGCCTACTGATATGTAGGATTCGGCATCTTGCTGATTGAGCTTGATCAAATAGGCAAAGTTTCCAAATACACTATTCGTTCCAATGGCTCCGGCACGGTCTCCCAAAACATACCCCCCTACTTTAATGGGGTTATTATCAGGAAAGTATTCGAATCGGGCATTGTAAGTAACGGGGCCGCCATCAACCCCAACCCACTGTTGCCGATAGGCAGAATTGAAAATGTATTTCTTACTCTTGTCTTCCAGGAAGGTATGGTTTACCGCTCCCGGATTAAGTATTTGCCAGTTATACCGGTATAAAGAACTCAGATCGGTCTGCTGGGCCAATACCCCCGAACTAAAAAAAAGAAAAAACAGAAGAATGGGTAGATTTTTCATGGTCTGTAGGGTTTAGGTCGACTCTACTCTTGGGTAGAGTCCTTATTCTTTGATCAAAAACTTAATGCGTTCTAATTCCGGACGGTCCGTTTTCTTTTGGGGGTTCTGCTGCTGATTGGGGTCAACCTGCTGCACCAGATAGGGTACACATTTTGATAAATACTCAAACAGATCTCCCATAGCAATCAGTTTCCGCCCGTCCTCTTCGGTAATTTTAGGCGCCAAATAGGTTTTGTTGGATTCCTCATCTGCTTCACTACCGGCAATCAGTAATCGTTCTCCTTTAAGCGCCTTTTCAAGGGCAGCTGTAAAGGCTCCATTTTGCCATAACTTATTTTCGTAGGAGTATTCATCATAACTGGAAGAATGGATAGACAGCATCCCTGGCTGAATTGCATTCAATTCCAGAATGTATTTACTGACATTCTCCGATGCGGTCTTGGCCCCAGCTGCACCGCTATGGCAGGCATCAATAAATACCAGTTTTTTACAATCAATCATGCTAAGGGGGTCCAGGATGGATGTTTCATAATCAATCGTTGTGAGCTTTGGATAATCCCCATCATAGTCCGAAGGCTGCAATTTGAACTTTCTCACCCCGTTTTCCTCCAAGACCTGCCCATGTGTGGAAATGAAGACGACCAATACATCGTTTTCCGTAATTTTCTTGTCTGCACGTGGGCTAAGGTATCTCTTCTTCAAGTCCGCAAAAGTAATACTGATCTTCCTGCCCGTGGTCACCGGTGCAGCTACCAATGTGTCGATATACACCGCACCAAAGTACCCGGAGCCCGCCTGTGCTTCCATTAATCCGGCAAAGTCAAGTGCATCCTGTGTGTTGTATTTCAGCCCTACATTCTCCGGGCCCAATACAACCACGTGTAAATTAGGACGCTGTGGCTCGTAGACAAAGGAGAGTGTATCTCTTTTGATGACTTCTTCATTTTCCCATACTTCGATAACAAAGACATTCTCCCCGGTATCCAGAGGCACCTCCAGGTTCAGCGTATGCCGGTAGCGGTACCAATCCTGATTCGGCAATTCGCTAACTTCAAACTTCCGCCCGCTTTGCTTGTTGCCTTCCAGGTATACGCCTCCCTTCCTAATACGGATATCTGTATTCTTAAATTCTCTTGGAGAGGTCACTTCGTACCGGATTGGAGTTTGTTCAGCAGCTACCCGCGCCGGCAGATTGTTATTACGCGTATCACTGCTGTAAGGGGTTTCCCATTTCGTAATGATTTCCAGTTTTCTTGGCCCCTCTCTGGAATCAGCTCTACTTACAATAGTGAATGGAAACTCATCCACCTGCTGCCCCCTTTCTTTCAAACGAATGACAACCTCCAGATTCTTATTCAAGAGCATATCACCATTCACCGGTATCTTCGCTTGTTTTTTGCTCCCTCGGCTGATAAATCCTAAATAGGTCGTTTTAAACTGGCTCGACAGAGGAAGGCCTTCTATCTCTACAGTACCTTCCAGAAGGTCCTGATTACTGTTATTGACAACGTCAAATAAAATAACCCCGCGCTCGCCCTTACGAAGTATTCCATCCCGGTCCTCGTCAAGGAGCTGTGGAGCTGAACAGTCAATTTTACTGCTGCCTGATTTAGCCATGGCTAATAGTTCTTCCGCTTCTATACAGACCGCCCTAAGGTGCTGTTTTCGACCGTCTGGCTGATGTCCCCAAACCAGAATTTTGCGATCAAAAGTATATAGTGTATTGATCGGGACAAACCCCTTTACAGCCTCTATTTGGTAAACTATTTCATCTTTCTTCCCGTCGATCAGAACCACCTCACTTCCCGGTGCCTGTCCTGCTCTGTAGAAAAGGATTTGACGGGTAATCAGGAAGTGGTCCTGTACCGTTTTGAGCAAGCCAACGCCTAACTCTTCCCGTCTATCCCCGTAGGATAGGTTGATCAGTTCCTGTCCGTCTTGAGTGTACTGTAATACCAGAGCATCCCTTTGGTTGTTTTCAATGACGGTCCCTGCAAGGACCATATCATTAAATAGCGACCGCTGCATCATATTAAGCTCCGAAAAATGACTGGACCCGATATCCACGACGTCCCGCTCCCTAACCGGATTGCCGAATGCATCCAATTGCAGCAGCCAACCGGCCTTGCCATCACGCTTCGCCCGGTTGCTTTGATTACCCCCTACCCAGACCTTACCATCTTCTGATAGAAAGGTGCCTATAATATCCTCGAAGCGCTCGTCTCTTATAGTACGTTGATTTTTTATTTGCATTTCATCGGCACGTACTACCCAAATCTCTCCCTCTGGACGTTTTTGCTTTCGACCGACCAATAAAACACCACCGGTTTCCAAAACTTCCAGATATTCGAACTGCTCCTCTTCTGTGGTGCCAATGAATTTCTCCTCTAATTTCACCCCCTCAATATCGACATACATCAGCCAGCCGTCTGAACGCTGCCGCCCGTTATCATCTTCTGAATACCCTGCCAGGTAAAAATTCCCATATAAATCCTGCCCGATATCCAGAAAAGCATCGTCGCCTTCGCCTCCGTAGATTTGGCTATACAGTGTCCTTCCATTTTGAGGATCCACAATGAGCAGAAAGCCATCAAGGCCGCGACCGGGCACCTCAACGCTGCCCACCGCCGCTACCCATCCGTTTATGGACTGGGTCACCGCATGCACCGTTTCTCCTTTTCCCAACCGGAAAGAGCGATCCCAGCAAGACTGCAGCGACTGCCCGGAAAGGTCAGGGAGCAGCAATAGTAACGAAGCCAAAAAAATGAGTTGTACACGCTTTTTCATCAATACAAATTTAGGGGTCTTCTATACGAACGTAGGTATCTTTGGCAACAAGGGCGGATACCGATGTTCCCAACGGCAGCTCTGCTTCTTTGCCCTTCACCGCAAAGCCTAATGCCGCAAAGGACAGCATAAAGGGCGCTGCCTCATCATTGCCTGCTGAAGAAGCAAAAAGCGCTCCTACCGCAGGAGTGAGTATCGCAACCGTCCAGGCCAGCGCTTTTCGGTTCTTCCCTTTGGCTTGTTTGGCCCCTCCACCTAATGCCACCCGCTGCTGATCAATGAGCTGCATGTTAAAAGGAGCAATCTCAAGGCTTCCGCCTTTTCCAAAAGACCGGGCGTGCTGTACACTACGAACGATACATTCAGCGTAGGCACCGGTGCGGGCTACCGTTTCCCCTTCTGCCACCACATTGACTTTCACCGCCATAGAGATGATGTCGCCTTCTGCTATTTCGTCTGACTTTACCGGCTTTTCCAGCTCAAGGGTCACAATAGTCCCCTGTTTCAATAATACTTCTTTATACGCAGGTTGTGCGCTGGCTGTGAAGTTAAAGAAAACAAACAGGCAGAAAAAGCAGGTAAATGACTTTTTAGGCATTGGCAAAGGGTTTTTGAAGGGGCACGCACTATGGCATGCTGCAAATCTAGAGCCTTAAGCGCTCAAAGAACAAATATAAAATTAATATCCCGGTCAAAAGAAGGTTCATAAGGCTTTACAGTTTGATTCACAGGTTAGTGGAGAAAGTTAACCGGTGGCCCCCAAAAAAAACACTCATTTTTTTTGAAAAAGATGGGGCCCTCCCGTCTGCCCAGCCCACTCATAAGCGAACATCAAAATCATTCATCAAAAAAATTCAAACCATGTTTCAGTCTAACCACTTCCGTTCTTTTTTCGCTTTGCTTCTTTTAGCAATCAGTAGCCTAACTGCTACAGCCAACGACAACCAAGATATCCTCATCACCCTCCGTGCCGGCACACCGGTATCCCTGACGCTGAATCAGACCATCAGCTCTGACGATGCACAGATCGGCAACGTAGTCGAGTTTATGGTACGCTCCAACGTCACCGTCAACGGGCAGGTCGTGATCGCTGCTGGCAGCATCGCCGAGGGCATGGTCACCAACGTGACTAAAACCTGCAGCAACTGCTCCGCTGAGTGCGCCAAGCTCGTCATCACTGTGGAAACCGTCCAGGCTGTGGACGGGCAGCGCGTTTTCCTGCGCAGCATCCCCATGACTATCAAAGGCGAGTGCTGTGGCAACTGCAATGAACCAGCCATAGGCAATATCGGCCGCGTCATCAGCGCCCGCGTACAAAATGACACCCAAATTGATGCCTAAACCCCACGAGCCATTGGCAACGCGAAGCCCAAAAGAGGGCTTCGCGCCATGCACGAATTCCCAAGCCCCCGCACCTACGCCAAGAGCAACAACTTTCCCCCTCTGGGCGCTTTCGCCTGGCTGCTACAGCGCCGGAGCACGGGGGCTAGGGGGTGGACACACACCCCAGTTCCCACCCCGTGCTCCAACACGACAGCCAGCCCAGAATTGAGCGGCCAGCAAAGAACACCAAACGAAAAAACGCAGTAACCAACCTGCTCAGTTGACCGAGGCCGCCCGGGGGCACCTGGGCGGCTTTTTAATCCAATTTTTTGAACCTGTTAAAACCCACATAATTATGAAAAACTACAACCTGTATTTTAACCTGAGTCTGGCACTCGCCCTGCTGATTACAGCACTGAGCTGCCAGCCCACTACCTTTGAAGGCCCCATTGACCCCGGCACTCAGCCCAGCGAACTCAGCCAGGCTTTGCTTCTTGATGGCGATAACCTCAGCGGAGAAATGCCCGCTACCACCGGAGCTGCCAACAGCCCCGAAATCAACCACTACCAAAGTTCTGCATCGGTGGCGAATGACAACATCCTGTACATCCCTCTGAATATCTCAACCCAGCAGGCGGTAGAACGGGTATACCTGCAAGTGACCGGCGCAGACAACTACTGGGCGTTGCCCGCTGCAGTGAGCCCGGGGCAGGACAACCATGTCTTCCAAATGGGTATCCCTAAGCGTATTTTGGAGGGGCAATTTGAATTGGGCATTGCCGTGGCAGACCAAAGCGGCAAGATAAGCCCAACTGCCTTTATGGCCATCCAAATCGAAGCCCCGCTGCGCATTTGCCAGGACGGTACCGCCCCGCCTGAGATCAGTGGGACGGACGGGCTGACCATCAAGAGGCTCTACTTTGGCGATCAGCCGGGCGTGGTCACTATTTCGTATCAAATGTACCAAAAACCAGACCGCATGGACATCTTCTACGATGGGCAGTGGGCTACCGGCACCGGCAACCGGGTGGAGGTCGGCAGCAATATCCCGGCCAGCCAGTGCTACGATGGGACCGAAGGCTATGTGGCCGGCGTCAACGAGCTGTCGTTTTTCTATGACCCTGCCAAAAGTACCCATGTGGACATCTACCTTTCCGGTTGCTTTGGAGGCACCGAGTGGGATTTTAGGGTAAAATGCCCGGAGGACTGGTTTGGTGACTTGCCGGATTGCCCTTGCCACTATGATAGCAGTATTGATGAACGAGTAGAAAACGGAGGGCAATGGGCGGACTGTGGCGAAGCTTCTCAGGTTTTCCATTTTGGAGCGGCTCATGAGATCAGATGGTTTAGAGAAGGGACTTCCGGCCCTGGCCAGCAGTGCACCTACAATGCGGAAGGGATACTCATCACAAACGGCATTGCCGCCGGCTCGCCCGATATCGTTTCCCCGGAAATGTGCGGGAGTGGATTGGACTGGCTGGACGAGCTATCCGTCAACTATCTTTGTGAATATAGTGACCACTGTTTGCAAGATGTAAGGCCCTGGGAAACCATCCCATGCTGGGAGTACCTCGATCTTTGGAAGGCCAATCAGGGGGCTAACAACTGCGGAGGAGTGACAGTAAGCGGTATCGGTCACATGCTAAATTTGGTGGGCAATCTGACCTGCAAAGAAATAACGGTAATGATGCAGGAAGCTATCGAAAGCGAAGAGGCCAGCAACTACCTGACCGACTTCCTGCTTGGTACCAATACCCTTTTTGACAAGGACGTACTGCGCTCCGATCTTCAGGAATGGAAAGCAACGGTTTGCGATGACGATGACGACCTTTTGTGCATCGCTTTAAACGGAGCCCTTCAAAACCTGGAAGACTAATTTAGCTGGTTCCTCACTCGGTTGGTTTGATAGCCAAATGGCCTTTTCAACCCGACGGAGTGGGGCGCCGGTCTGTCCAATCCTATACCAAGAAAAACCATGGCTCCTTACCCACATCCCCTCACAAACCCTTAAATTTGGACACTAAACCCAATGACAATATGCCGACACGACCTTTTTTCTTCCTATTCCACCTCCTCCTCTGGGGCTCCACCACCGCCCAGCCCGACGCTATGCCCCCGGAAATGGTCTTCGTACAGGGCGGCACCTTCGAGATGGGCTGCACACCGGAGCAGACCAACTGCGACAGTGACGAAAGCCCCGTGCACGAAGTCACCCTCACCGACTTTTACATCGGAAAGTATGAGGTGACGCAAGCGCAGTGGGCAGCCATAGTGCCGGAGTATTCACCTAATTACGATCGCGGGGAAGGCGACACCCACCCCGCCTACCGCATCAGCTGGTACGACGCGGTGACCTTCTGCAACCGGCTCAGCCAACAGGAAGGGTATACGCCGGCTTACTATTCTGACCCTGGCTTTACTCAAGTTTACGATGCCCTAGATGATGGCAATGGGACGGTCTACTGGGGCCCCTCCGCCAACGGCTACCGCCTGCCCACCGAGGCGGAATGGGAGTACGCCGCCCGGGGCGGGGCGCAGAGCGGGGGCTATCAGTTCAGCGGCAGTGATGATATCAATGCAGTGGCCTGGTGGGATGTGAACAACGACAATTCCGTACTTAGCCAACCCGCCGGCACCAAAGCCCCCAACGAGCTGGGGGTTTACGATATGAGCGGTAATGTTTGGGAGTGGTGCTGGGACTCGTATAGTTCGGGATACTATGCCGCCAGCCCGGCCTGTGCTCCCTTAGGCCCCACTGGAGGCTCCGGCCGGGTGCAACGGGGCGGCTCGTGGCTCCTTTCCGCAACCTTCTGCCGTGTGGCGGGTCGCAACATCTCCGCCCCTGGTTCCCGTATCAGCATCTACGGCTTTCGCCTCTCCAGGACGCCGTAAATTTTTGTTTTTTATCCTTTTTTACCCTTTGAATTCAGGTACCGCCGCAGGCGGTCGATTTTAAAAATTTTAGCGTATGCCCTATCGTTTTTTTGTAGTTCCGTTTGATGCGGAAGCGCAAGTATTTCAGGAAGGTGATTTTCGGGCATTTATAGAAAAAGTGGAGGTGCGGGATATACAGTCGGCATTTTTTCAGCAGGGCAGCAGCGCTTACTGGACGGCTTTTGTGTCGTACACGGGTAAGGCGGAGCAGGTTACAAAGCCGTTACATTTGAATGATAAACAGCTTAAAATCTACGAAGCGCTGCATGCTTACAGCCAAACACCCCAAGCCGGGAGGCCCTTGCCAAAAGTCGTCTCCCGGCCTTATTTCCAATACGAAAACTAAGCTTAAAGATGCGCCAGTTCTATATCCTTTTGCTTTTTGTACTTGCCGTGCCAAATTTGCTCCCCGCTCAGTGCTGGGAATCCCAATCTACGCCCACCACCGCCCAGCTCCGCGCGGCCCACTTCACCAATGCCCAAACCGGCTGGGCCTGCGGGGCCGACGGCAGCCTGCTGCATACCACCAACGGCGGGGAAAACTGGACCGCCCAAAGCTCTGGCGTTAACACCGTGCTTTACGACCTGTTTTTCACCGACAGCAATAATGGTTGGGCCGTGGGCAGCCGTGGCACTATCCTGAAGACCAGTAACGGAGGCAGCTCCTGGTCCGCACAGGATGCCGGGACCGCCACCGACCTCTACGGCATTTACATGGCCAATGCCAACGAAGGCTGGATCACGGGCGCCTGCGGGCTCCTCCTTCGTACCACCAACGGAGGCAGTTCCTGGCAGCAGCAGAGCAGCGGGCTGAGCTACCACCTCTACGATGTGGCGTTCAATGGCAGCCTGGGTATTGCCACAGGTGGTAACGGGACGGTGCTGCGCTCCACCGATGGGGGCAACTCCTGGCAAAGCGGCTTTTCCTCCGGCAGTGGCAACTGGCGCGGGCTGGGAGTGCGGGGCAATAGCTTTGTGATAGCGAATACGGACGGCGAAGTCGGACTGGTCAATGCGGATGCCACGGGGTATACCGCGGTCAGTACGCCGGGGGGCGGCAGCTGGCAAAGCATTGCGGTGGCTACAGAACAGGATTGGTACCTCTGCGGCAGGAATGGCACGCTACTCCGTACCGCAGATGCCGGCAATACCTGGACGAGCGAAAGTACCAATACCAACGCAGATTTGTACGGAATATCCGTCATCCCCGGAGCGGATGCCTGGGCAACCGGCAGTGCCGGAACCATTGTAAGCGCCTGCAGCAGTAATCCACCTCCCGGCGGTGACGGTGGTACGGTCGGCACCGATTGCTGGGCTCTGCAATCCACGCCCACCACCGCCCAGCTCCGCGCCACCCACTTCACCGATGCCCAAACTGGCTGGGCCTGTGGGGCCAATGGCACCCTGCTGCACACCACCAATGGAGGCGAAAACTGGACCGCCCAAAGCTCCGGGGTAAGCACCGTGCTTTACGATCTGTTTTTCACCGACAGCAATACCGGCTGGGCCGTGGGCAGCCGGGGCACCATCCTGCACACCACCAACGGCGGCAGCTCCTGGTCCGCACAGGATGCCGGGACCGCCACCGACCTCTACGGCATTTACATGGCCAATGCCAACGAAGGCTGGATCACGGGCGCCTGCGGGCTCCTCCTGCGTACCACCAATGGCGGCAGCTCCTGGCAGCAGCAGAGCAGCGGGTTGAGTTACCACCTCTACGATGTAGCATTCAACGGTAGCCTGGGCATTGCCACCGGTGGCAATGGCACCGTCCTGCGCTCCACCGATGGCGGCAACTCCTGGCAGAGCAGCTTTTCCTCCGGCAGCGGCAACTGGCGCGGGCTGGCGGTGCAGGGCAGCAGCTTTGTCATTGCCAATACGGATGGGGAAGTTGGGGTAGTCAATGCCAATGGGACAGGGTATACACCAATGAGTACGCCAGTTGCGGGCCGTTGGCAGAGTATTGGGGTAGCTACGGAGGATATTTGGTACGTAGCGGGTTTAGATGGCACCGTCCTCCGTACAGAGGATGCGGGCAGCACTTGGATTACGGAGGATGCTGGTACTAACGCCGATTGGTACGACCTGTCCTTCACCGATGCCAGTAATGGCTGGGTGGTAGGTAGTCAGGGGACTGTTGTCAAGATCTGCTCGGCTGTAAATTTAACCTGTGATCCCGTGCAGGACTCCCTCGCCCTCGTCGCCCTCTACAACGCCACCGATGGCCCCAACTGGACGAATAGCTGGGACCTCAGTCAGCCGGTAGCGACCTGGAACGGCGTGATATTTGATGCTGCCGGGGATTGCATTACAGCGCTGCTGCTAGACAATAACAACCTCAATGGCACTTTGCCTGACCCCATGCCTCTTGTCAGATTGCAAAACCTGGTCCTCACCAATAATCCGGGGCTGACCGGAGCATTGCCCAATTTTGAGTTCCTGCCGGCTCTGGAATTTGTGGCGTTGTTCGAAAATGACTTCTCTGGACCTATTCCAGAAAATATGAATCTTCCCGAGCTCTACCACTTCGATGTCAGTGACAATCAACTATCAGGTGGAATGCCAGATTTTACCGGCACCCCTAACCTGCAATATCTGGACCTTCAGAACAATCAGCTTTCGGGAGTTATCCCCGACCTTTCCCATCTATCGCAATTGTACTACTGGTCACTTTTCATTAATGATTTCAAGACGCCAATCCCGGATTTGTCGGCTTATCCATCGCTGGATACGTTCTCTATCGCTGAGAACGGCTTGACCTTCGAGGATGTCCTTCCCACTCACGATGCATCAGCTGGCGCGCTCAACTTCTTTGATTACTCCACTCAGGATTCCATTTATCAGGATACACTGATTGAGGTGGTAGAAGGCACCACGTTCGAAATTGATTTGGGCATAGATGCAGGCATTAACAACAGTAATTACCTGTGGTACCGGGACGGCAATGTGGATGCCGCTTTCAACAGCAACACCCGCCAATTTAATAATGTCACCGTTCAGGATGCGGGCGTATACCGGGTGGAGGTGACCAACCCCGGTGCGCCGAACCTGGCCCTCTACAGCCGTAATATTGAGGTTCGTGTATGCCCGGCACCGGTGCAGCTAGACACTGTTCTCTGCGCCGGCGAAAGCTATTTCTTCAATGGGCAAAATCTAACCAGTTCGGGCACCTATGACGCCGTCTTTACTGCTGCCAATGGTTGTGATTCCACGGTAATCCTGAACCTGCAAGTCGATCCGGAGCCCGGTATCGCCGGTACGCCCAATACGGAGTATCAGGTCTGCGAAAACGAGCCCCTGCCCACCCTTATCCTAAATCCGACAGCCGGCGCGATCATCTACTGGTACGATGCGCCAACCGGAGGCAACTTATTGCATGTGGACAGCAGCAGCTACTACACCCCTGCCGCTCCGGGCAACTATTTCGCGGAAGTCCGGCAGGCCACTACTGGCTGCACCAATTTGCAACGGCTTATGGTGAGTGTGGTGCAGTCTACTTTTCTGATTACTCAACTACAAGAGAATACTTGCCAACCCGATGCAGCAGGTTTAGACACTGTCGTTCTGACTGCGTCTTTCGGATGTGATAGCCTGGTGGTGACCAATACTACCTACTTCCCACCAGCGGACTTATTTGCAGATGTGGGCCCGGACCGGATTGCCAACTGTGGAAGCTGCCCTACTGCGAACTTTGTCAGTGCATCAGCGACTCAAGTTTCTGAAAATCCCAATGTCGCATACGAATGGACAGCAACTCAGGGCGGCCAAATTTGTGGTGCTAATGATAGCCGGTTTTTATTAGCCATTGGGCCAGGGACCTTTATTTTTGAAGTCAGGGATGAGAGTACTGGCTGCGCAGTAAGAGATACTTTAGAATTGCTAGCCCCTGACCTGCCCTCCATCGAATTTGAGCAAACCACTCCTGGAGAAATAACCTGTAGCACCTCTTCGGTTACCGTTTCCGTAACGGAAGAACCCGATGTGGAATACAACTGGAGCGGACCAAACGGTTTTAGCGCAAGCACCAGAGAGATTTCAGTTTCTGAACCAGGCAATTACATCATCGCAGCTTCCTTTACTAACAGTGAGTGCAGCGCTACCGATACCATAACGATTAATGAAGATATTGCTCCGCCAATTGCCATAGCACAAACCGAAGGTACCATTAACTGCCAGACCGAGACGATAACCCTAAGCGCTATCGGGTCTACTCAGGGCGGGGAAATCCAGTATGCCTGGTTATTCACTGACCTAAATGAAGTGATTGGGAATAGTCTATCAGAAACAACAAGCAATCCGGGCGAGTATGTGCTTACAGTAGAAAATATGGCCAATAGCTGCATTGATACCGATACGGTCTGGGTTGAAGCAGATACGGTCGCTCCGGTCATTAGTAATGTTAACATCACCCCTTCTGACTGTGGATTTTCAAATGGGCAAATTGAATTGGAGACGGGCCCAATAGCCGGTTTGGTATCTTTTCAGTGGAGCAATGGTATGACCAGCCAGAATTTGAACAACATACCGTCTGGAACATACGGGGTCACCGTAACAAACAATACTAATGGCTGTGCAATTACAGAAATGTTTACGATCCCTTCTTCATCAACTGTACCTCCTACAAATATTGAAAATACCTTATGCGCAGGGGAAACCCTTGTTGTTGGAGGGATAGTCTATGATGAAAGTAACCCAACGGGTACAAATACATTGACCGCTGCCAACGGCTGCGACTCCATCGTCAACGTCAACCTAAGCTTTCTGCCGAGTATAGAAAACACCCTCTCCGCGCAAATTTGCACTGGAGAAAGCTATGCTTTCAACGGGCAAAACCTAAACAGCTCGGGAACTTACGACGCCATTTTCACCGCTGCCAATGGCTGCGATTCCACGGTAACCCTAAACCTGCAGGTCGATCCGGAGCCCGGCATCACCGGTACGCCCAATACGGAGTATCAGGTCTGCGAAGACGAGCCAATGCCCACTCTTACCCTCAATCCGACAGTGGGGGCGACCATCGACTGGTACGATGCGCCAGCTGGGGGCAACTTATTGCAAGCGGGCAACAGTAGCTATACCCCTGCAGCGCCCGGTACCTATTTCGCAGAAGTGCGGCAAGTCGCTACTGGCTGCACCAGTTTACAACGGCTGCTGGTGAGTGTGGTACAACCTCCTGTTCTGACCACTCAACTGGAAGCGACCACCTGCCTTCTCGAGGAGGAAGGCTTAGACACTGTTGTTCTGACCGCTACCTTTGGGTGCGACAGCCTGGTGGTGACCAATACTACCTATATCCCACCAGCAGCACCCACGGTACTGACTGCGACCACCTGCCTTGAGGAAGAAGTTGGCTCAGACACCCTGATGCTGCAGACTATCGAGGGTTGCGACAGCCTTGTTATCACCAACACCACTTTAATCAGCCCTCCAGCGCCTACCATTCTAAACCTTACCACCTGTCTGGAAAGTGAAGTGGGCTCGGACACCCTACTCCTGCAAACCAGCGAAGGGTGCGACAGCCTTGTCATCACTACCACCACCTACCAGCCGCCCGGTCCGCCTACCTTCGCCGAAGTCACTACCTGCCTGGAAAGCGAAGCGGGCGTGGACACGCTGCAATTCCAGGATGTGCAAGGCTGCGACAGCACCGTCATCCTAACCACCTCCTACGAGCCCATCCCGCTCACCGAGGTAGCAGAGACCACCTGCGAGTGGGAAGCCATAGGTACCGAAATCCAAGTCTTCACCACCACCGAGGGCTGCGACAGCATGGTGCAGTACCAGTATACCTTCGAGCCCGCCCTCATCACGGTTCTGCCTAATGCTACAAGTTGCGACGAGGTCGAATGGGGCAGCGACACCACCTTCCTCACTACGCACGGCGGCTGCGACAGCCTGCTCATACAGGAAACCCTGCCCGCGCCACCTGCCGAGACGGTACTCGATACCCTAATCTGTGCCGGAGACTTCATCATCATTGACACTTTGGTGATCGATAGTGAAGGTGCCTACCAATACACACTATCCACCATAGCAGGCTGCGACAGTATTGTTACTCTGAATGTGGCAGTCACTTCAGATGCTCCGGTGCCAGTCACGGAATATCTTTGCCCTGGAGATACCATTATTATTGGTGGCAATCTCATCACCGGGCCAGGGCAATTCAACATTGCTTTAACAGACCAGTTTGGCTGTGACAGCACCATCCAACTTACGGTCGAAAGCATTGATGCAGAGGCCTTTTCATTAACTCCGGATGAACAAATCATCCTGGAGGGCAACACCAGCGCCACCTTCTCTTTGACCGACAACGATCAGCTCCCCCCGGATTATACCCTGGAGCTGCCCCAGTCGCCCCTGCACGGAACTGCCAGTGTATCCGAAGGTGAATTGACATACGACCTTACCAACCCCACCTTTTTGGGCGTGGACTCCTTCAGCTACCGGGTCTGCACACAAATCTGCATAGACACCTGCCTTGAGGCATCCATCCGTATTTCCACCCTGGCCGACTGCCTGACTGAAATACAGGCCAACCTGCCCACCGGCTTCACCCCCGATGGTGATGGCTTCAATGATGAGCTAGACCCACTGCGGGAAGTCATTGACGTGGGCTGCCTGCAAGGCCCGGAGCGTGCCACTATGCGCGTACTCAACCGCTGGGGCGAAGTGGTCTTTGAAGCAACCCCTTACCAATCATGGGATGGGCGGTACACCAACGGGCAAATCGTGCCGCAGGGTACCTACTATTACATCCTGACCTTTGAGCTGGATGGGGAGAATGTGATAACGCAGTATGTGCATGTGCTGCGGACGGAGTGAGTAAATTACCAAACAATCTTAAACACCTCCCACTGACCAGTTGACTTACAAACCAACTGCACCACATACATGCCCCGCGGAAAGCCCGGCAAACTGATCTTCGATATCCCGGCGAGCCCCCTTTGGCTTAACCTTGTCTGGCCAGCCATATCTATAATCCGAAGGTCATAGCCATCAGCTGGCCCTCTGACCTGCAGGGGGGCACCCGGCCGGTTCCAAACGGAGAAACAGGAAGCGACCGGCTCCGGCTCCAGGGAAGAAACCGGCTCCACCTCCACTTGCACTTGCAGGTCGTGCCTGCCGGTGACCGCTTCCCAAAGTCCGGAATTGGCGAGTTGGATGGCGTAGCGGGCATCATCGCGCAATTGGGGGGCCGCGTCGGGTAGGTGCAGGTATAACTTGTAGGTTCCCGTTTCCATAGATTCCGGAAGCGCCACGACCGCCTCCACCTGATGGCTCTGCCCCCCGTACCAGCGCCTAATCTCTACGGGCAATTCAAACCGGTAGGTACTGACCGGCCCTTCAAAAACCAATTCTACTGGTCGTGGGTTGACCGGGGCGGCGAAGCCTTCATTCCGAATATCCAGGGTCAGGTGATAGTTTGTACCCGGAGCCGCTGTTGTTTCATAAATCCCTTTTTCCAAAGACAAACGGTACCCCAGCCGTCTTTTAATTTCAGGCAAACAGCCTTCTGCCGCCCAACGGTCCAGCACATCGGGGTGGTAGTAATCATTGAGGTAAGCCCAGTGGGCATTTTCCAAATCGGTGAGGGCATTGACGCAGTTCGTATAAATGGGATTGTCACCACAGGACTCTCCCCCCATGATGGTATACCGGCTTTCCGTTTCCCAGTAGGGCTTTTCCGTTTCGGTATTGCCAAAAGTAAAGTCATTAGCGGCTACTAAAAAACAATCGTTGTGGTACCCCGTCCGGCTTTTGATACTGCCGCTGTACGCCTCCGTAGCAGTCAGACTGTCGGCGGGGACATCAAAGCCGTAGAACGTTGCCTTTAATAAAGGATACCGCAAAGAAAGCAATCGGTTTCCCGGCAAAACAGCCAACAGGCTATCCGTCACCGCCCGGCGGTCTGCCCAGTTTTGGGGGGTCAGCGGGGCATCTAAAACCGACCCGTAGACATCACTGTAGTAGTTCTCGCCCCATACGCCCCAAAAGCCATTTTGCAAAGTCAGCAAGACATCGCTATTATTCTGTATCAAAGGCTTAAGCTGATCGATATGGGAAAGCAGCAGAGGCAACGGGGGCGCATCCAGATAAGGTGGCTCTGTAGGGAAGTGGTCGGTATAGGCAAACCGGGCAATCACTTTCACCCCAGACTCCCGCATCACCGCGAAGTCCTCCTCTATCTGCTGCAAGAAACCATTGCTTATCGGTGCGTCCAGAAACGTATCCAGAAAAAAGTAGCGAAAAATTATAGTCCGCCCCTCACTGCGGATCCACTCCAGGAAATCAGCTGTAAGTGGCGTGGGCGAAGAAGCCCGGGTTTCCGTATAGCGGTAAAAGCCCCGTTCGGGATTCAGCAGGGTGTCGTTGGTCGGCTGGTACACCACTGTATCTACCTGACACAGCAAGGAAGTACCTAACATTAAGAATAACAGGACAGCAAATGGGCGCATTGGGGCTTTTTGCTTAAAATTAAAGGTTTTTGCTGCTTTCGCAAACGGCAATGAACCTCCCCAAATGCTCATAATCACGGTTCCCTGAATCCTGCCAGTCAAATATCTACAAGAGTCAACTATTTTTTAGCCCTGGAAGCACTAGAACAAAGCCTCAAACAAGCAGCTGAATATCAGATATTTACCGTTTCAAATCCGCTCCAAAAAGGTATCGCTCCATCACCAACTTTCTTTTTTCCTGAATTTTTTTGCTCAAAAGTGGGGCCCTCCTATCCATTTCCTACACTCATAAGCGAACATTGAAATTATTCATCAAAAAAA
>ENA-UENT01000427-UENT01000427.1-marine-metagenome-genome-assembly--contig:-NODE-427-length-26521-cov-3.426306_pt1 | contig 26521 bp, 12 predicted proteins | sample MGYA00237879_ERZ529330 | MGnify/ENA primary metagenome ERZ529330 (study PRJEB26372, sample SAMN05368345) | marine metagenome | biome: cultured habitat; feature: ocean water; material: water; isolation... | reverse complement strand
GAGCGACGGCTTAACCGACAACGATGTCGAATGCTTAGCAGAGGATAATCAAGGCCATCTATGGCTATCTGGAATGGGACTGACGCGATTCAACCCCAAAGATGGCACCATTCAGTACTTTGACTATCAAGATGGTTTGCAAAGTAATTCTTTCAAAATTGGAGCAGTACACAAGGATGAGCAAGGCTGGCTATATTTTGGTGGGATCAATGGACTGAATTACTTTGATCCAGGATCGATAACAACGGATCCACTCGTACCAGAAGTATACATCACAGGATTACAGGTCAATAGTGAACCCATAGATGTAGGAGAAGAGGTGAAAGGGCGTACGCTTTTGGCAGAATCTCTGTTTAATCAGCCTTCGATCCGACTGAAAGCCAATGAAAATGATTTCACGATCCACTTTGTTGGGGTCCAGATGGCCTCAGCCTTAAAGAATCAATATCGGTTCAAGTTAGAGGGGCATAATGATGACTGGGTTGAGGTACGCTATCCAAACTTGAGTGCCACTTACTCCAATATAGCTCCAGGGGATTATACCTTCAGGCTTACGGCTAGCAATGGTGATGGAGTTTGGAATGAGAAGGAAGTTCAGTTGCCTGTTCATATAGCCAGCCCTTGGTATGCTACCCCCTTGGCTTTTGTGGTCTATGGGCTTTTAGGGATTCTGGGGCTGTTCTTGTTCAGACGAGTGACCGAAAAGCAACTAGGTTTACAGAACGAACTCATTCTGGCAGAAAAGGAGCAGGAGCTGAATCAATACAAACTCAATTTCTTTACCAATATCTCCCACGAACTTCGAAGTCCCTTGACCTTAATTCGTGGACCGCTGGAAGAGTTATTATTGCATACTAAGGTGCGCAAAGAGACGAAAGCCAAATTGCGGATCATGCAGAACAGCTCTAATCGACTGCTTAATTTGATGAACCAATTACTGGATTTCAGAAAGATTGAGACGGGCAACATGCGTCTGCAAGCGGCTGAGGGAAATTTTGTGAAGTTCTGCGAAGAGGTATTTTTGATCTTCAGTAAAAGTGCTTCAGAAAAGAATATCCAATTTCGATTTGAAACGCCCACTAAGACTATTCCTTTGACTTATGATCGAGATAAGATGGAGACGGTCTTGATGAATCTATTATCCAACGCTTATAAGTTCACGCAAGAGAATGGCTGCATAACCATTAGTTTGCGGGTTAGAGGACAAGAGGAGGGAGAAGCAGTTTTTGATGCACAGGGGCTCCTGGAGAACAATTACTTGTTGATCGAAGTAATAGATAGCGGCAGAGGAATGGATTCTGAAGAAATTGAGAAGGTTTTTAATCCCTACTATCAAGCTAAAAACCCGGATACATTGCACATTGCCGGTACGGGTATTGGCCTATCACTAGTGAAGGGTATGATAGACCTACATAAGGGGCAGGTGTCCGTCCAAAGTCTGCCCCATAAAGGAACTACTTTTTCCATCAAGCTACCTCTTGGCTCCAATCACCTGACTGGCGATCAAATCATTCCAAACTTTAGGAATTCCGAGTATTTAGGCCACTACTTGCCAGAAGAAAATCGACACTTGATTGCCAATAACCCAACCCAGGACCACTATCTCAAGGTGATCAGTGATAGAAGTAGAAAATACAAGGTCGCCATAGTGGAGGATAATTCAGCTTTACGCACCTACTTGCGACAAGTACTAGAAGAAGAATTCGTCGTGATGGAAGCGGTCAATGGTAAGGAAGCGCTACAGATGATCATGGAAGATCCACCAGATCTGATTGTGAGTGATGTGATGATGCCGGAAATGGATGGTATTCGTCTTTGCAAGGCCATTAAAGAAACGGAATTGATCGCGCACCTGCCAATTATACTCTTGACAGCTCGTACTTCTCGTGTTTACGAACTAGAAGGCCTAGGAATGGGAGCCGAAAGCTATATCACCAAGCCTTTCAATGCACAGATGCTGAAATCGCGGATCTATGCCATTCTTCAGAATAGACAGCATTTGAGGGAGTACTACCGAAAACAGCTATTCTTTGAGCCCGTGAAGGAGAACCAGTTGACGCCTGAGGAGAAATTGGTTCACCAAGCCATTGAATTGGTGGAAGCTCATTTAGAGGACGCGGACTTTAACGTTCAGCGGTTGGCAGAGATGCTACATCAAAGCCAATCCAGTTTGTACCGGAAGATCAAAGCGGTAACGGGTAAGTCTTTGGTGGAGTTCGTTAGGGATGTCCGCCTTCGCAAGGCAGCGGAAATGATTCGCACTGGTGATCTGACCATTACAGAGATAGCTTATAAGGTAGGATTTAGCAGTATAAAGTACTTCCGACAATGCTTTAAGAACCTTTACCATATGACCCCGTCTGCCTTTGGGCAACTCAAGGAAGTGCCCCAGCAAAATAATGGTCTCACACAATCCATTCGCTCCATCGGGGGCTAGATATTGATTTTTCATTTTTTCTATTCCCAACTAGGCCTTTCCAATTCTCTTTGGAAAGGCCTAGCCTCTTTATGCCGAATAATTACCCCCTATTTTACCGATTATTCCCCCCTGCTGGCCTGCATTTGAGCTAATTTCATCATATCAACTCAGGATTACTCGGTATTTATTTTACACTTTAAAGTTTAATTATGATTAACCAACTAAAAAGCTTAAGGGCAGCGTGCTTTGTGGTTTGTCTTCTGCTTAGCAGTGGCCTCATAGCGCAGCAATCCGTCTCCGGTACAGTGACGGATACGGATGGCACGCCTTTAATTGGCGTAAATATTTTGGAAGAAGGCACTAGTAATGGTACAGTAACGGATATTGATGGTAAGTATCAGATCACAGTTAGTCAGGACGCTAATCTGGTCTTCAGTTACACCGGCTACCAGAATCAAGCTATCTCAGTAGATAGTAGAAGCAGTATTGATCTCGTCATGGAGGTTGGAGCAATACTCGATGAAGTAGTAGTAGTAGGATATGGACAGGAAAAGAAATCTACCCTGACGGGAGCTGTAGCGTCTATTGACAACGAACAGCTAACCCAAGTCCCCGTTGCCAACTCTGCCAACCTGTTAGCGGGTAGGGTGCCAGGGGTAATGACTCGACAAAACTCGGGCTTGCCAGGATCGGAAAACACTCAAATCCGTATTAGAGGGTATGCGGGTTCTCCTCTGATTCTCGTGGATGGTATTCAGACCTCTTTCGATCGGGTTGATCCGAATGACATTGAAACCATCACCGTATTGAAAGATGCGGCAGCGGCGGTTTATGGAGCCCGTGCAGGTAATGGGGTGATTCTGGTAACCACCAAGAGAGGAAAGAGTGGTCCAGCAAAGATTACCTATAACGGTAGCTACACCTCTATGTCGGCTTCTCGATTATTCCAGCAAGTAAATACGGACCAGTACATCGAATTGGTTAGAGAGTCAGATCTACTGGATGGAGCGGGCCTTGACGCCACTTTTACCGATGAGGATGTGCAGCGTTTTGGAAATAGAGAACCTGGCTACGAGGGAGGCGATTGGGTGAATGGCTTGATCAAGAACAATGCACCCATGCATCAGCACAACCTCAGCGTATCCGGTGGTACGGATAACATCCGATATTTCACTTCCTTTGGATATGTAGATCAGGAAAGTTATTTCCGATCTAGAGATTATGATTACGGCAGATATAATGCAAGAACGAATATCGATGCCAAGATTGACAATAATCTTAGTTTCAACCTCGATCTCTCTTATCGATTTGAAAAGACGGAAAGAGCCGCCAACAATATAGAAGGCATGATGACAGAACTGGCAACAACAGAGCCTGTCTTCCCTACTTCTTTACCTGATCCTTCTATAGGGGAAGCCTTTTCTGGCTTTTCACAAAGAAATCCAATCTCCTCTAGTAAAAGAGATGTAGCTGGTTTCTGGGACAGAGACGAAGACGTTATCATCGGTCGATTGGGACTAAAGTATGATGCGCCATTCTTACCAGGACTTGCAGCGAGAGCAGAGGTAGGTTTGACGAGATACAATCGAGCGATAAAAAGTTTTGCTAAGCCCACCGATTTGTACGAATATCAGCCAGCAACAGACACCTATCTTTTGCAGGCCACCCAGCGTGTGGTTTCTCGAGTGTCAGACAATCAATTCAGAAGAACACAATTGTATCCTTTAGTATCCTTGACGTATGATCGATCTTTTGGGAGTCACAATGTTAAAGTGCTAGGTTTGTACGAGCAGATTACTAGAGAATTTAGCACATTTGGTGCGTCCAGGATAGACTTGTTGTCTCTTGCTATCCCGGAATTATTCATTGGATCTCAAAATAATCAAACGAATAGTGGATCATCTGGATCTGATATTGGAAGAAAGAGTTATGTAGGGCGTGTTAATTATACTTTCCAGGACAAATACCTTTTTGAGGCGACTTTTAGAGCGGATGGTAATGTACTGTTCTCGCCAGATACGAGATGGGGGTACTTCCCTAGTTTCTCCGCTGGATGGGTACTATCCGAGGAGCCATTTCTCAATATTGGCAACGGAGGACCACTGGACTTCTTGAAGTTGAGGGCCTCTTATTCTCAACTGGGAGACGATACAGCTAATGGTTTGAACGGTTTTGATTACCTGACAGGCTATGAGTTGCGGAACCCCATTATTTTGGGAGATAATGTGGCAGAGCCTACCATCAGAACCAGAGGTTTGACTAACCAGCTTTTGACTTGGGAGGAAATGACGGTATACAACTTAGGCATAGAAGCTAGATTTTGGAATGGTAAACTATCATTAGAAACAGAGATTTTCTACAGAAAGCGTGAAGGAATTATTGCGCAGAATATCGAAGCGGTACCTTCTACCTTTGGTGCGGATCTACCGGTGGTAAATATCAATAGTCAGGAAAATAGAGGGATAGAAATATCTGCCGTTTACCAAGAACGTTTTGGTGACTTTAGATTAGAATTAGCACCTAACTTTTCCTTGGCACAAGCAAGATGGATTGACGTAAGAAGCCAAGAGGCCTTTGAAGATCCTGATCAAAAACGATTGTTTGGATTAGATGGCCAAAGAGTTAATCGATTTGTGGGATATTTATCTGATGGAATCTTCATGTCCCAAGCAGAAATCGATAATCACCCTGTAGTACAAGATGACAACGAGAATTCTACCTTACGCCCCGGAGATATTCGATATATAGACCGAGATGGTGATGGACAAATCACCTTTAGAGACCAGGATGAGATTGGCTTTGCTACGGGTATACCAGAAATGGTGTATGGAATGAACGTTGGACTGCAATACAAGAATTTTAGGTTGAGTGCTTTGGTCCAAGGAGCCTCCAACTTTGCTATTAATATCAGCGGTTCCGCCAGGACAATGTTTAGCAACCAGTCTATTCCTTTGACTTATCAATATGATCTAAGATGGCAGCCGGATTTGAATAATCCCACCGAAAACATTAACCCTGATGCGGCCCTTCCTGCCGCTACGCAGTCGCCTAGTTTCAATAACTCTCGTACTTCGGACTTTTGGCACAGAAACGTCACTTACTTTCGCTTGAAGAACCTCAATCTTTCTTATTCCTTCCCATCCAGCCTTTTGAGTAAGTCGGATATTGATCAGGCAGAAATTTATGTGGCTGGTGAGAATTTGCTGTTGCTGACGAATCTAGGGATTTACAAGAACTCCTTTGACCCAGAATATCAGCCCGGTTCTCCAACTCGCAGATTGCCGATTACCAAATCACTTGCCGTTGGAGTGAGAATTACCTTATAATTAAAAATAGAAACAACTCTTAGATATGAAAAAGTATTTATTTGTTCTATTCGGATTGTGTATGACCTTCTCTTGTGAGGATCCGTTTGAGTTAACTCCGACTGACATTATCTCAGATGCCTTTGTATTTGAAGATGAGGGATTGGCCGATGCCTTCGTGAGCGACTTATACAATCGAGTACAGTTCCATATGACCTCAGGTGGAACTAACATCAATATGGGTTTTATCAATTCCTGGGGAGGTGAACACAGAAACTTTGCTCCTTGGCAAGCTGCTTTTGGGCAGGTCACCAATACGCCTTACGATGAAAATGGAGCTCGTTTACTAGATTATTGGCCGTACAATAACATCAGAGAATGCAATGTATTCATTGAGAATATAGCCAAGTCAGCCTCTCTTGGAGCTGACTACATTGCTCAAAGAACAGCAGAGGTGCGATTTATTCGCGCTTGGGAATATTTCGAGATGGCAAAGCGCTTCGGTGGTGTACCAATTGTTACCAAAGCTTTGGGAATAGATGCAACGGAGGAAGAACTGTTTGTTGCTAGAAATTCTGAGAAGGAGGTCTATGACTTCATTGGATCGGAGATGGATGAAATTTCCAAGATTTTACCAGAAGGTACTGATGAGCTAGGCCGGGCTACTAAGTGGGCCGCTTTAGCGTTGAAGAGTCGAGCCATGTTGTATGCAGCTAGTGTAGCTCGTAACGGAACAGAGCAACTGAACGGATTGCTGGGCTTCCCAGCGAGTGATGCCAATGGCTACTATCAACAATCTTTGGCGGCGTCCAAAGAAATCATGGATAATGGGCCTTTCAGCCTCTATAGAAAAAATTCAGACAAGGTTCAGAACTTGATCGATCTTTTCTTGGATGAAGGGGATAACCCAGAGTCCATTTTTGTGGTGAAATATGATTTTGAAGCTGGAAAGAATCATGCATTTGATGTGACAGGAACACCTGCTGGATTCGGGTTCTCCTGGAATTCCAACTATCCAGTTTACCTGGAAACGATGGAGAAATTTGATTTCATAGATGGTGCTTCCGGTAAAATGGATCCTGCCATGTATGATGGTCAAACACCTCTTGATCCCGCTAGATTCTTTGGTGAAAGGGACCCGAGATTTAGAGCTTGGATCTTCTATCCAGAAACGATTTTCAAAGGTCTACCGGTTTACTTCCATACCAGTACGGTCTATACGGATCCGGCTGATGGTCAGCGTAAGACTTCTACTAAGCAACCTGGTTTCAGAATCCCTGGATCTGACGGATTTCCTGGAGCAGGACATGCTAGACATGGTTACGCTGGGGGTAATAACCCAACCGGTCTACTTCGTCGTAAGCATATCAATCCTTCAACTCCAGATGGAACTCGTTCCAGTACGGACTGGATCATTATCCGCTTGGCAGAGATCATGTTGAACTATGTGGAAGCAGCCTATTACTTAGGCGATCCTAATGGTGATATGGCTGATATTCTCAACAACCAGATCAGAGATCGTGCGGGCATGCCAGCGCTGACGGCAGAACAAATCACGGAAGATAAGATTCGTCAAGAAAGACAAGTAGAATTGGCTTTCGAAGAGCATGTATTCTGGGATCTGAGAAGATGGAGAATTGCAGTAGAAGAGTTGGATAACAGAGCTCGTCATAAGACGACTTGGATTAAGGATTTTGATACTGGGATGTATTTCTTGAGTAAGGAACACGGAGATAAAGGAAGAGTGCGCTTACATCCTGAAAGAAACTACTATTATGCATTGGGCTTAGGCCGGATTGCAGATAATCCAAAGTTGGTAGAAAATCCTGGATATTAATAGGATGAAATTGAAAGCTGAAGAGCTGCGCGGCTAAAGGGTTTTGAGTTTGGTGTTCCGCTAACAGCTTTTCGGCTTTCCATTTCAGCTTGTCGCCCGCCTATGTCATTATTTGGAAAGAAGTATTTGGTGCGCCAGCAATGGCTCTTGGCAGCCGTAATCGTTTTATTGCTGCTTTGGGTCATTTACCTATTGATTATCTGATCGCGTATACTGAAGTTGTCTAAAGTTTTGTGTTGAGATGAATTATGAGGGGTTGATCTTGAAGACGAAGCTCCTTTTGACTTTCGTACATGGAGTGTACGGGAGGAGAAATAGCTGAAGTATTCGAGATCAAGGACTTGTAAGGCAACCATCAGAATAACTTTAGATAACTTCACTAGAACAAAACGAGAAACGATGGCGATCTATGCTCTTAGCGTAGATCGCCAATTTTTTTACGATGATCTTGCTAGGATAAAGTGCTTGGATCAAGGATCCATTGTATATTGAGCTATCCGAAAGATCTAAGTCCTCTCCTGCTCAAACGTTCAAGAGGACCAAAACGAACAACAAGATGAATATCCAACTTATAGTTGGCCCTTACCGGCTAGCCCTTACCCTTTTTCTATCTATCGCCTTCCATTCTTTGTCTTTTACTCAAGTTACAGATGGAAATCGTCCAAACATTGTCTGGGTGGTTTCGGAGGATAACTCCAAACATTATCTAAAGTTATATGAAGAAGGAGGTGCCCCAATGCCCAATATTGAAGCTCTAGCCAAGGAAGGATTGGTTTTTGAACATGCTTTTAGCAATGGCCCCGTATGTTCTGTGGCAAGGAGTACGATCATTTCGGGTTGTTATGCGCCGAGAGTAGGGGTACAGTACCATCGTCGGATGCAGTTTGCTACGCTTCCAAAAGGGGTTCAGATGTTTCCTTCCTACTTGAGGCAATCGGGGTATTACACCACCAATAATAGCAAAGAGGATTACAACTTCAAGAAGCCAGGTGGAGTCTGGGATGAGTCTTCAAAAAAAGCCTCTTATCGGAATCGAAAGGCTGGACAACCCTTTTTTCATGTACAGAATTTTGGGCGCTCTCATGAAGGGCAATTGCATTTTTCTAAGTCTGATATGAAGACTCCAACGGTAACGGCTACAAAGGAGGTTGAGGTGTTTCCTTACCACCCCAATACGCCTACTTTTAGGTACACGCACGCCAAATATCGAGATCTACAAATGGAAATTGATCGGCAGATTGGAGCCTTTATCGATCAGCTGAAGGCGGATGGAGTTTATGATAACACGATAATTTTCTATTACGGCGATCATGGAGGTGTACTGCCAAGGGGAAAGGGCTATATCTATGAAAGTGGAGTGCATGTTCCCATGGTAGTTTATTTCCCTCCGAAATGGCGTCATTTGGCCCCCGCTGAGCCCGGCAGTCGTCTGGATGGATTTGTGCAATTTATTGATCTCGGACCTACAGTACTGCATTTGGCAGGTGTGAAGGTGCCTAAGGCTATGGATGGTCGTCCATTTTTAGGTAAAGGAGTGACCAAGGAAAAGTTGGATCAAAGAGATCAAACCTTTAGTTATGCCGATCGATTCGACGAAAAGTATGATTTGGTAAGGGCGATTAGAAAAGGGAAATTTAAATACATGCGTAATTTCCAACCCTTCAACTTCGATGGCCTCTTCAATTTTTATCGCTACAAGATGTTAGCTTATAAAGAGTGGCGCGCATTATTTGATGAGGGTAAACTCAATGATGCACAAAAACAATTTTTTGAGGTCAGGGCTCCGGAAGCCCTCTATGACATAGAAAAAGATCCCCATGAAACCAATAATCTCGCCGCTGACCCAGCCTATGCAAGCACACTAAAGTCACTCCGCAAGCAGCTCAACAAGCAACTCCTAAGCATGCCTGATCTCAGCTTTTTACCAGAACCCTATTTGGTACAAAAAGGTCTTGCTAACCCCGTCCAATTTGGGCAAACGCATAAAAAAGAGATCAAGCAATTGATCAAACTAGCTAATCTACAAATGAAACCATTTGAGCAGGCAGAACGCTCCTTAGCAAAGGCGCTCGCTAGCCCACAAGCCTGGCAACGCTATTGGGGGCTCATTGTGTGTTCCACCTTTGGAGCAGAAGCCACTTCTCTTTATGCAGACGCCCAAAGTATAGCCGAGAATGACCCTGAACCTTTGGTGCGAATGCGCGCCGCTGAATTCTTGGGACTGGCAGCACGAATCGACCCCATGCCGGTCCTCTCGGAGATTTTCTATAGGGCGAAGGAGGTAACCACGGCTAATCTAATCCTTAACACCGTAACCTTACTGCTCGAAAGCAACGACGATTGGAAATTCGAGGTGAAGCGGCAAGAGGTTCCGGCGGATTGGATTGATAAACCCAATGACTTGGTTAATCGCCGCCTGGAGTACATTGAAAAATTCTAATCCCCTGCGCTCAGACCTCCGAAGTTTCATCTTGCCTTTGCTAGTGGAAACTTCGGAGGTCTAGCCTCCCTTCCGAACCATACAGATTTTACATCATGTTCCGAATCTATGCCTCGTTCAGCTTTCTAAGCCTATTGCTCCTTAGCTATTCCACACCCTCTCCAACGGCGGCTCCGCCTCGACCCAATATCCTGTTGATCATGTGTGACGACTTAGGATGGGGAGATGTAGGATTTAATGGTAACCCGAACATTAAAACACCACACCTTGATCGCTTGGCCGAGCAAGGGATTGTCCTAAATCGATTCTATTCTGCCTCGTCGGTGTGCTCACCGACCCGAGCCAGTGTAATTACCGGCCGCAATCCCTACCGGATGGGAATCTACCACGCCAACACGGGACATTTACCGCCCCAAGAAATTACCCTCCCCGAAATCTTGAAAACGGCAGGTTATGCCACCGGACATTTTGGGAAATGGCATTTAGGCACCCTAACCCGAATGATCAATGATGCCAACCGAGGCCGCCCCCGAGATAGCACGAACTATGCTGTCCCAAGCTCGAATGGCTATGATACCTACTTCTGCTCCGAATCCAAAACACCCACCTGGGACCCAATGATAAAACCGCGCTTTTTTGATGTAGAAAAGGGAGAATCCTTGCGCTATGGTTGGGCAGCAGTCTCTTCCGATACACAGAAGGTGGAAAGTTATGGTACCTTCTACTGGAAAGGAACCGAAGAGATTGATTTACAAAACCTCGACGGTGATGATTCACGGGTGATCATGGATAGAGTGTTGCCGTTTGTGGACCGGGCAGTGGCTGAAGGACAGCCCTTCTTTAGTACCATATGGTTTCATACGCCTCATCTGCCCTTAGTAACAGGGGAGGAGTATCGGGCTAGGTATGCAGATTTTACGCATCAAGAACAGTTACTGTATGGCAGCATTAGCGCCATGGATGATCAGGTAGGGCGACTTTGGCAGCATCTAGAAGAGCTTGGTGTAGCAGAGAACACCATGCTTTGGTTTTGCAGCGATAACGGGCCGGAGGATAGAACTCCCGGCTCAGCCGGCCCTTTTCGTGAAAGAAAGAGAAGTTTGTATGAAGGTGGAGTGAGGGTTCCTGCTTTAGTGGTTTGGCCGGCCAACTTAGCTGCTTCCTTGCCTTCAGATTTAGCCATCAGTACTTCTGATTACCTACCCACAATTCTAGATTTTCTCGCCTTGCAACATCCGGAGCCTCAACGTCCAGTAGATGGGATTAGTGTTCGCCGTCAATTGGAGCAGGGGGATAGCTTGCGCAAATCAGCAATGGGTTTTCTGATACATAAAAAGCGTTCCTGGGTAACGGATCGATATAAATTAATTAGCAATGATGAGGGCCTGACTTATGAGATCTATGATTTATTGAATGATCCTGGCGAAACTGAGAATCTCTCCGATTCATTGAAAGATTTAAGGCAGGAGCTTGAACAAGACCTACTAAGTTGGATGAGGAGTTGTGCAGATAGCGACGCTGGGGCAGACTATTAAATGAATTAATTACACACAAGCTCCAATAAATATCAAATCTCAGGCAGCACATCTTAAACTAATAGCATCTTCTTTATAACGACCAACTACAACAAATTATAAAAGCGTAAGCGAGCATTGAGGTAATACAGTAAGAAAGAGTGTTTTACACTGCATCAAAAGGGATACCAAGCTAAGATTAGTGCCCATTCTCCATAGAAGAATATCATCTAGCTTCTCCCAACTTCTACTCTTCTGACACTCTTTTAACTAGCAGTCAGTTACAGTCCGTGCCCTTTAAGGACTAACAACTGGCACAGAAAACCAGATAGATATCTATAGGTAGCTGTGTTTGCCTTTAAGCACCCGCTGATGGTTCAACTACGCAAACCATGAACACAGCCCAAAAACTTTGCGTTTTAAGTAAAAACGCGGGGAAAACGATGGCTTCTAGAACTTGGATCAAGCGAAGGAAGGTATTGTTTTCCCAACAAATTCTTGCACAAACACTCACGTGTGTCCTTTGTTTAATATCCCTGAACATGCTCTACAGCCAGGAAGGGTTCATTATTGGGCCCAGAACCGTCTGTGGGGGATGCCACGAATATAGCCTTGAAATTGAAGCAACAGGGGAGGAGCGTTATGAATGGGTGGTGCTAATCGGCGACGACTTTGTTACGAACGTCGGTAATACTAAAGATGTAATTATTTGCTGGGACGAATTTACTAGCAATGGTTCAACTCCTCAAGAAATTCGCATCATTGTCAGCATCATTAGCGGTGATGATTCGTTTGCTCTTGAAACAGCAATAAGCATTCAAAATCCAACTTCCACTTCCATCATCCCAATTGACGCTCCCCCTTGTCCAATCTCCCTGGATAATCCCGTCGATTCTATTTCCTGTTCAAAAGTTTGTACGAATACTACGGTCACTTATACCTTAGATTCCTTGGGTGCCGGCAGTGGTGGCATATTTCGCGAAGTCCAATGGGATGTAGGAGGGGCAGAGAGTTTTGAGGTGGATTTTCAACAAAATACGGTCCGAGTTAATTGGGGCAGCAGTGGTGCCGGCCAGGTTTCCGCTTTTATTTTCGATGGAGCCTGCGAGTCATTCACCACCACTTGCGTACAGGTAATCGAACGACCCAAGATCCAGCTCAGTACGGACCCACCTTTAGAAAATAATGAGCTAACGATCTGTCGAGGGGAGGAGGTGCAATTCCAAAACCAAACTACTTTTGCCGATCGTTTTGAATGGCAGTTTGGAAGCCTCGGTACTTCAGATCTCGCTGATCCCATCTTCGCTTTTGAAGAATCAGGCACACATCGAGTGACGCTGGTCGCTTATAACGAATGTAATTGTCTAGATTCCACCTCGTTTCTAGTAAAAGTCCTGGAGTCCGAACAGCCAAGCATCAGCTGCTTAGGGACTGTTTGTGCGGGCGAAACAATCACCTATAATGCGGAGCAAACGTGTGGCCAGTACCAGTGGGAGATTAGTACAAATGGTACAATTATCGAAGGAGGAGGCCTTGCGGACGACTTTGTAACGGTGCAGTGGGAGACAGGCAGTTCAGGAGAGATCGAGTTATTGGTAGAAGACTGTAATGGTTTTTCAGCCTGCCCTAGCCCAACGACTTTTGAAATACCTATAATTTCAGACGATGCTCTTATAGAAGGCCCCGCCTTTATCTGTAATGAAGCGGTGGAGACATACAGCCTCCCTGCCTATTCCGGTACTAGCTTTAATTGGCAGACGAGTGCTGGAGGGATGATCCTGGAGGGACAAGGAACCAACGAGATAGTAGTGGATTGGGAAGGCGCGTTCTTGGGAGGAGTGGAAGAGGTGATTGTGGAGTACGAGAATTGCTTTTTGGGTTGTGGGGGGCGAGATACTTTGGAAGTGCAAGTCCGGCCGACTTTCAGCGTAGAAGGTCCTGTAGAAATCTGTGTGGGCAGTACATCTTCCTTTACAGCGACTAATGACGCCAATAACATGGAGTTGCTGGGAAATTGGCTGGCCCTGGACGTGCAGGGAGATACGGTGTGGCGGTCGTTTAGTGCCACTGCTACGCCCACGCTTGATGCTTTTAGTGCTGCTGGATCTTACACACTTTATGTTTATCCGGATGATCCGAGTGCAAGCTGTAATAGGCGTGTAACAAGACAACTTCAAGTACTAGGCCTTCCTGATAAGGTAGAGGAAATAGTAGGAGATACAATGTTCTGTCTTGGTCAGATCCACAATTATCAAATTGAGACAGGGGCCTTGTTTGATTATGAATGGGAGATAGTGAATGGTGCCACTTCAGAGATAAAAGAAGGAGCCTCGATAAATGTAGAATGGGGGCCAAGCCCTCCTTATAGCCTTCAGCTTACCCGGATCGCCAGAACTGGGGCTGCTTGTCGTTCTCTGGTAAGGAGCTTTACTATCAGCCCCCTAGTCCTTGAAGAGATTAACGGTCCTTCTGATATCTGCCTAGGCGAGGTTCCATCCTATTCAATCGATCTTCCGCCTCGCTATGCCCTGCAGTGGAACGTTGATCCCTCGGCTAGCAGCAGTCTATTTATACCCAATGACCCTTCTACGGTAGAGGTTATTTGGGGTAGCTCAGGCACGGGTACGATCAATTTGGATGCTTGTGGGCAGAGTTTGAGTAAAACGGTAAACATTAACCCACTACCAGAACCCAACCCTGTTTTACCGGCAGGTATCTGTAGCAATGCTACTGCTTCAATTAGCTTGACCACAACCTATGCCTCCTATACTTGGTTGGATGAAAATGACAACCCAATTGGTACAAGTTCTCAAGTTAACCTAGCTCCTGGAACCTATCAAGTCTCGGTCACCGATGCCAATGGTTGTAGCCAGGATACGGCCTTTACCTTGGTCGAATTGGCAGCTCCTATTGTTAGTATTTCCACACCAGATTTCAATGTATTTTGTAATACCTCTCCTCAAACACGATTGTTTGCCTTAGAAGGAAGCCAGGGGTATCAGTATCAATGGTTCTGGGACGGAAACCCTGTGGGGACAGATACTCCTACCTTTACGGCTACCGAATTTGGTAGGTATTGGGTAGAGGCTAGCAATACCTTGGGTTGTACGACCCGATCTAATGAAATTGTGGTATTGGAAGACTGTTCTGGTGGTGTTGGCGGCGGTGTTGGTGGTGGACTTTTTCCCAACTGCCCGGCTGGCGCTAGTCCGGATATCACGATCTCTCCAACCGTCAATTGCAATGAACGCACCTACGAGGCACTGACCAGTGGAATGGTTCCAGGTACTGCTACTTGGTTTTTTGATGACCCGGGGAGTGGTGCAGACAATACTTCAAACCTAGATAACCCAACCCATACCTATACGCAAGCTGGCTATTTTCGAGTCGTGGTCATTGCTGATTTTGCAGCAGGAGGCGATACCGGAGGGTGTTTTGCAATGAAGGTAGATACCATCCCAGTGGCGGCGAACTTCAGCTCTGGGGTGGCCTGTAGCGGAGCAGAGGTTTTCTTTTCTGATCTATCTACTTTTTTACCTGGAAATGCCGTACAAAGCTGGTCCTGGAATTTTGGTGATCCGAGCAGTGGTGCGAATGATGTATCGACCGATCAAAACCCTTCTCACATCTATGCAAATGGAGGTATGTATACGGTTACGCTCAACATTACAGCTGCTAATGGCTGTACGGCTCAGATCAGTAGAGATATTGAAGTGAGAACGGCGCCAGTAGTTGGTATTGTAGACCTGAGTTCGAGTTGTGAGGATGTGGCAAAATCTTTTGTGCTATCTTCTACGGAGGAACTAATCCGTGCCTATTGGGATATGGGCGATCCGAGTTTTACTGGGGAGGAGTTGGAAGGAGAATCGATCACTTACGTTTATCAAAACCCAGGAGATTATGACCTTGAGGTAACTGCTATCGATATATACGGTTGCCAAACGAACTTATCCAGTAGCTATACTGCTTTGCCAAATAACTTATCTGGCCAGATTGCCAGTAGTGTCCCTAATCCTATCTGTGCTGGAGATAGCACCTTATTGAGCCCACCCGCCGGGGCAGATAGCTGGCAATGGTGGTTGGGACAAAGTGAAACTCCGATAGAAGAGGAGCAAATTTGGGTTCACGAGAGTCAAGTGGTGATCGTTGACGTAGCTACTGCTGAAGGCTGCCAATTTCGAGCTGATCCCATCTTGGTGGAGTTTCAGCCCTCCCTAGAGTCCTATATTCGAGGCCTTGAATTCGATGAAAACGGGCAGCTCATTGCTTACCATTATGAGCAGTTCGAAGCCTGTTCCGGTGCAGATGTGATTTTGGAAACGGACGGCAATTTGCCCTATACTTTTCTATGGTCTAATGGAACCAGTGGTCCCCGTTTATCTTTCACCAAAGAAGATGGCAATGTTCTTTCTCCAGGTACTTATGATTTTAGCCTGCAGTTGACGGATGCTGGAACCGGTTGTAGTCAGGAAATTGGTCCTTTTACTGTAGTAATTCATCAAAATCCCGCAGGCCTCCTCATTGGGAGCGACCAAACTCCTCCACTTTGTCCAGGCACGAATATCAATCTCAGCATTAATAACCCACTTGCTTCTCTTTCCTATACCTGGAACACAGGTGAGTCAGGGACAGCAATAGTAGCAAATTCAGGTGGCAATTATCAGGTCACAGCCAGCAATGAATTTGGGTGTGAGAGCAAAAGTAATGTGGTTGAGGTGATCGATTTTCCAGCCATAGATCTATTCCCTAGTGGTTGCCATTCACGCTGTCGCCCAGATACAATTTGCTTACCCATTTTGCCTGATGTTGTCAATATTCAGTGGCTAAAGGATGGTGTGGCCTTGACTGGTCCTGAAGCTACCCAGCCCAACCTACCGATTGAGGAAAGTGGTACTTACACGCTGGTGATGGAGGATGTGAATGGGTGTACCCTGGAATCTGGTGGCTTGAACCTCGAGCTATTCGACGGCTTTGGGGATATCGGTGGAGAGGTTTACTATGATGTGAATGGGAATGGTATCATTGACGCTGCAGATACCACGGTGAGTGGAGTGGTGATTCAACTTTTGCAGGAAGGGGTATTGCAGGATGCTCTTCCAAGTCTGGAAGATGATGGTTACCTATTTTCGGGTATACCGGGAGACGATTATGAGTTAGTGATAGATACCAGCAGTATCCCCGTCAACATGATGGCGGACATTGTCCAACAAGACACCAGTATTACAGATTGTGCTGAAATGATTATAGTACATTGGTTGCTTAGCCGAAGGTGCATTACATCTACTTCCAATCTGGACTTGGTGGAATGTGCCGGTAATGAAGTGCAATACAATGGAGAAACTTATCAAAGCGATACGAGTTTTGTCGTAACTTATCAAGATGTATTTGGTTGTGATTCTTTGGAAACGGTTACAATACAATTCACGGAGGCGCTCAGATCAGATCTAGAGGTAAGTGTCTGCGCAGGTACTACCTTTACCTATGAGGGAACGGACTTAGCGGCTGGTGTTTCTCAAGAGTTTACCCTCACTACAGCTGAAGGTTGTGATTCAATTGTTCGAATCGAGGTTTCGCCTTTGCCTACTTTCTCGGAAGACCTGGCCTTGTTTGTTTGCCCAGGGGAATCCGTAAACTATGAAGGGGTCAATTTAATCGCTGGACAAAATCAGGTTTTTACCTTATCGTCAGCAGCGGGTTGTGATTCGGTAGTAAATGTCAGTGTGAGTGAAATCATCGTACCTACTACCAATCTTAGTCTATCGGTATGTCCCGGGAGCAGCATAGAGTATGGTGGGCAGAGTTTGCAGGGTGGATCACAAGAGCAATTCGTTTTTACTTCTTCTGCTGGTTGTGATTCACTGGTCAATGTAATTGTGGCAGAGGTTATTCCCGAATCCATAGAACTTACGTTAGAGGCTTGCGCAGGAGAAAATGTAGTTTATCAGGGAGTAGAAATTGCCCCTGGGGAAATGCGCGAGTTTACTTTCCTAAGTGTAGCGGGTTGTGATAGTATGGTCACGGTTACAGCGATGAGTTATCCGAGTCTGGATTTTGAATTGGAAACTATGGCCAGTTGTGCGGGACCAGGGACGGGAACGGTTCGCCCCATTAATATTTCAGGGGCTGCACAAGCAACGGCCTTTCGAGTCGATAATCAAGATTTCAGTACAGAGTCATTGTGGATGGAGCAAAATGTGGGAACACATAGCTTCACTATCCGGGATGATAATGGCTGTACCTATGCAAAGACCTTTGAAATTCCTTCTATTCCAGCCATTGAACTGGGCGTCGCTACTGCTCTATTTCCGTGTGCTGCCGCTAGTCTGGAAATTAGCCCGCAGATTCTATCCGGAGGAGAAGATGATTTGCAGTACGAATGGCAAGATGGTAGCACCTTACCCACAGTGCTCGTCGACCGCCCAGGAATCTATGAGGTCAACATTAGCAATGCCTGTGAATCGCTAGTACAACAGGTGGTGGTAGAGCCTGAATTTGACGCAAATGATCCAGCTTTCTTTATTCCGAATGCTTTTTCTCCAAATAATGACGGTCTCAATGAGGAACTAAAGGTATTGGCTGCACCTGATGTGATTATACAATCTTTTAATTTCCACGTTTTCGATAGATGGGGAAACCAGCTATTTACAACAGACCAGCTTGAACGAGGATGGGATGGTCGACTCAATGGGACCATGCTAGATCCAGCGGTGTTCGTCTGGTGGGTTGAGGCTTCTATTGAACGTTGTGGACAAATCTATACTATTCAACGGAAAGGAGATGCAGTGCTTATGTGGTAGGCAGGATGAATTGAGCTCGTCTCAGTGCATAGAAGTGATGTGGAGTGTCATCCCAATCGAAAGTTTCTACGAAGGAGAAACCAAGTTTTTGTATGACGTGGATAGAGGCTTCATTGCCGGGTTCAGCCATAGCAAATATCATTTCTTGTTGTAGCTCTTTAAATCCGAATGTAAGAGTAGCACTGGCGGCTTCTGTGGCGTAACCCTTTCCCCAGTGGCTTTCAATAAAACGATACCCTAGATCGTAGTATTGACATCTTCCTCCGATGGGTTCGGTGATCAGCTTCAATCCACACCAGCCCAGGAACTCTCCAGTGGACTTCTCTACTACGGCCCAGCGTCCAATTCCATTTTCTCGATATTGCTGCCGTATAAATTCTATTACGGCCTCTGCTTCAGCAAGGGTTTGAATCGGTTGATTCCCGAGGTAAGTATGTACGCGCGGATTGCTGTCTAATTCAAAGATACCCTGGGCGTCCTCCTGGTGTAGTTCCCGGAGGATCAGTCGCTCAGTCTCCACAAAAATTTTCATTGGTAGCTTACTATTTCGGTATCGGGCTAACGGTATACCCCGCTTTTCTCAACAAGGCAATCACCCCTTCCTCTCCTCCAAGGTGCCCGGCTCCAACGGCAAAAAAAGTAGGCTTGTCTGCCATCATCTCTTCCATGACCGGAATCCAGTTTCGATTTCGACGTAATAGGAGCAGTTCTTCGTAGTCGCTAATGCCGCCTTCATCTCCTTTCACCATGCGTTGCATCCCCTGGATATCTTGATCCTTATACATCTTTACCATCTCCTCCAGTTGACTGCTTTCACTCGTCGTATCATTTGATTCGATAGTAGCCATCAACATCTGGGCTTGTACATCATAGGGTATGCTATCGAAAAGGCTCATTTGAAATTCTGCAGTTTCGAGGCCATCTACAGCTTTCTCCTCCTCCTGGGCTAGTTTCATCAATTCCATTTCATAGGAAACGATTTCTCCAGATTCAGTGGAATTCTGCATACTCATGGCATCTTCAGAGGCCATCATCGATAAAAACATAGGCTTAATTCGTCCCAAAAAGGCTAAGGGAAGCCCCAGCTTTTCGAAGTGAGCTTTCACCAGCTTGTATTCTTCTTCGGTATAAAGATCCTTTAAGGTTTTGCCGTCTGCCATAAACATTTTCATCATGACTGGCATCAAGCTGGTAATATTACCCATGTCTTCCATATTGATCTCAAAGGTGATCTTTTCGGTACTTGATAAGGCCGTTTTCGTGCTTTCTGTTAGAAAAAAATCGGACTTGTTGATCATGTGTATGGTCCCAAAAAGGAAGGAGGGCGTTTCAAGCTCGGCACCGCTGATTTCCCAAAGAAGCGACTTGTCCTCATCTGTTGGAGCATAGGAAATGGGGGCTTCTTTCTGTCCCCATGAGGGATGGATGGCAACAATAACGAGTAAGAGGGTGAAAAAGCGATACATGTGAGAATGATTATTGGGACACGAGTCTAAGATACAGGGTGTCCTTTGATTATAAATTTTGATCGAAGTTTCTGACTACTCCCAATTTACGGGAAATATCGATATAAAACTCGCGGATCAGATCAAAGCTTAAGTTGGACTGGAACAAGTGCGGTTCCAGTAAGTCCTTGTGCTCAGAGATGGCGCAAAAGATCTCGCGATCTATAAAGGACAAATAGAAATTACGATCTGAATCACCCAAAAAATCGAGAATTTCCTCTTGCATGGGCTCCGTCAGAATCCCAACGACATGGGTATCAACGGTTGCATAAACAATGAATTTTTCCCTAAAGTTTAAATTGAGTATCTCATGATCGACATTGTTGCCTCTTGTCCAGGTAAAATCTTTGATGGCTCTGGTCAAATATTGTCGTTCTTTTCGTGGCCAGACAATCATGCGGCCTTCTACCTCTTCATTGAATTGCGCATGTATAAACACGCCTTCAAAGATCTCTTGTAATTTATTGCTGACCTGGGATACTTCTCTTACTCGGAGTTCTGAAAATTCGAAATCCATTTCTCCAATCTTACCTTGGAAGTGATCTTCTCCGATGTAATACTGCATAGGGGAAGAAAAAATGCCACTGCGCTTGAAGACCGCTTTGTCAATACTTTTCTTTTCATCATAACGGATCATACCGTAGTTTGGTGTATCACCGATGAAATCCAGGATCAAATTGACAATGTTGGGTTTAAAGGTTTGAATAAAGACGCGAATCCGATAGCCGAGGTAGCCAATGTAGAAGCCTACCGGGAGCATGAGTACCAATGTGATGGCGAGTATGTTGAGGTACAGCGCGAAAATCAGGAGGCCGAGTAAGACAATCCCAGAAAAGAACAATAGACGCAGCAGGCGTAGGCGCCGTCGCTCCATGCGCATCAGTTCAGGATGCAGCGTATGGTTATAGTACAATCTAAACTCTTCCAGTCTTTTCATCTCTGTGGGGAATTCCTTGCTGCCTTGTTGTAGGCAAGTACACTACATTATGGGCTAAAATAGATAGCTTTTACAGGATTCAGGATACCAATTGACATATTTTTAATATATATCTGCTCCTTTTTATGGCTTGGCCCCATTTTAGGCAGTCTGATCTAGGCTAGCGGTACTTCTAGATCTTTTTTTCACAAAGTACTGGTTAGGAACCAACTTTTCTAAAGGGAAAGAGACTCTTTAGGGTGGATTTTAGGGAAAAGGCTGTTGTAGATCAATTAAAAAAGACGTAAATTTGCACCCTTATGAAAATGAAGTTGATTCCTATATTTTGTTTGGCTGTTTTTTTGTTGGCCAGCTGCAAGAGTGAGTTCGAGAAGATCAGGAGTGGAGGTGATGCTGCCAAGATGCTAGAAGCAGCGGACAAATATTATGAAGAAGAGGAGTGGCAGAAGGCTCAAACGCTGTATGAGTTGATTGTCGGAAGCTATCGAGGGAAAAAGGAAGCGGAAGATATTTACTTCAAGTATGCCTACACCTACTACTATTTAAGAAGGTACCTCCTGGCCTCATATTATTTCAAGAATTTCTCTACAACCTTTGGTGGTAGTACCAAGAAAGAAGAAGCCGATTATATGATCGCTTATTCTTACTATCAATTGTCACCTACCTTCCGTTTGGATCAAACCAATACGGAAAAAGCCATTGAGTCATTTCAGACCTTTGTCAATACTTATACGCAAAGTCCAAGAGTGGAAGAATGCAACAAACTCATAGACGAAATGCGTTTAAAGCTAGAGAAGAAAACTTTTGAGGGAGGAAAATTGTATTTTGATTTGCGGCAATATCAGTCCGCAACCCAAACTTTTGAGAACTTACTGAAGGACTTCCCTGAAACCCCTAATGCGGAGGAAGTCAGATACATGATCGCAAAAGCTGCTTATTTGTTGGCCCAAAATAGTTTTGTAGAACGTCAGCAAGAAAGATACTTGGATGCGGAAGAGAAAGCGGAGGAATTTTTAGGCCGATATGATAGTGGAGATTACCTCAAGGAGGTCCAAACCATGTTGGCTAACAGCAAGAAAAGATTAAAACAATTAGAAGATGTCAGATATCAAAACCCAGGTGCAAGGACTAGATCCTAATGTAAAAGCTCGTGACGTACATGGCATGGCCGGCGAAACGGGTAACATCTATGAAACATTGGTAGTGGTTGCAAAGCGCGCTCGCCAATTGTCTGTGGATCTTAAGCACGAATTGCACAACAAACTAGAGGAGTTTGCCGTGTCGACTGACACTATTGAGGAGATCAATGAAAACAAGGAGCAAATAGAAATTTCTAAGTTCTATGAGCGTTTGCCAAATCCTGTAATCATTGCTACTGAAGAGTACATCGATGGGAAGTTGTACCACCGAAATGATCGTAATCGCAGAAAGCGTTATTAATAGCATTTCTAAGGAGTAGAGGGGTGAGTAAATCGCTTCTTGCGTTAACTAACCTTTTCTCTTTGACGGAAATACGCTTTACTGCTAGCTCTATGATAGGTCAGGACTATGAGACTGTTTATTGCTGCTAGCAGCACAAACCGGATGTTAACACCTACAGTGTTCTCATCCGGTTTGTAGTTTTAATAAGAAAAAAATGTCATCAGCTCTTAACGGGAAAAAAATCATACTATCCATTACCGGGAGTATCGCAGCCTATAAAGCGGCTTCTCTCTGCCGACTCTTTATCAAGGCAGGCGCGGAGGTGAAAGTGGTCATGACGAAAGCGGCTTGCGGATTCATCAGCCCGCTAACCTTGTCTACACTTTCACAACATCCAGTACAGACCTCGGTGAGCAGTGAGGAAGGGTGGAACAATCATGTAGAGCTAGGCCTCTGGGCGGATGCTATGATCCTGGCCCCATTGACGGCTACTAGTTTAGGAAAGCTGGCTAATGGTATTGCTGATAATATGGTAGCTGCAGTTTACCTGTCTGCTAGATGCCCAGTCTTTTTTGCGCCTGCTATGGATGTTGACATGTGGCATCATCCCAGTACCCAGCAGAACGTGAAGAAACTCCAATCGTATGGTAATCACTTGATTCCGGTGGGGCATGGGGAGTTGGCTAGTGGACTGGTAGGAGAGGGACGCATGGCCGAGCCAGAAGCCATCGTAAGCTTTTTAGGGGAATTCTTCAGCACTACCCAAAGTTTATCAGGCAGACATGTGCTGATTACAGCTGGGCCCACTTATGAACCCATTGATCCTGTCCGCTTCATCGGAAATCGTTCTTCTGGAAAAATGGGCATGGCTCTTGCAGAGGAAGCTAGTAGAAGAGGGGCTAAAGTTACGCTAGTGCTAGGACCAAGTGCCTTAAGTACTACAGATGGCCGAATAGAGATTCAAAGGGTTGAAACTGCTCAGGAAATGTTCGAAGCTGCCAAAGTGGCTTACAAAAGTGCTGATGTAGCTATCCTGGCGGCCGCAGTAGCAGACTATAGGCCAGGCACCGTAGCCGAGCATAAGATCAAAAAACATAGCGATACTTATGCTATTGAGCTGGTAAAGACGCCGGATATTGCTGCAGAATTAGGGAAAGTAAAAAAGAATAGTCAGGTCAATATCGGCTTTGCATTAGAAACGCAAGATGGCCCCACCAACGCAGAGGCGAAGCTTAAGAAGAAGAATTTCGACTTTATTGTCCTAAATTCATTGCAAGATCCCGGAGCTGGCTTTCAGCATGACACGAATAAGATTAGCATTTTACATGCGAATTCTACTGCTGAACAAGGCAATAAGATGAAAGAATTTGAGTTAAAATCTAAGGTGGCTGTTGCTAAGGATATAGTCGATGAGCTAGAACTTGTCCTAAAGGATAAAAAATAAGCTAGTAACAAGACTACCACCAGACTACTTTCAACATACGTTTATAATCTCAAGATGATGAGGAGACTATTTTTCATTCTAGTATTATTAGGAACATTTAGCAAGCTTAGTGCACAAGAACTCAACTTTCAAGTAAAGGTCGTAACGCTTAAGTTGCAGACTGTCGATCCCAAGGTATTCGAAACCTTGGAAATCTCATTGAGGGAGTTTTTGAATGATCAACAGTGGGGAAATCAGGTGTTTGAACAAGAGGAACGCATTAATTGCAATTTGATTCTAACCATTCAGGAAGAATTATCTCCGACCAGCTTTAAGGCAGATCTTGCCATCCAATCTTCCCGTCCCGTTTTCGGAACGGATTATCAAACGCCCTTGATCAACCACATTGATAAGGATGTCGTGTTTGAGTACGAGCAATTTCAACCCTTGCAATTTAGCCGCAACCGCTATAATGATAATCTATCCCATGTGTTGGCTTTCTACGTGCATGTGATTATGGGCATGGATTACGACTCTTTCTCCCCACTAGGAGGGGAGCGCTATTTCCGTTTGGCTCAAGAAATCTTGAACGTTGTGCCTCAGAGTGCAGCCTCGGCTTTTCCAGGATGGAGATCAGTAGAAAGTAATCGTAATCGATACTGGTTGGTCGAGAACCTGCTGAACCCTAGAGTTCGTCCTTTCCGTCAGGCTATGTATGATTATCATCGTCAGGGACTTGATCTAATGGGGGGGAATCCAGATGGTGGCCGAGCCTTGATCACTTCGGCTATTGAATCGATCAGTACCGTGAATCAGGCTTACCGGAATGCCATGATCATTCAAATGTTCAACGATACGAAGGCCTTGGAAATCATCGAGATCTACAAGCGTGGAACATTAGAAGAGCAAAACAAAGTGATCCGTATTATGCGCGTAATGGATCCCTCGAACGCTCCTCAATACGCTGCTATCAAATAAAATACCAAGGCAGTTTAGATAATAGGGCAGTTGTCAGCTTTTTGAGTTTGTCAGCTGCTTGCCATCGTCTTGGACTTTGCTAATTGTACACAACTTTAGTCCTCTCCCTCCTGTTTAATAAGTACTTGTGAATGGCAAAAGGGAACGACTATCCACTACATTCTCTTTAATAGACCCACTCGACTTTGCCAAAGTAGACAGCTCACCTTTCCCTAAAACACTGCCATTTTTTGAAACCAAATGTTAACCTTAAATTTGACTGCCTTTCCATTAGCAGTTGTGCTAGCCCAAAAGCAGTAGATTAGAAAGGAAAAAGCCGAAATATTATGATGAACAAAAGTGTGGCTATCCTATTATTGGCCTTTATGAGCTTCACCTTCCTCCAAGCCCAACGGGACAATGTACCCGCGACGATCAGCTGGGGAGAGGAACTTCGCGAACCCGCCAACTCTTTCATTGCTAAAACGATCAGTGCGGGCCCTTGGGGCTTCAATATATTGCGCCTGCGTCAAGGCAATGTAATGAACGGGGACCAAGTATTCTTGGAACGTTATGATGAAAAACTTCGCTTAAAGAAGTCGGAGAAGATTGACCTGCGCTACAAGAGCAAAAAGAGAGCATTCGAAGATCTAGTGAAGATTGGTGGGCAGCTGTATCTTTTCACCAGCTTCAACAATCAAGTGAAGAAGAAGAATTACCTCTTCTACCAAAAGGTAAGTCATCGCCTTACTCCTTCCAGAGATATCGTTAAGGTCGGGGAAATCGATACCAAAAATAAGTATAAGCAGGGCAACTTTGATCTAGCGTTGTCTAGAGATAGTTCCAAAGTCTTGATCTATAACGGACTTCCATACAAGAAGAATGAACCCGAACGCTTTACCCTAAGGGTGTTTGATGACCAGATGCAGGAACTGTGGACCCGGGATATTGCCTTACCTTATAATGATAATGTATTTGAAATCGAGGAATATCGAGTGGACAAAGAGGGCAATGTCTATATACTGGGCATCGTGTATAAGGATGGGACTCGACTTCAGCGACGTGGGCAGCCAACGTATGGCTATACCGTCATTGCTTACCTAAATGATGGTACAGAAAAGCAGGAATACCGAATCGAACTAGAAGATAAATTTATCACTGATCTCACCTTCAGAGTGGCAAATGATGGAAACCTAGTGTGTTCCGGCTTTTATTCTGACAGGGGCACCATTAGCATCAAGGGAACTTATTTTCTCCGCATGAATGCGAAGTCCAAGGAGATCTATAATGTGAACTATAAAGCCTTTGATCTCGATTTCCTGACCTTTAATATGAACCAAGGTCAGAAGCGTCGCGCCGAGCGTAATGAGAGGAGTGGCAATGAAAATCGAGCCCCTGAACTCGCCCGCTTTTCGCTGGATGAGTTGATCATGCGAACGGATGGTGGAGCCGTTTTGGTGGCAGAACAGTACTATGTCTATCAGCAAAACTTTGATCGAAACTTTGGTTATGATCCCTTCTGGGGTAATAGATGGGGCAGATGGGGTAGATGGGGAAATCCCTATGGGACCGGAAACAATCAAACCAATTTCTTCTACCACTACAATGATATCTTAATTATCAATATCAAACCCAACGGAGAAATTGAATGGGCAAGCCGGATTCCCAAAAGACAGGAGACCATGAATGATGCGGGGTACTACTCCTCTTATTCGATGGCTACCGTTCGGGATCGTTTTTATTTCATATACAATGATAACCCGCGCAATTTCGATGGAAGAGTACAAAGTGGACAACGCCGCGTTCGCTACAACTTCAATGGAAGCGCCTCAGTGGTATCTTTGGCCGAAGTAAAGATTGACGGTAGTGTCAAGGTTATGCCACTATTCACGAACAGAGATGCGGATGTGATTACACGCCCGAAGATTTGTCGACAGTCTAGTAGCAAACATATGCTCATTTATG
>ENA-UENT01000426-UENT01000426.1-marine-metagenome-genome-assembly--contig:-NODE-426-length-26527-cov-3.233713_pt1 | contig 26527 bp, 22 predicted proteins | sample MGYA00237879_ERZ529330 | MGnify/ENA primary metagenome ERZ529330 (study PRJEB26372, sample SAMN05368345) | marine metagenome | biome: cultured habitat; feature: ocean water; material: water; isolation... | reverse complement strand
AGACCAAGCCAATAAAGGTTTCGAGAGGTTGGTCTCATATTTCTGAAAATTGTAGACATCTTGGACGGCAGCTACGGGGTATTTATCAATGACGTCTGCTGGTCGCCAACCCGTCGGCATAAACCAGATTTTGAGTTTGTCTAGCCAATTTTTAGTACGCCAGGCATCCAGGTATAATAATCCTAAATGTTGCCAATTAATAATGATCGGATTCCACGTTTTCACCGGCCTCTTTACTCCATACACTGCGGGTACATCACTAAGCTCAGGCTGGAAAGTACCGAACATGCGATCCCAAATAATGAAAATTTGACCGTAGTTCTTATCGAGATACTGCTCATTCATCGCGTGATGAACGCGATGGTGGGAAGGCGTTACCAGGAAATATTCCAGGAAACCCATCTTATCGATCAGGGTAGTATGATACCAGAATTGAGCAAACAAATGCAAAGGCGCGATAATGGCGATTACATGGGTTGGTACCCCGAATAATGCTGCTGGAATTAGTAGAATATTGAAAAAGGAAAAGATAACAGAAATGGACTGACGCAGTGCGCAAGACAGATTGAACTCCTCGCTACTATGGTGAATAATGTGACGGTTCCAAAGGAAATTAATAGTATGATTCCATCGATGCATCCAATAGCCTGCAAAGTCTAAGGCCACAAAGCCAATCACGTAGAGCAACCAAGTTTCTTTTACTTGGAAGACAGTCAAATATTGGAGAAAGAAGTTATAACTTATGATGACTACGGTAAGCCCAAGAACATCTTTAATCGTGTTGGTAATTCCCGAACTTAGACTGGAAATGGTATCTGCTCCTCGATTTACTTGCACCCCCTTCCACCGAGCAGCAACTGCCTCGATCAAGATTAGGATCACAAAAAAGGGAATGGCATAATTGAGTACTTGAGCATAAGCTTCCATAGTCGCGAATTTTCGCTCAAGTTAAAAAAATAGAGGCGCTTGGAAAAGCATTTCAGGCACCTTTGACGCTTAAAAGGCTATTTTACAGCACTTAAGCTCGTTTCCTGCTGTAGTTCATTTTCGCAAAGCGTTTTCAAATTCTCCAGATCGTTCTTAATCCCCTTGACCATCGTGTTAAAAATGAAGCGGGGAATCAGATAACTTCTCTGCATTTTAATCGTCAAAGCTATTTCGCTTTCCTCTTCAGTCAATTTCTTTACTTGGTATAAGTTCATGACTTCCGTGAGTAGTTCCAGGAAACGGACCTTTTCATAGTATCTAATCTCACTGGCTTCGAATTCGGTCTTGATGATGGTATGTTCCAGCCGTAGCCCATTGGTGAAACACACATGTTTAGTGCCCAGGCGCTCTGTTGAAGGTTGCCAATCTACTTTTTTCATGCCATTGACCCACAATACCCTTTTTTCGACATTCACCAGTGTCTGATAAACGTGTTTCATCGGGGCCATGACCTTTATGGACAGGGTTCGATCATCCGGACTTATTTGTTCTAAAGCAGGATTGTCTCTATGGGGAGGGGGAGGGATAGCCTCTCTGATCGCTTGGAGGGTGGTGTAGTGGTATGGAACAGCGCCAATCGAATCATAACGATCTTCGGCCTTGTGCCAACTTAAACTGGTATCTCCCACTTCATGACCTGCTGGTCCACCAAGTTTATCCGATATCAAGATGTATTCATCACCAGGCACCTGATTCTTCAGTAAGCGGTGGGCGATGATCATGTCAATTCCGGATGCCTTGACGAAGCGATTGATCTTGTATTCAAACAATTCCCCAGCATGTACGATGAACTTCAGATTAAGATTGTGGGTCATCTGGCAGGCCCCGCATTGACAAACCGTATCTCTGGCAATGATCTTGAGTTGATGGTGGAAAGCTCTAAACATGAGGAGGCATTGTTCTATCAGGGATTCCCTCGTAGGAGCTTCCCCTTTTCGATAGAAGAGCACTGCATCACCTTCAATCTCGGACAGAAAAAAATCGAGTTTATTTTCGGCAATGATGATTTCTAGCAGTTCATTGATGATGTGCGTACTATGCTCAATTTCCGTCTGACTTAAGAATTCCGTGAATCCACTTATGTCTGGGATGAGAATGGTCGCTTTATCCATGTTCCTTCCTTTACAAATTCAACCAATAATTGACCTTCAAGACTAAGGCTCGGTTTTTGGGTGCGAATAGTTCCAAACCATAGTTATCTGTATATACGAGGAAAACATCAGACATGGGTTTAAAGCGCCACTGCAAACGTGAATTTATGTTGAAATTATCTCCTTGGGTATTCCATTGTAGGAAGGTAGTCCAGAATAGATTTCTGGAGAATCCGATCTCTATCCGAGGGCCCAATAGAAAAATCTGACGTGAACCAAAAGGATCGGGAAACTGTAAATCATTGAAATCCAAGGTCGCCCCAAAGCTGCCCCAGGGTTGTTCTCGGTACTTCATCGTGAGCATTAGATTGGAACGAGTTCCGTTGTAAAATCCCCCGTAACTACCCGTTAATTCATAGCTAAACGTTTTACGACTGTCAGAAGTAAAACTGACTTCCAAACTATTGAATTGATAGGTTTTGGCCGGTAGAGGTGTTTCGTCGGTAAAGGAGAATGGGAACAAGAGGTCAATGACACGATTACTCCATTCAAAGCCCAGTTCACTTCTACCGTTATAGGTTAGCGTATAGGACAGACGCGTGTTGCTTTCGTTGAAACTCAAGTCGTTGTTGAGGTAAAGGGTATTGTACAGGCGCCAAGTAGTATAAAGCCATTTTGTATTCTCCTTTTTCGGGAAAATGCGATAATCCATTCCGGCAGTGTGACTGGTATAGCCTAAACGGATGGTCGTATCCCGTTCCGCATCGTAATTGTTTACGCGCTGTAGGAAGCCCATGTCCTGGTAATAATTATCGCCTTGAGTGGAAGCACTGTAAATTGCTCCAAACTCTTTCGTGGTATACCTTACGCCAAACTTGTAAAACTGATCCTTATCCGTAATATTCGGCTTGAAGGATTGACCATAGCCACCCCAAGCCCTCACTTTTCCATCCTTAGAAAAGTAAGTGAATTCAGCTCCTACATTTCGGCTATAATTCTGGAAGTTGATCTCACTCCCTTCCATACTCTGCTGATTCAAGAAATAACCTTTGATAGTAGAGCGGCTAAAAATCTGCCGGTGAAAAGCAAAAGCCGTATAGTTTTGGTCTGTCTGGATGTCGTTAGCTTTTGTTTGGATATTCATCAAGCCAATGCGGAGTTTCTTATCGATATTCCCGCTTAGCCGCAATCCGTAAAGAATGGGAATGGTATTCCCATCCTCGTCCAAACCAATTCGTCGCGAAAAGAAGGGTCTGGCCTGTCCCCGGCCAAAATCTTCGAAGACATCAGCATTCTCCAAAAAGAAAGTCCTTCGTTCTGGCAAGCGAATGCTGAAGCGGGTCACATTGGTAACCTGTTGATCTACCTCTACTTGGGAGAAGTCCGGATTCAAGGTTAAATCTAAATTCAAGGCAGGCGTCACGGCCACTTTGGCATCGAAGCCTACTGCAGTCTTGTAGTCAGCCGGTGTCTTTTCTGTGAAATCCTGCGTGGATGAACTGTTGATGTAGGGAATAAAGGCTACGTTTCCATTCTGTTTGGCAGGTGCTTGATCCCAGATCATAGAGCCCGTATAGCCCAAGTCAATGGAACGGAACTGTAAAGGTACTTTTGACCAGGTGTGATAGCTATTGTCTTTCATATCACTCCTGATGAAATTCACCCCCCACTCTGTACGGTTTTCCTCGTAGCGCAAGGTTTTGAAGGGAATGGCCATTTCCGCCGTCCAGCGATCATCGTAAGACATGACCTCCCCAAACCACTTATTGTCCCAGTTCTGATTCATGCCCCGCGGGGGACCTCCTCTATTACCTGTGTATCCGGTAATGAGGGTTTCCATTTGCACTCCGGCAGGGTTAATCCCGAAAACAAATCCATTCGTTTTCTGGGCCACAGGGTCGAGTACGATGGCAAAGCCATCTCCCCGCCAAAAGTCTAGATCCCGTTTGAGGGTTTGAATCACATAATCCCGATCCCCATGGCAGGTGATGCCAACATAAAGAAAATTCTCATCATAAGTCAGGCGTACCTCGGTCTTGCGATCTGCTTTTCGGTCATCAACAGGAAAACTCATCCAGAAATCGGTAGCGATATCCGCATTCTGCCAAATGGCTTCATCCAGAACACCATCTATCTGAATTTCTTCTTGAGCTCGGGCAATGCGAATGCTGAAGTCATCATCATCGTTGTTGGCCAGGAGGAATCCTGGGCTTAGAATCAGGAAGGTTGCACAAAGGGATGTGGCAACTGCTAGAGTTCTCATACGGGCTGATCAAGTTTAAAGCTCTGGTCGTCTAATGTCGTTTAGCCAATAAAGATAGGGAAAGGAAATGTGCTCACCTATCGAATGGAAAGAAATCGCAAAGCGAAGTCTAGAACAGACCTTTGGATCGATTATAATGAATCCCGTGGTTCGACTTTCCGTAGAGTTTCCTAACTTAAGCGACAACAAGCAATCGAACTTGATCAAACAATCACCGAAGAACCTGTAATAACATCAATATCCATGTCAAAGAACATCGAATGGCATAAGGTGCTAGAAAACCCTGCGGACCTTCCAGAAGGGCGTGTTACCACCGTCACTGCTGCCCACCAGAGTTTTTGCCTCACCCATTACCAAGGCGAATTTGGTTGCCTCACGAATAAATGCCCCCATCAAGGTGGGCCATTGGGAGAAGGTTCCATCGAAAAAGGATTTCTGCGGTGCCCTTGGCACGGATGGGATTATCATCCGCTGACGGGCCGCCCACCAGGTGGCTTTGATGATGCAGTTGATACTTTTCCGGTAGAAATTCGGAAAGACGGCGTATACATTGGAGTTCCTGTGGAACCGCCACATGAGACTACGATTACAGATGTGATGGTGGAAACGATGGTTAATTGGGGAGTAGAGGTAGGCTTTGGCATGGTGGGCCATTCGAATCTCGGATTGGCCGATGCGATTCGCAGACAAGAAGGGAAAGGGAACATTCGTTTCTATGGCATTAGACATGAAGGGGCCGCAGCCTTTGCTGCGTCAGCTTACGGAAAACTGATGGGGAAACCCGCATTTTGTTTTACCATCGCTGGTCCTGGTGCGACCAACCTATTCACTGGCCTTTGGGATGCCAAAGTAGACCGTGCCCCCATCTTGGCCTTAACTGGTCAGGTGGCCACCCAAGTGGTCGGTACGGGTAATTTCCAAGAGCTTGACCTGGTAAATGCTTTTCAGTCGGTAGCAGCCTTCAACCACCGTGCTCAAAAAGATAGCAAACACGCAGAATTGATGAGCTTGGCGGTCAAGCATGCTATCCTTCGCCGTGATGTTTCACACCTGACCTTCCCCGATGAAATGCAAACCCTGCCAGCCAAGGAAGGAGCAGAGGCACAGACGCCGGAAGGCCGCATCACGCCCCAGCAAATCTCCCCTCCCAAGGAGATGCTAGAGCAGGCCATTGCCCACTTGCAACAGGCTAAACGTCCCATTATCATCGCTGGACATGGCTCTAAATTCCACATGCCGGAGATTATTGCTCTCGCCGAGCACTTGAATTGTCCGGTCATGACCACCTTCAAAGGGAAGGGGCAGATTCCTGATAGCCATCCATTGGCAGGTGGCGTTTTAGGAAGAAGTGGAACGCCAGTGGCTTCTTGGTTTATGAATGAATGTGATGTCATTTTGGCGCTAGGTGCTTCCTTTTCGAAACATACCGGCATTACCCATAAAAAGACGATTATTCAAGTGGATTTCGATCCTTTGGCATTGAGTAAATTCCATAAAATCGATTGTCAGTTATGGGGTGAGATATCCGTGACGGTGAAAGCTCTGCGAGATGGCCTGCAAAGGGATTTGCAGGCAGAAGATCAAAGAGGAGAGCTAGCGGAGCGTTGGGAGATTTGGAAGAAAGAGAAAGCGAAGCGTTTGCGCGATGATCATGGCCATGGGGTGAGTTCGATTGCCGTTTTTGAGGCGATGAATCGCTTGGCACCAGAAGACGCAGTCATGTGTGTGGATGTGGGAAATAATGCCTATTCCTTCGGCCGCTACTACGAAAGCAAGTCAAATAATTCTTTCCTGATGTCCGGCTATTTGGGTTCCATTGGTTTTGCTTATCCTGCTGCCATCGGTGCTTGGGCCGCTGTGGGGCATGAACGATCCATCGTCGCTGTAGCTGGGGATGGAGGATTTGTGCAGTATTTAGGCGAGATCACTACGGCGGTGAAATACAATATGAATATCAAGCTAATCTTGTTGAATAATAGTGAATTGGGTAAAATCTCCAAGGAACAACGTGCTGCAGAATTAGAGGTGTGGAAGACTAGTCTACACAACCCGAACTTTGCTGAGTATGCGACTTCTTGTGGAGCGCTGGGCATTAGAGTAACCCAAAAAGGGGAAGAACTAGATCAGGCCATGCAGCAAGTGTTTGCGCATGATGGCCCAGCGGTGCTGGAAATTCTAACTGATGTAGGTTTGATTTAAAATCCTAATGCTGGTCTTGGAGCACGGCTAATATCTGATCCGCCATTTGATTCAACTGTTGATGCACACCTTCTCCTGCATAATTCGTGACCAGAAATACACCTAATTGCAATTCTGGAATCAATGTTACCCAGGAGGAGGTGCCATAGGCGCCACCATTCTGAAAAATCCGATCTGGATTATTCCCATCTTTGAAAATCTGCCAAAATAGACCGGCTTCGAAATCGCCGAATTGTCCATTCCATAATTCTTGACGAGCTGCCAGGGCTACGGCTGAGGTGGTATCTAGGTGGAATTGCATGTATTTGATCATGTCTGCTGTAGAGGTGAATAAGCCTCCCTCCGCCATCATACCTTTTTCAGCACGCACCGGCATCCGTTTGCCATTCATATTCTTACCGAAGGCCAATTGACTGGTATCGACAGCGGTGATATGTAACTGGGTCCCAGTCATTCCTAACGGAGCTAGGATTTTTGTTTGTAACAGATCTTCATAAGTCTTTTCATACATGTTTTCCAGCAGGTAGCCCAAGAGATTGGGACCAGCATTGGAATAGATGAAATTGGAGCCAGGAACCGTATCCAATTGTACTAAGCTAAGACTTTGGAAGAAGTCTGCTTTCGTAAATCCTTCTTGCAATGCATTGATACGTGCAGGCAAGTTGTCCCAATCTGGTTCATCAAAAAGGCCTGGCGTGTCTGGAAAGAAGCGGGGCAACCCACTCTGATGCGTAGCCAAATGTCGAAAGGTAATCGGCATTCCTTCGTAAGCAAGGTTGGGGAAACTATCTGGTAAATGTTGTCGAATATCCTGATCGATCTCTGCTTTAGCATCTACTATAGCATGGGCCAAGAGGGTACCCGTGAAGGTCTTGGTCAAAGAAGCCACTTCATATAAGGTGGAAGACTTGGGAGCTTGGCCATTTAGCAGTTGGCCCCGGTGTAAGTCATGAATTTGCCCAGCATTAATAATGCCTATGCTAAGTGCTGGCCAATCTTGCGCACTGAAGAGGCTATCGACGATCTTATCTATCTTTTCAAGCTTTGGGTTCGTGGGTGCATCATTAGGGCTACAGGCAAAAAGGAACAATAGCAGACTAAGGAGTACGGAAGACTTGGTATACAGTCGAGGTGAATTGGGTTTCATGCCCCAAATATACCCGAATTGCTGTAGCTACGCTAATCAGATATGGGATTCTGTGCCAGTTCCGTCCTTCACATTCAGGATAAAGCCAACCTTGAAAACATTTTCAATACTCACATTAGGGTCTGGGGTTAACAATTTACGCAGGCGGCAGATGAATACGTCAAAACTACGGCCCAGGAAGTAATCATTTTTACCGTATATCTGTTCTACCGCCTCATCTCTACGAAGGATTTGATTCTTGTGCTGACAGAGCAATTGAAGGACAGCCGTTTCCTTTTCCGTGATGCGTTGTAGCTCGCCGTTTCTGATCAACTCCTGTCGTTGGACATCGAATAGGAATTCTCCCAGTTGAAATTGGTTAGGAAGTTCCGCTTTGGCTGCATATTTCTGTCGTCGTAAGATCACTTTGATCTTGCACAGCAGCTCGTCTTCATCAAAGGGTTTGGTGATATAGTCTTCAGCGCCCAGTTGATACCCTTTCATTCGATCTTCCTTCAGCAAGCGAGCCGTGAGAAAAAGGAAGGGCGTGCGGTGGTCAGACTCGAAGATATGTTTGGCGAGACTAAAGCCATTCATGCCGGGCATCATCACGTCTAGTATACAGAGATCCACCGTTTGCTTCTTAAATTGGGCGAGTCCAGCTAGTGCATCTCTACACCATTTTACTTGGTACCCTGCTCCTTCTAGGAACTCCATCAGGAGGAAGCCCAAATTCAGATCATCTTCAACTACTAAAATTCTTGCTCCCTTAGGCATAGGCGAGTTTTTGGGTGTGAGGTAGGTGAATGTCAATACAAGTACCGCTTTGGGTAGAACTAAGTAGTTTGACTTGTCCTTGATGCAACTCGATGATCTTCTTGACATAAGCGAGGCCTAACCCAAAGCCTTTTTGCCCGGTCACTAGGGCATTGTTTCCGCGCTGGAATTTTTGGAACATACGCTTTTGCTGGGCTTGACTGATGCCTGGTCCATTGTCACTTACCCGAATTAGTAGCCCTTGAGGAGTGTCTTTCAAGATGATCTCAATCCTTGCTCCTTTTTGGGAGTATTTCAAAGCATTGTCCAGCAGATTTCGGATGGCGTTCCCGAGATGAAAGGGATCACCTAGGAGCGGAGGGAGGTTGGGACTTTGTGTGTAGCTTACATCCGCTTCACTTCTTGAAATCTGCAGGCTCATTTCTTGCAAAATCTTCTCCACCAATTGGGGTGCGCTGATCTGCTCTTTCTTGAGTACATATTCTTCCTGCTCCAATTTTGCCAGATGAAGCACGCGATCTACCTGCTCCATTAATTGGGCGCTTTCTTGCTGAATGATATTTAGATATTTGCTGTCTCCATTTAGGCTTTGCTTCTTAGATAGGAGTTTGCTGGCTAACTTGATATTGGTCAGTGGGGTTCTAAATTCATGAGTCATGTGGTTGAAGTAATCCAGGTTTCTTTCGCTCATTCGTTTCTGCCGAATTAAGTAGTAAGATGAAATCACAAAGACCAGCGCGATGAAAAGGATAATGGCAAAGGAAGAATAGGCCATAAAACCTAAGCGGTCCAGAATGAATGACTCCTGATTTGCAAAGTCAATATTGAGATAGTGATTTTCGTCTTCAATTAGTGGGGATAGAGAGCAACTGTGCGCATTGGGTGCATCCGCCGGTTTTTCCAGCACACTGATCTCATAGGGCATATCTAGTTTGTAAAAAGCCAATGCCTCTTTTAAAACTGCGTCACCTTCCTCCGTACGGAAAATGGAATCCAGTTTCGTTTGACAGCCTTCTTTGTTACTACTGGTGGCACAAGTGGTACTGATATCTGCACAGCTCTTGCTTCCAGCCATTTGTTCTACCGCATTGCATAAGGCCATATCTACCCGATGACTGAATTGTTCTTGTAGGAGTTCCGTTGAATGTTGAATCCACCGTAACTGAAAAAAGATCAAAGCAGTCAGGGCTAATGCCGAGGCGCCAATGATCCACCAACCATAGTTAAATCTTTTCATAGGTCTTCTGATGATTCCACTACAAAGAAAACCTATTTCGCCCGCTCTCACCTTGCGTTTAACAGCTCTTTAACAAGTGCCTAACAAGTGTGAAACACAAAGCAGCACGAACTGCCTATACCTTTGGCACATCGAATTAATCATCAATTAAATTATTTCACCATGAAAGTATTTCGATTTGCTTTAACTCTCGTATGCTGCCTGTTGGTAGCTGGACTTTCGGCACAGACCGCGACTTCTTCTTGTTCCCCTGAAAAGATTGCTGCTTGCAAAGCCAAAGCCGATAAAACGACGGCCACAGCCAAGCTTGCCAAGCAAGCTGACTGCTCAAAAGACGACCCTTGCTGCTGGCCATGCCCTCCAGGTTGCTGCGCCGCTATGACCGCTACCTCTGCAGCTATGGCTTCTATAGCACAGGTAGTATTGGCAAGTCAGCCCACCACTACCCAAAAAACGGCGAAATCACCCGATTGCAAACCTAGTTCCTGTCAACCGGCCCAGTGCAAGCCAAATGCTAATAAGGTCAAATCCAAAGCTGTGGTGGCAGCTAAGTTGTAAAAGAAAAACACTTAGAACTTTGCGGGCCTGTAAGCATGTAGTTTACAGGCCTTTCTTTTATTGTGCTTAGAATGCAAGTATCTCTTCGAAAAATGGAGATAACAAAAGAAACGAAAAAACATATAGCCTTATCAAGTCCAGTGAACGAGCGAATGCAATTCCAAAGTCCTTTGACGCTCCAATTTGCTAGATATTTGCCTTTCAACCTTCGATCCAGACTTCGGTGGACTTGGAAGACATAAGGTAAACAGCTTTGCAATATTCTCTATACCTTTATGCTAAGCCCAAGGAGTCTGGTGCTTCCATCTTTATTTCTATATATAGGTAGACTCCGAGTTTATGGCGATAATTTGAGGAGCCTCGCATGGATGTTCATTAGTAACTTACTTACTGTGATGCGTGAAATAACGAGAAGGAATTTTATCAATGGAACTTTAATGGCAGTAGGGGCTACTGTCCTTCCTTTTGGGTGCCGCTCCGAGGCTGGATCGGAAGCTCTTGATTTACCCTACTATCCTCCCGCGCAAACTGGCTTAAGGGGTAGCCACCCAGGGTCAAACACACATGCACATAGCCGAGCTTGGAACAATAAATCGGATTGGGGCCCTGTGGAAGGGCTTCAGGGTTATTATGATTTGGTGGTAGTAGGTGGAGGAATTAGTGGTCTATCAGCTGCCTATTTCTACCAACAGAAAAATGGTAAGGATAAGAAAATCCTGATTTTGGACAATCATGACGATTTTGGCGGACATGCGAAACGCAATGAACATACAATTAATGGCAAAATTCGGCTAGGACATGGCGGCTCTCAATCCATTGTTGAACCCCAAAAAGCAAGCCCAATTGTTCAAACGCTTCTGAAGGACATCGGCATAGAAGTGGAGGCATTTGAAACGGCCTATGACAAAGACTTTTATCAACGCAATAATCTAGGAGCTGTCACTTTCTTCAATAGAGATGTGTTCGGAGAAGATAAAGTGGTCAAACATCCTTTCTGTAATTATCCGAATTATGTAGAGGGTATAATTATGAGGGATAAGTTATCGCACGAAGAGGCTGCTCAACAAGCTCCACTGAGCAAGGCAGGGAAAGAACAATTACTAAAGGTGCTCAACGGGGGGATCCATGCTATTGATGTTTCTGAGGAGGAGCTACAAAACTACATTCGTAGTACCTCTTATTTCGACTACTTGAGGAAAACCTTAGGGGTGGACGATCCAGGTGTTTTGAGGATGGCTAGGCATTCTGGTTTGGATTGGGCATCAACAGGGACAGACCTAATGTCTATCAGTGCGGCAAAGAGCTGTGGCGCGATGGGGTTTCAGCCGAAGGCGGTCTACGATGAAGACAATCCCTATATCTATCATTTTCCGGATGGAAATGCTACCATTGCGCGCGCTTTAGTTAAGCACTTGATTCCAGAAGTGGGACCAGGCAATACTGCTGCCGAACTCGTATTGTCAAGGTTCGACTACACCGCCCTGGATAAAGCTGAGAATAGTGTTCACCTTAGGTTGAACAGTACAGTGGTTCAAGTAAAACATCTTGGGTCTCCCAAGGATTCAAGTGAGCTAAGTATCAGCTACATTAAAGAAAACAAGCACTTTGCCGTAAGAAGCAAGAATGTGGTGATGGCGTGCTATAATATGATGATTCCATATATTGTCCCGGACCTTCCAGCGGAGCAGGCAGCTGCCTTGCGACTTCAAACAAAAAGCCCTCTGCTATATACCACGGTGGGGCTGAAGAACTGGCGTGCAATGAAGGACATGGAAATTGGGTTGGCTATGTCGCCAGGTAATATGCATCAGGCAGTATTATTAGATTTTCCGGTCAGTATGGGTAATTACAGTTATACTGATTCTCCGGATGATCCTTGTATTCTTCAAATGATAAGTTGTCCCTATGGAGAAACAGTAGGGGCTCCAGCGGTTGAGCAATACCGAGAAGCTCGCTACAAAATGTTGAGCTTGCAATTCAAGGACTATGAAACGGAGATCCGTTCCCACCTTAGTGCTATGTTACCTGAACCTTTGTTTGATTTTGATCGTGATGTGGCAAGTATCACGGTTAATCGATGGGCACATGGATATACGGTCGGAGGACCTGCTGACTCGGTTAAGCAAGGGCGTCAGCCTTTTGGTCGTATTACGATTGCCAATTGTGATGCTGCCTCTAGTGCTGATGCAAAGGCTGCTATAGATATGGCTGCAAGAGCAGTAAATGAATTGGGTTGAATAAACCATCTGAACAAAAACAGATGATAAAATAGCTAGCATATCCTACATGGGATGTGCTGTCAATAAACTAGAATAGAAAATGCAAACGAAAACCAATTGGAGCCTGGCATTGGGCATGGTGCTACTGATTCAGCTCCTATCAGCATGTGCTGCTAAAGAAGATGCGCAGCTGCAAAAACCAAACATTCTCTTCATCATGTCGGATGATCATGCCTATCAAGCCATTAGTGCTTATTCTGATCATCTCATCAATACCCCCCATATTGATCGCCTAGCAAAAGAAGGTATGTTGTTTACCAATGCCAGTGTGACCAACTCTATTTGCGCCCCTTCTCGAGCTACTATTCTCACTGGAAAACACACCCATATCAATGGCAAAATCGATAACATTATGCCCTTTGATACCAATCAGGTTACTTTTCCTCAACTGTTTCAGGCAGCAGGATATCAAACGGCGATGTATGGAAAACTTCATTTTGGGAACAACCCGAAAGGGGTGGATGACTTTATGATTCTACCCGGTCAGGGAAATTACATCAACCCTCGCTTTATCACACCTAATGGAGATACCACTATCACTGGCTATACCACCGACATCATTACTGATCTAACCCTCAATTGGCTGGACAAAAAACGGGATAAAGAAAAGCCCTTCTTAATGATGTACTTGCACAAAGCGCCACATCGAGCTTGGTGGCCCAGTCCGGAGAAATTCAAGACCTTTTCTCAAAAATCATTTCCGGAACCGGAGTCCTTATTTGATGATTATGAAAACCGGGGCCGTGCCGCCAAAGAAGCAGCTATGACCATTTCGAATCATATGTTGCTGAGTTACGATGTCAAGGTATTACCCGAGGCCGTCAGTGCCTTGGAGATCGATGATGATCCTAGGAGCGCAAGATTCTTTCGAGGGAATGAGTACCCACGGATCAATGACGAGCAGAAAGCTTTATATCAGCCAGTTTTAGATTCCATTGCTGAGGACTTCAAGACGCGTTGGCCAAGTATGACGGATCGGGAAAAGAGAAGCTGGAAGTATCAGCGGTATATGCAGGATTACCTGGGGTGTATTTCCTCTGTTGATGATAATGTCGGGAGGGTACTAGATTATTTAGATGAAAATGGTTTGGCTGAAAACACTATTGTAGTGTATACCTCTGATCAGGGGTTTTATCTGGGAGAGCATGGCTGGTTTGACAAGCGATTTATCTACGATGAGTCCTTTAAGACCCCCTTGCTTATTCGATGGCCGAATGAAATCACAGCAGGAACCACGAGTGATGAAATGGTACAAAACCTCGACTTTGCGCAAACCTTTTTAGAGGCAGCACAAATTGACGCTCCGACAGATATGCAGGGAGAGAGCTTTTTGCCTATCCTAAATGGCGCAAAAGAATCCTTGGATCGCGAAGCGGTGTACTATCACTACTATGAATACCCAGGGGCTCATTCGGTTAAACGTCACTACGGTATTGTGACCCAAGACTACAAACTGGCACACTTTTACTACGATGTTGATGAGTGGGAACTCTACGATCGGAATAAGGATCCGCAAGAAATGCGAAATGTGTACAGTGATCCGACCTATGCGGAAGTAGTTACCACGCTTCATAAGGAACTGGATGCCTTGCGGGTGAAATACCAAGACTCTCCGGATCTGGATCAAAAGTATATTGACATTTATGAAGAACGGAGGAGGAAGCGGGAGCAGAATCGGAAATAGCGTAGCAGCATCAAAAAGTGGCTATAGAGCCCGATATATTCTTGCGTTGGATTAAGCAATTCCACTTCCAATCCCTAACTTTGGGCTTTCAAAAAAGCCTTCTCGGACACTTTCATTGTTCGTCGTGTTCATTCTCGATAGGAACAATGCAGGAAAGAGCCGAGAACCTAAAAAAAGGTACATGGAAATAGGGCAGGAAGCCATCGCTGGCACAAAGTTTCAACTTCCCGGACAAACGTCATTCTACAAGGGAAAAGTAAGAGACGTATACACCGTCGACGACAGATTGATTATGGTGGCTTCGGATCGGATTTCTTCCTTTGATCACGTCCTGCCACGCCCGATTCCTTACAAGGGGCAGGTCTTGAATCAAGTAGCTACCTATTTCCTGGAAGCCACGAAAGACATCGTTCCCAATTGGTTACTTGAAGTACCTGACCCAAACGTAGCCGTAGGAATCGCCTGCGAACCTTTCAAGGTAGAGATGGTCATTCGAGGGTATGTCGTAGGGCATGCCTGGCGTGAATATAAGGCGGGTAAACGATTGCTATGTGGTGTTGAAATGCCGGATGGAATGAAGGAGAATGATCCCTTTCCTAGTCCAATTATTACACCTGCGACGAAGGCGGAAGAAGGCCATGATGAAGATATTTCCCGCGAGGAAATTATAGCACAAGGCATAGTTTCCGAAGCCGATTATTTACAGCTAGAAAAATATACCTATGCCCTTTTCCAACGGGGTACAGAAATGGCTAGGGAGCAGGGCCTTATCCTAGTGGACACTAAATATGAATTTGGTAAGAAGGACGGTCAAATTTATTTGATTGATGAAATCCATACCCCAGATAGCTCTCGCTATTTCTATCTCGACGGCTATGAAGAGCGTCAAGCTAGTGGGGAACGCCAAAAGCAACTATCGAAGGAGTTTGTACGCGAATGGCTAATGGCCCACGGCTTCCAAGGAAAGGAGGGACAACTGATGCCGATTATGCCTGATCCCATGGTCCAGCAGGTGACTGAACGCTATATAGAACTATACGAAAAAGTTACCGGGCAGACCTTTCAAAAGGCTGATACGGAAAATATTTCAAAGCGAATCGAGCAAAATATCCTTAAGGCTTTGGGGTAGGTGCATTTAGGAAGATTTCGAAGGCAACTTGTCTGCTTCCCGTTTTTCCCCTTTTACATAATTTTCCAAATATCCGAAATGGCCAGCTAGTTGGCCATCCCGGGCGATAGTTGCCCTTTCAATCACTTCACTCTTGGGATCCAATAGCTCTGGTAGTACCCTTTCGATGAACATTTGCCCAAATGCTTCTGACGCATCTCTTGGCAACTCAGACGGAAGATTGTCAATGGTCATCATGTCCACCGCATTCGGACTGTGAGCTGCAACCTCCTGCTCCTTCACCGGATCGAAGCCAAAGATTGGATTGGCAATGGTACTGGCCCTAATGGTGGAAGGAATGGAAGAAACGGGAGCAATGTCACATGTTACATCCGCAACGGCTTGTATACTAAAATCCGGAGATCGCATGTCCTCTAGCGTGAAGAAAGCAGGAGCCTTATTGTCCCAATACACACCGTTGATCATCAAATCACAGACCTTGGTAAACGGCTTGAAGGTACTTTCAAAAAGTTCAGGTGTTAGATGGAAATCATCTTTGTCGAAAGCTGATCCATCCTTTCTCTTAGCGTAATCATCCGACATTAACAGGGCGAAAACGGGCTCCTTATATGACTTGACCAAGAAATCATTTGGACTCACTTGGCGAATACCCATATCCCGCAATACCTGCGCTGCCCCTTGCCCAACGCGACCCGTCCCTGTCAAGACGATGCGAACTGGCGGTAATTTCAGCTGCTCTTCGTAATAGGCCTGCGCCTCGGCGTAATTGTAGAAGTCTTTCATACGAGGCATGTCAAAAGTACCCGTACGCCGACCATACATCAAAACGCCGTTGTGGGCTCCGTCCATGCCAGCAAAACGACCGAAAGCGATCAGTCGCCTTCCCCACTCATCAGTTACGACCTCGTAATCGATCAAAGTGATCTTCTTTTCCAAGACTGCTTGTAGCAATTTCCGGTTGTAAGGTTGCTCTTTTATGGTATGCGAGAAGAAAAAGTAAGTTTTTCCTGGGATCAATGCCTCAACGGGTACCTCCTTTACTCCCATCAAAATATCGCAGCCTTGCATATCGTACCCCAGCGGAATACCTGCTTCCTGATAATCCTCATCCGTAAAGCACCGGATAGGAGAGGGCTCGACTAGGAGTTCAAAATTAAAATCTTTAAGAATTTTTTTACACTGCTTCGGGGCAAGTGGAACACGCGTATCAGGAGGCGTTTTGCGTTCTCGGATAATTCCGATCTTCATAGATAGTGGCTTTGGTTAGGACTTATAATTTGATTCAATTCAGAACGATACTGTGGTGGGAGTATACGTTTGAACGGTTGGCCAGGATACAAGAACGATGGCCGTACGGCGTAAAAATTGAAAATCTTTAGCGATTCTCCAAGAAGTAAGATTTAAATGAAAGGGAACTTTTTCGGTTCAAATTAAGTTCTTATAATTGCAGGCTTTATTCCTCAAAGGAGGAAAGAGCCAGTGCCGCAAGGCGAAAAGGGGACGTAATGGAATCGACAGGAAAGATTATTCGTTAGTAAGCATGCCGGAGTATTCTAGTTCATCTCCGTAAAAACTGACTAGTAACAACTTTTCAAATGGCAACAGACAGTTCGCCATGGCTGCCTAGTTCTAGGAATTAGAAAGCCTTTGTGCCGTGCATTTGACGCCTGATACACAGTGTGCCGCATATCAACCAACCCTTTCAGGCTAGGCCCGAGGTCCACCCCGCCCTCTGTCCGAAGCTCAGGGGATAAGGGATGAGTATAGGAGGGTTTCCAATCCTTCCTCATTCACGAAAATTTAACTGGGAACTAAGCATGTAGAAGGCTCTCGGAGGCTTTCTCTGGACGCGAGTTCGACTCTCGCCGTCTCCACAAAGTATGCCTCAACAGATACGTGAGTATTTGTTGAGGCATTTTTTTTTCTTGATCACCACCTAGTAATCTTAAGTTCCTTTATTACAAAGCTATCTCAACCCGTTATTTTACTAATACATTCTCTCCCTTACCCACCAAAAGAACCTGAATACTAATCTTATGCTTTGAGCAGGAACTATAGGCAAGATTAAGCGGCCTCAAGATACTACTGCTTGGCAGCCGATAGACTTGTATTCCCTAAAATAGATACGGATATTGCCTCACTACAACAGACGACAGGTCGCACACCCAAATTGTTAACAATGGCTCAAAGCAAAATGAAAAAAATAACTACCACCATTCTCCTTGTCCTTTCTGCTATACTGACCAGTATAGCCCAAACCTCTGAAACAGAAAACATCGTTGGCCCAAACCATTTTCTTGATTCAGAAATTCTGGGAGAAAAGCGACAAATACAAATCTATCTCCCGCCAGCTTATCAAGAATCAGATGAAAAATACCCGGTTCTTTATGTATTGGATGGGCAGCTATTTTTCGAATATGGGGTGAGTTTGAGTAAAACCTTTAAGCAGTTCAAGCTAGCACCTGAATTTATTATCGTGGGCGTTCATACTCCTTTTCCCCAACGGTACCGTCAGTTTGGTGGTGGATCGGATAACTTCATTGGATTCTTGGAAAAAGAATTAGTACCCTATATTAAAGAAAGCTTCCGAACGAATGATGAACAAATCTTTTTTGGTTGGCAATACGCGGCCAGTCTTGGGTTTAAGATGATGCTCAACAAGACCGAAGCGGTATCCGGTTATCTTTTAGCTAGCCCGTTTCCAATTTGGGATCAAATTGATGCCTTGGATAGTATATCCACCATGAATTCGATGCTATATTTCTCCGTTAGTCCAGATGAATACCAGGTAAATCATGGTACGGAAAAACTCCATGATGCCTTGTCTAGTAAAACTATCCGCGAGCTGGATTGGACTTACGCTGAGTTTGTAAATGAATACCATGGATTAAGGACCTACTTCAAGTATTACCGAGAGTTTCAGGTAGATAACCTGCAAAAGTTCCTTGAGGCGGGTGGCTTAGATCATGCTTACGCTTATGCTAAGGAAAGAGGACGCCAGTATGGATTTGCGCCAGAACTGTCTTCCTGGTCTAAGTATACGATTATCCGCAGTGCCATCAGAGCGAAAGAGCTTGGCCATTTTCAAGCCTTTGTCGAGGAATTTGTTACGGAAGATTTTATTCGGAGCCTGAAATTTCGGGCCGCAGATATTGCTAGCTTTTACGAAGAGCATGAGGATTATAAGAAGGCTATAGACATCTACCAGCTGCTACTGAAAGACTTTAAGGATTCCGAAGATCTGCTGAAAAGAGTAGGGAATGCCTATCTGTCGATGGACAATAAGGAGGCGGCGGAGCAATACTTTAAACGAGCAAGGGAAATTTCGGAAGGCAACAACTAGCCTTTGTTCACTGTAAATGAGTTGCCCAACTTTAACACCAACAATTTTTTCTGGCTTTTACCGTCCTATTTCTAAAAGCGAATGCTCAAAAAAACACTGCTGCTCTCCACCTTACTTTTTTACTTGTTCCAGATTAATGCTCAGGAATGGAGGGGTATGAATCTGGGAATGGAAATTGGAGTACTCGATTTATCAGGATCTGGAAATGTCGGTATGTTCCTTAACCTCGAGCCCAGAAGAAAGGCTTCAGAAAATACAGTTATTGGATTGAGAATCGCAGCCACTATCAATTCTCTGACCTATAAGAATGAAGATCTTTCCCAATTTGTGATTAATGAGATATCCAGCAATGGCGTTATTTCAATCGTACCAACTATTGATTATTACTGGAATGATGTAGAGCTCCGTCCCAGCTGAGGGATAGGTGTCGGATCATATATGTTGGTGGGCTTTCTAGATGTTTTCCAGAACAGGGTAAGCAATCCTGCTGATCGGGTCGTGGAAGTAAGTGTTAGGCATCAATTAGGATTGCTAATGCGAGGAGGGTTTGAATGGGGAAAATACAGAGTTGGATTGGAATACAACTTTACCCCGATTGCCGATGTCGCCTTACCTGATGGCCAGAAGGTGGGAACAGTTGATCGACGTTATTTAGGGTTTTCCTTAGGCTTTAGCCTTTGGGGGGGAGCAAATCTTAGACGATGAATGCCTCAACAGGTACAAGGGGGCCTGCTGAGGCATTTTTTATAGTATTGCCAGCGAGTTACAAACCATTGCCGCCTCGCTCCAAGTCAGGGTTCCCCGTGCGAATGCGTTCTAGTTCTCTCGCCCGGAGCAGTTCTTGAAGGTCTTCCATGGAACCAGGATTCAGGGTGGAACTGGATTTTTGTTTTTCTTTCAGGTCTAATTCTAGATCTTTCAGTTCTTTAAAGTAATCGACCTCACGGAAGTTGGGGAAAAATTTTTCAAAGCCCTGCAGTAACTTTTCTGCTTTCTTGTAAGAACCGGTTTTGATTAATTGTTCACCCGCGTCTTGCAATTTCTGAAGCGTGTCTTGATTGATGATAAATAGCTTTAATTCAATCTTTTTGTAATCAATGACTCTCTCCTTAGCCGTCCCAGGCTTACAATTATCTTTAATTCCTTGATATTTTACTATTGTACCTGTATTCTCAACCGCCAAAAAGTTGATCCGACCATCAGCGTTTGTCTCTTCACTTTCTGAGGAAGAGAGGAAGTTTCCCAGACCATCAAAAGGCCCATACTTTACCTTTGCTTTAGCTGATGGGCGAGAAAATAGCTCATTATCGATTCTATATATCTCATGGATTTCGGCATGTACATCGCAACGGACCTTCTTTTCAGTTACCCATGAGGATAATAGTAGTAGCGGAAGTACTGCCCAGCTTATATTGGAAATAGATAGTTTTCGCATGACTTTATGGTTTTGTATACTGTACTAATGGAGTTTAGTACGGAAGAGATAAACGGTAGTTCTTTGTACTAGGGTGATAAGCAGAAGCATTGCACTACCTAGACCACCAATTAAGAAAAGCATTGGCCAATGACCTGATGTCAGATATTGTAACCAGCTTATGCCGCCGAGTTCAAGTTGGAATGCCTTTCCCGTCGGACGTACGATTAGATGATCTTGTAACTGCAGCGGGTCTATCTCAGCGCTACAGGTCAATGGAATTTTTAATTCATACCAGCCTGACTTCGGGAAATTGACAGTAATTCCTTGTTTCCATGACCAATCCATGGGATCATCGACCAACAGTTCCTTTTCAATACCCCCAATGACCTCCATGTAAGTAAGGCTTTTAGATTTTAACTTTTGGGTATGGTCTGCCTGTGGTAGAATGAAGTGTAAATCGAAATTATCAGATGTTCCTGAATGACTTAGAATGGGAATGATAAGCTGCTCTGCTTCATATCTTGCCTTACCTAAGGCTAGCTCACTTCTTGGTGAATACTGGATCAACGCCCAGGTTCCTAGTATTAGTACCATCATCATTATGGACACAGAGAATACCCAATTCCATGCCTTTTGTCTAGGAGGCTGGCCGATTCCCAGGAGCTGTAGTAGATCATCATTGATTCGGTTCCGTTGTACTTGATATTCGGATTTGCCAGGGTCAATAATCCCCTTGATTTTCTGCTGTTGGAGTCGCTTCAACCTTGCAGAAAGAAGAATTAGCTTTATTCTTTGAAAGACATGTATGTAGTGGGAATGTTGCCATAGAAACTCAATGGCGTTAGCGGTTTGATCTTTTCGGATCAGCTCAATAGCTTGTTGGTAGGTTTCGGTAGTCATGGGGCGTGATTTTCCGGGGTTTAACTGGACTAAATACTGTATAAGTAATTAAAGGCCAGCGCGAAACAAATAATGTATTTCTAGTAAAGTTTCAACCGATAGAAAATCGTTTTTATGTAGAGATGCGTTACATGATTTGATCTAAGGACGATCCAAAATCTCAAAAAGTTGCATCTGCTCCGTTTCTGTAATACTAATTCTACTTTAAGTTCTCTTTGATTTGAATAGAGAACGACTATTGTACATATAATAGTTCCCACTAATGCGAAAAACTTCTGCTCATAGGTAACATTCCTGTAATCTGGATCAGTATTTCAGTAAAATGGATAAGATTGAGAATGCGCCTGAACCTACCTTTGTAGGGTGATTCATAATCAAACAAACCATTCAAAATGATTACCGGATTCTTATCTAATACTATTGTGAAGGGGGGCGTTGCACCTTTGTTTGATAACCCTAGTGAATATGGCTTAGAATACGAAGATGTCACTTTCAAAACAGGCGATGGCTTAACCCTTTCGGGCTGGTTGGTGAAGGGAGGTACAGACAAGATCATTATTCAGTCTCATTTCGGGGTACAATCCTGCCGGGCGGGCTTTACGCCGGAAGGAAAGGGGATGGTGAAGCTGTGGAAAGATAAGATTCCTTTCCTCAAACACGTCAAACACTTGGTGAACAAAGGGTACTCGGTGTTGATGTATGATTTTAGAAGCCATGGTAATAGTGAAGAGGCAGAAGGGAACTGGGTGTCTTGGGGACCCCAGGAAGCGCAAGACCTGTTGGCAGCTGTTAAGTTTGTGAGCGAGCATCCCGTTTATGGAAGTGCGCAGGTGGGCTTATTGAGTATCTGCATGGGAGCGGCTGCCACGACCTACGCCTATGGATCAGGTGAGTTACAACAATACAAGCATATCAAAGCCATGGTAGCTATCCAGCCCATGCGGTATCTGGATTTTGTAAAGGCATTAGGTTTACCTGGATTCTTGCAAAGATGGGTAAATCAAGAAAACAGCAAGCGCGTCGGCTTCGATATGCTGGCTAAATCTTTTAAGAACGATGTGCAAACAGTTTCAGTCCCAACACTTTTGGTACAGAATGATCAAGATGAGTATCTGAATAAGCAATCCATTGAAGAGTACTACGCCAGCCTTAAAGTCGAAAAGGAGATGCGATGGTTATCTGGGATTGGTACGAAACGGGCGGCAGGCTATGATTATCTGACGAAGAACCCGGAGAAGATCCTCTATTGGTTCGACCGACACATGGCTTAGCCTCTCTTGTTGTATTCCCTTGCATTAACCTATCAAACTCAATATCATGAAACCTATCTATTCCACTATTTCAGTCCATTCGTTTTTGTTTTGGACAGCCATTGTGATCACCCTTTCCTCCTGCCAGTCAGGAGATTCACATATTAATCAACAAAGTGAAATGAAAACAGAACAAGATTCAGCAGCTGCTCAACAGCTAGCCTTTTTGACTACACTTTCAAATACATTGTCTACCCCTCCTAGAACGCCCATGCTACATACGCCAGAAGAGTACAACATGGCGTATGAAGAGGTAGTGATCGAAACAGCTGATGGGGTGAAGCTGAATGCCTGGTTTATTCCTGCTAACTCGAAGAAAATTGTGATCTGTAATCACTTCTCTCCAGCCAATAGAGCTGGCTTTCCAGGGCATCAGGAGCCCTTCACTTATGCCGGTGGGTTTGAGGTGAATTTCCTGCCGAAATACAGAGCGCTTCATGAGGCGGGGTACAACGTCCTAGCTTATGATATGCGTTGCCATGGCCAGAGTGAAACGGGCTCAGAAGGTGTTTCAGGGGTGGGTTATTTTGAATGGCAAGACGTTTTAGCTTCATTGGCCTATGTGGAAAATCGGGAAGAAACGGCGGACATGGAGGTCTCTTTGCAGAGTATGTGTATGGGAGCCAACGCCACGCTCTTGGCCATGCAGAAGCAACCGGAAGCTTTTAAGGATGTGAAATCCTGGATAGCTATCCAGCCGCTCAACGGAAAAACGTATCTAGAAAGGGTATTTGCACGCATGGGGGTAGATGAAGCACAAGGCATTGCGGCCTTTGGGGAAATCTATACCGATATGACAGGACTTAAGGTGGAAGACCATGATATGCGCGGACAGATGGGAGGGGTTAAGATCCCAACTTTAATGGTGCAGGTGCGTAACGATATGAACTCCCGGGCTTCTGATATACAAGAGATGTACGTTAAGGTTGAGGTTAAAGACAAGGATATTATTTGGATCGAAGATACGGAATGGCGATTTAAGGGGTATCAATATTTTTCCGATCATCCGGAAGAAATGGTAGCTTGGTATGATAAGCACTAGAAGTTAGTGATATTGATATTTTGTAGGACGCTTTGAATTTTACATCATGCTACAATCAAAACTACTTATTGCGCTGGGTATTATTGTTCTGCTACTGGCCGTATTATATTTCTTGGGCCGAAAAAGTGTGCATCATGAGATCCTAATTGACGCCAGTCCTGAAAAAGTCTGGAAGGTCCTTATGGACACGGATAACTACGCTGATTGGAATCCAGTAATGAGATTGCTAGAAGGAGAGGTGAAAGAAGGAAGCCGAGTTAAATATCAATTCACTCAAGACGCAGAAAATAGTAGTGAAATTCCCTCTACTGTCAAAAAAATTATCCCCGATCAGCTACTCAACCAAGGTGGTGGGATGCCGGGAGTAATAACTTTTGACCACAAGTATATTTTAGAGGACTTGGCGACCGGCACCAAGCTAACTATCCATGAAGACTATGCCGGCATATACGTAAATTTCTGGAACCCCACTCCAGTAGGGGAGGCCTACGGCAGACTTTGTGAGGCCATCAAAGCGAGAGCAGAAGCCATTTAACCCGAACAGAATCATGAAGAAAATAATACGAGTACGCACGATTACTGAAGTCCACGATATCTACGGCTATGAAAAGCCCAAGCATCCTTTGGTTACCGTCCTACCGATAGATGAAAGGATGACTCAGTTCGACTACGGGGATGTAAATTATGTGCTTGATTTCTATCAGATCAGTCTAAAAGAGGGAATAAGTGGGGCTTTTTCGTATGGCCGTAGTCAATATGACTTCCAGGAAGGTACCATGACGTTTATCAAGCCCAATCAAGTGGTAAAAGTGGAGCAGCAGGAGTCTGGTCCTGAAAGCGGAGGTTGGACTTTGATCTTTCATCCAGACCTATTGCGTAAATCAGCTCTGGGACAAACCATAGAGGATTACTCTTTCTTCAACTATGAGGTACGAGAAGCTTTACACCTGTCAGATGAGGAGAAGCATTCACTTACGGAGCTGGCCGAAAAAATCAAGAAGGAGTATCAACAAAACATAGATAAACATAGTCAGGATATCATCCTAGCCAATATTGAAATGATCCTGAAGTACTGCAAGCGCTATTATGATCGACAATTCTACACCCGTACCAATTTAAATAAGGATTTGATCTCTAGATTTGAATCGGTTATGCGCGGGTATTATCAATCGGATAAACCCTCCGTACAAGGTGTGCTATCGGTGAAGTACTGTGCTCAAGCCTTATCAATGTCTTCAAATTACCTAGGCGACCTCATCAAGAATGAGACGGGAAGAAGTGCCAAGGAGCACATTCATGAATACATCATTGAAAAGGCCAAGACTAAAATCATAAGCTCCTCCCAATCGATCAGTGAAATTGCGTATGACTTAGGGTTTGAGTATCCTCAAGGGTTCAATAAGCTATTTAAAGCCAAAACGGGCCTCAGTCCAAGTCAATACCGCAATTTGAATTAAAGATGGCTAATCCTCCTCGTAGGTTTCAATGACCTCCTTTTGTTCCTGTTCATATTGAGCTAGCAGGGAGCCAATGGTTTTGCGGGTTCTCTGTTCGGTTCGCAGATGGCGAACAATCCCTCTCGCTTCGCCTTTGGCCTTATCATATTTTATTCTCCTAAAGGAGCGTTGGAAGAACTGAAAAGCATAGCTCTTCATCCGATAGTTTCCATCGGCTGTTCTTACTCGAAGCCAAATCTCGCGCTGATGTGGCCTAGTTTTAACTCGCCGGCTTAAGTAGTAGGTAATGTGGACTTGATCATCCGGAAATTTAAATACCAATACCTCACGTTGGTAGTCATAAGAGAATTCATAGGACATAGCAGTTCCATTTTGGAGTGAACCAATTCGAGATGAGGTAGATAATATGCTGTTCGTCTCTACAAGGGATTAGATAGAGATTGAATAAGGTGAGGTTGTTTGTTTAAATTGAAATAGATTTGACTGGTAAATTAAAGTAAAATTAATTTAAATGAAAATCTTACGGCCTTTTTTGAGATGAAATTCTATGAAAAATGCTATATCCTATTCTGATTCAAAAACTAGAGCTGCTATTTTCCATTCTTCCCGATACCTGATAAAGGAAAAAAGATCTAAGCCTTTCCATTCCATAAGTTGATCGGCAGTCCCAAACTTAGCCTCATAGTTCACCCAGGCATAGGCTAAATTGCCCTTTACCTGTATGTCTGCTTGGGTCATCTTTTCTTCAAATATGGGTTGACTATCGGGACCTGCTCCGGTCTGGGCCAGAAATTCAGTGATGGTATTGGTGTGGATCTCAGGGCTGCTGGCATCTTCGGGCTGCCAAATAGTGGTTAAAGTGGCTTTTTCTGCAAAAAAGCCCTGATAGCGAGGCCAGTCTCTTTCGGACATTACTTGATAGTAGGATTGTAATAGGTCTTCAATCTGTTCTTCCTCTTGACTGGGCGCTCCATCCTCTTGAGCATTATTACATTGAAGCAAAAGAAAAGCCAGAGAAAGGAGCATTGCTGACATCAGTTTGAACGGTCGATTCTTCATGATGATCAAATGTTTATGAGGAAATTTCTCGCTATGGAAGCTTTTCAAATATAATCAAATTGTTGTGGAGTCGAGGTGGTGATGCCGATAACCTTAACCTCCTTTTAAGGGCAGACGGGAAGCCATCAACTTTGCAGGTTCTTAGGTGCAAAGGCTGTGATGACTTCCCGTTACTTAGCGAATATTGACGACTATTAATCGATTGTCCTGATCCGTACTGCATTGGGGCGAACAAGCCCTCCTGAGCCTGCACTAACAACGGTTTTGATCAAGGAGCCATTGGCAGTATAACGCTTTACTTCGCTGGTTCCTCCACTTCCGATCAAGAAATCTCCGTTAGCAAAGAAGTCAACGCCCTCGGGTTGATCAATCCCGGAGGTGATTGTACTGCCCACATGATTCCCGTTTGGATCAAATCTTTCTACCGAGTCTCCCGACCAGTCATTTACCAATAGATTGCCATCAGTATCAAACCAGATATTGGTAGGGCCTTGTAAATTAGAGCTAATGAACAATCCAAGATCGGCTCCTGTGGTGTCGAATTTTCTTACAGTTGCCCCATCAAAAGAAGAAACATACAGGTTCCCGTCCTTATCCCAATCCAGCCCGATGCTTTGGGAGACGCGAACGCTGGTAAATTCACCCATGAAGGTTCCGTCTAACCGATAT
>ENA-UENT01000425-UENT01000425.1-marine-metagenome-genome-assembly--contig:-NODE-425-length-26552-cov-4.587239_pt1 | contig 26552 bp, 21 predicted proteins | sample MGYA00237879_ERZ529330 | MGnify/ENA primary metagenome ERZ529330 (study PRJEB26372, sample SAMN05368345) | marine metagenome | biome: cultured habitat; feature: ocean water; material: water; isolation... | reverse complement strand
CAGCGCAGCTAAACCACTTCGTAAGCGGTATAGAGACCTGAGTCGGGTAGCAGGAAGGACTCCCACTACCCACAGGTATCTATATGGAGCTTAGGTGAAAAGAGCGCTTTTGTGAATGAGAGTAGTTTGAAGTTTTTAATAGCTCGTTTCGGCTACCTGGCGCTCACGACTCATTAGATCATCAACGTAGACCACGCCTTTTCCTTCACATTGTTGACGTACCACTTCTGCGGAAAGGTGGTCGATGTTGTGCAGGTCGATCTGTCCGTCGTTGACTAGGCGCCCGCCGTAAAGCTGAATCCCAAGGGTGTAGGCATGTCCTCCATCAATCGAAAGATGTGCATTTTCTTCTAAGGAAAGCGTAGCGCCTCCATGAATCTCAATGGAAAGAACGTTGGCCTCTCCGGTAATTACTGGCTGGGCATGATGTCCAGAATTGGCCCACTTGATGATAACGTTCGAATACTCATCCGGTACCCGTTGGTTGCTCCAGTTGCGAGCTTCGTTCCAGTCTGCCTGTTTCCCAGGGGTGCCGCCAATCCAGGTTACGTCATTCTGGGCGATAAGGGCGGTACAACTTAAAATCGAGATCAACATTAATAGGGACTTCATAATATGGTATTTTAAGTTTGGGTTGTTTGTTGAGACTAATATCGGAGCAAGTTCAGTGGATGCGCAAGTTGTTTTTATCAAGTGGAACAAGCATTGATCAAACGGTTGATCAAACGGTCATGGGCCAGTTGCGAAACCGTTTGATCAATATTTTCGCCTATTATTAGCAATAGAAGTAACTTACAATAGAACTAATCTAGTAGCTACTTGCAATGCCCAAAAGTGTCCTATTCGCTCTACTCTTCGTTCCGTACTCGCCTTGATAGTGCTGCTATCAGACTCCGTGCGTGCCTTGATTAGACTAAATAGGCCTAATTTTTGACGATTACAGCAATTATTAGATTAGTTCACCTGGCAGTCAACACCCCTAATTATGGACATCAAGTGGAATAAAGACATATTAGACCTAAGTAGTCTTCAGGAGCTATCTCGCAGGAACCCAGATGCATTTGAACGATATCTCCGTCAGTTTCAGGAGTTGATTCCTGGTCGTATTGAAGCCCTGGAAGAGAGCTTGTCTGCAGGAGAAAGGAAGATGGTACGACAAATCCTTCATAAGATGAGCCCGCAGCTCCAATTCTTTGGGATACCGGATGTTTTGGCGCCTATTAAACGACTAGAACATGAATATGAAACTATTGAATTAAGCGATCTACAGCAACTGGTCGAGGTTGTTGTTGAGCGCTTGTCAACCGCTATAGTAGAGGTGGATAATATACTTGATACCTACTTTTAGGTATTACATTACAGCTTGAATTATAGTATATTGTCTGAGAAGATACCCCCTAGCACGACCAACCCATAGCAAAAGAAAAGCCCTTACAATACATGTCCCAAACCACCATCAGAAGTATTATTGTAGATGATGATCCGTTCATCCGAGACTTATTGCAGGATAAACTAAAGCAGTATGTGCCGGAGGTGGAAATCATTGACGTGGCCGTGAGTGGTGCGGAAGGGGTAGAGAAGATTCTACGCTGGAAACCAGATCTGATTTTCCTAGATGTAGAGATGACTGACATGACTGGTTTTGAAATGTTAGCCAAGCTAGAAGAGGTCTATTTCGAAACTATATTCATCACCTCCTACAGCCATTATGCGATCAAAGCGATCCGTTTTAATGCGCTCGATTACTTGGTTAAGCCCATTGATTTGGGGGAATTGAAAATGGCTATTCGTCGATACCAGAAGCGTATGGCCCAGAAGCGTCCTGTAAACAAGATTCAGCAGGCCCTGGCCAATCTGAGAGCCCCAAGTAGTGGCGCTAAACAGTTGATCCTGATGACGCAAGAAGGAGAGGTGCGTCTGCCCTTAGCCTCCATCCTAAGAATTGAAGGGGAACGAAACTACAGCTGTATCCATTTGGTGGGGGGGAAGAAGAAACTGACTACTAAAACACTTAGCGATTTAGAGGAGATGCTTTCCGAAGATGATTTCTTTCGGTGTCATAAATCGCATTTGGTGAATGCTGCACATATTTCGAGGCAACCCACCAGTGTATCCTTGGTCATGAGTGATAATACGGAGCTTCCGATTTCTCGACGGAAAAAAGAAGATTTCAAGCGATGGAAAGAAGAGGTGTTAGGAACCACTAGTTAGATAGCCTTTTCCGCTCCTGTTTTGGATGCCTGCCAAACACGATAGATTACTGGAATAAATTCATCCAGTTGGTAAGGCTTAGGAACATAGTCTACCATCCCCGCCATATAACAGTCCTGAATCTCTCGGTCTAAAAGACTTGCTGTCATCGCGATGATAGGAGGGGGACTCTTGCCGTCTTTTTGCTCTAGCTGACGAATTTCAAGCGCTGCATCAAGGCCGTTCATCTCCGGCATTTGTACATCCATGAGGATGAGGTCGAAGCGGTGACTTTGCGCTGATGAAACCGCCTCATGACCATTAGAGGCCGTCGTGATTTGAATGTTAGGTACGAAGTACTGGAGATCATCTTGGGCCAACATAAGGTTGAACTCATTGTCGTCAACAAGAAGTACATCCAATCCACTCATTTGCCTACCCATGTCTAGAAGCGCATGTTGCGTATTACCGTTGCTTTGCTTCTTTTCCTGCATATCCACGGGCTCGTAGGGTAGAGCTACGATGAAGGTGCTTCCCTTTCCTAATTCACTGTTCAGATTGATGGTGCCTCCCATCAGCTGGACAAGCTGTCTTGTGATACTCAAGCCTAAGCCCGTTCCTCCATGCCCGCGCGTGTTACCAGTATGGATCTGCTCAAAGGATTCAAAAACGCTATTGACCTTATCTAGCGGTATACCCATCCCAGTATCAGATACTTGAAAGTGTAGCTTTTTATCTTCCATGGTCAAGGTGAGCCGAACGCGCCCCTTATTGGTGAATTTTATAGCGTTTCCAACTAGGTTGTTCAGGACTTGCACCAATCTAGTCGCATCGCCGATAACATTCAGTTGTACGTTTTGAGGTATGGTTGTTTCTAAGGCCAAACTTTTTTCTTCTGCCTTGAAGTGCAAGATGTCCGTTACCGCCTTAATTACTTCCTTTAGGTTGATGGGATTACGTTGAATTTTAACCTTGCCGGCCTCAATCTTGGATAAATCGAGAATGTCATTGAGGATGACGAGTAAATTGTCCGAGCTGGTGTGAATAGCGCCTAGAAACTGCTCCTGATGCGGGAGATGTGGATTGCGAAGTAGAATACGGACCATACCCGAGATAGCGTTCATTGGCGTCCGTATCTCGTGACTCATGTTGGCCAGGAACTGTTCTTTATATTTTTCCGATTGCTCGGCTCGTTGCTTTTGTTTTTCCAGTTCCGCTGTTCGGTCCGCTACGGTTCTTTCTAGTTGGAGGTTGCGAGCTTGGATGGAGAGTGTACGTCGCCATATGAATATCCAGATTCCTATGCCTGCCACCAGGAAATACAATAGCTGCATAGCGGGGGTCGTCCACCAGGGAGGATGCACTACGATTTTCACACGTAATTCATCTGGATGCCAGATTCCTCGGCGATCTCTGGCTCGAACCCGGAAGGTATACTTACCTGCTGGTAGGGTGTTGTAGCGTGCAGAATTGATGGAAGACGGGCTAGACCAACTGTTCTCAAAGCCTTCCATTTGATAACTATAACTGGTTTGACCTGGATCAGCATAGTCCGTCAGCGCATAGGTGAAAGTAAACGATCGATCCCAGTGATAGATGTTTAGTGTGGTGGAGCGCGGAAAGTTCATTCGTTGTACCACGGTGTTCCGGCGTTCATCTGTCTTTTCGAAATTAGTAAGCAGGATGTGTGCGTTCTTGGCACTTTGCTGATAGGATTCCATCGCTTCTTTGGGAGAGAAGGCTACCAAGCCATTCAGTCCACCAAAATACATGCTTTCATCACTTGCTTTCAGGTAGGATATCCTATTGAATTCGTTTCCTGGCAGGCCGTCTTTCTCAAAAAAGTTGGCAAAGGACTCTGCTTGGATATTGAAGCGCGACAGACCATTGTTAGTGCTTAGCCAAAGCGCACTGTCTCCTTCCGTTAAGAGGCCGCATATAAAGTTATCTGGCAGACCATCGCTGGTTTGATATAGCCGCGTAGATTCATTAGCAGGATCAAAGGAGATCAGACCAATATCAGTGGCTAACCAAAGCGATCCGTTCGGACGTTCTTCAATAGCCATAATTTGGGTAAACGCTAACCCGAGATCATCTCTGCTATATGTTGTCAAGCTATCAATTTGGGGAGCGTATTGTAGAAGTGCTTTACCGTAGCCCATCCAAATGGTCTTGCTTTGAGGCCCAAGGTGTAGGGCATCGCCGGCTGAAGGGGCATTCTGATTGAGTACGGCCGCTAATTCCCATGGTGTTTCTTCACTTGAAGCATGGCTTTTGACATAAAGCTGTTCGTATAGCCACCAGGTCTGATTTTTGTCGTCAGTAGCCAATATCCCGTGATCGCGCCACATGGGATTCCAGCCAGGAATGTCAAGGAGCTGCTCTTCCTTCCAATCCCAAGCATTGCCATTATTCAGCCAGAGTATTGAGGAGTCAGCTAATAGGTGGAAGGGGTCATGAACATTCAGTGATGTACGTGTGGCTGTCTTGTCGTTCGGATCGATCTTGAAGATGCCGTTGTAGCTAGCGGCATAGATGTCTCCTTCTTCGTTTTCTGTAATACCTCTTAAACTGTAGGCATTATTATGTTCATCACGTTCATTCAGATAAACTTCGAACGGGCTATCGTGCTTCACCACTTTAAGGATGCCCAAAGCAGATGAAACCCAAATGACTCCTGGGTCTTTTTGGATGATTTCAATCAAATCACAATTGTTGGGGATCAACTCGTCCAGCTCTTCAGAATAGTCATGAAGCTCGTCCGTAGATACCTGGTAGTATAGTAGTGTCTTATTGCTTCCGCAAGCCCAAATATCTCCGGATTCGTCAAAGATGAATTGCAGGAGTTCTCCTCTTCTTTCCTCAAAGTGTCGATTAATGGGGTGAGGTACAATTTGGCCAGTTGAGAAATCAATATTGTAGAATAGCCCATGTGCTAAGGTGGTTACCCAATTATCCTCACCGCTAACTAAGGGCCAGCAGGGGTATTGTTTCCCTATCTCCGCTGGTATATCAATTGATCGCTGATAGGTGCCCAGGGAGTCGAATAATCTGATTTCACCTGGTAAGGAGAACTTGAAACCACCTTGCTCATCTCTACTCCATAGATGGTAAGGACCGCTGATTTGGTCCGATGGAAAGGCAATCAACTTGAATTGCCCATTTCGGAATAGCCACAGTTGATTCTGTAGATTTTCATCCGTAAACGACAGTAGTAAGTTGTCGAGATTGTCAGTGGTGGCATACCTTAAGGAATAGGAGGACTGTGCTGTGAATGGGTAGAGCCGTAGTTCTCCGGATCTGGGATTTGCTAGGACCAATTTACGATTGGTAGCAATGTAGAGCAGGGAATCTTGGTAATTGCCAATGCCATATAACTGCTCCGCGTTTTCGAGAATGTCTTCTGACCTCGGGAATTCGACAAAATTGCGGCCATCAAAGCGGAGAATCCGCGAACCGTTTGCTAGCCATATGTAACCGTCCTTGGCTTGTTGGATGTTATAAACCGAGTTTTCCAACAGACCATCTGCCTTTGTATAAAAGGTAAGGTCTACCGTTTGCGCCCAAGCGGAACAACTCAAAATTAGCAGGCCAGCGATGTGCAGAAGGCTCCGGCTCGTCACGATATGGGTAGGTTAATCTTGAGGTAAGATAAGGAATCGAAGCCTAGCTAAAGGTTTTAGCTGCTCATAGCCTTCTCCAGAAGCTCCTCTTCCACTTGCATGCAACCAACTTTTCCTATCTTCCGGCCATGAGGAAGATTGAGATCAGAACGGTAGATGTAGTGCGCTACATGCAGCCCCTGCGTGAAGGTGGCTCATTACCTGCTATAGTTCAGGCCGACGATGATTTTCTGTATGTACTCAAGTTTCGTGGTGCGGGACAAGGGAAGAAAGCACTCGTGGCAGAGTTCATCGGTGGAGAGTTAGCGAGAGCTATGGGCTTAAAGGTACCTGAGCTGGTTTTCATGAACCTCGATGATACCTTTAGCAAGACCGAACCTGATGAGGAAATACAGGATCTACTCAAGTTTAGTGTTGGGCTCAACCTCGGATTACACTTCCTCTCCAGCGCAATCACCTATGACCCTTTGGTTGGTAAAGTAGACGGAGAAACGGCTGCAAAGGTAGTACTGCTGGACAGTATGATTATAAATATTGACCGCACACCCAAGAATACTAACCTTCTGGACTGGAATAGAGAATTATGGTTGATCGATCATGGTGCCAGCCTCTATTTTCACCATAATTGGCCTTCCTGGCGCAACTATTTGGATCGCGATTTTACTGCGATTAAAGATCATGTACTTCTTCGACAAGCGGAAAAGCTGGAGGACGTAGCAGCAAAAATTCAATCATTGGTGACAGCGGATGTTATTGCTGATATTATTGCCAATATTCCAGAAGATTGGTTAGAAGAGGAGGGGAGTCCACTAGCTCCAGTTGAGAAAAGAGCAGCCTATCAGGAGTACCTTTTGGCGCGTCTGGCGCGTCTTGATTCACTAGCAAAAGTAGCAGCCGATGCAAGATAAACGTAGCTACGAATTTGTTGTTATCCGGGTGGTGCCGAAGGTGGAACGCGAAGAATTTATCAACGTGGGCGTTATTGTGTTTTCTAAGCCTAAGAAATACCTGGCGATGAAATACCATCTAGATCACGAGCGCCTCTTAGCATTCTCTGAAGATATCGATATTGATCTCTTGCAAGAACATTTGCAAGCGTGGGAGGCGATTTGTGCCGGTACAGCATCCGGAGGTCCGATTGGGGCGCAGGAGCAGCCGTATCGTTTTCGTTGGTTAGCTGCTAACCGTAGTACTATACTTCAAACCTCCCGAGTACATCCTGGTATCTGTACCGAGCCTGGAGATGTGCTGGAAGACCTGTTTAAACGCTACGTCCTTTAGCCGCTCTCCCTTTTTTCCTTAGTCACATCCATGAATTCCGGTAGTAGGGCCCTCGCAGAAATGCGGGAGGGGAATTCTCTATGTCTATCCTAGCTTTGCCGTTGCGTCAACTTATTCGCTCTAAGTCCCAAGCAGACAAACGCACCGACTACTTAACCATTAAGCATAACCAAACCCTAAAAACATGCGAATCCTTTACTTTTTCTCACTCCTTATCTTAAACGCTAGTATTCTCTCTGCTCAGTTTTCTGTAGAAGTTTTAGCACCCTTTGATTTTGCCTCTAATTTCCGTGATGTTCATGTTGATCCAGACGGCAATGGCTGGGCGGTAGGTACCTGTGGCATTCTGGCAGAAACGGAAGATAGTGGTCAAAACTGGGCAATCCAGTCCGCTCCAGAAGATCGCGACTATGATGCTGTGGTATGTGAACCTGGTACGAATTGTCAGACCGTTTATCTACTTACAGATGGTATCATCACCCGTAGTACAGACGGTGGCGACACCTGGACCGATATAGCTGCTCCAAGCTCTGGAGCACGAGAGTTACATTTTTTGGCAGGAGACGTAGTTGTGCTTTCGCACAGCAATCAGAGTATTCTCCGCAGTGAAGATGGTGGTGATACCTGGACGGAAATTCCTCTAGAATATACTTATCGCGGAACGGCACATTTTCCATCAGATACCTTGGGTTATATCTTCCAACAATCCGGTGGGCCGTTGCTGAAGACCACCGATGCAGGAGCAAGCTGGGACTCTATCTATCAGTTTGAAGCGAATGCTTTTTACGGAGGCTGGTTCAACGAAGAAATTGGCTACTTGTACGATCAAAGTCGGCGGATTTTCAAAACGACCGATGGTGGCAGCAATTGGGACTTGGTAACTGATACTGGAGTACCTACTAACCTACGCCTACTCGTACCGCTTTCTGAAACGGAGCTGGTAGCCTATGTGTTTTCCTCTAACATATTTCTGTCCAATGACGGAGGCGCTTCCTGGATGAATAATTCGACGATTGGTGCCGGGCAGTTTGGCTTGCGTTTCAATGGAATCCATCATAATGGAGAAGACTTTTGGATTGCGAGTAATGGAACGGAAATTTTGTACTCTAACGATGGGTTGGAGACAGCCACTAGTCAATTTCCTGGTTTTCGACCCAGTTATGAGCAGATGGCTTTCCCCTCGAATGAGGTGGGCTATGCTCTCCAGGAGCGGAATGGTATGGCCAAGACGACGGATGGTGGAAATACCTGGACGACGATTACTACGCCCTATGGGACCGTAAGCAGAGACTTCCTGGTCTTAGATGAAGAGACGGTAATCATTCCTTACAACTCTTCGGGTCCACATATCACCGAAGATGGTGGCGATACCTGGGCTCCGCTTTTCCCGGCAGATATACAAGACACTACCTTCGTTTTCCATATTGAACAACTCCCCGGAGGACGGCTATACTTGTACGGCTCCGTGCATGGTGTTTATTCTGATGATGGTGGTGATACCTGGAACGTGGTCTACCACGGCTTCAGCTCTTTTCCACGCAGTATGATTTTCTTAGATGATCAGCGTGGTTTTGTTGGCTCTGATGGTGGGCGAATTTATGCTACCAGCAATGGCGGTGAGAGTTGGACGCAGGTCACCAATGGGGAATTCTCTACCCAACCGATCAATAACCTGTTTGCCTTGGATGAAAATACCGTCATGAACACCGTGAGTGGTACCACGCGCTGCTCTAGTGATGGAGGCCTTACGTGGAGTACGGATGCTTGTAATGGTGTAAGAGCTCCTGGCGCGATTACCGTCGCTCCTGATGGAACCTACTATGCGGCTCGCAACTTGTCTTCATCATCTGATATTCAAACGGAAATCCAGCGTTCGATGGATGGTGGTCTGACTTGGGAAAATGTGGCCGATTTCTGCGTGTACATTGCACCAGGTGATATAACTCCAGATGGTCGTTACCTCTATCTGTATCGCTCGGCAGGCTTGCTCGGCCGTATCGAACTGGAGCCGGTCAGTACACAAGATATTCCTGCTAAGGATATTACATCTACGCAGGTATATCCGAATCCGACTAACGGCCAAGTGTGGCTAGACCTTCCGCAAGGAGTTGAATCCGCAGAGTGCGCGGTATATAATCTGCGCGGACAGCGATTATGGAGCCAGCACCTTAGCACGGCTACGAGCACGCTTGACCTTTCCACGCTTCCGGCAGGAATGTATCTCTTGCAGCTTCAAGGAGACGGTTGGATGCAACGGGCCAAAGTTGTAGTAGAGTAGGGGAGTTGAACTTACTTCGACTCGGCAATAGCCACACTGGTACTAGACCGGTGTGGCTATTCTAGTACCAACTGTTGTCGACGATGGATCATTGACGCTTCGGTATGCTCCTATTTGCGGGCACCCATTTTGTGTAATTCTGCATCTGATAAAGAGAATTACAAATGGAATGTATACTAAACAAACGAGCCAACTTCTACCTACGCTAATTTTTGTTGCTAGCCTTTTTTGTTTGACGACTTGCAACTCGGAAGGAGGAACTTCTCCAAATCGAACGAAACAACTTGACCATCCCGGTACTTTCGAAACGGTCTTGAAGCAATATCCCAACAGCCAAATTGATGGCTATAACCTCTATTTCCCACCAGCTTATGAGGATCATCAAGATTCCACCTTTCCACTCATTGTCTTCTTGCAAGGCGGTTTGGGAATCGGTGGCCGCGTGGAAGACCTCTTCAAGTGGGAATTGCCCAGAGAACTTCGGGAGACAACAGATATAAGTACAGAGTTGGGGCAACTTAAGCTCAATACCTTCGTCTATGTGATGCCGCATATCTCGGCAGGGGAGTATTATCATAGCGATAAAGGGTTTAGCCAGCTGCTGGATGAAATGGCCAAGACTCATCGAATCGACACAGGTCGAATTTATCTTACCGGCCTCAGTCGTGGTGGTTTTGGGACTTGGGGTTTGGCCAGTAAGATGGCAGAACGCTTTGCAGCGATAGCTCCAATTGCTGGTGCCGCCTATGGCGTGAGAGATTATGATGCTTTAAGTACACTTCCAATTTGGGCAGCACATAATCGTGCCGACGCACAGGTGGATCACTATCGTTCTGCCAATACCATCCGGCGAATTGAGAAAAATGCGGGAATCACCTTTCACCCATCAAACACGATTGCTGAGGTTGATTACCAACAGCATGATCACATCTTCACCTCTGGTTCAAATCCTGCCTTTGAGCATGATGCCTGGACCGAGGTCTACAATGCGACGAATTTCTACAAATGGTTACTACGTTTCGAACGGGAGGCGTCAGCTGAAGAATTAGTCGATTAGATGACTCTATTTGCCTATTGGCAAACTGCATTCCTCTAATCTAAATGGCCCTCATTTTGATTGCTGGTGAAATCTCCTGAATTTACGAGTGTCAACCTGAGCATTTTAATCTAGAATCAAAGAGCCATGATCCTTCCCACAGATGATTACGATTACCTTCTTTATCTAGCCGATGAAGTTGAAGCAGGAGACGATTTTGAGAAGAACGCGCGCCTGTTTAAGCAGCTATCGGAAATGCTCAGAAAGCGGATTTATCGCTTCTGTAAAGACCCCGATATCCTAGATATGGCCGACAAATTGCCAACAATTTCATTGGAATCTTACCAACGATCTTTTCTTGAGCAATTGCTGCCAAAGTCGGGTCGTGATATGGTTGGTAACTACAAAACGAAGACGGCTATTCGAGAGAAAGTGCGTGATACGGCCACCCGTTTCCAGGAGATTCATCGTTGGTTGGATGAGGGGTAGAGTTAGTTGAGTGTCAGCGTTTAGTTGACTGCTTCAGCTAACGGTAACTGAGCGCGTGCAATACAGGAGCAGGAGCTCTGCAGAAAGGTGAGGGGGTACGTAGTTTGGCTCGAGCATTTTCCTATGCTGGCTGTCCAAGCCTAATCGCCAGCCTCTGGAATGCCTCTGATAAATCCACCAAAGACATCCTGATTAGCTTCTACCAAAACCTGAAAGAGGGAATGTCCAAGCATGAGGCAATGCGTTTGGCCAAGTTGGCCTACCTGGACAGGGCACCGCCAGCTTATCAAGCACCCTATTACTGGTCACATTTAAGTGTTATTGGAGATAGCAGTGAGCTCGATGTCTTATCACCCAATAAGCCAACGACCTATGTGCTACCACTCGCTTTGATCTTGCTAGGGTTTGTTGGGCTGCTTTATTGGTCTCGTAGAAACAGTCGAGACTAAGATGAGCGTATCTATCTGCGCCTAAATAGCAGAAAGTAGACGACAGGAAAACAGAGAACGGCAAGCAAGTACGGAAGAAGGGCAGTGATGGGCTCCATCAATTGTTTGCGCCGTCTTTTCCGTTCTCCTTCTTTTACGATCTCAGCATGGAGAATCGTCCCTCTTTGCAAAAGGAAGTCAAGCTGGTTCATAGTACCCACTACGTTTTCCGTTTCCCAAACGGGGATGGCCATAATGTCTCTCTGGTACCGTATGGCTTTTAGCTGCAAGGAACTAGAACAATTATGCGCTTCGGCATAGCTGACCAAATCATCCGCGAATGTAACCAGATCAGTATGCCTTTCGACTAGGTAGTTATGGTGGAAGACAGGTACGGTATCGGTCTGACCGTGGATAAGACAGGGGAGACCAATGAATAGGAGTGTGTAGAGGAGGGGTATTCGGTGCATGATGTAAGGGTTTCTGGTGTTGAAATTAGAGCGTTTTGTTAGATTTCAAGTAATAGAGCTATAATAAGAAACGCAGATCGACCGATGGTTAGCGTGTTTGTTGCAGGGACGGGAGATCAACACAAAAGGGTCAGGCTTATCTCAAGCCTGACCCTTTTTCCGAATATCGGTGAAGGTCTCTTACTCTTCAGTAGCGATCAATTTCCGCTCTTGCAAGAACCGGATCAAATCGGCTCGGTGCAAGTATAAGGCGATGGCACAGCTCACAAACACACCGATGGCCAAGAAGAACAAAGTCCCTCCATCACCTTGGACTTCAATACCCAATTTGGTCAGGTGTGCCATGATCGCGCCGCTGATGACGCCGAGGCCACCAATGGCCCCAAGCCAGGCTGTACTTGGAATAAGAAGGAGGATGCTCACGATCAACTCTGCGATGCCACTGCCGATACGGCCCCAAGGCTCTGCACCCAATTCACTGAAAATGTATACGCTTTCTGGCGCTGCCGTGAATTTGAAGAACAGCGTTTGCAATAGGATAATAGCGGCAAATCCTCGGAAAATAGCGGAAATGACTTTGTTGGTTTTCATCTTGTATTAGTTTGTAAATGCTTCAAAGGCGCGGGCAAAGCATTTGATTATCATTTTGGTGTAGATTTTTTCAACCCGCACTACAAAGCTATTCCCAGGAGGGTAGGGGCGTTGTTACCTGGGTAACAGATAGCCCATTTATCCCTTACAAGATGTTCTGCCTAGGTAGTTTGACGGTAATTAATGAAACAGTTATCTTTTGAGGCTTGTCCTTTTGCACACGCCAAGTCCAAGTTTTCCTAGGCTTAGTGCAAAAAGCCAAGCCGATAACTGTTTCATTAATTATTTTCCCGTCTCTAGGTCCGCTTTTGATCAGTGATCATCTTTTTCAAGCGCTCGGGATCCTTTAGGAATATATGCCGACGGTCAAATTCAATGAGGTTGTCCTCTTCTAATTCATTGAGGCACAGAGAGGCGGATTTTCTCGAAGCACCTAGTAAGTCTCCGATATCACTTTGGGTGAGGTTGTGGGTGATCCAAATGCCTCCATCTCGAGATCTGCCATAGTCCTGACCCAAATCGTGAAGGAACTCCAACATTCGGGTTTTGACATTCTTGAAGGTGAGTAGTTCAATACGTCGCTCCAATTTGCGGACGTGCTCTCCAATACGCTTGTTGATCTCTAATGCAAAAGGCACGTAGTCGCGCTTCAATTCTTGCGCTTTCGCTACACTCATACGGCATACTTGTGTGCCATTCTCCATCACTTGAGCAAAGGCACGGTGTTGCGTTTGTCCCAAGAGGGCCATCTGCCCCAAAATCTCTCCCTTACCCAAGAAAGTAATTACAGTTTCGTTGCCCTCCTCGTCGTAATGGCCAATCTTCACTTTGCCCCGGTCGATAAGAATAATGTCCTGGCAAGGGTCTTGCTCCATGAATAGAAATTCATTCTTCTGCAAGATCTCATTCGGCTTCTTCTTGACGTGATCTTCTAACTTGTAAGGACAGAGGATCTTGTTGAAGTCGAAATCATCAAAATACCAGATATCCTCGTTCATAAACCCATTTTTGTAGATACAATAGAGTTTATGTAGGTGAATTTTGTGTAGAGCATCAAATTAGATTTTTTTGACAATCAAGGCGAAGGTTCTTTTGCTTAGCCATAGCTAAGGAAAATGGTTCTTCAACGAAGAGTGGCGGGAAAAGATATTTTAGGCTCCTACGAAATCTGCATACATAAACTCTAATACTAATGCGCTTAAATATACTGGATATGTTGATTCTATTTTGTCTCGGATGGTCATGAGATATTGATCGAATCATTCTCTTCTACAGTTCCCAGTGGAGAAAATAGCGCGAATGTTACCCCTGTAACAGCCTACCTGCCCGTGGCTCCCGTACTTTGACCAAGAAGAAATTGAATATCCGTGGCGTACTAATTCCAGCCGGTATTTGAGTGTGACGGCCGGATTAGTAGCTTCTTATTGCACTTGCACCCTTTTGATGCGTGCGATAGTAAGACGGGTAAGTCTATCATTTTGGTATTCAAACCAGGGCCTGCATCAATGCTTATCACGATAGGTTTTGTGTGGGCCCTGTGTTTATCGTAGATGGTTGTCGAGCAGTAAGTTAGGCGGGCAATTGCAACCAAAAAGGGCCGTCCTCAACAGAAGACAGCCCTCTCTAATCCTTTTAACAAGGAACCACGATATACAAAAACAAAATTTAAGTCACTTCAATTGGTTATTTGGGGATAAGGTGAGGGTTCCGTTTCACTTCAAGCTTTGGTGAGCTATAATGGTTAGCCACTTCACCGAAAGCTTTTAGCATTCCTGTATCTATTCGCATTCTACATCACGCTGCTCGGTATCCCAGCAGTGCCATTCGTTGTCGTTGAAACGTTGAGGGTGACGTACACGGCCATCACCAGCAGGTTCGTTCCATCGGATTTCCAGGAAGTCACCGGCATCACGCTGTAGGTCAAATGCGCGGTTGAACTCTGCTGCTGAATCAGTGCGGTATTCGAGATAGTGGCCATTTTCCGGGTGGGTTGGGATCACATTGGTGAAACGCAAGGTGCCGTCTTCCGGGCTTAAGCCTGCTGCGTAATCCATGCGCAAGTAAGGCTCAGGGTTTGCTGGATGGCGGTTCAGGGTAAAGTGCCCGATGCTATTGTCGGCAGCTGTGATACCCGTGTACCATTCGAAGTTGGTGAAACCACCTACTTGTGAAGCCGTCATCGTCCACAGGACCTCTTCATTGTCGCTAATGTACTGGCCAGTAAGCCTAATATCGTAGATGTGACTACCCAAATCTGCTGGTGCAGTGTACTGGTATGCCCACTGGAAGGTCAAATCACCTAAGTACACGGGCTGCTCATTAAAAGCTCTGGCAAAAGCTGCGGTCGGTACGGCCATATTCAAGTAGATTACCGTATTCCAACCCACTAGGTTAAGTGCTGCGTGGGCCCAGTTCCAGTATGTGAAACCACTCGTAGTAGCCATGGTAGTGTCGGTCTCTGTTTCCGTTACCGATCTAATTGGCATTGCAAACATGTCCGCTGGTGGAACATCAGGAGCTACGAGTTGCTGATTCTCTTCTTCTATCGCTTCATCTTTTTCACAAGACTGGATAAAGCCTACGCTCAAGATCAGGACAAAAAACAACAGATAATTTTTCATAATTGGTTGATTGGTGTTGAGAAATGTTTTCGTTTCGTTTTTACATCTCTAATACCCGAGCCAATTATTTTACCCTTAGTCGAATGTGGATTTTTTTTGAAAAAAGTTTTGATCGGCCTTTTTCTACATCCGTTTTCCCTGTGTAGTGACCTTCGCGACTTTAGTGGAATATGTACTACAGAAACCCTGAAGAAACCTCTACTGTGTTTGCCTTACCATTTAACGACAAGTAATTCTACTATCTACCCTCTACCCTCTACCCTCTACCTTCTACCTTCTACCTTCTACCTTCTACCAAACCTACTCCGCTACAACCGTCTCCCGCAGTACCGCACAAGTGCTAAAGAATCCCAAGGCGCCATTACTGAGATTGGTCAGCGGGTTTTCCGGATTTCCGTAGAAGAAACTACTGTTCCAATCCGTCTCAATGGCTACGGCACGGAGGTAGTCGGCGAAATCGTCATTGAGGCCGTATTTGGTTACATGGACCAGGCTCCCCCTTGGAAAACCGACTGCTTCTCGGCGCGGGAGGATGAACTGTGTGATGTTTACTTCGTCAAAAGTGTAGAGGAAAAGCTTGGCCTGCGTAGGAGCTACCGTTGTCAAATGCGACCAATCGACTTCAAATTCATACAGGGCTTGCTGATCCGTATCAAAGGGGGAAATGAAGTTGGCTAACTTAAGGCTGTCGGTATTATTGAAGGGGATGAAACTAATGGTCGGCATTGGGGCTACAGCGCTCAATACGCTTTCTGCCTCGTAGGTATTCCCTTCCCAGTCAACCGTCAGTTTGTAGCTTAAGTTATTGACGACCGCAAAAGGTTGCTGACTTCGGTATAGACCAGGTGTAGTTACATCGGTCGCAAAAGGATATACCACCCCGTTAGCTTCAACAAACACCACTGCGTTCTCCACTGGGGGCAGTTCACTATTCAGGCCCGCGTAGCTTTGCGATACATGAATCTCCTGAACGATTTCCTCGTTGGTCAAAATGGCTTCGATTACAATGAGAGGTTCACCAAGGGATGCCAAATCCCATCGCTCTGATTTTTCACAGCTCCAAAACACGAGTAGGAAGGCAAGTAGGCTAAGTTGGTATTTGATGTTCTTGGTCATGGTGCTATATTTTGATCTTGTAGGTGAGGGATGGGAAAAAACGGACCAGGTCAATCTGGCTTGGGCTGAAAACCTCATCCGAAAGGACATCCGTTTCAACGGGCGGATTTAATCCCGGCCGTTGGACTTTGTTGAACTTCACCGTGAATACGTTCTTGTGTGCAAGGGCATTGTAGATGGAAAAGGTCAGGCTGTGCCTATACCGTCTCTCATTTGTCCGGTTGAGCATGAACTGGAAGGCCACATCCAAGCGATGGTAAGCGGGTAATCGGTCATTGTTGCGCTCTCCATAAATAGGGACGTTCTGACCATTGAAGCTGTAAAAACCAGTCGGAGAGGAAAAAGGCGAACCACTCTGAGAAATCCAGTTGGCAGAGAAGTGGACTCGTTCTTTCAAACGGTAGTTTAGGACGATCGACAAATCGTGTGGCCGATCCTGAAAAGCTCGATAGGAGTCACCGTTGTTGATATCCTCAAACTGCCGAAAGACCCGACTGTAGGTGTAGCTTACCCAGCCGTTTAACCGTCCGTAAGTCTTCTTCAGGGTCAACTCCATTCCGTAGGAGTCTGCTTCCCCAAACCGCAATTCTCCTTCCAGCAAAGGATTCAGATAAATACTAGGGTAGGGGGCATACTCAATCTGGTTGCGCATTCGCTTGTAGTAAGCGGCTGCCGTCAGCTCCAGATTGGTCTTTGGCATTCGCTTATAATAACTGAGGGCCCACTGCGAGGCAAATTGTGGGTCGATGTTCGGACTGGCCGGCAGCCAAATTTCAAAAGCAGTAAAGGGCGAAATTGAATTGGAGATCTGCTGCAAATACTGATGATAAGTGCCAAAGCTCAACTTCAGCAGGGACGTACTATCTGGCTGGTACTGCAGGCTAAGGCGCGGATCGGCATTGGCGAAAGAGCTGAATACTCCACCAGCGGAATTAATGGTGTCACTGACAATGTAGTTGTCATCAAAACGATAGTAGGTTTTGGGGCCGAAATTCTTCCAGCCTATTAGGCGGAAGCCCGCCTTCGCTTGTAGTCGTTTCCCCAATTGGAACTTGCCCTGATAATAGAAGGCAATTTTTTGAGAAGAGTTAGAACCAAATTCAGGTAGAATGGCAATGGTAGAGTCCAGCGTCAGGCTGCCGGGGTCATTGAAGAAATTCTGCACTTCCATTCCGAAATTGGAGGTGTTATTGCGCTTGCTGTAGTGCGTGAAGTCCACCTTAAAGCTTGCCGTGCTGAGTTGTGATTTCCAATTATTGGGGCTCACTCGTAAGTTGTAAGAATAGCTACCCGTGTAGAAAGTGGTATTGAGGAACAACCGCGAATTAAAGATGTGATTCCAGCGCAGCGTACTGGCCAGGTTCCCCCAACGAAGCCCATTTACAGGGCCAGAGCGATTTTCAAATACATCAGCACTTTGTATGCTGGTGAAAAACAGACGATTGTTTTGATTGATCTTATAGTTCCATTTCAACTGGAAATCCCGAAAATGCAGATCCAGGTTTTCGGAAGATCTGCGATATAACCATTCAAAGTTGGAGCGGCGGGCCGAAACAAAGAGAGAGCTCCGTTCCTTTTTGATCGGAGTTTCGAATGAAATGCGATTAATAAACGGTCCCAAGGCGGCATTGAACTCTCCTTTATTGAGGTTACCATCCTTCGTTCGGATACTCACAATTGTCGATAGTCGATCGCCCATTGATACGGGCATGTCACTTTTGTAGATCTGGACTTCCTTCGCGAAATCAGGGATGACTAAGGAATAGAAACCCAGCATGTGGGAAGGGTTGAAAATGGGAGCATCATCAATGATGACCAGGTTCTGGTCCCGTTCACCACCACGGGTGAAGAAGAAGGATGATCCATCACTATGTCCTTTTATACCCGCCAGCGTTTGTAGGCCTTTTACTAGACCAGATTCACCAGCTAGTTCGGGCATTTGCCCCAGTTCACTAGGAGTAAGCGTCAAGGCATCCGCTTGTTTCTTCTGCAGTACGTCGTTCAGGTTGGGGCGTACCACCACAGCCGGCAAACCAATGGCTGCTAGCGGCAACGATACATTCCGCTTCGTATCCGAATTGAGATCAATCCGCACCTCCCGATCCTCGTACCCCAGGTAGGAATACCGCATCGTATAGGAACCTTCTTCCAGGGTTAGGGCGTAGTAACCAAACTCATTGGTAAACATCCCTTGCCCCGTATTTCCAACTGTCACAGTGGCGCTAATCAGGCTCTCACCCGAAGATTGATCCGACAAGAAACCACTGATGGTGTAGAACTTTGGCGGTTCTACTTTTTCCTCAAAATTCAGGATGATTTGCCCCTCCACAATACTGTATTGCACCTGGAGGGTTTCACTCAGAAGTTGGAGTGTTTCCTGCAGACTGGCTTTTCGGGTTCTAAAAGCAACAACGGCATCCTGGTCAATGACTCTTGAATTGTAGGTGAAGTCAGCACCAGATTGGCGACTAATCTCAGCCAAGAGTTCTTCGACGCTGATGGCCTTCTCGCGAATCGTGATTCGCGAGTTGTTTGTTGTGGTTTGCCCGAATAACTGCGTGCTCAGCACCAACAGTAATAGGCATACGTGGTTCCGCATAATAGCTTAGGTGAGGGTTAATAGTCTGTGATGTTTTGCCTTTGGGCACATCCCTGGGGATCACCAAAAGCTCACAAATCACACTTTTACAGCTATTTTGAAAGGCGTTTAGGGAGTCGGAAATAGGATATGCGAAATCGGAAATGTTAGTTCGAAATTATGAGGTAAAGATACCAGCGTACATACCGTAGCCAATTCCTATTTCTCACTTCCGATCTCCTAATTTCTAATATCATTCTATCTCACTACCAGTTGTTTTTTACTCTTCTTTACATCTTCCGGTCAAGACAATTCGCTCTCCATCTTCTGTAGACTGAATGCCAAAGGAGACTTCCAAAATGGCCAAGATAGCTGGCAACGACTTGTTCTTGAAAGTAGATGTGATCGGGCATGATTTCAATGCTTCACTCTCAATGACCAAGTTCGCATTGTACTGGCGATTGAGGGAAAACACTGCGGTTTCCATAGGCGTATCCTTAAACACCAATTCGCCTGATTTTACGGCGAGGTATTGCTCGTCTTGATTGGCCTGCTTACGTAGTACATTCGCTGATTTGTCAAAAACAGCCTGCTCGTTGGCGTTCAGGATCACTTCCTGTCCGCCGGCTCGTACGGCAACCCTTCCAGATTCTACCATTACCTGAACTTCTTCCTGCCCACTCCGACCATCTACGTAAAAGGAAGTACCCAATACTTCTACTTCGACCTCCGGGGTGTGTATGACAAAGGGCAGGTCTTCATCGCGAGCCACATCGAAAAAAGCAGCACCTTGCAAAGTGACCTTTCGTTCTCCATTCTCACTTTCTGCCAGGAACTGAATACTGGAAGCTTGATTGAGTGTAACCCGACTACCGTCTGACAGATCAACAGGTAGCCTACTGTTGATGGCCTGGGCAAAGTAAGGTTCTGGCTGGCGAAATTGTTGGTACAATAGGACCGCACTTACTGCCAATACTACTACCGCTGCAGCAATCTGCAACCACCGCCTCCGACTCTTTTGGTGATCCAGTTGCACTACCTTAGCGCCAGTGAAGAGTTGATCTGCAGTTTGTTTCCACTGCGCTTCTACATCAACGGCCTCTGCCGCCTGCATGCCACTGAGCATCCACGCTTTTTTGAAGTCGATGAACTGCTTCTTGTTATCCGGACTAGCCAACACCCACTGTTCCAGCTCCGCTGTTTCGGCAGCAGAGGTGTTTCCACTCAAGTACTTCGACATGAGGCTGGAATAGTATTCGTATTGGTTTTGATCTTGCATATTTCCTTTAGTACACTAGAAAATTAAAGTACCCTTAGTCGTCGGCCATTTTTATTTGAAGTAGTCCAAAAACAGCAAGAACAAGAAGAAATAATCTTTCAGCTTCTCCCGCAGCATCTTCATCGCTTTGGACATATGCGCCTCCACCGTTTTCTGTGAAATATCTAACTCCTCGGCAATCTCCCGGTATTTGAGGCCTTGGAATCGGCTCATTTCAAATACTTGTCGGCATTTCTCGGGGAGTTCATTCAAGGCCTTGTCCACTCTTTGCTGGAGGTCTTCGAGGGCAAAGTGATCTTCTTCTCCGGCCAGGTCAAAATCCCCGCAATCCAGATCCAAGATGCTACTTCGGTACTTCTTGTTGTCGCGGATGTAATTCAGGCATCGATTTCGTACCGCCGTAAAGAGATAAGACTTGATGGATTGCTGCGGATCCATCTCCGCCCGCTTCTCCCACAAACGAATAAAGACCTGCTGACAAATCTCCTGAGCCGTATCCCGATCCTCCACGTATTGCAGCGCATAGTTGCACAGGTACGCAAAGTGCGAGCGAAACAATTGCTCAAACTGTTGCTGGTTGAATTCGGGATATGTGCTGGTGGAAGACATCGGCTCTAAGGTAGTGAAGAGCGGGGAAATTGGGGTGGGGTGCAAGGAGAGTGACTAAGGCTAATTTCTCCTGGTTTCGCAAAGTAGCGGTCAGGGAAGAATTTTAAACTTCGTTCTTCCCAAAATTCTCAATAGCTTAGACGCCTTAAGAATGCCCTGATTGATGAACTTAAACCACCGTCCAACACTTTTGATGGTGCTTACGCCTTTGCTGATCTTACTAGCAGGCAGCTGCACTACTGAGGGTGAATCCAATTTTTCTTCGTCTAGCCCTTTGGCGGAAGCACAAGCGCTTCCGGAGCTCATTTCCTTTAACTACCACGTTCGGCCCATATTATCTGACCGCTGCTATGCCTGCCATGGGCCAGACGAAGCAAAGATCGAGGCGGGTTTATCACTAAGCAATGCGGAAGCCGCTTATGCTGCTTTGGGCGAACAGAAGGATCATTTTGCTATTGTGCCGCATCAAGTAGCGAATAGCACTCTGGTTGACCGCATCTTTTCTACAGATGAAACCCTGATGATGCCACCGCCGGAGTCGAACCTGAGCTTGAATGACTATGAAAGAGCGATTCTAAAAAGATGGATTGAGGAAGGTGCTACATACGAAGACCATTGGTCCTTTCAAGCTGTTGCTAATCCAGAGCTTCCAGAGGTACAATACAAAGACTTCGTTCGCAATGGCATTGATCACTTCATCCTCCATAAGATCGAAGCAGCCAATGAACAGCCCTCTGCAGCGGCACAAAAAGAACTACTTCTACGCCGATTAGCTTTTGATCTTACTGGATTGCCGCCTACGGTAGAGGAGTTAGAAGTTTTTGGGAATGATCCAGATACGGATGCTTACGAAAAGATGGTGGATCATTACCTGAATACTGTGGCCTACGCCGAAAATATGACGGCGGTTTGGTTGGACGTCGCTCGCTATGCGGATACCCATGGATATCAAGATGATCTTGAACGGGTGATGTGGCCTTGGCGCGATTGGGTGATTCACGCCTTTCGCCAAAATATGCCCTACGATCAATTTGTACAATGGCAGCTAGCAGGAGACCTTTTACCTGATGCAACACGCGAGCAGATCATAGCTACGGGCTTCAATCGCAATCACAAAATCACACAGGAAGGCGGCGTTATTCCCGAAGAGTACCGGGTAGAATATGTTTCTGATCGGACTATGACCTTTGGCAAGGCCTTTCTGGGCTTATCGGTGGAATGTGCGAAATGCCATGATCATAAATACGACCCCATTTCGCAAGAGGATTTCTATAGTTTGTATTCCTTCTTCAATAACATTCCGGAGAAGGGCCTAATCGAAGAATATGGGCAAACCCCCGAGCCTTTCATCACCCTTACCGCCGATGAAATTGAAAACCAGCTGACCTTTATCAATAACCTGGATACGGTGCCCACCATTGAACTCATGGTCATGCAAGAGAGCGATACGCCGCGCCCGGCGCACGTGCTGGGTCGAGGACTCTACGATAATCCTCAACAAGCAGTAGCCCCATCTACACCGGAAGCTATTCTTCCGTTTAAGGGTTTTACTAGCAATCGCCAAGGTCTATCCGACTGGCTTTTTGACGAACAGAATCCACTCACTGCCCGGGTCATGGTCAACCGCTTGTGGATGATGTGCTTTGGTAAAGGACTGGTTCAGACACCCGATGATTTTGGTGCTCAGGGTGCCTTGCCTACCCATCCGGAATTGCTTGACCACCTGGCTTATCAATTTATGGATAGTGGCTGGGATATGAAGCACATCATCCGCTACATCGTGCTTTCAGCTACCTACCGACAATCGTCAAAGGCAACCGCTGAGCAGTTGGAGAACGATCCGGAAAATCTACTATACGCTCGTGGAAATCGCATCCGCTTGTCCGCAGAGAAAATCCGCGATCATGTACTGGCCTCAAGCGGCCTGCTAGTTCGGGAAGTAGGTGGGCCGAGTGTAAAGCCCTACCAACCGGAAGGCTTGTGGGCAGAGGTAGTGGGTGGTGGCGGTGGTAGTACTGCTGCTTATGAAATCGATGAAGGTGATAAACAATACCGACGCAGCCTTTACACTTTCTGGAAGAGAACGGTGCCGCCACCTGATATGATGACCTTTGATGCTGTGACGCGGGACTTCTGTATGGTGAACCGCGAAACAACTTCGACGCCCCTGCAAGCACTGGTGATGATGAACAGCCCGCAGATTATTGAAGGGGCACGAAACCTGGCTTACCGGGCTATAGAAACAGAGCAGGACATCGAACAGCGCATTGCTTTTATGTATCAATCAGCCACCAGCCGACGACCGCCAACAGAACAACTGGACTTGCTGAAGCAATATTTTACAGAGGAAAAACAGCAGTTTGAAACCTCAGTAGATGATGCAATTGCCTTCCTGTCGATCGGCGACTCAACACAGAAGGACCTTTTACCCGAATCTGAATTAGCGGCCTACGTAAGGGTAGCTACCGCCATCTACAACATGGACGAATCTATCAGCCGATCCTGATAAAATCTATTCACATGCACAAAGAATTTAGTAAACGACAATACCTGATGAACCGGAGAGCCTTCCTCTCCAAATCGGCGATTGGAATTGGGGGAGCAGCCCTTGGGGCACTGCTAGGGTGTACTATTAACGGGGACGAATCCCCGGAGCAGTTGGTCAATAACCTCAGTGGCATCTTGTCAAATGGTAAGCTCCACTTTGCGCCGAAAGCAAGACGAATTATATACCTCTTTCAAAGTGGTGGGCCTTCTCAATTTGAGCTCTTCGATGAGAAGCCTTTGCTCAACAAAATGCGAGGTGAAGATTTGCCGGAAAGCGTCCGCCAGGGCCAGCGTCTAACTGGCATGACTTCTGGACAAGAGTCGTTCCCGTTGGTGGGCTCACCTTATGCCTTCAAACAACATGGCAAAAGTGGCACCGCTCTTAGTGACTTACTGCCTTACACGGCCAAAGTTGTCGATGATATCTGTGTCATCAAGTCTATGTATACAGAGGCGATCAACCATGATCCCGCCATTACGTTCTTCCAAACAGGATCGCAGCAGCCTGGGCGTCCTTGCATTGGCTCCTGGCTCAGCTATGGCTTGGGAAGTATGAATGAAAACCTGCCCACTTTTACGGTCCTATTATCCAGAGGAACGGGGCGCAAATTTGGTCAGCCGCTTTATAATCGCTTGTGGGGCAATGGCTTCCTACACTCTCTGCATCAGGGCGTTCAATTTCGATCTGCGAAAGACCCTGTCCTATTCCTCCAGGATCCCGAAGGGATGGATCGGCAGTCGCGCCGAAAAATGATTGATCTGGTGGCGGACTTGAATCGCCAGCATATGGAAGAGTTTGAGGATCCGGAAATCATGAGCCGCATTTCACAGTACGAGATGGCTTATCGGATGCAGTCTTCTGTGCCAGATATCATGGACACTTCCGGGGAGCCCGATCACATTTACAAGATGTACGGCCCGGAATCTATGCAAGCTGGCACTTTTGCTGCCAATGCTTTACTTGCCCGTAGGCTTGCGGAGAAGGGCGTGCGGTTTATCCAGCTCTACCACATGGGATGGGATCATCATGATAATCTACCTACTGCTATTGAAAATCAGGCACGCGATGTAGACCAGGCTTCTGCTGCCTTGGTCATGGATCTCAAACAAAGAGGCATGCTTGAAGATACGCTGGTGATCTGGGGAGGCGAATTTGGGCGAACCAACTACTCACAAGGTACACTCACGGATACCAATTTCGGCCGCGACCATCATCCCCGATGTTTCACCATTTGGATGGCCGGAGGCGGAGTTAAACCAGGTATCACCTATGGCGAGACCGACGATTTTGGTTACAACATTATCAAGAATCCGGTTCATGTGCATGATTTCCAAGCGACCTTACTTCATCAGCTTGGTATTGATCATGAGAAGTTCACCTACAAATATCAAGGAAGGCGATTCAGACTAACGGACGTCAGTGGAGAGGTGATGCATGATATATTAGCGTAAGCTTGAAGAAGTACGAAAATGAGGCGTAGGAAATAGGCCATAAGTCAACAAAAACAACACCAATATCAACCGCAGAACCTTCACCAAATCGCTTCCGTTCTTGGCCAGTCCACTTGGACTGCTAGGACAAGCATTCAATAAAATGAGCAAGGATATGATCATTGGACACGGCAACTTCAAGTACAAAGTAGATACCAACTGGGGCAACTTGAATCCTCAACGGTATCCAGTGAAGGACTGCCACGAAATGGTGCAAGACCGTGCAGGCCGCCTCATTTTGCTGACTAATCATACGCAGAACAACGTCCTCATCTACAGTAAAGATGGTCAATTAATTGACAGCTGGGGCAATGATTTTCCCGGCGCACACGGGCTGAGTTTGAAGGATGAGGGTGGGGAAGAGTTCCTATACATCACGGATACTGACTTGGAGGTGGTGGTGAAAATGACGCTTGATGGACGAGAGGTACTTCGAATTAATAATCCGCAGCTTTCGCAAGCAGATGGCGGCATCCGACCTTTTTTGCCTACTGAAACAGCTATCGCTGAAAACGGTGACATCTACGTAGCAGATGGGTATGGCAGCCAGTACATCTATGTCTATGACCAAACCGGCCAGTTGAAGAATGAATTTGGTGGCCATGGAGCAGGGGAGGACCAGTTCTTCAATGCCCATGGTATCGCAATTGATGATCGAGATGGAAAGCCAAAGCTCTTGATTACGGCACGCGAGAAGAACCAGCTGAAGTACTTCGACTTGGGAGGCCATTATTTGTCCACGATCGACCTGCCAGGCGCTTACATTTGCCGGCCGGTGATTCATGGATCGGAAGTATATCTTGCTACCATATGGTCGGGGAACAAAGCGGACGGCTCGGGCTTCATCAGTATCCTTGATGAGGACAATCAACTGGTGTCTGCGCCCGGAGGCGTAGAACCACGCTACCGTGATGGTAAGCTGGGCGCTATGGCGCAGGCTGTTACACTCTTTCAACATCCGCATGACGTATGCGTGGATGATGATGAGAACCTATATATACCACAGTGGAATGCTGGGCAGGTTTATCCGAAAAAACTCTACCGTGTATGAGTGGGTACTGGTGGATCATAGTTTGTTTCTTCAGCGTCTGTTTAGGTGCTTGCCACCGACCTTCTGCCATCACATTTGTACAAATGGAGGAGGTGCAGTTGAGTCGACCTGGTTTGCGTGTAAATCAGGTGTTCTTCCGCGATGTAGCTACGATTTACCTGAATGAGCCGTTACCCGGTTGCCAAATCTACTATACAGATAATGGTGAGGTCCCAGACGAAAAAAGCCAAGTGGCGAAGGATTCGATTCAGCTAATCACTACTGCTAAACTTCGCCTAAAGACCATTGGTGGTAGTTATCAGCCAAGTGAAGAGGTAAGCTTGGAGGTGTTTCGTTTAAAAGCACAGGCTGCTGGTATTAAATGCTCGGCAGAACCAAAGGCTCCCTACGATCAGGCGGAGGCCGCCATTTTGATAGATCAGCAAAAGGGAAGCGCCAATTTTCGAGATGGGAAATGGTTAGGGTATCAAGCCGAGCAACTATCATTTGACATCGAACTTGACGGCAAGACTATCGCAGGACTTACGTTATCCGTACTTGAGGATCAAAATAGCTGGATATTCGCGCCGGATACTGTGCAAGTCCAGTTTTATGATGAGGCAGATGGTCTTTTAGCCGAAGGGCAAATGTTGTACGAGACAGCTAGTCCTAAACAAGGAACGACGTATCGGTTTCTAACAATTGAAGTGGGCGAGATTCAACCCACTCGTGCCACACTCACTATTAATAACCTTAATGCCATCCCTAACTGGCACCCGGGTAGTGGACATACTCCGTGGTTATTTATTGACGAAATCCTTATTCGATAGCGAACTTTAATAAGGGGTTAATGTATTGTTCTTTTTCTTGATAAAAAGAACCAAAAATCAAGGCT